>Ga0306926_10000059_pt1 | contig 86315 bp, 88 predicted proteins | sample flu12Cox44000178_FD_203759 | JGI IMG/M metagenome (GOLD analysis project Ga0306926, IMG submission 203759) | Lab enrichment of tropical soil microbial communities from Luquillo Experimental Forest, Puerto Rico - flux8day.12C.oxic.44.000.178 (v2)... | ecosystem: Environmental > Terrestrial >... | reverse complement strand
CAGAGCAATGGAGCGATTGCAGCGCGCTCAGCCCGCTCACTGGCGACAGGTCAGTGACCTGGGTCCAGAAGCAATTGAGCGATTGCAGCGCGCTCAGCCCGCTCACTGGCGACAGGTCAGTGACCTGAGTCTCAGAGCAATTGAGCGATTGCAGCGCGCTCAGCCCGCTCACTGGCGACAGGTCAGTGACCTGGGTCTCCGAGCAATCGAGCGATTGCAGCGCGCTCAGCCCGCTCACTGGCGACAGGTCAGTGACCCAGGTCTCCGAGCAATCGAGCGATTGCAGCGCGCTCAGCTCGCTCAGTGGGGACAGGTCAGTGACCTGGGTCTCCGAGCAATCGAGCGATTGCAGCGCGCTCAGCCGGCTCACTGGCGACAGGTCAGTGACCCAGGTCTCCGAGCAATCGAGCGATTGCAGCGCGCTCAGCTCGCTCACTGGCGACAGGTCAGTGACCTGGGTCTCCGAGCAATCGAGCGATTGCAGTGTTCTGAGCTGAGTGACGCCAGCGAGCGTCGTAAGCTGGGCCCCTGTGACCGACAGTGCGCCGAGACAGGGTAGCACAGCCAGACGGTGAAGCTGCGAGTCAAGCCGGTTCGGCGCAATCTCGGAAATAGCTCGGACCCATTCCCCCTCATCGTCGACGTATCCGTCGCCGAGGTTCAGGCGACGGAGGTGGGTCAGCGCAAGCAGTTCTGCCGGAAGCTCGTCGAGCCCGAGCCTTCCAAGGTCGAGGAAGCCGGTTCTGGTCCGTGCTTCCTCGGCGATGCGCTCACGCGCGATGGTCAGGGCGTGATCATTGTGCGACATTTACCCAAGTGTGCCATGTGCCTCGGCGCGTGCAAAGTACAGCGAGATATGGTGGTATCCCTTGGAATGCGACGGACACGAGCCGGTGAGGAGCGGCCTTCGAGATCGGGGTTCTCGACCTAACAATCGGGCCCGGAGATCCGCTCGACCGCCGGTCGCATGGAGCCCTACCCGCAGCCCGATATGAAGGCGGCCGCCGCGTTGCCCGCGCGCAGCCAGGAGGAATTGCTCGACGCGATCAAGCACAGCATCTACACCCAGCCGCCGACCGATTGGTCGAAGGTCACCAATCTCGGGATGATGCGGGCGGTGCCGGCGGTCAAGGAGACGGTCAACCGGGCAACGCATATGTGAGGCCGGCTACGACCCGCAGGCTTTCATCGCGCGCCTCGCCGAGATCGTCGGCCACGACAATTTCACCGAGATGCACGCCTTCAAGCACCACCGGTCGATCGTCGAGGAGTACCACTCGACGCGCGAGCCGTGGCGCTGGATGCACCTCGTCTGCGGCGCCCAAGCCGCGGCGATCTCCTTCGGCAAGAACATGACCGTCTACGAGGAGTACCTCGAACTCCTCCGCACCGCGTAAGCACGGCCTCGGCAACACGAAACCAGGAGGCAGAGCAGCCTCCCGGTTTCCCCGCTCCAGCGTTTGTACCCATCAAACCTACCATGAAATAACAGCGCGGCTCACTCGTCGGCTGCCCGCTTGGCGCGCTTCGGCTCAAGTAGGAATGTTGAGCTGCTGGTCAGCCGTGATCGCGTCCGGATCAGGTCCAATCACGGCAATATTCGCGTTATAAATCATCCTCCAGAGGGGTTCCGTCCCATTACCGTAAAACTGAAGGGCAATCGATGAAAATGTATCACCCTGCTTCACCGTATACGGAATCGACCTGGGAAGGGTCGCGACGGTGATATGTGGCCAACTTAGTCCATTGAAGTTCAGTAATACGATCTGGGTATATTGCAGTTGGTGAAAATCTGGGCCGTCTGCGACAGGGCCTCCCACGGTCTCGATCCAAAAAGTAGCTCTGACGAGCGCGGCCTGTGCGTTCGGCCCTTCATTTGGGCTGCCTTGTAAAAACGCCGTGTTGGCGAGCCCTCCGCCAAAAACCGGAGTGCTCTGATCCGATGAGACATCGAGCACAACCGTGTTTTTGATCGTCTTCCCTTCCAAGGCACGCTTGAGAACCAAATTTGGATTGTTGACGATGGCTTGATCGATACCGACCAGGCCTTCGGGGCGTGTCCGAAATTCGGATGGGTTGGATAGGTTGGGCTCCGGAAAGGTCGTTATGAGTTTTGCGGGGTTCCCGATCTCAAACGGGGTGATGTTTATATCTTGAATACTTGGCCCTTCCGCACTTTGGAACGCGACACCCTGCGCGAGGACCGTCGTCCCGTGCGGTATTGATGCCATACGGACAACCGTCGGTACCTCCTGGGGATGGTCGGTCTGTGGCACCGTCGCCCAGATGCCGGGCTCGAGGTGAAGCCCTGCAGGCTTGCCGTTCTCCTTTATGTTCGCATCGGCGATCGTTTGCAGGTACCACAGTCCGAACATGTTGATATCGGATTGAAGCAAACCGCGATTTGGTATCGGCCCCGGAATTTCTTCGAATCTCAGCGTCTCCTCGGTGAGGTTGAGTTCCAGGAAGCGATCCTGTTCTGGTGGCGTGCCGTGAAATGGCCGCCAGATGACATTGAAGCCAGCTCCCGTCCAGGTTCCCTTCAAACCTTCGAGCAGCCCGAGTGGGTTGGCGGCCGTGTGGACAGAAGAAAAGCGCAGCGGTCTCGCGATCGAGGGAAGCGGCGTAAAAGCAAAGTCGGGCTTGAGTTCCATTTCCCCTCTCCGTGTTACAAAATTATCGACAGGCGGCTGAATCCCCTCAGCGCAGGCCGCTCCCCCGGAAGAGGAGAGCGCAAGGAAATCTAAACCATCGCTCGCAGGTTAGGCTATCGGCGGTGAAATGGTGCTTTGGCTGACGCTAAAATGGGCGGATAAAGCCGCGCATCGAGGCCTTCGATCTGCTGCTGAGGGTGGCGATTCCGACAAATTACGTCGCGTCCCATCCGAATGGCGAGGTCATGGAACGTCCGCTCGGGTTTTCGAACGACGAGGCTTGGTAGGGCTTCCGATCCTCTCCCTTCGTCGACGAACAGACAACACGGACTGCTCGCCCTGGGGGCGCGGCACCAGCTGTCCCAAGGTGGCTCTCGACCCAGAGGAGCAAGCGACTGACTGATCTGATCGAAAAAGCAGTCCGCTGGCTTGAAGAGCAACTGCCCGGCGATCCGTATTACGGATGTAACGCGTTTCTCTGCCGACTGAAATTCTGCCGTAACCTGCGTGCGGTGATTTGCCAGTCCCAAACTTGTGGAGCACAGCAGCATGAGCGGTCTCTTGGGACGGCGTACGATAGTTATTGGAGCGGGTATCGGCGGGCTGTCGATGGCCGGCGCCTTGGCAAAATACTTTGAGCAGGTCGAGATCCTCGAACGCGATCGCCTAACGGCATCCGCCGCTTCGCGCTCCGGCACGCCCCAGGATCGGCACCCGCATGGTCTGCTAGCCGGCGGCCTGCGCGCGCTCGATCGGATTTTCCCTGGCTTCGAGCGCGATCTCGCCACCGCCGGCGCTATCCCCGTCACATTCGCGCGAGATGTCCAGTTCGAGCGGCCGGACGTCGGCGTGCTGCCAAAGCGGGATTTCGCGATCTCGGTGCTGTGCGCGACGCGGCCCCTGATCGAACTGGTATTGCGGCGACGGGCTGAGGCGGTCGCGAACATCACATTGCGGCCGACAAGCCGGGTGATCGGGATCGTGCCAGCTGCCGGCGGCGCAGGCGTGCGCGGCGTCCAGTTTGTCAACGGCTCGGGACGTTTTGAGACGCTGGACGCCGATCTGGTGGTGGACGCATCCGGTCGCGGGGCGCCGACCCTGACGTTGCTCGATGCCCTCTGCTGGGACCGGCCGCAGATGACGGAGATCGGCGTCGATATCACCTACGCGACGGCTGTGGTCGAGATACCTCCCAACGCCTCAGCCGAGTGGAAGCTCGTGCTGACACTGCCCGACCCGCCCCACGTGGCACTGAATTCGGTACTGGTGCCAACTGAGGACGGACGTTGGATCATTACGATCGCCGACCATAGTGCAACGACGTGGATCGAGACCTGGGACGCTCTTCTCGAGGCGTCCCGCTCATTGATCACGCCGACGGTCTATAACGCGCTGCGTTACGCCGAGCCGCCAGAGGGCATTCGCCACTATCGCTTCCCGGTCAGCACCTGGAAGCATTTTGAACGACTGCCTCGGCTGCCCCGCGGCGTGCTGCCTGTCGCCGACGCGTTCTGCCGCTTCAACCCGATCCATGCGCAGGGTATGTCCTCTGCCGCGCAGCAGGCCCGCCTGCTCGAGGATGTGCTGCACCGGGCGGCTGATGAGCCGGATCCCATCGCGGCACTGCAAACGGGATTTATGTCAGAGGTCGCTTCGGTGCTCGAGACGCCGTGGAACATGTCCACGAGCGCCGACCTCGCTTTCCCCCAGACCCGCGGCGAACGGCCCGACAATTTCGCGGAAGCGCGAGAGTTCGAGGCCGCCCTTTTCCGTGCCGCCGTCACCGATCCGGTCGTCCATCGCGCGATGATGGAAGTCGCCCAGCTGCTGCAGCCTTACAGTCGGCTCCAGAAACCGGACATCATGCGACGGATCGAGGCGGTACCCGCCAAGGCAGCCGCCTGAACGGCCTGGCGACGTCAACGTGAGAACTTCAACCCGCAACCCAAGGACTAGCAGCCATGACTCACAGAGGATTTTCACATATCGGCCTCTCGACGCTTGACCTCGACAAGACCCGTGAGTTCTACGAGGGCGTTTTGGGGTTCAAGCCAGTAGTCGTGGACACGATCAAGGTTGCAGAAGGTGGGTACCTTCGACACCTCTTTTTCGATGTCGGGCACAATCAGCTCATCGCCTTTCTGGAACCGCAGGGAGTTCCAGACGTGCCGCCAAAATACGATGCCGGCATCAATCGCGGGCTCGGTGTCCCCGCTGGCTTCTATCATTTTGCTTTCGAGGCTGGTTCGCTGGCTGCGCTGGCCGAGAAGCGCGACCAGCTCCGCTCCAAGGGTGTAAAGGTCACCGACATCGTCGATCACGGATGGGCTCGGTCGATTTACTTCAAAGATCCCAACGGCCTGTCACTCGAATATTGCTGCATCGTGCGCAATCTCACCGAGGACGACGCGACGATGCAGGAACGTTTCACGATCCCGCGCGCCGCGTTAGAACTCAACGACACGCTCAGCGCAAAAGTGCCCGTGGCGCCATCGGCCCGCGGCACGCGCAGGGCTTGACGATCGCGCCGGCAATGCGGCTCAGCGACTAACGGCGTCACTAGGCGCAAATCTCGCCTGCCACGCCGATTAACTGAAAGGAGGACTGCTATGGTTACCAGAGCCGGTTTCTTGACGACGCGATTTGGCGGCTACCTCCATCGCGAGGTGCCCGAGGAAGACGCAGAGCTCTCCCACGTCGGCCCCGACACACCATGCGGCGCCGCAAAGGGAGGACAAGAGCCACGCGTCGAGGAGCCCGGCAAGTCACTACTGCCACCGCGCTTTGGACATGTCGGGCAAAGAACCGCTGTCGCGTGCTGTTCACAAAGCGGCGGCTAACGTGAATCGGCTGTAGCTATCGGTGATCTACAGTCAAAAATCGGATAAAGTACTTTCTGGAGATCCACCGGGCCGCCGCGCCGGTCCATTCACCTGTTCCTTCATGAATTCCGAAGGCGGGATGTCCTTACCCAAATGCCAGACCACAAATTGCGATGGGGCGTAGACTGGATCGGGTTAGCTGTTAGAGGCAAACCCGATCCGTTCCGAAATTTGGCGATATAGGAATCATCCACTTCGCGGCCTCTCGCCGAAGCCATTCATCGGCTGGCTCGCCCATCGTCTTTTCTTCCCATCTTTGTGGGTTTATACGCGCAAGGCTTTTTAATTCTTGCAATTCGGTCGTAGCTTTTCTGAAAAGTCATCTTAAGCGACACTACCCGACCGATCCGGCTGTTGGCGTTTCGCGTAGGCCAGAACCGTTATTGCTTATATCGCATATTATTTCGTTGACAAAATAGCATTTTGATGATAGTGGGAGCATTCAACATCGTTGCCAACACGGCGGAGGACGGCGAGCCAGTGCACGGCCAACCAACCGAAGCCCATACTCACCCAGCCGCCACAGCTGCCCTGGCCAATCCAATTCCTTAGAGAAGCCAATGATCGGTAAGATAATCACAATACTCGCAATTCTTGCTGCGCTCGACGGATGTTCTCTCATCCAGCAGAAGGTCGAGATGGACGCCTCTACGGCGGCCGTCATCGCGGCCAATTCCGGCGACGCCGCGGGAGCGGCTTGCTTTAAAGCGTTGGAGCCGGTGGTGGGGACGGCCCCGACCGGCCTTCTCAGCGAGTTCGAGGTCGCTCGCGCCGGTCAGATCGTCGTGGCGGACGGGCCGTGCGCACCGCTCGCCGCCGGGCTGTTCCTGCATCTGTTGAACAAGATCCCAGGGGTCCCCTGACGGGCACGCCGGCAAGCCCCAGTGGCCCCTCCTGCTTGAGTTTTTCTTTTGCAAACGGGGCGTGTGGATGGGGACAGGCTCAGGATTGGGCCAGGCACGCAAGAGAGCGCCGGCTCAATGGTGGGGGTGCGGCGGCAGGATCGCCGCACCCCCGATAGGGCTAGTTGATGAGGCTTAGTTGATCAGGCCGTAGAACTTGCCGGCGTTCTCGCAGGTCATCTTGTAGGTGACTTCGGCCGGCAGATGGCTGAACTGGTCCTCGATGTATTTCTTCGACTCCGGCCACACGCCGTCGGGGTGCGGGAAATCTGAGCCCCACATCAGCGTTTCGACGCCCATGTCTTCGATCAGCTTGGTGCCGACGCGATCGTATTGGAACGTCGCCCTGCACTGGTTGCGCCAGTACTCGCTCGGCAATTTCTTAAGCTTCAGATCCTGGTACTGGTCCTGGTACTCGAAATCCATACGGTCGATGACGTAGGGGATCCAGCCGATGCCGCTCTCGCCAAAGACGACGCGGATGTTGGGAAAGCGCTCGAACACCGCCGCGCCCATCAGGTCGGTCAGGATCGTCGCCAGGGTCATCTGGAAGCGGCACAGCCCGCTATAGGTCATGCGGCGGGCGATGGCCGGGTCCAGGGACTTGCGCAGCTCGGGGTCGGTCGCCGGGAAGGTGTGGAAGTGCAGCGGCAGCTGCGTCTCGTTGACCGCCTCCCAGAGAGGATCCCACATCGGGTGCCACATCGGCGTCATGTGCCAGGAACAGGACAGCTCGACGCCCTTCATGCCCAACTTGGCAACGCGGCGGACTTCCCGAGCGGCACCCTCGATGTTGTTGTAGGGCAGGCAGGCCAGACCGATCATGCGGTCGGGATAGTAGCTGCTGAAATTGTGCATGAAGTCGTTGTAGATGCGCAGCATCTCGTCGGCCGCTTCCGGGTCCTTCATCTTGGCGCAGGCGGCCAGGATGCCGTAAATGACCTCGGCGTCGACGCCGTCGCGGTCCATGTCCTTGACCCGCAGATGCGGGTCTCCCGGCCGGCGCATACCCTTTTCGAAATAGTCCTTGTACAGACCGGCCTCGGCCATCTTGTCGGCGCGCAGCTGCTTGCCCGGAACCCACGGCGTGCCGGTCGCGCCGACGCCACCGCACAGGCCGTACTCGGCCCCGTTATTGTCGGTCCAGCGCTTCACACCATCCGAATTCTCGGCGACGTAGGGCATCAGGTCCCTGAGTTTGCTCGACGCGTTCGATGTGAACAGCTCGGGCGGCAGCCAAAGCATGTCGAGATGACAATCAGCCGATATTCGCCGGTATTGCATAACGCACCCTCCAGTGAAGTTGGACCCCGGTCGGGGTCGATCAGGCATAGCCTTCCCCATACGACTGTATCGGAGCGGTGCAAGCACATCCTATGCCAATATGCGCAGGTCTCCGATGCAGCGGGCTCAACCCTTAATGCGCCTGTCGCGCGGCCACTCCCATTAAACTGGTCAGGCGTGCCTGGTCGTCGAGCAGCTCACGGCTCTTTCCGGCAAAGACAATCAGCCCACGGTCGAGGACGATAGCCTCGGGGGCGAGTTCGAGAGCGAGTTGGGCATGCTGCTCGACCAGCAAGAGCGCCAGATCGTCCTCGCGTTTGAGGCGGTCGAGGCCCAAAAGCAGAGCATCGACAATGACTGGGGCCAAGCCTTCGAGCGGCTCGTCCATCAGAAGCAGTGTCGGATTGCCCATCAGCGCGCGGCCGATCGCGAGCATCTGCTGCTCACCGCCCGACAGCTGATTGCCGTGATTGCGGCGCCGCTCGGCGAGCGACGGGAAAAAGTCGTACACCCTAGCAAGCGCCCATTGCCCCGGGCGCTCGGCAACCGTCAAATTCTCTTCGACGGTCAACGAGGGAAAAACTTCGCGTTCCTGCGGCACAAAACCGATGCCGAGCCGGGCCCGCCGATGGGAGGGCAGCGCCGAGATTTCTCGGCCGCCAAAGCGGATGCTGCCGCCACGCAACCGGGTGTGTCCCATGATTGTGGCAAGCAAGGTGGTCTTGCCGACTCCATTGCGGCCGAGCACTGCCAGGGTCTGCCCCGGCGACAGATCGAGCGAGATGCCTTCAAGCACTACCGTGTCGCCGTAGCCGGCGGAGACGCCCGCGAGTACAAGACCTGCAGGCCCGTTCATGCCGGGACGCGTTCCCCTAGATATACTTGGCGTACCCTGGCGTCGGCGGCGATTGCCTGCGGCGGCCCCTCGACCAGCACGCTGCCTTGCACCAATACCGTTATCCGCTGCGCCAAACGAAAGACCAGGTCCATGTCGTGATCGATGATCAACAGTGCGATGTCGGACGGCAGGCTTTTGATAACGTCGATGATCATGCCGCTCTCGCCCGACGGCACCCCGGCCGCCGGCTCGTCGAGCAGCAGGACCCTGGGCGACAGCGCGAGCGACACGGCAATCTCGACCAGTCTTTGGGGGCCGTAGGCCAATGTGTTGACGGGGCGCAGTGCTTCATCTTCGAGCCCCAGGCGTTCGAGCAGGGTATGCGCTTCCTCGATTGCCGCGCGAAAATGACCCGCCGGGCGGAACAGGCTGCCGCCGGTCCCTTGGCGCTCGCATACCGCCAGTGTCACGTTTTCCAGAACGCTCAGACCGCGGAACAGCGCCGTGATCTGAAAAGTGCGAACCAGACCGCGTTTGACCCGAGCGGCTTGCGGCAAATGGGTGATGTCGGCGCCGTCGAGACGGATTTGTCCGGCGTTCGGCCGCAACGCGCCCGTTACCAGATTGACAAAGGTTGTCTTGCCGGCGCCGTTCGGTCCGATCAATGCGTGTCGCGCGCCGCGTTCGAGCCGGAATTCGACCGCATTGGCGACGGTCAGCGCGCCAAAGCTCTTGTGCAGCCCGTGCGTCTCGAGCGCTGGCGTGCTCATCGCCGAAACCGGTCGAAGAGACCCAATATGCCACCACGCGCGAAGACCACGACGAGAACCATCAATAGCCCGATCCAGAAATACCAGTAGACGGGCGCCACGGCAGAGAAGCGATCTTGTGCAATCATATAAAGCGGCACGCCGATGAACACGCCGTAAAGCCGCCCGACCCCGCCGATGATCAACATGATCAGAACGGTGCCGGAGCGTTCGAGAGAAAGAAAGCTGAGGCTGACGAACTGCGTCGTCTGCGCGATCAGCGCGCCGGAGATGCCGGCCAGCGCCGCCGAGATCGTGTAAATGATAAGCCGGCGTCGAGCCACTGGGGCACCGATCGCGTGCATGCGCCGGAGATTCTCGCGGATGCCGGTCAGCGATCGCCCGAAGGGCGAATGGACGATCTGCCGCGCCGCCAACCAGCACAGGAACACCACGATCAGACAATAGAAGTAGCCAGTACGGCCGAACATGTCGAAATGAAGCCGGCCGAAGATCGGCCAAACCTCCATGCCCTGCAGCCCGTCATCGCCGCCGGTAATAAACGAAGCCTTGTTTGCGGCTTCGGCCACCATCGTCGCCACGACCAAGGTCTGCATCAACAAAGCAAGCCCGGCCGTGCGCAGCACGACAAGGCCGGACAATACCCCCAGCAGCGCAGCCGCTATAGCCCCGGCAAAAAGCCCCGTGATAGGCTCTCCCCAACCATGCGCCGCGAGAATCCCGGCGGTATAGGCGCCGGTGCCGAAGAACGCGGCATGGCCCAAAGTGACGATCCCGGCATAGCCGAGCACCAGATCGGCCGACAGCGCGAAGAGGATTGTCGCGAGGATTTGCGCGCCCAATGCCAGATAATCGGGAAAGGCGAAATAGGCGCCCACCGCAGCCATCCACGGCAAGGCCTCGAGCGGGCTATAGCGGTGGCGGCGCGCAAACGCCTCGACCGCGCGGCTCGGCGTCATGCGCGACCGAACAGGCCGCGTGGCCGCCACAGCAGGACCCCCAGTGTCAGCGCATAAATGAAAAACGCGCCGAATTCCGGGAGCAGATATTTGAAACCCGTATCGGCGATCCCGATAAGCAAGGCCGCGACGAATGGTCCGCGAATACTGCCGAGCCCGCCGACCGCTACAACGATCAGAAAATAAGCAAGGTTCTGCAGTGCATAGCTCGGACTAATCGCCAACAGATCGGCACCGAGCCCGCCGCCCAGACCGGCGAGGCCACTTCCCAAGGCAAAGGTCGTCATGAACAGCCGCGACGTGTCGATGCCGACCGACTGTGCCATCCGCAAATTGTCGACCGAAGCCCGCACCCGGGCGCCAAAGCGGGTCCGCTCGATACCCAGCCACAATGCCGTCACCAGAGCCGCGCCGCAGAGGATCAAAAAACTCCGATAGGCCGGGAAACTGCGAACCCCGAAATCAACCTCACCGCTCAGCCACGGCGGCGGCTGCAATGGTTGTTGCAGCGGACCCCAGACATAGGTGGCTGCCGCCACCGACATGAAGACGAGTCCCATCGTCAGCAGCACCTGGTCGAGTTCTTCGCCGCCATAAAGCCGGCGGTAGAGCAGGCGCTCGATCGGCAAGCTAGCCAGCGACACTGCCACCGCTGCAGCGAGCAGAGCTGGAAGGAAAGGTAGTCCCCAGCGGCTCATCAGGGTGGTCAGCACGTATCCTCCGGCCATTGCAAACACGCCGTGCGCCAGATTGACAAAGCCCATCAGCCCCATCGTCACCGACAGCCCGACCGAGATCAGGTAAAGCACCATAGCGAAGGCGAGGCCGTGAAATCCGATGCTTATGATGGCGGAGGCTGTGTCGCTGAGATGCAAGAGCCGCGCTCGCCCAGGATCACTTCGGCGGGTTGAATTCTTTCCAGGGGTCCTTGACCATCGGGATCGTCGCGATCTCGATATTGGCAAGCTTTCCGTTTTGCTGCTCGAGGCGCCGGATATAGACGTTCTGGACGATGTCGCGGGTCTCGGGGTCGATCATGATTGGCCCGCGCGGGCTGTCTGGGTTTTTCCAGTTCTTGAAGAATGCCATTGCCTCGTCGCCGGTGAACTTTCCCTTCGTCGCTTTGATCAGATCGAAGATCGCCACCATTCCGTCCCAGGCATTGACCGACAGGAAATTCGGGATCGCGCCGTCGGCATATTCCCGCTTCCAGGCCGCGAGAAAGTTCGCGTTTCCCGGTCGCTCGCCTACGGTCGAATAATTGCCGGAGGTGATCAGGCCCAACGGCGTATCGCCCATCGCCGGCAATTGCTCTTCGGGCAGCAGGTCTTGCGCCGAAGTGATTTGGATGTCGGCTTCGCGCAGCCCGAGGTCCCTGACCGCCTTTACGAGTGCGGTCGCCTGGACGCTCGGCACCCACACAAACACGACGTCGGGCTTTGCATCTCTGATTCGCTGCACAAAGGGCGCAAAATCGGGGTTGGCCGGCGGCATGCGGACGGCACCGACGATCTGACCGCCGCCGTCGCGAAAACCTTTGGTGAAAGCCTCCTCTGAATCATGACCGGGAATGAAGTCGCTGACCGCGGTGTAGGCCTTCTTCCAGCCCTGCTCCGAGGCCCATTTGCCAATTGGATAACCCTGCTGCCAAAGCGTGAACGAGACGCGCGCGACATAAGGCGAGATCCTCGGAATAGCCGAGCCGCCGGCGGCAATGCTGATGAGCAGCGGCACTTTCGCCTCGGCGGTCAGCGGCGCGATCGCCGCGGCGACCGGCGACAGGATTACGCCGGTCAGCAGCTGCACATGCTCGCGCGTGATCAATTCCTGAGCCAGCCGCTTGCCGACTTCCGGATTGGAAGTATCGTCACGGCGGACCAGCTCGACCTTGACCCCTTGAGGCAAATCCTTCTCATGCTCCTTGAGGTAGAGATCGATGCCCTTTTGCGCTTGGTCCGCGGCCTGCGCGACAAATCCAGAATAGCTGCTAATCAACCCGATCTTGACCACCGTCTGCGCCGGAGCCCGCCTCGGCAGTAGCGCACAAGTCGCCGACACCACGATTATCAGCGCAACGACAAATCTTCCGCATCTCATTGCTATTTTCCCAAGGTGCAGATCACTATTTTGCTGGGTTCAGCTCCTTCCAGGGATCCTTGACCATTGGGATCGTCGCGATTTCGACGTTGACGAGCTTGCCGTCCTGCTTCTCGACGCGTCGGATGTAGACGTTTTGAACGATGTCGCGCGTCTCCGGATCGATCATGATGGGTCCCCGCGGGCTGTCTGGGTCCTTCCAACGGGACAGGAACGTTATCGCCTGATCGGCCGTGAAATTTCCCTTAGTCTCCCTGACCAAGCCGTAGATCGCCGCCATCCCGTCCCAGGCATCGACCGAAAAAAAATCTGGGATGGATTCGGCCCCGTATTCGCGCTTCCAGGCTGCGAGAAAGGCCTCATTCGCCGGCCGTTTCGCATCGGCCGAATAAGTGCCCGAAGTAATCAGGCCCAAGGGCGTATCGCCCATCCGCGGCAATTCTTCGTCCGGCAGCAGGTCCTGCGGGGCGACGACGTTGATCCCTGCTTCGCGAAGGCCAAGATCCTTGATCGCCTTCATCATTGCTGTGGCTTGAGTGCCGGCGGGCACGAAAATAAAAACAACCTCGGGCTTGGCATCTTTGATGCGCTGCACGAATGGCGCGAAATCGGGATTGGTCGGCGGAAACCGCACGGCGCCGACGATCTTTCCGCCCGTATCGGTGAAGGCCTTGGTAAAAGCAGCTTCCGAATCATGGCCGGGGATGAAGTCGCTGACAGCGGTGTAACCTGTCTTCCAGCCCTGCTCGGCCGCCCATTTGCCGATCGGATAGGCCTGCTGCCACAAGGTGAAAGAGATGCGCACCACATAAGGCGAAAGCCGCGGGATCGTGACGCCAGCCGAGGCGATGTCGAGAAGCAGTGGCACCTTCGCCTCGGCGGTAAGCGGCGCCACCGCCGTAGCGACCGGCGACAACACGATGCCGGTAAGAAGCTGAACATGGTCGCGGGTGATCAATTCCTGAGCTAGCCGCTTGCCGACATCCGGGTTGGAGGTGTCGTCGCGTCGCAACAATTCGATCTTGACCCCCGGCGGCAGATCCTTCTCGTGCTGTTTGATGTAGAGATCGAAGCCTTTTTGCCCTTGGTCGGCGGGCTGCGCGACAAACCCGGTGTAGCTGTTGATTAGCCCGACCTTGACGGTCTGCGCCGCCGATGGCGCAGGCAAGCCTGCCGCAGCCGCCAGCAGCAGCACGATAAATATCCGGAACATTGCAACCCTCCCCGTTCTCGCGCCACTTAACTTACCACGCCGGAAAGGGCTGGGTTAGTGGCTCCGCTCCAGGGCCCAACGCAAAACCAGAACGACAGCGTCGAGTAACGCGACGGTAAAAATCGCGATCGAGCCCCACCTGGCCCATTTCACCCACGGATATCGGCTGCGAGCCAGCGGTAGGACGCCGGCGCTAACAAACAGGAGGATCGCAAGGTACTCGAGGAGGCGGATCAGGCGATCGTCGGACACCTGCGCCTTAAGTCATGCCACACCCTCAGTACCCTCCCCTCACTCCAACGACCATTGATATCCGACAGTCGGAGCGTGTCTTCCCAAACTGGTTCCGAAGGTCGGGCCGGTATAGGGAGCTGATGCCGGCGGGTCGGTTGTTGGCTTTTGCTGCGTTTGTGTTGGATGCTCTTCGGTGACGATTTGCTCGGAAATGGTGGGAACCGAGCTAAAATTGAGCGTCGCGGGGAAATTGAGACAGTTTCGTGAATTTCCCTGAGAGCAGGAACCAGCATCCGCAGTCGTAGCGGTCAAGACCGTTGCGATCGCGATCGCGAGGGTGGTCGGGATCCAAACGCTCATTGTCCCCTCTCAAGCGTGGACGACGTACCCGGCCAAGTAGAATCGTCGATCTTAACGATTATGTCCATACCGCCGTTGTCGGCCCCAACGACGCGAAGTAGTCTGGCGCCGCCATGGACCGCATCGACCTTCGTTCCGACACCGTAACTTCGCCCTCGCCGGGCATGCGCCAAGCAATGGCGGCGGCGCCGGTCGGCGACGACCAATACGGCGAGGATCCATCGGTCAACCGGCTGCAAGAGCGGATCGCCGAATTGCTCGGCAAAGAAGCCGCCCTCTTTGTGCCCAGCGGCACGATGGCGAATCAGGTTGGCCTCAAGATCCTGACCCGGCCGGGCGACGAGGTCGTCGTCGGCGAAGAAGCGCACATTGTCTGGCACGAATCCGGTGCCGCTGCAGCAAACTCTGGCGTGCAGTTCACCGTCGCCGGCCGCGGTGGGCTGTTTACAGCGGCCGATCTGCGCAATGCTTATAAACCGCCCGGTCACATCGTGTTCCCGCCGACGACCCTGGTGGCCATCGAGAACACACACAACCGCGGCGGGGGCGTCGTCTTTCCGCCGGGCGACGCGGTCGCGATTTGCGCGACGGCGCGCGAGCTCGGGCTTGCCAGCTATCTCGATGGCGCAAGGTTGTTCAACGTGGCGGCGGTGACCGGGCAGACTCTGGCCGAGCTTGCAGCGCCCTTCGATGTGGTCTCGGTAGCCCTCTCGAAAGGGCTGGGCTGCCCAGTCGGGAGCCTGATCGCTGGCAGCCATGACCACATCGCCCGGGCGCGGCGGGTGCGCCGCATGTTTGGCGGCGCGATGCGCCAATCCGGCATTCTCGCCGCCGCCGGGCTCTATGCGCTCGACCACAACCTCTCGCGCCTCGTCGAGGATCATGGCAATGCGAAGCTTCTGGCCGAACGGCTCGCCGAGTTGCGCGGCGTCGAGCTCGATCTTGCGACCGTGCAGAGCAACATCGTGATCTTTCGGATGGGAGAGGGCGCGCCCGACGCCGCGACTATCGTCGCGCGCGCCCACGAAAAGGGCGTCCTGATTTCCGCCTTTGGCGTGCGCACGGTGCGCGCCGTCACGCACCTCGATGTGAACCGCGACCAGTGCCGTCGCGCTGCCGACTTACTCGCCGAGGTCATCGAGCCTCGCTGACCTCCGGGGCTCGCTTGCGCAGCAGAAGTTTCTGCTCGCCAGAGAGGACGAGTTCGCCCCTTTGGTTGTGTACGGTGGCCGCCAACGTGACGACGCCGGTCGAGCGTTGCGGCGTCAGCGCAGCGATCTCGAGCATCGGGTAGAGCGTGTCGCCGGGATAGACCGGTTTCAGAAATTTCGACGATTGCTCGACGAAGGCAATCAGCGCATCGCCAATTGCGTGAGCAAAAGTGCTGGCACCGGGCGCAGTGAAACAAAGGATCTGATACCCATGGGCCAGCGGCCCGGGGTGGCCGCGCTCGCGGCAATATTCGACATCGTAATGGATCGGGTGATTGTCGGCCGAGAGCGTCTGAAAGGCGGCGAAATGCGCCTCGGTCATCGTGCGGCTCGGGATGTAGAAGCGCTCGCCGACGACCAGATCCTCGAAATAGCGGCTTTCCGGAAAGCGGTGCCGGCGCTTGTCGAAGCTTTCGGTCATCACGCCTCCGGGATAAGCAGGATCCCCTCGGCGCCGAGCCGCGCGATCTTCTCCGGGTCGAAGCCCAGCTCGCCGAGAATGGCTACTCCGTGCTCCCCGATATGCGGAGCCGATGCCATGGCGGCGTCTACTGCGAACGGTATTCCCGGCGTCCGCGGGGTTTGGAATTGCCCCATCCCCGGCTGGTCGACCGAAACCGCACCGCCGGTTGCGACGATGTGCGGATCGGCAAGCCAGTCGTCAAACCCGTTGATGCGATCGGCGAGAACGTCGGCGGCTCTCAGCCGCTCGAGCCAGCCTTCGGTGGTGTCGCCGAGGAAGATGGCGCCAACAATATCGCACAGCGCGGTTGCGTGCGCGGCGCGCGCGGCGAAATCGGCAAACCTCGGATCTTCCGCCAGATCGGGCTGTCCGAGCGCAGCGGCTAGCCGCGCATATTGCTCCTCGCGCACCAGCGCCACCATGATCCAGCCGTTGCGGGTTCGGTAAGCGCCGGTCGGCACGTTCAATTGCCGCGGCGCCCCGCCCTCGAGCATATGCTCGGCAAGCTTGTGACCGAGGATCGCCGCCGCGCACTCGGTCAGGCTGACTTCGAGCCGCTGGCCTTCGCCGCGGCGCTCGCGCGCGTAGAGCGCCACCCCGAGGGCTTGCGCCGCATAAAGCCCGGTCAGGGTATCGACAATGATCGCCCCGACCCGATGCGGTGACCCGTCATTGCCGAGATTGACCGACATGAGGCCGGAGAAGGCCTGCGCGACCGAATCGGTGCAAGGCCGGGCAACGTAGAGGCCGTCCTGGCCAAAGCCGCTGACCGAGAGATAGAGAAGGCGAGGATTGCGTGCGCGCAATTCGTCATAGCCGAGCCCGAGCCGGGCGGCGACACCAGGGCGGAAGCTTTCGATGACGATGTCGGCGCGAGTTGCGAGCGACACCGCGATGTCGCGCGCCACGGCGGCCTTGAGGTCGAGAGCGAGGCTGCGCTTGCCGCGGTTGTAGTGGGCGGACATCGCGGTGTGATTGCCATAGCGGGTCCCGAGACCGCGCGACCAGTCCCCGGCGAGCGGCTCGAGCTTGATGACCTCGGCCCCGTGCATCGCCAGCAGCATTGCACAATAGGGTGCGGCGACACCCTGCCCCAGATCCAGCACCCGCAGACCGGCATAGGCCCCTGCTGCACTCATTCCCAACCTCGTTTACCGCCTACCAACTACCGCTATAGTAACAGGTCCGATGCGCGCAGAAGCCTGGTTCAAAATGAAGCCTGTCTCTACGACACGTTATCGTCACCCCGCTATCGCGAAAGTGGGAAAGGAGATGGGCTGCTCTATCTTGAGCAGAACCAACCGAAGGCCGTCATGCGCGGGCTTGACCCGCGTATCCACGCGGTCGCCGGCGTCGCCAGCGGCCGTCCATTGCGCGCGCGGAAGGCCGGATCAAGTCCGGCCATGACTATCTCGAGTTCTAAGGATGAGGCCGTTGGGCAAGTAGGGAGCGGGCGGTGAAGCACGCTGGCGCTGGCGCACTCGATGCTCTGAGCGATTTGCTGGAAAGCCTCAGGACCCGAGCGGTCCTCGTTGAGAAGCGGCCGGGAATCTTCTATCTCAAGGGTAAGGCCTTTCTGCATTTCCATGAGGATCGCGCCGGCCTTTTCGCCGACTTGCGGCAAGACGGCGATTGGCAACGCTTGCCGGTCAACAATTCTGACGAACGCGCCGAGGTCCTAGCCCTTGTCGACCGCTCCACGGCTCCCGGTTAATGCCCCCGCCGCCCGCCCTTCTCCAGGCGAATTCACGCCGGGCCGCCCGGTGCCAGAGATCAGGCAAACAATTCCGCGATCGAGGCATTGTCAAAATCGGGCTCATGCCCGTCCTCGTACAGTCGCGCGCTGTCGGCGATCTTCGTGGCGAACTTGCGCGCCAAACTGTCACTACCGGGTCGGTCGCATTCCTCGTCGGCACGGTCCAATCCGGGCGGGCCTCGCCCAGGCGCAAAGGCGTGGCCCTGCCGGATCGATCCCCGATCGCATCAGCTCCCCTCGGACGCGGGAATAGTGGAGGAGGATAAGGTATCTAATACCGAAGGCGATCAGGATGGTCGCGACCGTCGGTGATCGCACATGCGCCCTATTCACCATCTGGTCCGGGCGGCCCTAACCAGATCGCGACCGCCTGGGCGGCAGCTTGCTGCGCCCGCTTGTCTATCTCCTCATCGGTCAGTGTGCTGAGCGGGTGTTCGATCACGACCGGAACAAGCTCGGGCATGCCGAGCGCGTCGCGTTGCACCTCTGCTTCGTGCAAAAATTCGATTGTCACGATGACTGCGGCCGGGCGGCCGGAGGCTTCGAGCCTGATGCCGTCATGCGTACAGCACGACGTGCACGACCCTCAGTCGCCGATCGCCGTCAGCACAATGTCATTGTCGGCGGCAATGGTCTCGATCAGCGCCGGATCGGCCTCTTTGGAAAAGCTTTCCTTGCGGTAGTAGTTCACTGTGGCAAAGGAGTGGTCCTGCTGGAGCCGCGCTACTGTCTTGCGCAGCAAGCGATTGGCGTTCCATTTGGTGTTGTCGAGCACCCCCAAACGCAGCTCACTGAGTTTGGTGACGCGCGCAGAGAGCGCGAGCGGCTCGGTCTCGACCACGCCACGCGGGTCGAAGGCGATCTCGTCTGGTGTGTTTTTCATAGGAGTTCTCCAGTCAACAGTTGACAATAGGCTGGATAAGCGCGGTGCGTCCTTCGAGACAGCCGCTTCGCGGCTTCCTCAGGATGAGGAATTTTTCCGCATGCCATCAAAGGTTTCCCTCATCCTGAGGAGCCGCCGCAGGCGGCGTCTCGAAGGACGCAACACCGCAATGCAGCCCGAATCACGGTCGGCCTCTCAAAGGTAGCTGGTGCCGTCGACGCAGATCGGGGCGTTTGGCTGGACGGCGGTTTCGATGCTGCGCAGCACCGGCGACGACATGTGGCCCCAGCCGGGGATGAAGGCGGAAAACCGCCCGGCTTCGCCGCCAATGACAAAGAGGTGGATGTGGTCTGGGCTCGGCACGATCGGGATCCGCGCGTCGGGCTCGCGCTTGTACCATCTCGGCAGGTTGCGATTGTAGATCTTGCCGTAGCGCTCCCTGAAGCTGATTTCCGAAAAGAGATTGTAGGCGTGCATTGCCAGATAGTTGCGCACATCGTGCCGGGTCCAGCCTTTACCGGCAATCGTGCGGGCGTGCTCTGGGCCGATCACGACGGCGCAGTGCCCGCTCGACACGGCATTGTTGTTGGCAATTGTGCTCATCGCCGAAACGATGCTGTCGAGGATGCCTTCGGGGTCGTTGGCGACATGGTTGGTGACGCTGTGCGGCGGCTCGGCGGCCAATAAAAAGACAGTGGAGTCCTCTGGGCGGAAGCCCTTTTCGACATGATAGGGCGCCCATGGGCTCCCCGCTTCGTTCTCGGCAACGCAATAAGTGTATTTGCCGGGGTGGCCGAGTGTGCTCTTGTCGAGATCGCCGGGCCAGGCGCCGCCGACATTGAGCAGCACCAGCCGCAGAGCGCGCCCGATTGTCGCATTGGCGCGGTTGCCGGAGCCAAAGGCGTTGCAGCCGCCATTCATGCCGATGTCGCGCGCGATCGGCCCGTTGACGACCAGCAACGGCGCCGCCATGTGGGTCGTCGCCTGAACCCCGTTCAGATTGAACGCCTTCGCGCTCAGTGCCAGCATCGCGGCGCGAACGACCGGCGCATATTCGGGCTTGCAGCCCGCTATCACGATGTTGATGGCCAGCACCTCGCGGGTCAGGCTGCCATGGCGCGGCGGCACCTTGCATTCGATCAGGTCTGGGTCCCCGCCGAGCACCTCGACAACCGCGTCGACCTGCGCTCGTGTCGGCGGCACGACCGGCAGCCCGTCGGTCCATCCTTGCTCGAAATACCATTCGACGAGGTTTGTGCCCGCCGGCACGCGAAGTGTGTTTTCTTCGGCTGCCCGCACGGCCTGTAACACTGGCTCCGCCATCGCAACTACTCTCTGCCAATCGCCATCGAGCTCTGCCCGATCCAGAGACGGTTCAGAACCCGTGTCAAGGGCCCTGGCGGGTGATGCCCCCCGAGCCGCGCGAGCGCCTCGTGATAGGGAGCGACATAGCGCAGGCGAGAGGGCATCCTGGGATAAAGCGAGCGAAGCAACCGGAGCCGCCGTTCGGCCAAGCGCTGCTCCGACGGGCCGTAGGGCAATCCGAATTCGTTACGCAACCGGGGCGGCAAGAGATGTGCGGTCAGCGCTCGATACCAAGAGGGAGCACGCCAGCGGGTTCCCGCGCCTGCAAAGAGTTCGGCGGCGATATGGCGCGCGGCGTCGCTGACCGCAAGAGTATCCGACGCCAACATCACATCGACATATCCGGAGAAATCCGCCCAGCTCCGCGGCAATGCGCTCTGCGGGATGCCAAAGAGCGCCGAGAACAACCGGGTTTCGCCGTAATAGCGCTCCCGCTCCTCCGACGAAAGCGGCGGGTTCACGAGCTGATAGCTGACGAGCGCGGTGTCGGTCAGCGTGGCCTGAACCCAGTGCAGCGCCGCGACATCATTGGCTCGGTATGCCGTGCCGGCGGGAAAGGCGCTTGAGCGCTCGGTCAGTGAGCCGCTGATCGCGGCGTGGCGGCGGTGCAATCGGCGGGCGGCGTCAAGCGCCTGGCTCGTGGTGCCGAACACCATCGTAAAGACGATGCTGAAGGTGCGGTGAAAACGGCCGATGGGATCGGTCAAGCTTCGGGAATGCTCGGCGATCGCAGCGGCGACCCAAGGATGGGCGAGCTGCAGCAATAATGCACGGCCGGCTCCAAGGAAGACCGCCGCTTCTCTGTCGACCCGCCAGATCATCGATTCCGGGCCAAAGATACCCGCCGGCCCACCCGCGGCGGCGGATTGAACGATCGTCAGCTCGTCTTCGAGATCGGCTTCGGTGACGATACGCGAGCTCACCTGCCTTTCGAGACCGACATCTCCACCTGCCACCGGGCACCACGGTGATGGCTCAAAGGGAGGAAGGGGCGCTCAACCGGCAACCATATCAATGCATCATCAGCACCGGCACCGCGGCGCCGCGCATTACGTGTCGCGTGAAGCCGCCGAAGATCCACTCCCTCATTCGGCTATGGCCGTATGCGCCCATGACGACTAGGGCGCCGCGCTCCGCGGCCGCCCTGATCAGGGTGTCTGCGGCGCCTTGCGGGTTGGGTTGCAAATGACGGGTCGCAGCGTCGAGCCCACGCCAGCGCAAGCTGGTCATCAGCCTTGCGCCCTCCTCGTCCGAGAGCCCCTGTTCCTCGGCCACGGTCACGATCAGGACCTGCTTCGCCATCGCGAGTAGCGGCATTGCAGCAGTCACCGCCCGGGCCGCTTCCGGCGCGGCCTTCCAAGCGATGACGATTGTCTGGGGGAGTGCAGCGAGAGGGGTCGCGGGGGGTATCAGGACCGGTCGGCCACTGCCGAGTAGCGCCCTCTCCGCCGTATCGATCGATACGCCCTGATCATCAGTCGGGCGCCCAATGACCAAGAGATCGGCCGAGTGCCCGTATTCCGTAACCCAATAGGCTTCGTCGCCGGTTTGTTGATGCCATTGCGCCGTAGGGCCCGGCTGCGCAATGGGGCTGTCCGCGACAACCAGCCGCTCGCGCTCGCAGAACCGTTGAAAGAGCTGTTTTGCCGACTCCTCCCGCTGGCTGACCTCCTCATCTATCCGTTCAACGAGGCCGGTCACCATTGCAGCACCGCCGCCATCCGACGCCATGGCGGCAGCCATCGCTGCAGCATCGGCGCGGACGTGCAGGAAGTCGAGATGCGCGTCCAACGCGCGAGCCACCGCCAGAGCCGAGGTGAAGACGCCGTCGTCCTTGTGGCTTCCGGTGGCAGGGACGAGAATGGTCTTGATCATCGGATCTCCTCCGGCCACTCGCTTTATGGCACGAGTCGCCGTGCGAGGGCCACCGCGACCGGCAGGGCCACGCGCTGTGTCCGAGGGCCGAGAGCGAGCGGCTTCAGCAGCATTCGTACGCTCATCTCGTGCGGGAAGTGATCACGCACAAGGTCGCGGCACTCTCGGCGCAGGTTGCGGTATACCTGGGCATCGAAGCGTGCAGCTGGATGGCGGGCACCGTAGACGTGCTTCAGGACGATGAAGCTGTCGTCGCCGCCGGTCATCTGCAATCGCCGCCACAGCGCCGGAACGACCCGGGCGCGTCTCGGACTGTCCAAATCCCGATATTTGCGGAAAAAGCGGTAGAAATACTTGTAGTGACGAATTTCGTCTTCGGCGATGCGGCGGGTCAAGCGTGCCAGTACCGGTTCCGGGCTGGCCCTTGACAAGGTCGTATAATAGCTGGCCGTGCCCGTCTCGACGACGCAACGCGATGCCATTTCCAGGCCGCGCGCAGCTTCCAGTGCCGTGTCACAAAAGGGCCTGAATTCATTGACAAACCGCCGGTAGGCGGGCTCCCAGTCGAAATCGGGCCACACGACCTCGACATAACGGCGCAACGCTCGACCGTGCTGCAATTCCTCCGGCAGCCAATAATGCTCGAGCCAGGAAGTGACTTCTTCGTCACCGACAAAGAACTCGATCAGATTTTCGGTATAGAGATCCGTGGCGCTTTCCATCAACGACGCGGACGCGACCAGATAGAACAGCGCCTTGTTGTGCGCCACCGCACCACGGTTTACAGCGTGCCAAGGAATATCGTCGAGCGACCAATGCCGCCGAGCCGAGCGGCGATCGGGCTCGGCGGGCGTGCCGCTATGCGTATCCCCCGGGATCACGCTCACCGCCACTTCTCTCCGCGCTGCCCGCAACTCTGCCACTTGCTCATACTACCGCCTTCCGCATTCCAGGGAGCGGAGATCCCGGACCAATAGCCCTCTTTAGCTTAGGTAGCCCCCGTCCCTTCCCTCCCCCGCGCGCAAAGATCAGGCTAACGGGGGCGGTGGGCGAATCGACCGCCATGGGGTTGCTTTCTCGTAGGCGTGCGCGGCCTTCAGAACCGTCGCCTCGTCGAACGGCCTTCCAGCTAGCTGGAAGGCGAGCGGCAGGCCCGCCCCGGTATAGCCGCAGCACACCGACATCGCCGGTGTGCCGGTGACATTGAACGGCATCGTCAGCGATGGGCGCTCGAAGATCGCGAACTTGCCGACCGCGTCGATCGGCGGCGCTTCGCTCGGCGCCGCGGCGGTCATGACGAGATCGAGATCAGCCATCCCCGCGGCGAGTTCGGCAGCCAGCTCCCGCCGGCGCCGCACCGCCTGGACGTAATCGGCGCCGGTGATCAGGGCGGCCAGCGCCATGCGATCGCGAAAGGCCTCGCCGTAATCGGCAAACCGCTCGCGCAACGCCGCTTCATGGATCGCATAGCCCTCGGTGAGCATGATGATGACCCCGCAGGCCGCCCAGTCGGCTAAGGGAGGCAGACGGATCTCGCGGACCGAACAGCCAAGATCCTCAAGGACCTTTGCGGCTCTGGCGATGCCCTGCCGTGTCGCCTCGTTCGCGGGGTTGTCGGTCTCGTAGAAGTGGCGAATGAGCCCGATCCTCAATCCCGTGACGTCACCTGAAAGCGCGCCGCGGTAGTCCGGTACGGGGCGATTGGCGCTTCCCGGATCGGCGGGGTCATGCCCGGCCATCACCCGCAGCATGATCGCGCAATCCTCGACGGTCCAGGTCATCGGACCCGCATGGTCGAGCGAGAAGGCGAGCGGCAGAACGCCGGTCCGGCTGACCCTGCCATAGCTCGGCTTCAGCCCGGCAAGCCCGCAGAACGCGGCAGGGCCGCGGATCGAGCCGCCGGTGTCGCTCCCGGTGCCGCCGAGCACCAGCCCGGCGGCAACCGCCGCCCCGGTACCGCTGCTCGAGCCGCCGGTGAAGCGGCTGGTATCCCACGGATTGCGGGCGGGCGGCCAAGGCAGATCAAAAGACGGGCCGCCAAAGGCGAACTCGTGTGTCGCAAGCTTGCCGACCACGATGGCGCCAGCGTCAGTCAGCAGGCGGACCGAGGTCGCATCCTGCTGCGGCACGTGGTCGATCAGGACCCTTGAATGCCCGGTGGTCGGGATACCTTTGGTTTCGTAGATGTCCTTGAGGCCGATCGGGATGCCGTGCATCGACCCCCGGTAATGCCCGGCCATGATCTCCGCCTCGGCTGAGCGGGCGGCGACCAGCGCCTGGTCGCCCAGCACGCGGATAAAGCTGTTGAGCTTGCTATCGAACCGCTCGATGCGTGCGAGGCGGCTCTGCACGAGCTCCACGGGAGAGAGTTCGCGCTTGCCGATCAGCGCGCTCGCCTCGGCGATGGTCAGGAATTCGGGAACCATGCCTCACGCTTCCGGAGGCGGGAAGATATGAGCGGGTTCGGCGCTCATCTTCCGGCTTGTCCGCAGCCGCGCCGCCATTTCCTCGATGAAATGTGCCGCAGCGGCGATCTCGGGCTTTTCGCGCTCCGGGACATCGAGCCCAGCGCGAAGGAGCGCCGTCTCGACCTCCTGGCGGGTTATGCTTTGCGTTTTCACGATGCGGTTTCCCCTATGCTCCGATCGTCCGGATTAACGTAAATGATTGCCTATTTTGGCCGAGAGCGTCCCGTCACGAAACAGAAATAATGTAGGCCGCTCCATCGTCGCCCATCCCGGCAAGGGTGGTCGACACAAGCCCGTCGATGTTGAAGATCGGCACGCTATCATGCGAACTCGCCACAGCTGAGAGGCCCCGATGACCGATCCCTATGCGCGGTATACCCGGCTCAAATTCGACCGTCCGCACGCCAAGATCCTCCGCATTACGATGGAGAACGGGCGGATGAACACCACCGACGCCGCTCTGCACGCTGAGCTGGGCGAGATCTGGCGCGATGTCGACAAGGACCAGAGCGTCAATGCCGTCGTCCTGACCGGCGCCGGCAAGGTATTCTCGGCGGGTGGCGACTTCGCGATCATCCAAGAGAATATCGACGATTTCACCTCACGCGCCCGGCAGTGGAAGGAGGCGCGCGATATTGTCTACAACGTGATCAATTGCAGTAAGCCGGTGGTCAGCGCAATGCGCGGCGTTGCAGTAGGTGCAGGGCTAGTCTGCGGTCTGCTCGCCGACATATCGATTGCGACCAAGGACTGCCGCATTATCGACGGGCATACGCGGCTGGGAGTTGCGGCAGGTGATCACGCTGCGATTGTCTGGCCTCTCCTATGCGGTCTCGCCAAGGCCAAATATTATCTGCTGCTCTGTGACCAGGTGCTCGGCGAAGAGGCCGAGCGCATTGGGCTTGTATCACTGGCCGTTGATGATTCGGAGCTCGATGCCAAAGCGGTGGAGATCGCCACCCGGCTCGCCGAAGGGGCGCAGAGCGCAATCCGCTGGACGAAATACGCCCTGAACAATTGGCTGCGCGCAATGGGACCGACATTCGATACGTCACTAGCGCTCGAATTCCTCGGCTTCACGGGCCCGGAGGTGAAGGAAGGGCTCGCCTCGCACCGCGAAAAGCGCAGCCCCTCGTTTCCCCCCAGCACGCCAGTCTGAATTGCCCCTCACCCCGACCCTCTCCCCGCAAGCGGGGTGAGGGAGAGGTCGATGAAAGCCCATCGCCGCGCGGAGCGGGGAGAGGGAGGGGCCCGCGTAGCGGGAGGGTGAGGGGCAATTCAGGCGGCGAGGCGCACGGGCAGTGATTTGACCGAGCGCAGGAAGTTCGAGTAGGCGTAGACCGGCTTATCCAATACCTCGATCTGCAGATCGCGCTTCAATATTTCTTCCCACAGGATGCGCAATTGCAATTCGGCAAGACGGTTGCCGAGACAGCGATGGATGCCGAAGCCAAAGGAAAGATGCTCGCGCGGCCGCGGCCGATCGGCGATCAACGCATTGGGATTCTCGATCGCATCCTCATCACGGTTGCCGGAGATGTACCAGACCACGACCTTGTCGCCCTTTTTGACCGGCTTGCCGCCGATCTCTGCGTCCTCGAGCGCGGTGCGCCGCATATGGATGACCGGCGTTTGCCAGCGGATGATCTCCGAGACGAGGCCCGGGACGAGCGCTGGGTTTTCGTTCACCTTGCGGCGTTCGTCTGGGTATTGGCTGAGCCCCCAGACCCCGCCCGACATCGAATTACGGGTCGTGTCGTTTCCGCCGACGAGGAACAGGATCAGGATGCCCATGCGCTCGCGCATCGTCATCTTATTGGTCAGCTCGCTATGCGCGAGGATCGAGATGATGTCAAAGGCCGGCGGCCGCTTGGCGCGTTCTTCCCATAATACGTTCATCTGCTCGGTGAATTTGACGAGCTCGGCAAAGCGCTCTTCCTCGGAACGGACGGGCGCGTCGGGGGCATTAATGTCGACAATGGCGATCTCCGACCAGCGGATCAGCTCGCGCCGGCCTTCGAGCGGATAATCGAAGAGGGTCGCCAGCATCCGCGAGGTCAGCTCGATCGAGACGCGGTCGACCCAGTTGAACTCCTCGTTGCGCGGCAGCTCGTCCAGTACGCTGCCGGTGCGCTCGCGAATGAGGGTCTCCATCTTCGCGAGGTTCATCGGGTTGACGGTCGGGCTGACGACCTTGCGTTGCTCGTCGTGCTCCGGCGGATCCATCCGGATAAAGTTCGGCCGCTCCATCCCCTTGGGCGGATCCTCGATCCTGATGCCGCCGACATCGTCGGATGACGAGAAGACGCGGTGGTTCACCTCCACTTTCATGATGTCTTTGTATTTGGTGACCGCCCAATACGGCCCGTATGGGCTCTCCGGCGTGTAATGGACCGGGTCCTCGCGGCGCAGCCGCTCGAAATAAGGGTACCAGGTGTCCGTGTAATAGAGTTGCGGATCGCTGACGTCGAATTTGTCGAGCGGTTTGGAATAAGCGTCCTCCCGCGGGTCGTAATTGACGCGAGTGTCCATCGAATTACCTCCCGATTCTGTTCTCGGCGTGCGTTAGTGCTGGCCCTCCGGCATGCGGACGACGAGCCCGTCGAGTTCATCACGCATTGTGATCTGGCAGGAGAGGCGGGAGTTGGGCTCGGCTGCCGCCGCAAATCCTAGCATGCTGGCTTCTTGCGAGCCGGGTTGGGGGAGACCGATCCGCCCGAGCCATTGAGGATCGACATAGACGTGGCAAGTAGCGCAGGCGCACTCGCCGCCACAGTCGGCGTCGATGCCGGGCACGGCGTTATTGACGGCCCCGCGCATCACCGACAGGCCGACCGGCACCTCTACCTGATGCTCGGTTCCATTAAATTCGATGTAGGTGACCTTTGGCATTTGCCCCCTTACCCCGGCCCTCTCCTCGTAAGCGGGGAGAGGGAGATTTATGGAGCACGTCTCAGTTCAGCCCGTAGAAACCCCTCGCCCCACCGGCCATGACCCCGTCCCTTGTCTCCGGGGACACTCCTTCGAGGCGATTCAGCATCATTTTCGGGGCACCTGGGAAGAAACCGTCCGGGTGCGGATAGTCTGTCGCCCATAGGATTTTGTGCGGACCAATATAATCGGCCAGCACCTTGACACTCCCTTCGACCGGCTCGAACGAAATCCAGCAACTACGCTGGAAGAGCTCGCTCGGCCGGGTCTTCAGCCCCGAATCGTTGAAGCCCTGATCGTCGAAATGCCGGTCCATCCGGTCGAGCCAGGGTGCCACCCAGCCGCCGCCGGACTCGAGAAAGCCGATGCGCAGTTTCGGATGGCGCTCTACGACGCCGCCCCAGATCACGCTCATGCACGCCAACATCATTTCCATTGTGTGCGAAATGATGTGCTGAGCACCACGGCCCTCGAAGCGGTCGACGCCGACGGTCGGCATATTGAGGCTTGAACCCTCGTGAAACCCGATCGCCATATCTAGCTCTTCCGCCGCTTTCCAGAACGGCTCGTAATCGGGGTGGTGGACCATCTTGTTGTTGTAGGGATTTGGTCTGATGAATCCAGCGCGGAAGCCGAGCTCCTTCCGTGCAAACTGCATCTCCTGGATCGCCAGCTCAACCGAATGCAATGGCAGCATCGCAACCCCAAAGAGGCGATCCGGATACGGCCTGCAGTAATCCGCCAACCAACGGTTGTAGGCATGGTACAAGGCGTGCACGAGCTCGGGGTCTTCCACGCCGCCGAAGGACAATCCGATGCTTGGGTAGAGGAACGCAGCGTCGATGCCGTCGGCGTCCATGTCGGGGATGCGTGCGTGCGGGTCGAACCCGCCTTTGCGGCCTTGGCTATAGGTCATCGTATCGTCGCAGACGACACCGTCACGGGCGCCAATGGCGCCGAGTGTGCCAAGCCCTCTGCGCCCACCAAAAGCCTTGCCGTCGATCCGCAGCCGCTCTTTGCCGTCCTCGTCGATAAACAAGCGCGGCGCCCGATCCCGAAACGCCGGATCGATGTACTTTACCCACAGATCGAGCGGCTCGAGAACGTGACCGTCGGAATCGACGACATTATAGGCACGACCCATAACCCAGCTCCTTTCGGGTATAACGCAAACCCCGCGACCAAACGCCCGTTTGGTTCTTTCGGACGCTAAGACGGTAATCCGAGGCTGTCAACTCTGGAAGGGCTCGATGCCAAATTGACGGGCGGCGTTTGTCCCCATCATTCGCGTTATCAGAGCCTCCGGGACACCGGCGTCAGTGAGCATCGCAATGGCGTCCCAGGCGCTCGTCGTATCGTGGTGCGGGTAGCGCGAGCCCCAGACCACTTTGGCGGCAAAATCATGGGGCAGCTTCCGGATCAGCCGCTCCTCGGCGTCGAACCCGAGCATCACATTGCCGTGCTCCCACATCTCCTCGGGTTCGGTGCTCACCGGGTAGTGGTGCAATAGCGGGATCACCCGCGTCGACGCCTCCATTTTTTCCAAGACTTCCTGCATCCATGAGGCCTTGCCGTGCGCCACGACGACCTTCATCGCCGGATAGCGCTCCATCACCGTAAAGCCAATCAACGTCGAGGCGACGAACATGTGATTGTCGAGCCAGTAGGACAGTATCGGAGCCATTGGATGGCCCAACGGCGTGGCGCCTATGAAGGTGATCGACTGACCGGCGCCGCCGCTGCCGCCGGCGAACGGACCGCCACCGCCACCAGGAACCGGCGGCTGTGCCAAGCGGTCTTTGACCTTCTCGAGGAAGGGCCCGTGCGAGGTCCATTCCGGGTTCCATAGCCCCGGCGTCGCATGCACCGCCGCCGTGATCCCGAGCCGCTCGAGTTCACCCCAGAGCGGGTCGTAATAGGGATGGTTGAGATAGCGGTCTTCGATGAACATCGGCCGTATAAGGACGGCGCGGATTGACGGCACGCGCGCCACCCGCTGCAATTCTTCGAGCGCGAAATCCATGTTCTGCAGCGGCAGTATCGCGGTGGCAAACAGCCGCTCCGGCGCCGCCTTGCAGAAGTCGGCGATCCAGTCGTTGTAGGCGCGCGCCAGCGCAAAAGCGACGTCGGGATCGCGCACCAGGAAGAAGCCCTCGGCGAACCATGTCGGGTAGAGGAGCGTTTGGTCGACCCCCATCGCGTCCATGTCGGCAAGCCGCGCCTGCGGGTCCGAGGCGCCCTCTGTCGCCGGATGCTTGATATGCGGGTCGAGCTCACCGATCGCATCCCAATCCATGCCGGGCCGCCACAGCGCGTGGCGCGGCATGTTGGCGTTGCCTTTGTCGCGAAAGATTTCGCCGTTGACCTTGAGATAGGCGCCGGTGCGCCCCTCCTGGCGCCACAGCGCGTGCTTGCCAAGCGTGCGGTAGTCGGGGTCGAGGTATTTTTCCCACAGCTCCGGTGGTTCCACGACGTGCGAGTCGGCGTCAAATATAGTAAAGTCTTTCGTCATCATCGGCTCCTCATTCGCGCCACGGCGTCACCCGTCATTCCCGCGAAAGCGGGAACCCAGGGCGACGGCACGCCGCTTGCCCTGGGCCCCCGCTTGCGCGGGGGTGACGAAGCGGTCATGCGCTAATTGCGCGTGACCGCCGCCTCCGGTCGCAATGACGCTTGGACCTCGGCGTCGGTCGGCCACCAGTCCGGGCGCTCGATCTGCGTGACGCGCTCGCGGATGATGTGGGCGGGTGCCTGCACGTTGTAGAGGCGTCGGGCGTTGGCCCCCAAGAATTTGGCCTGATCCTCCTTCGGCAACCCGTGTTTCTGCATTGTCTCCATTGCGCGCCAGGCATCGTCACCATCGTGGTGGTAGACATCGGACGACCAGCAGAGGATGTCGCCGTAGAACTCGGGGAGCCGCGCTGGCGGCGCCTCGTCGCCTTCGAAACCGGTCATGCAATGCTCGAAGAAAGTCTCGCTCGGGAGCTTCTTCAGCGGCGGCAATTTTCGTTCGTTGCGGTAGAGCTTGTAGGCCTTGTCACATTCGTCGACCAGGAAGCTGAGCCAGGTCGAGGAGGCCTCGAACACAGCGGCGTTGATCTTCGGGTGCCGCTCGAAAAATCCCGACATCAGCACGACCGTGACCCAGAGCGCCGCTTCGCCCTGGAAATTCTGCACGTTGGTAAGGAAGGTGTGCGGCAGCCCGGCGGTGGCTATGGTCTTGCGGATCAGTTCGGCGCTGGAATATTGCTCGCTGTAGCCCGACGGCTTCGCACTGGCGAACGCCGGGAACGGGTGCATGCCGTAGACCATGCCGGTCTCTTCGAGCGCATCCCACACCGGTTCGTATTTCGGCTGCAGCGGATAGTTGCCCATCGCATCCATTGGCCGGACCAGTGCCACCCGGCAGCCCAGCGCCGCGACCCTGCGGATTTCCTGGACTGCATAATCCGGGTGCTGCATCGGGATCAACGCCGCGAAAAACAGCCGGTCCGGATTTTCGCGGGTGTACTCGTAGGCCCACTCATTGTAGGAGCGGCAGAACGCTTTGGCGCCGAGCGCGTCCTCGAGCCACGGGTAGATGTCGATCTCGGTCGGGATGATCATCACCTGATCGATGCCCTGGACGTCCATGTCCCTGAGCCGCGGTTTTGGCTCGTAGGAGCCGGCATGGTCGAGATAGGCGACCTGCTCCTGCGTCAGCGCCGTCTTCGGATTGAGGTTGCGCACATTGAGGGCACGCTGGATGTCGTGCTTGACGCCGGGGCCGGCATTGGTGATGACCCGCATCGTGCCGGGGATCCCGCCCTTTCGCGGGGAGCCGAGACCAATCCCGGCGCGGCCGTTGACGATCAGCAGGCGGCTGTCAGGATCCCACCAGATCGTGCGCTTCAACGCATCAAGTTCGTCGCGCGTGAGGAACTCGTGCGCCCGCTCCCAGATCAGCGGCGGCTCGGTGACATGCGCGTCGCAATCGAACGTCGCGAAATCCTTGATCATTGCAGGAAAAGTCTGAACCGGCATCGTGTTCCTCCTCATCAAAGATTGAGTTATTGCATAATAAAACAATTACACGTAGTATTCGTCGTCCCCGCGAAAGCGGGGACCCAGGGCCACTGGTTCATACGATGACGCAAAGACGCCCGTGCGTTTACATCCTTGCCAGCCAGCGCAACGGCACGCTCTATGTGGGCGTCACCTCGGACCTTGCACGTCGTGTTTGCGAGCATCGGTCGAATGCGATTGCGGGCTTTGTGCGGGAGTACTCCGTCTACAGGCTGGTCTTTGCCGAATTCCACGAGACCATGGCTGATGCGATCCTGCGCGAAAAGCGGATCAAGAAATGGCGACGCGCTTGGAAGCTTGAGTTGATCGAGCGTGTTAATCCACAATGGCGTGACCTCTACGATGATTTTAGCGACTTAGCGCTTGCTCCTGGGTCCCCGCTTTCGCGGGGACGACGATGAACCCCGTGCTAGTCCTCGAGCCAACCCGGCGGAACTGTCACTGCGCCGTGGCCGGTGAAGATTGCGTCGATCGCCCCGAGGTCCTCCGCGGAGACGGTCCAGCCCAATGCTCCGAGGTTTTCCTCGACCTCGGCCGGATGGCGAAAGCCGACTAGCGCCGTGCTGACGACTGCGTTGCTGGTGGTCCAGCGCAATGCGAATTGCGGCAGTGTCTTGCGATATTCGGCCGCCAATGTTTTGAGTTCCTCTACGGCGCGCAAATTGCGCGGGAATTCGTCTGCCCCAAAGAGCGTCCGGAACAGGTTGAGGCTGCCCACATTGCCCTGGCGCGAGCGCTAGTCGCTCTCCTCGAACTGCATGTCGGCAGTGAAGGTTCCGGTCAGCATGCCGTAGGCCAGTGAGCCATAGGCCATCACGCCGATCTGCTGCGCGGCGCAGTACGGGAAAATCTCGCTCGCCATGCGCCGATCGACCATGTTCCAGCCATATTGCACGACATCGACGCGCCGCAATTGCATGCAAGCTTCGAGCTGGCCGAGGCGGAAATTGGACACGCCAATGTAGCGCGCTTTGCCCTGCCGGACGATGTCGTCGAGCGCGCGCATTGTCTCGTCGAACGGAGTATTGACGTCCGGCCAATGCACCAAATAGACATCGACATAGTCCGTCTGCAGCCTCTGCAGACTCTTCTCGATCGATGCCATTACCCGCTGGCGGCTGCTGTCACGGCGGTTGGGCATCTCGTCGTAACCGACCCCGAATTTCGTGACGAGGATGACATCCCGGCGCCGCGTCCCGAGCGCCTGCGCCAATGCCTGCTCGGAGACGCCCATGCCATAGGCTTCCGCGGTGTCGAAGCAGTTGATGCCAGCCTCGATTGCTCTCTGCACCGCTCGCTGAAACTGGCCTTCATCGATCTGCCCGTAAGTGCCGCCGATTTCCCAGCAGCCAAAACCGATCGTCGAGACCTCCAGGCCAGTCTGGCCAAACTGCCGATATTCCATCCGCTCCCCCGTGTTTATTGCGCGGCAATAGCAGAGGGCGGCGGCGCAAACCGGCGCTCCATCTCTCGGCGCGCCTGCAGCGCCTCACTTTCCGGCAGCGCGACATCCGACCGGCGCAGTACCTCGCCGGCCGCTATGTCGCGCAGCAGCCGGACATTGTGCGCGAGGCCGATCGGCAAGGCGCCCTCTCTGAGGCTGCGCTCTGCCGGCACCAGCTTGCCCCAGACGGTGTAGCCGCCTTCGCCGTCGAGCATCTCATCCGCGGACAGCGCGCGTTTGGCCACCGCCACTATGTCGCCGCGGAAGCCGCGCGGCTGCCCGGTCGGCTCGCGACGAAGCGCAGCGGAGAGAACCGAGACGCCGAGTTCCAGCCCGATCAGATGGTAGGGCTTGTACATCGCAGCGTACCAGCCGCTAGTGTCGGTCTTGAGCCCGTACTCTTTGAAGCAGGTCCTGGCATAATCGTTCGGCGCCTTGAGCACGACATAGACGCCCCAGCGCAAGTCGCGAAAGACCGGCCGGCCGTCGCGCTCCAGAGACGAGACGACCTCGACCATGCCGTCCCGTTCGAGGACCCCGCCCACCTCCTTCGGGCGCAGCACATGCGGCAGGTCGTCGACGCCGCATGGCGGGAAATTGAGACCGTCCTCCGGCACCGCCAGATCGCAGGCATTGGCGATCGCCGCCATCTCGATGGCCGATTTCGTGCCGTCGAGAAACGAGTTGAACATTTGCGGGTTCATGCCGCCCCGCCGAGCCTCGTCCGGAGTCAGGCCGTAATGCGACCAGACGTTGTCGGGCGTCACCGCGTGAAAGGCCGGCAAGTATTTCGTGCCTTTGCCCGCGGCGGCGACCTCGAAGCCGCAGGCGCGCGCCCAGTCGACGAGCTCGCAGACGAGTGCCGGCTGGTCGCCATAAGCGAGCGAATACACGACACCCGCGGCCCACGCTTCGTCGGCGAGCAGCGGACCCGCCAGCACATCGGCTTCGACATTGACCATCACGACGTGCTTCTTCGCCGCGATCGCCGCGCGCGCATGGCTAATCCCTGCAGCCGGAACGCCGGTGGCTTCGACGACGACCTGGATCTCGGGATGCGAGCAGGCTTCGACGCACGAGCCGACGAACGATGTGCGCGCGAGCCGGGCCGCATCCCAACCGACCGCTCGACAGGCGGCGCGGGCCCGCTCCGGGTCGAGATCGGCGATAACCGCGACGTCGAGGCCCGGCATCGTCGGCACCTGAGCCAGGAACATCGAGCCGAACTTGCCGGCGCCGATCAGCGCGACGCGCACCGGACGGCCCGCGGCAGTGCGTTGCTGCGCCAGACGGTGAAGGTTCATCAGGGCCCGCTACTCGGCGGCCGCCCGGTAAGCGTGCGCGAAGTCGAGCAATGCGCTGTCCGCTACCGGCTCGATCGGCGTGAAGTCACGATGCGCGATCCACTCCGGGCGCGTTAGCGTGCGGATGTAGTTCGACACCGCGCAGAGCGTCAGATAGACGATGCGCCGCGGATAGGGCGTGATGTTCGGCGCCGAGCCATGCACCAGATTGCCGTGAAACATCAGCACTGAACCCGGCTTGCCTGTCGGCGCGACGATACCGCCCTGCTGCACGAGCCTTGTCACCGTGTCCTTGTCGAGGGTCCACAGCGGGTAGGACGTAGTCTCCTCGTCGTGACCGGCGGCGAGCACGCCATGCTTGTGGCTCCGAGGGATCAGCATCAGCGGGCCGTTGATCGGCATCACCTCGTCCATGAACACCGCGATGTTCATGGCCCGCGGCTCCGGCATCCCATCGTCGCGCGCCCAGGTTCCGTAATCCTGGTGCCACTGCCACACATCGCCCTCGAAGGCGGCCTTGGCGTTGATCTTGTACTGGTGCATGTAGAGCTTTTCGCCGAACACCTGCTCGACCGGCCGAATCAGCCGCGGATGCGCACCGAGGAGGCGGAACGCCTCGTTGTAGGTGTGCGCGGCAAAGGCGGTGCGCGGCGCGCCGGTCTTCTCCCGCCATACCTCGCGGCGATTGGAGGCATAGATCCGTTCCGCCTCGTCACGGAGCGCCGCCACCTCCTCTTCGAGGAAGCAACCGGGCAAAAACAGATACCCCTCGTCAGCGAATTGCTCGAGCTGTCGCGCGGCTAGCTGCATTGCGACTGTCTCCTGGGGAAGGGGCGAGACGGGCGATCCGCCGCGCGGTTTCGGCGCCAGCGCGCGCGGTATGGTGGCGAGCGGCGGCTTCGGCGGCGTCGCCGTCGCCGGCAAGCACGAGACGCAGGATCTCCCCGTGCTCCGTCCAGACAAGCGGGCGCTGCTCGGGATCGTCGAGCACCGCGCCCATCGAGCGCCTCATATGCGGCCATTGCGCCGCCACTGTTTCGTCGAGCGCGCGATTGCCCGAGAGCCGGTAGATCGAGGTGTGAAACGCGACATCGGCATCGATAAAGGCCGCCACCGGGTCTTGCGGGCCGAGCGCCAAACCGGCGGCGAGGGCCTGTTGCGCCTCCCGCCGCTCAGCAACACCTGCCGTGCCCTCGGCGATCCGTGCCGCGGCGAGGCGCGCGGCCAGCGCATCGAGCGCGGTCCGCACCTGGTAGAGCTCGCGAATGCGCGCCGCATCGATCCCGCAAACGATCAGGCCGCGCTTGCCCGCCTCCTCGACCAGCCCTTGCCGCTTGAGCAGCTGCAGCGCATGGCTGATCGGCTGGCGCGACACGCCCAGCATCGCGGCGAGCTCCTCCTGACGGATCCGCCTGCCGGCGGCGAGCGTGCCGGAGGCGATCGCCGCGACAAGGCGTTCATAGGCCCGGTCGATCAGGGCAGGCTGTGTATCGAGCGGTTGCAACGATGCCTCGATTGAATTCAGAATTCAAAAGTACTGCTGAGCATGGGCTTCGTCAACGAGACAAATCACGTCCCCCCGAGCAGTTTCCGATCGAACCAAACCGTCGTTCCCGCGAAGGCGGGAACCCAGGGCTAGCGACGTGAGGTTGCCCTGGGCCCCCGCTTTCGCGGGGGCGACGAGAGGGTGATGCAGCGGCGATTACGGGAAGAGTTGCTCCCCCGTCTCGGCATCCTCGACAAAGATCGCACTGACGGGGCAATTCTCCGCTGCTTCGAGGATCTTCTCGACTGTGTCGCCGGCGGGATCGACTGCCTCCGACTGGCGGTTTTCGTTGAGTCGAAACACCTTTGGCGCGATCGTCTCGCACATGGCATTCCCGACGCAGACGTCGTGGTCTACCCGGACGCGCAATTTGCGGGCCAACGGCCGCCTCCTATTGCCAAGTGACCGGCAGGGATTTTAACGACCGGAACGTGACACTGGGTTGATAGTCCAGCTCCTCCGACGCGAGCTGGAGGTTGGGGAACCGTTCCGCCAGGGCCTTGAAGACTTCCTGTCCCTCGACACGCGCCAAAGTCGCCCCCAGGCAGTGGTGAACCCCATTTCCGAAGGCTACGTGCGGGTTCGGCTGCCGCGTGATGTCGAACTTGTCGGGGTCGGCGAACACATTGGGATCGCGATTGGCGGAAGAGATGAACCAGCGGATGCGATCGTTCTTTTCCATTACCTTGCCGCGCACCTCGATATCCTGCGAGGCGAGCCGCTGGATCGACTTGACCGGCGCGTCATAGCGCAGACACTCCTCGGTAGCCCATTTGGCCCGGCCGGCCGGATCCTCCTTGTACAGCGCCCATTGGTCGGGATGCTGGATGAAGGACAACGTGCCGTTGCAGATCAGGTTGATCGTCGTCTCGTGGCCCGCCAACAGCAGCAGCGAGGTGTTGACCAGCACCTGATGCCGGCTGAAGACGCCCTTCTTCTCGCCGCTCGCCAGCACCGAGATGAAATCGTCGCCTGGCTTGACGATGCGTTCGTCGACCAGTGGCGAGACGTAATCCACCATTCCTTTCATGCCGTCGGTCAGGATCGGCATGCGGTCGTATTCGCCGCGGCCGATGTAGAGCAGCTTTTCCGCGAGCTGGCGGACATAGGGGCGATCTTCGGGGGGCACGCCCATCATCCGCGCGATGACGAGCACCGGCAACGGGGTCGCCAGATCTCGCATGACATCCATCGACCCCTTCTCCTCGGCCTCGTCGAGGAGCTCCTTGACGGCGTTCACGACAAACGGCCGCCACGATTCCATCGCTTTGGGCGTGAAGTATCCATGCACGATCTTGCGCATGTCGAGATGCTCGGGGCGATCGTGCTGGATGAACTGGTCGGCCTGGTAGTTCCGGACGTATTCGTAGAGGCCGAGATCGGACTCGTCGATCGCCGGATAGGCGGGCCTCGGGTCGTTCTTGAATACGGCGGACGAGAACAGCTCGTTATGCCGGGTCATCCAAGTCACGTCATCATGCCGCGTGATGACCCATAACGCATAAGTGTCGTTCCAATGTACCGGATCCTCGTCGCGCAGCCGCCCATAATAGGCATAGGGATCGGCGATGACGTCCGGGGTGAACATGTCGTCTTGAATCGCGATAGCCATAACCCTCCCTCCTCACGACATTCACACTGTAGCACCGCGGGCCCCTCGAAGGGGCCCGCTGCTGTCTTTAATGTTAGTTAAGTCCGTATAAGCCCATTGCGCCGCCGGCCATGACCTGGTGCTTGGTCTCTGCCGACAGTCCTTCCATACGATCCATGATCATTTTCGGCGCCCCCGGGAAGAAGCCGTCCGGGTGCGGATAGTCGGTCGCCCACAGGATCTTGTGCGGGCCGATATAATCGGCCAGCGCCTTGATGCTGCCCTCGACCGGCTCGAAGGAGATCCAGCAATTGCGCTGGAAGAGCTCGCTAGGCCGTGTCGTCAGACCGGAATCGTTGAAGCCCTGGTCGTCGAAGTGGCGGTCCATGCGGTCGAGCCACGGCGCGATCCAGCCGCCGCCAGATTCGAGGAAGGCAATGCGGATCTTCGGATGGCGCTCGCAGACCCCGCCCCAAATGACGCTCATGCAGGCGAGCATCATCTCCATCGTGTGCGAGATGATGTGGCGGGCGCCGCGGCCTTCGAAACGGTCGACGCCGACCGTCGGCATGCCGCTCGATGCGCCCTCGTGGAAGCCGATCGAGAAGTCGAGATCCTCCGCCGCCGCCCAGAACGGCTCGTAATCGGGGTGATGGATCATCTTGTTGTTGTAGGGGTTGGGGCGGATGAACCCGCCGCGGAAGTCCAGCTCCTTGCGGGCAAACCGCATCTCGGCGATCGCGAGGTCGACCGATTGCAGCGGCAGCATCGCGACGCCGAACAGGCGGTCGGGATAGGGCTTACAATAATCGGCGAGCCAACGGTTGTAGGCGCGGCAGGTCGCTGCGGCGAGCTCCGGGTCGTGAATTGCGCCGGAAAAGAGGCCGAGGCTCGGATAGAGGAAAGCGGCGTCGATGCCGTCGGCGTCCATGTCGGGGATGCGCTTGTGCGGGTCGAACCCGCCGGGCTTGCCGTCCTTGTAGGCCATCGTGTCGGCCTCCACGACACCCTGCCGCGCGCCGACCGCGCCGATCCTGCCGATGCCGAGCCGTCCGTCACCGACCTGGTGCTCCTCGACGACCAGCCGCTCCTTGCCGTTCTCGCCTTTGACGATCCGCGGCGCCCGGTCGCGGAAGGCCGGGTCGATATATTTGTCCCACAGATCGAGCGGCTCGAGGATGTGCCCATCGGCGTCGATGACGTTGTAAACGCGACCCATAACCCTGCTCCTTTCGGGTCAGTGGCGAAACTGCGAAACCAAACGCTCGTTTGGTTTAGCCTTGACGCTATGCCTTGCGCCTGAGAGTGTCAACCCTGCAAGCTGTTCGGGACTAGCTTCTCCCGGGAGACACTGATGATCAATCAATCTGCGGAACTGCGCCGGCTGCTGGCCGAGGAGCGCTTCATCGACATGCCTGTGGCCTATGACCCGCTCGGCGGCAGGCTGATCGAGAGCCTGGGGTTCAAGACCGTGTACAACGGCGGCTTTGTGACCGGCGGTTCCCGCTGTACTTCCGAACCGTTGTTGACGATGGACGAGCAGGTGCGCACAGCCGGCGACATCGCCAAGGTGGTGAAGGTCCCTGTCGTCGCCGATGCCGGCGCCGGTTTTGGCGAGCCGTTGCACGCGATGCGCACGGTCAAGGAATTCATCCATGCCGGGATCGCCGGCGTCCATATCGAGGATCAGCTCTACCCCAAGCGCGCGCATTACCACAAATACGTCGCGCACGTGATCCCGCGGAAGGATTTCGCCGACAAGATCAAGTTCGCCTGCCGCCAGCGCGACGAAACCGACAAGGATTTCGTGATCATCGCGCGCAGCGATTCCTGCCGCTTCGAGGGGTTGGAGGAGGCGGTGACGCGGATCAACATGGCGGCTGATGTCGGCGCCGATATGGGCATGATCTTCCCGCGCACACCGGAAGAACTGCGCCAGGCGACAAAGCTCGCAAAAATTCCGCTGGTCTATGTGCGCAGCCTCGGCAACCGCGACAATCGTCCAACCCCGAGCTCCGCGCAACTGGCCGATATGGGTTACAAGGCCTGCATCGACGCCATACTGTACCTGCTGGTCAGCTTCCATTACGCCAAGCAGGCGCTGACCGAACTGAGGGAGAAGGGCGAATTCACCGGTCTCAGCCAGGACGCCTGCGTCACCGCCCGGCACGACATCGAAACCCTGGTGGGCCTCGACCAGTTCTACGAAGTCGAGGAAGAGACCGTCGAAGACAAAAAATGGGGCAAGCGTTAGCCCACCTTCCTTCGTCATGCTGGCGCAGGCCGGTATCCACGGCAAACCTGGGTCCCGGCCTGCGCCGGGACGACAGTCGCGGCGCCATTGGCGTTCAGTGGAAGGTACGTCCGCCGTCGACCGCTAGCGCTGCGCCGGTGACGAAGGACGATTCCGCACCGGTCAGAAACAGGATCGCCTGTGCGATCTCCAGCGGGTCTGCGATGCGCTGGAGCGCATACCGATTTAACTGACGCTCAAGGCCCGCAGTCATCGGGGTGTCCACCATGCCGGGACAGACGCTGTTGACGCGAATGGAGGGCGCCAACTCGGCTGCGAGAGCCCGCGTCAGATTGACCACACCGCCTTTCGAGGCCGAGTACGCCGTCATGTTCGGGGTATTGGGCAGAAGGCCCTGCCCCGAAGCAATGTTCACGATTGTCGCAAAAGGTGCCTTGGCAAGCCATGGCAGGCAGCAGCGCACCACGATGTACGTGCCGGTCAGATTGACATCGAGCACGCGCTGCCAGGACGCAACCCCGACATCGAGCACCGACCCGTGAATCACGATGCCTGCGGCATTCACCACGCCGTCGATCCCACCCATTGCAGTCACACCCTGCTCGACGGCTCGCGTCACTGACTCCTCTTGCGTCACATCCGCCTCGACGGCGAGGGCGCGCGTCTCCTGGGCAACTTCTACCAGTCCCTCACGGTTAAGATCGAGCAAGGTCAGCGCTGCGCCCTCAGCCGCGAACAACTCCGCGGTCCGCCGCCCGATCCCGGAGGCGGCGCCAGTGATAAGGATGCGCCGGCCTTCGAGACGCGGCATCTATTCTGCCGCCACCCGCTCGACGACCGCCGGAGCGTGGGCGGTTTGCCAGGACTGTATTGCCGGCAGAACCTCCTTCCCGAAGAGCCGCATCGATTTCTCGGCGACCGCGAAGGGAATCCCGCCGAAACGGAACGAGGTTGCGAGTTCGAAATCGCCGACCACGCCGCGCCGCTCCTCGAGCATGCGCAGAATGCGGTCGGGCGGGCCCCACACGGCGGCCTTCATGAAGCCCTCGGTCATGCCGTCGAGCCCAGTTTTGCGCACGATCTCGGATTTTTGCGCGTAGGCGTCGTAGCCCTTCACGGTCGAAAAGTGGTCGCTCATCAGCTCGTAATGCTCGACATTGCTCTGCACGAACGAGCCCATATGCCGGCGAGAGATTTCCTCGGCCTCGGCGAGATCGGGCCAGCAGACGCAGAAATCGGCGATCAGCATCGGCAATGCCTCGCGGCCGTGATACTGGCGGGTGAGCTCACGGTGGCGGTTGATCGCAGGCATGCGCAGCGGCCACGGCCGGTCGGCGAACATCACCATCCGCGCGCCGAGCCGGGCGCATGCCTCGACCGAGTCGTCGCTCGCGGCGACCGCATAGATGCGGCCGTCAAAGCTGTATTTCGGCCGCGGCCGAAGCTCGATGCGCGGCTGCTGGTAGTATTTGCCGTTGCCTTCCATCCAGCCGGTGCGCAGCGCCTCGAGGATCATCGCGGCACTTTCGTCGAACCGCTCGCGGCTTTCTTCCATCGTCTGGCGGAACGCGGCGAATTCGCGGCGCGCGAGGCCGCGGCCGAGACCGAGGCGCAGCCGCCCCTTGCTCAGCAGGTCGAGCACGATCGCCTTCTCGGCGACACGCAGCGGGTCGTTCCAGGGCAGGATCACCGCTGCGGTGCCGAGGTCGATATTCGGGCACAGCGCGGCCAGATAGGCCATCAGCTGAAGATTGTCGGGGCAGAAGGAGTAGTCGTTGAAGTGATGCTCGACCGCCCAGAGCGCGTCAAAGCCGAGCTCGTCGGCGAGGCGCGCGAGCCGGATCTCCTCGTCCCACGCCTGATCGTCGCTCATGCCCCGCCAGCCGTAAGTGGCGAGCACCATCTGGATGCCGACGTCCATAATCTTCTCCTAAGCCAGCGAGAGCTCGCGATAGCCGTTCGCCACGACCGCCTCGCAATGCTCGCGGAACTTGGGGTGGCCGCCGCTGTAGCGCATGATGCGGCGGACCTGCTTGCCCTCGACATTGCGGTTGATGCCGGTCATCCACGAGTCGACCTCGGTGAACAGCAAGCCCTCGCTCGACGCGATGACATGGTCGGTCCAGCCAGTGGCGCCCGCCGCGGTGGCCTCGATGCGGGTGAGGCCGCGCTCGTGCGCGAAGCGGATCAGTCCCGTCACCCAATCGGCGCTGTACTCGGCGGCGCGCGGAAAGTTGCCGAGCCCGGCATGCGGGCCCATCACCATCAGCATGTTCGGGAAGTCGTCCACCAGAATGCCGAGAAAGGTCTGCGGACCGTCCTTCCATTTCTCCTTCAGCGACGCGCCGTCGACGCCGCGGATGTCGATGCGGTCGAAGCTGCCGGTGATCGCATCGAAGCCGGTCGCGTAGATGATGATGTCGAACTCGTATTCTGCGTCGCTGGTCTTGATGCCGGTCGGAGTGATGCGCTCGATCGGCGTCTCGTTGATGTCGACCAGTTTCACATTGGGCTGGTTGTAAACCTCGAAATACCCGCTTTCGAGCGGCACACGGCGGGTGCCGAAGCCATGATTTTTCGGGATCAGCTTCTTGGCGACGACCGGATCCTTGACACGCTCACGGGTCTTGCGTGCGACAAAATCCGAGATCAGTGCGTTGGCTTTGCGATCAATCAGGATATCGCGGAAATTGCCCATCCAGATGCCGAAACCGGGCTCGCTATAGAGCTTCTCCCAGAATGCCTCGCGTTCCGCTTCCGTCACCTCATCGGTGGCACGCGGGTCGGTCGTATGGATGAAGCAGCCATAGGTCTCCTGGCAGCGCGCGAAGATCTCAGGGTAATGGGCCCGGATATCGCGCATCTCCTCGTCGCTGATCTTTCCGTTGTGCAATGGCGCGGACCATTGCGGCGTGCGCTGGAACACGGTCAGGTGACCGACGGTTTTTGCCACTTCCGTGATGGTCTGTATGCCGGTCGCGCCGGTGCCGATCACCGCGACGCGTTTACCCTCGAACCCTACCGGTTCCTTGGGCCAGTAGTGTGTATGGCAAGACTGGCCGAGGAAGCTCTCGACCCCGGATATGCGCGGCATCGTCGCGGCCGAGAGCACGCCAATCGCGGTAACCAGGAAACGCGTGCAGTAGCGCCTGCCGTCTTCCAGTATCACGTCCCAGCTGCGCGTCTCCTCACGGTAGTGCGCCGCGGTCACGCGGCTGTTGAACTGGATGTTGCGACGCAGATCGAATTTATCGGCGACATAGTTCAGATAGCGCTCGGTCTCGGGCTGACCGGCGAAATGCTCTTCCCACTTCCACTCGTCCAGCAGTTCCTGGGAAAACGAATAGCCGTAGGTCCAGCTTTCTGAATCGAAGCGGGCGCCGGGATAGCGGTTCCAATACCAGGTTCCGCCGACGCCGGTGCCGGTCTCGAACACCCGCGCCCTCAAACCGAGTTCGCGCAGCTTGTAGAGCTGGTAGAGGCCGGAAACGCCGGCGCCGATGATGACCGCGTCAAAATCGGTGGCCGTATCTGCCTCAACTTTGTGTGCTACTGCTTGCGAGGGGGCCATGCTGTCCTTCCGTATCTTCTCTGCTCAAAAATCCTTGCGCAGTGGGTGGTCCACGACAATGGCCTTGCCGTTGGAGAGAGCTCTCACTGCGTGGGTGGCATTGGCCGGCACAATGGCGACCATCCCCGGCCCAGCGACGTGTACCGCTCCATCGATCGTCACTTCCAGTTCCCCGTCGAGGATCTCCCATACCTCTTCCTGAGGATGGCTGTGCGGGTGGATCGATGATCCTGCACTAAAATCCCAATGGCCGAAAGTCGAGCTGGAAGAATGGAAGAGACGGCCGCGCCAGCCCGGCAGTTTTTCTATGACGGGCATTTGCCGGGTGTCGAGAATGGGCATATTGCGCCTCCGCCGGGAGCAACCTCAGCTATAGCGGGGCCCGATATAGGCCCCCACTATAGCAGGGGCGGGATCTTATCAGTTCAGCCCGTAGAAGCCCATCGCGCCGCCCGCCATGACGCCATGCCTGGTCTCCGGCGACGCTCCTGCGAGGCGATCCAGCAGCATTTTTGGCGCCCCCGGGAAGAAGCCGTCCGAGTGCGGGTAGTCGGTCGCCCACAGGATCTTGTTCGGGCCGATATAGTCGGCCAGCACCTTGAGGCTGCCTTCGACCGGTTCGAACGAGATCCAGCAATTGCGCCGGAACAGCTCGCTCGGACGGGTCTTCAAGCCGGAATCGTTGAAGCCCTGGTCATCGAAGTGGCGGTCCATGCGGTCGAGCCACGGTGCGATCCAGCCGCCGCCCGATTCAAGGAAGGCGATCCGGATTTTCGGATGCCGCTCACACACCCCGCCCCAGATCACACTCATGCAGGCCAGCATCATCTCCATCGTGTGCGAGATGATGTGCTGCGCTCCGCGGCCTTCGAAGCGATCGACGCCGACCGTCGGCATGCCGCTCGAGGCACCCTCGTGGAAGCCGATCGAGAAATCGAGATCCTCCGCCGCGGCCCAGAACGGCTCGTAATCGGGGTGGTGGATCATCTTGTTGTTGTATGGGTTGGGCCGCAAAAAGCCGCCACGGAAACCCAGTTCCTTGCGGGCAAACCGCATTTCGGCAATCGCGAGGTCGATCGACTGCATCGGCAGCATCGCGACACCGAACAGGCGGTCGGGATAGGGCCTGCAGTAATCGGCGAGCCAGCGGTTATAGGCACGGCAGGTCGCGGCAGCGAGCTCCGGGTCGTGGATCGCCCCAGAGAACAGGCCAAGGCTCGGATAAAGGAAGACGGCATCGATGCCATCGGCATCCATATCGGGGATGCGCTTATGCGGATCGAAGCCGCCCGGTTTGCCGTCCTTGTACGCCATCGTGTCGGCCTCCACGACACCCTGCCGCGCCCCGACTCCGCCGATCCGGCCGATGCCGATCCGGCTATCGCCGACCATGTGCTCCTCGATGACGAGCCGCTCCTTGCCATTCTCTCCTTTGACGACCCGCGGCGCGCGGTCGCGGAAGGCCGGGTCGATGTATTGGTCCCACAGATCCAACGGCTCGAGGATATGCCCGTCGGCGTCGATGACGTTATAAGCGCGACCCATAACCCAGCTCCTTTCGGGTAGATGGCGAAACCCGGAAACCAAACGATCGTTTGGTTATCCCCTGACGCTAGGTCCGTGGGCGGATGCTGTCAACCCTCACCAACGGCGCTTTTGGGCGCCAGGCTACGACGATGAGTTGTCTCGACAGCCGGCTGTTCCTGCATCTGCAGCAAATCTGCAGCGAAATCTGGCTTATGAGTTGCGGTCGCCGCCTGCTTGGCGGCGCCGGGATCAGTGAGCCGGGTTGAGGCGGCTCCGCTTCGGCGTCGGTGCAGCCGCGCGCGGCTGATCGGCCGCGATGCCGGCGAGCGCCAAGGACGTAAATTCCTCGGCCACTTCGCGGACGCTCAGGCGGCCCTGTGGATCATACCACTTGTACGACCAGTTCAGCATTCCCAGCATCCCATACGAGGTTACCTGAATATCGAGATCGGGGCGAAACTCACCATTCTCGATGCCTTCGCGCAGGATCTGCTGCCAACACCGCTCGTACTCTTTGGGCGAGAAGCCGATCATTTCGCGAAACCGGCGTTTCACTGACTCCCGTTCGCGAAGATAGACAAAAAGGTGGGGATAGTGACGATCGAATGCTTCGAGGTGCGCCAAGATCGCCTGCCGAAGCTTCTCGGCGGCTGGGACATCGGCCGCGGCGATCTCGCTAATCGTGTGGTACATCTGCGCGATCGGCTCTTTGACGACAAGATAAAGCAGCTCCTCCTTGCTTGCGAAATGATGATAAAGGCTGCCCTTGAGGATACCGACCTCATCGGCGATGTCGCGGACGGTGGCCGCGTGATAGCCTTTGGTTCGAAATACCTTGGCGGCCGCCGAAACGATGTCATCAAGCGTGGCCATTCCTCCCTCGTCTCCCGTTCAGCCGGCTCAATGCTTGCCCGTTCCAGGTGGCCCGCCTCGCGGGTTAATGCAAGCTCAACGTGTCGACGAGGAGCAAGACCAGGCTGCTCGGCGGTTGCCGACAGCGGCCGGGCCCGGTCGACGCCTCTTGTTCATCGACAATCTCCGTTCGACGATGATCATTTTGGTCATCAGCATGCACGCAGCCGATACTTATAGCCCGTTGGGCAACTGGTATTACGTGGACCGGACGGACCTCGGGCTGCCGAGCTTGCTGACTTTCGCTGCTTGGCAGATGTACTTGCAGGCCTTTTTCATGGGACTGTTGTTTTTCATTGCCGGTTATTTTGTCCCCCCGTCGTTCGACAGAAAGGGCTCGGTGCAGTTCGTTCGAGACCGCGCATTCCGGCTGGGGTTACCAGTTCTCTTCTACATGTTCGTGCTGGGGCCGGTCACCGAGTATTACGTAGCTCACTCGTGGCGGGCAAAAGGGTCTTCGTTCTTCCGGGAATGGTGGCATCACATCATCGATCTGGAAGTTCTGTCCGAAAACGGTCCGCTATGGTTTTGCCTCGCACTCCTTCTATTCTGCGTAGTGTATGCGGGCTTTCGAGCCCGACCCCGCGGCCGCGCTTCGCCTGATTCTGAGCTCGCATCCCCGCCGGGAACGACAACACTGATCAGCTTCGCTTTGATAATGGCCGCCTTCACATTTCTGATCAGACTGGTGCAGCCCGCCGATACGAGTTTCTTGAACATGCATCTCGGCGATTTTTCGCAATACATCCTGCTGTTCAGCGCTGGGGTCCTCGTTGCACGCAAAGGGTGGTTGCTGCGCGTGCCGTTCTCGTCTGGTATGCGGTGGCTGGCAATCGTCTTGCCGGGTGGGTTTGCTGCGTGGCTCGCCATCCTGATCACGGGTGGCGCCTTCGACGGGAACAGCACACCCTATCTCGGCGGATGGTACTGGCAGAGTGCGGCGATCAACCTGTGGGAGGCGTTTACCTGCGTCGCTGTTTCTCTCGGCCTTTTGGTGCTCTTCCGCGAAAAACTCAATTCACAAGGACCGATTGCGAAGTTTCTCTCCGATAATGCATTCAGTGTTTACGTTTTTCATCCCCCGATCGTCATCACCTTTGCACTTATATTGCACGGTCTTTGGTGGCCACCGCTTATCAAATTCGTGATGCTCACCTGCATGAGCGCGGCGGCGACATTTGCGTTGAGCGCTGCCGTATTCCGGCGAACCCCACTGCTTCGCGCCATCCTTTGAACGGGAAGCGCGACGACGCAACGGTCATGATCCTGCAATTCTTCTGACCTAGATCGGTAACACTCTCCGAGTAGGTTCCGCGCCCGCGCCACCGCTGCTTCAGCGTTGGCCTGGATGGGGGAACCAGAAGATGAGGGGAATTGTATTTTTCGCGGTCGCGCTATCGACCGCCGTCGCGCTTGTCGAACCAACAGCCGCGCAGCCGAGCCCAACCCGCTGTAACCTCGGCAACGGTATTCAGCACATCGTCTATATTCAATTCGACAACGTTCACCTGCGCCGCGACAATCCAAATGTGCCCTCAGATCTCGAGCAGATCCCCAATCTATTGAGTTTTCTCGAAAGTGAGGGAACCCTTTTCACCAACCATCACACCCCGCTCATTTCGCATACCTCGGTCGATATCGTGACCTCGTTGACCGGGGTCTACGGCGACAAATTCGGCTTCTCGATCGGTAACAGTTTCGGTCTCTTCGGCCAGAATGGTGTCGCGAGCTTCCCAAGCTCATTTACTTATTGGACCGATGTCTTGGCCGATGGGTTGCCGGAGATGCTCGACAAGCGCGGCAAGAATGCGCCGGCGCCGTGGGTGCCGTTCACCCGTGCCGGCTGTGACGTCGGAGCCTTCTCGATCGCCAATATCGAGTTCGAGAATGTCGGCAGCGACATCAACAACGTGTTCGGCCCCAACTCGCCGCAAGCCATGGAGGCGGCCAGCAACCGCAACAAGGCGATTGCCGATTTCGAAGGGATCATCGTCCACTGCGCGCAGAACACTCCGCTCTGCGCACAACACAGCGCCGCCGACATTCTGAGCGACGAGCCGGGTGGCTATAGCGGGTTCACCGCTCTATACGGCAACGCCAATGTCCAGCCGCAGATCTCGCCCAACGGCCCGGTTGCGGATCTCGACGGTAACGTCATCGCCGACTCTTCCACCCCGCCAAACATAGGTTTCCCCGGCTTCGATCCGTCAGCGTCACAAACATTGGGCTATCTGGCAACGATGCTCGAGGCGGGTGTACCGGTGGTTTACGGATATATCGCCGATGCCCATGACGATCATGTCAACGATCGCGCCTTCGGCCCCGGCGAAGCCGGCTATGTCCAGCAGCTTGCCGCTTACAACGACGCGTTCGGCAAATTCTTTGCCCGCCTTGCCGCGGATGGCATAACAAAGCAGAACACGCTCTTCGTCATCACCGCCGACGAAAACGATCATTTCGCCGGCGGGCCGCCTTCGCCCGCAAACTGCGACGGCGTCAACACGCCCTGCACTTATGCGACAATAGGCGAGATCGACGCCAATCTCGATTCGATAATCGCCACCGAACTCGGCGACACGACGCCCTTTGGCATTCATTTCGACGACGCGCCGACCTTCTACATCAACGGCAACCCGGGGCAGACCGACCCGGCGACACGAAACCTCGAGCGTGAATCGGGCAAGCTTCTCGGGTTCGATGTGTATGACGGGCCGAACGGCGGCACCAATCACATAACAAAGGCTCTCGCCGATTACGCCGAGCAGGACCTGCTGCACATGATCACGGCCGACCCGAACCGGACGCCGAACTTTATCCTGTTCGCCAATCCCGACTATTTCTTCCTCACCTCTGGAAAGACCCCGCCGCCAACCTGCACGCCAGCGCAGAATGCCGCGAGCTGTTTTGCGCCTAACGCTGGCTTCGCCTGGAACCACGGTGATTTCCAGAACCAGATCACCAAGACCTGGCTCGGGGTCGTTGGCCCGGGCGTACTCAACAAGGGGCGGTTCGGCGACATCTTTAGCGACCACACCGATATCCGGCCGACGATCCTTCGGCTGGCAGGGCTCACGGACGATTACGCACATGACGGCCGCGTGCTGTTCGAGGCCCTCGTCGACGAAGCCATCCCGGATTCACTGCGGGATCATCGCGATACGCTCTCGGCGCTGGCGGAGGCCTATAAGCAGATCAACGCACCGCGCGGCACGCTTGGCGCCCGCACGTTGACCGGGATCTCGACCACCGCGCTCGAGGGCGACGACGTAACCTATGCGTCGCTCGAAGCGCGGCTCGATGCGATCACCAAGCGGCGGAACCAGATCGCGGGTGAAATGATCGATATGCTCGAGGATGCCGCTTTCAACCGCCGGCCGATTGACGAGGCGGAAGCTGGCCGTTTGATCGCCGAGGCATACGATCTGATCGCTTCGGTGCCGTGATTTCCCCTTGCTTCGAGGCCCGTCGGTGCGCGAGGGTGAGGCAGGCCAGCTCATCGGCCGCCCAACCCATAACCGCTCGAGCCGCATCGAAGCTCGACGAAGCATTAAGGAGGGAACGTGACCAGACCTCGCGCTGCCGACGATTTTGCCACGATCCGTGCACGTTTGGAGGAACTGCGCCGCGAGCGGGCGCAGGCATCGAAGGACTCCTGCGAACCCGCCGACGCCGCTTCCGGCGGCCGCAGTCTGCTGCGGGCCGGTGACGGACGACAACGATCCGAACAGGAGCGCTGGCCCGCCGTCTCGTCGAGCCGGCGCTACGGATCGGGACGATAGCGGCAGCCTCCTCAACCCCGAAGGTGAACGGGTCGGCCGTCGCCAGCAGAATGCTCGCCTTCGCCATTCCAGTGAATCTGGACTGACAAACCATCCGTCCGGGGTTTGACGGAGGGTGCTGCCGGTGCTGGACATCGCGGCCGTTGCCGACAATTTTCGAGACCATCCGTTGCAGCGCTGCGGGGCTTTGCTGATCGGTGCCCGCTTCGGGGTTTTGGGCGGTATTGGATACCGAGGGATTCTGGCAGATCGTCGGCCTTTCTCTCGGTGTCAGCCTAACCGCAACCTCTCTGGCAACCCTGGCCGGCACATCACTCGGTGCCGCATTAGCGGTGTGCTCGTTCCCCGGCCGCCACCCCCTTGTGATTTTGACCAATGCGTTTCTCGGCCTTCCGCCGGTCGTGGTCGGTCTTGCCCTATACCTCTTGCTGTCCCGCTCGGGCCCAGTCGGCGTAACGGGTTTGCTGTTCACCCCTATAGCCATGGTGTTGGCCCAGTTTATTCTTGCCACGCCGATCGTGACCGCGTTGGTTCACCGAGCCGTCGAGACTGCTTGGACCCAATATGGTGGCGTCCTGATGGTCGACGGAGCCTCCCGCCTGCGAGCGGTCCCTCACCTGCTCGCCATCGAACGGATTCAAATTCTCGTCGCCGTCCTCGCCGGGTTCGGCCGGACGGTTTCCGAGGTCGGAGCAATCCTGATCGTCGGCGGTAATATTGCCGGCTACACCCGCACAATAACCACGACGATCGACCGCCGGCAAATCGCGTGGAACGATTTCATCGTAGTGGGCCCACGCTCGGACCCGGCTCATATCGCTGGCGGCCACGATGCCGTCGTGGCTCTGACGGCGATCGCCGGGGTGCATGCGCCATTCGTCTCGCGCGGCGACAAGAGTGGAACTGATGCTCTTGAGCACCGCCTCTGGCGCACAGCCGAGATCGACCCAGCCAAAGCAGGCGCAGGCTCATGGTACCGCAATATCGGCGCCGGCATGGGCGCGGCGCTCAACACCGCTTCTGCGATGGGGGCCTACACATTGTCCGACCGCGGCACCTGGCTCAGCTTTGGCAACAAGGGCGAGCTTGCCGTGCTGATCGAAGGCGATCCGAGGCTGCTGAACCGCTACGATGTGATCCTGCTCAATCCCCAGAAGCACCCGGAAGTCAAGCAAGAGCCTGCGCGCCGTCTTGCCGACTGGTTAACCTCGTTTGAGGGGCAAGCTGCGATCGCCGAATACCAGATCAACGGCGAGCAGCTGTTCCACCCCTCGGCCAGGACGCCAAAGTAAGTCGCTACGATGCCACGTCAGCGCCGGACCAGGCTTCCGCGCTTGCACCAGCTAGTGCGCGAACGCGTTCCTCGTCCCGGGCGAATTCGGCGGCCGCGCCCGAAAAAACCACGCGGCCGTCATCCAGCACATAGGCGCGGTCGGCAATCTCGGTCGCGGCGCGCACATTCTGCTCGACAAGGAGGACCGAGATGCCCTCCTGACGTGCCGCAATGACGACCTTGAAGACCTCCCGCACGATCAGCGGCGCGAGGCCTTGCGATGGCTCATCGAGGATCAGCAGTCGCGGATTGAGGATCAGTGCGCGGGCAATCGCCAGCATCTCCTGCTCGCCGCCCGACAGCTGACGACCTTTGCTACCGCGGCGCTCCGCCAAACGGGGAAACAACGCACGGATGCGCGCGATCGTCCATGGCCCTGGCCGCTCGACAGGCACTTTCAGGTTCTCGTCGACAGTCAGGTTGGGAAAGATGTGCCGTCCTTCCGGCACATACCCGACCCCGAGTGCGGCAATCCGGTATGGCGGCCAATCGGTAGTGGTCTGCCCGAAAATCCGCACCGCGCCTTCGCGAGCGCGCGTCAACCCGACGAGGCTCCGCAAAGTGGTCGTCTTACCTGCACCGTTGCGCCCGAGGAGGGTGACGATCTCGCCCTCGTGCACTTCGATACTGACCTCGTGCAGGATGTGGCTCTTACCGTAATAGGTTTGCAGCCCCTCCGCCAAGAGCGCCACGTCCGTCATGCAGCCTCCCCGAGATACGCGGCCTGAACGGCTTCGTTGGCGGCAATCTCGTCAGGCGTGCCTTCGGCCAGCATGGCGCCCTCGGCCAGCACCATGATGCGATCGGCGAGATGGAAGACCACTCGCATATCATGCTCGATCAGCACGATCGAGAGCTTGTGGTCTCTGTGCAGTTGGCGAATGAGCTGGGTGATGTCGAAGGTCTCCTGATCGCCCATTCCCGCGGTCGGCTCGTCGAGCAGCAAAAGCCGCGGCCTCAGGGCAAGGGCCATCATGATCTCGGTCGCGCGCTGGTCGCCATGGCTGAGCTCTCCGACCGGCCGGTTCTCCTTATCGCTCAGCCCGCCCATGTCGGAAAGATCGGTGACCCGCGCGCTGATCTCGGCGTCGGCGACGCGAGAGATCCATGGCCGCAGGCGATAGCCGGCCGCTGTTTCGGCGGCGATGCGCAGATTTTCCCGAACCGATAGCTCAGGGAAAACTTCGGTGACCTGAAAAGTGCGCGCGACGCCTCGCCAGACGCGCCGAGCTGGCAAGAGATGTGTGATGTCCTGGTTGTCGAACCGGATACGGCCGGAGGTCGGTGTCAGAAATCCGCTGATCAGATTGAAGAACGTCGTCTTACCCGCCCCGTTGGGGCCGATCACTGCTCGCAGCTCGCCGGCCTCGACCGACATCGAGACGTTGCGGACCGCTATGAGGCTGCCGAAATGACGAGAGACGTTTGCGACCTCCAGCAGGCTCATGGTGCAGACCTGCGCTGGATGAGGCCAAGCACGCCACGCGGGAAGAACAGCACCACGAGCACAAAAAACAACCCAATGAACGACATCCAGTTCGCCGTCTCGCTCGAAATATAATCCTGCAATACGACAAAAATCGCGGCACCGATCAGGGGTCCCCAGAACGTCCGCATGCCCCCCAGCACTGCCATGATCACAAAATCGCCCGACTGGTCCCAACGCAGATCATGCGGATCGGCGAAATTGTTGAGGAGCGCATAGAGCGTGCCGGCGAGACTGACGAACAGACATGAAATGACCCAAGACAACCATATGTGGCTGTCGACCGGGATGCCGAGAAAGCGCGCACGGCGCTCGTTCTCGCGGATCGCCAGCAACGTGCGGCCAAAGGGTGAACGCAGTAGCGCTGCCATGATGGCGACCGCTACCGCGAAGCTGACCAGCACCAGATAATAGAAGGCCTTGTCGTTGCCGAGGATATCGACCGTCGTAAATCCCAGATCGATCGGCTGTCGCTGCCAGCCCGAAAGTCCGTCGTCACCGCCGGTGACGGAGTTCCAGCGATAGGCGATGAAATAGAAGACCTGGCCGAACGCGATCGTCACCATTGCGAAATAAATGCCCCGCAGCCGCACGATCAGCGCGCCGATAATGGCGGCCGCGATCGTGCCAGCGACTACACCAACTGCCATCCCCGCCAATGTGCTCGGCACCAGATATTTGATCGTGAGGCCCACGCCATAGACGCCGAGGCCGAAATAGGCGGCATGGCCGAACGACAGTACACCGGTGAAACCCAATAGGAAATTGAGCGACGTCGCGGCAAGCGCCAGTACCAGGATGCGGCTTCCCAACGACGTGTAGCCGCCCACCGAATCGAGCCAATAGGGCATGCCAAGCAGCAGCAGCCAAACGGCGATATCGGCGGCCCGCTGATTGAGCGCTCTCACTAAAACCGTCCCTCCTCGCCCAACAGCCCACGGGGCCGCACCAGCAATACGAGCCCCATGATCACGTAAATCACTGCCTCGCTCGCCGAGGGGAAGAACACTGTTGTGATCCCCGAGGCGACGCCGATCAGCAAACCACCCAATAACGTGCCCGGCAGACTGCCGAGGCCGCCGATAATGATTGCAACAAAGCTCGGCATGATCAGCGTACTGCCGATCGTCGGCTGCAACCCGAGCATGCCGGCGGCGAGCACACCCGCGAGGCCGGCGAGGTAGATGCCAAGGCCGAAATTGAGGTTGCGAAGTATCCCCGTGTTGACGCCGAGCACCGAGACCGTCTCGAGGTCCATTGTTCCAGCGCGGATACGCATGCCGAGCCGGGTTCGGTTGAGGATCAGGAACAGCCCGGTCACCGCAACAACCACCAGCGCGACCATGAACATGCGATAGCCGGTCAGGAAAAAGAACGTGTTGCTGAGCGGGCTCGACAGCCAACCGGGGACGGCAAATGGCAGGGTCCCCGCACCCCAGATGTAACGGGTTCCGTCCTCCAGGATGAACGCGAGGCCAAAGGTCAGCAGAAGACTGTACAAGGGATCACGGCCGTAGAGGGGGCGGATCAAGACCCGCTCGACGATGAGGCCTAAACCAGCGGTCAGCACGGGTGCGACCGCCAGAGCACCCCAAAATCCGAGATGCGGGATCAGCATGTATGCGAGATAGCCACCGATCGCCAAAAACCCGCCATGCGCGAAATTGATGACGCCCGAAAGGTTGAGGATCAGCGACAACCCGAGCGCCATCAGCGCATAGAATGCGCCGATGATCAGGCCATTGAAGAGGTTGAAAAGGAGAAGCTGCGTCACGAAAGCGCTGGGATAGCGTCTAGCTCAACCCGCCTCACGGCTCCCGCCGCCGCCTCAAGCCGGCCATTTCAAATGGCAGCCGGTCTCGGCGACCGGCAATGCGGCGTCGACGCCCTTCACCAGCTCGTCGACCTTGAACAAATCTTCTGGTTCCGGACCTTTGTCGACGGCGTTGCCGACATAGAGTGTCGGCATCAGCTGGTGATCGCCGGCACGATAAAAGGTGTCGTACGGCATCAAGGCGATTTCGGGCGGCAGTTTGAAATTTTCGAGCGCCTTTGCGAGCTTGACCGGGTCTAGTGTCTTTTGCTCGTTGGCGACGAGCGCGCAGGTCCAGGTCGCGACATAACCGAACCAATGGCGCGCTGTCGGCACTTTGCCGCTATTGATCTTTCTGATATCGGCGACGAATTCCTTGACGTGCGGCACCTCGGGCTGCACCCAATACCATTCAAACACCCAGGTGCCGATACGCGCCTCGGGCGGCAGGCCCAGGAGCACTTCGAGTTCCTGCTGTGCGCCGGCAATGTGAAAGCGCTTGTCGAGCCCGAACTGCACTGTCTGCTTGAGCGCGCTGACCATGTCCTGCCCGGCAAGCAAAAAGATGATAACATCCGGATTGGCTGCCTGCGCCTGGATCAGATACGACGAGAAGTCGGTCGCGCCGAGCGGCGTCAGAGAGGCGCCAACCTCGGTGCCGCCGAACTGCTTGAGACTGGCCTCGAACCCCTCTTGCAGAGTGTGGCCAAAGGCATAGTCGGGGGTGATGAAATACCACTTCTTGCCGTATTTGCTGAACAGCGTCTTCGAAACCGAATTGGTTTCCATGCGTGTCGTGTTGCACACGCGAAACACGTTCCAATGACAATCGGTGCCGGTAACCGAGTCGGTATGGCCGCCGGTGACGATATGCAGCTTTTTCAGCTCGTTCGACACCTCCCCGAGCGCGATTGCCATTGCCGAATTGACGTTGCCAAGGAAGAAATCGACCTTGTCGCGCTCGATCAACTTGCGCGCCTTCTGGACAGCGATGCCGGTATCGGCGCTTGTCGAATCCTCGACCAGCAGCTGGGCCTTGCGGCCAAGGACGCCGCCTTTGGAATTGATCTGCTCGATCGCCAACTGACATCCGATCTGCTCGTTCTTGCCGAGTTCGGCATAGGTGCCCGTGAGCGGATCGTTGAGACCGAATTTGACCTCGTCCGCGGCGCGCGCAGTAATGACAAAGGGCGTGGCGAGTTGCGCCGCCCCGGCTGCGGCCGCTGCCCGGATCAAGCTGCGACGGTCAAGGCTGCGCGATATAATTCCATTAGACATGGTGCTTCCTCCCTCGATGTGCTGGAACGCCTGCTCTTGCGCGCTCGAATTGCCCCGCTATGAGCCACAGGGCGCACCGAAAAGGAAGTAATTTCCCTCAAAAGGAGGAGATCACGATGACACCACGGCAGAGAATGAAAGAGCTAATTGCTCGCCGCGGCTACACGATGGTGCCGGGGGCCTATGACACGCTGACGGCGCGGCTCGTCGAGCAAGCCGGGTTCGAGGCGGTCTATCTGACTGGCGGCGGCTATTCGCGGGCAAACGGCTATCCCGATCTGGGTTTGCTGACCCTGTCCGAAAATGTTCGCTTTATCGGGCTGACTGTCGAAGCCGTCGACATCCCCGTCATCGCCGATGCCGATACCGGATACGGCAATGCGATCAACGTTATTCGTACCGTACGCGAATACGAGAAGTCAGGGGTCGCGGCCTTCCACATCGAGGACCAGGTGAGCCCGAAAAAATGCGGCCATTACGAAGGCAAGGAAGTCATCAGCCTGCGAGAGATGGTGGGCAAGATCCATGCCGCCGTCGACACGCGGCAGGATTCCGATTTTGTCATCATCGCCCGCTCGGATTCTCGCGCTATCGAGGGGCTGCAGGCGTCGATCGACCGCGTCAACGCCTATCTCGAAGCGGGAGCCGATGTTGGTTTTGTCGAGGCGCCGCAGAATGTCGAGGAATTGCGGATAGTAGGCCGCCAGGTCAGAGGGCCGGCCTTGGTCAATGTGTTTGAAGGCGGCAAGACGCCGATGGTGCCGGCGAGCGAATTGAAAGCGATGGGTTTCCGCCTCGGCATTTACCCCTCACAGACTCACCGCGCCGCGATCCGCGCAGCTCAAAAGGTGCTCGCCGCCCTCAAAGAGGATGGCGATACCCGCCGCATCGAGGCCGATCTCGCCACCTTCCAGGAGCGCGAGGACGCCGTCGGCACGGCCCGATGGCGCGCCCTCGAAGAGAAATATATGCGGATCGACAGCTAAGCTTAGTGTTTCAACTCGTCGGGTACTTGGCCGCCATTCTCGGCGAGCTTTATCATGACCTGCTTGTGCAGCCAGACATTCATCGACGCCGAGTCGTTCATGTCCCCCGTGTAGCTCAGCTCCTGGGCGAGCTCTTTACGAGCAGTCAGACTGCTGTCCAAGTTGATCAGCTTCATCAAGTCAACGATCGAGTTTCGCCAATCGAGCTTTTGCGTGGCACGCCCCGCAAGGTCATCCATGATCGCGGCGACATCCACTGGCCCCGTTGCCGAGGCGGCGGCTGGAGCCGACTGGGCGGCTGGTGTCGCAGCCGCGGCGGTCGCTGCGGCTGGAGCCGCCGAGGCCTCGGACGGGGAGCGGCCAAATATGGCGGACATGATGTTTCCGAAGATACTCATTGCTGTCCTCCCAGAGCTTAAAGAGACCCCTAACATCAACGAGTATCTGCTCCTCTGCGCTTGTCAGCAAGGCGGCCTCTCCCGCGAGCCTGGAGAGGCTGCCCAGGACACCGGAGGCTGCGCCCTTACACCACCGGCGAACGACCACCGTCGACGTTGATGGCGCAGCCGGTTACATAGGAGGCGGCGTCGGAGGCGAGGAAGGTCGCGACATTGGCGAATTCCTCGGCACGGCCCATGCGGCCCAGCGGCACCGCCCGTCCGGCTTGGACAATGAAGTCTTCGAGCGAGACGTTGGCGCCCTCGCGCTGATGGCGGCGGACGATCTGGTCGCTGACGATAACCCCGACATGCAAGGAATTGACCAGCACGTTGTGCGGCGCGCCTTCCTGCGACAACGCCTTAGTGAAGGCCATCTGGGCGGCGCGGCTGACCGAGGTCGGAGCGCTGTCGGCACCCGGCGCTTTGGCGCCGATATTGAGGACGCTGATGATGCGGCCCCAGCGCCGCTCCTTCATCTGCGGGAAGATCAGCCGGCAGAAGCGGATCTGCGCGAACAGTTTCAGGTCGAGATCGGCCTGCCACTGCTCGTCGGTCAAGGTCTCCGACGGGCCGCGCGTCGACTGGCCGGCATTGTTGACATAGATGTCGATCTTGCCGAATTCCGACATGATCTGATCATAAGTCTTGCGAATGTCGGCGGCCTTCGAGACGTCACAGCTGATCGCCGCGACTTTGCGCCCTGGGGCGCGCCCTTGGATCTTGGCCTTGGCCTCGGCGAGTGTGCCGGGGTCGCGCGCGAGGATCGTGACATCGGCGCCCGAGGCGGCATATTCCTCGGCGATCGCTAGGCCCAGCCCCTTGCTGCCGCCGGTGACCACAGCGCTCTTGCCGTCCAGTCGAACATCCATGTTGTCTCTCCTTCATTGGGGTTGTCAGAGTTCCTACTACGCGGTCAGCCGATCGATTTCCTGCATCTCCTCTTGTGTCAAGGCCCAGCCGACAGCGCGGACATTTTGCTCCACCTGCTCCGGCTTGGTCGCGCCGGCGATGACGCTCGCCACCGCCGGACGCCGCGCCAGCCAGTTCAGAGCGAGTTCCAGAAGAGTGTGGCCGCGTTCGACGGCGAAGCCTTCCAGGCGTTCGACGATTGCCCAATTATCGTCGGTCAGATTGCGGTCTGCCGCCCTTGCCGTCGTTGCGAACCGCGAGCCGGAGGGTAGCGGTGCGCTACGCAGGTACTTGCCTGTTAGCAGACCGTCCGCCAGCGGGCGGAACGGTATCAGTCCGAGGCCATAAGCCTCCAGCACTGGCATCATCTCGCGATCGAGGTCGCGCGCGAGGAGATTGTATTCCTCCTGGCACGAGACGAAGTGGTGAAGGCCGAGATGCTTCGCCGTCCATTGCGCTTCGACGACCTGCCACGCCGGCAAGGTAGAACAGCCGGTGTAGCGCACCTTGCCCTGCCGGACGAGATCGTCGAGCGCCCGCAAGGTCTCCTCGATCGGGGTCAGCGGGTCGGGCTGGTGCTGCTGATAGAGATCGATCCAGTCGGTCTTGAGGCGCCGCAGGCTCGCCTCTACCTCGGCGAGGATGTAGCGCCGTGACGCGCCCTGAAACCGGCCAGCGGCATCCATCGGGCGCGCGAATTTGGTCGCCAGAATGATGTCCTTGCGGCGGTCGCCGAGGATTTGACCGAGGCACGTCTCCGAGCTGCCGCGGGGGTCGCCATAGGTATCGGCTTCGTCGAAGAAGGTGATCCCGAGATCGAGCGCCTTGTGCACGACTTTCTTCGTCGCGTCGAAATCGATACGGCCGCCGAAATTGTTGCAGCCAAGGCCGATTACCGAAACGAGAAGACCGGACCTTCCGAGGTTACGCAGTTCCACCGAGCAACTCTTTCTGCCCACGGGGCAAATGGGTGCGACTGCGCGAGACTATAGGGGCTTTGCGGGAGAAGCCACCATCGCTGTTGGCTCCAGTATCGACTGCGCTTGAACGCTTGGTCAGCCGAGGAGTATCGGTTAAGAGCCGCTAGCTGCGGCCGTCGCGAGAGGCTTTGCGCCTCGCGCGCGGCCGCTAGCTTTGAGAGGAGACGATGAACGGACCAAGCGGGAAGCGACGTGCGTGGAGCTGGTGGTACTTGCTCCTTCTTGTGCAATTCGTTGCCGTACTGTGGCCGCCCCTTTACAATAAAGCAGAACCCGATTGGATCGGCTTGCCCTTCTTCTACTGGTATCAGCTCCTTTGGATAATCATCGGCGCGGTGCTTACCGCGATTGTGTATTTTACAACCGAAGACTAACGCGACGACATAAGCCGCATATCGGGAGGGAGCGAATATCGTGCAGGACGTCAACTGGACTGCTCTGATTATCTTCGTCCTGTTGTTTGCCTTCATCACCTGGTTGGGATTTGCGGCAGCCAACTGGCGCAAAGGCGATCTCGACTTGCTGCACGAGTGGGGACTCGGCGGACGGCGCTTCGGTACTCTCGTCACCTGGTTTCTCGTCGGCGGCGATCTCTATACCGCCTACACCTTCATTGCCGTGCCGGCACTCGCCTTTGGTGCGGGCGCCGTCGCGTTCTTTGCGGTGCCCTATACGATCGTCGCCTATCCGATCTTTTTCCTGGTTTTCCCTCGCATCTGGTACGTCTGCCACAAGCGCAACTACATTACGGCGGGCGATTTCGTACGCGGCCGCTTCGGCAATCGCTGGCTGGCGCTGGCGGTCACGATCACTGGTATGGTCGCGACGATGCCGTACATCGCCCTGCAGCTCGTCGGCCTGCAAGTCGTGATCGGCGCGCTCGGCGTCTCGGGCACGGGGTTCGCGGCCGATCTGCCGCTGATCATCGCCTTTGTGATCCTGGCCGCATTCACCTATTCGAGCGGTCTGCGCGCGCCCGCCTCGATCGCGATCGTCAAGGATGTCCTGATCTACACTACCGCCTTCGCCGCCGTCATTGTCATCCCGATCGAGCTCGGCGGCTTCGGCAAGATCTTCGCGGCTGTCCCGGCGCAAAAGCTGCTTTTGGCGCCTCCTGGACCCAATACCACCGGCGCCTACAGCGCCTATGCAACCTTGGCGCTCGGCTCGGCGCTGGCGCTCTTTCTCTATCCGCATTCCCTGACGGGAATACTGAGTGCCAGCAGCGGCCGCGCTGTCCGCCGGAATGCCGCGCTGTTGCCGGGCTATTCCTTCATGCTCGGCCTGCTTGCGCTCGTCGGCTTCTTTGCGATTGCCGCCGGGGTGGGTAGCCTTCCCGAATACGCCGCCGGCTTCAAGCAGTTCGGCAACAACTTCGCGGTGCCGGCACTCTTCCTTCACAGCTTCCCGTCCTGGTTTGTCGGCATCGCCTTTGCCGCAATCGGTATCGGCGCCCTGGTCCCGGCAGCGATCATGTCGATCGCCGCCGCGAACCTCTACACCCGCAATATTCACCGTGAGTTCATCAACAAGAACCCGACCGACAAGCAGGAAGCGCAGATGGCGAAATGGGTGTCGCTGATCGTCAAATTCGGCGCCCTCGTTTTCATTATTTTCGTGCCGACGCAATATGCGATTTACCTTCAGCTCTTGGGCGGCATCTGGATCATCCAGACATTGCCCTCGGTAATCCTCGGCGCCTACACGCGCTGGTTCAATGACTGGGCATTGCTCGTCGGCTGGGCCGTCGGGATAGCCTTCGGCACAGTTATGGCCGCCGCAGTCAACCTGACCCCGACCTTTCCGCTTCAAGTGAGCGGCTACACTTTTCCGGGCTACACCGCGCTCTACACTGTAATCCTCAACATCGCCGTGGCGGTGGTTCTTACCCCGGTGTTCAATGCGATGGCCGCGGAACGCGCGCGTTTCGACGAGACCGTCGCGTCCGATTATCATGCCTGAGGGGACAGCGATCGGATAGCGAGCTTGTCGACCCAAAGCTAGTGGAGCGCGGCCAATAGCGCCGTCGAATTAGCCACCGCCCCGAACACACCGCCCTGCATCTTGATCATTTTGATTGCATGTTCATGGTTGGATCGGTCGGTGGCACCGCAGCAATCATCGAGCAGCAGGCATTCGAACCCGCGGTCATTGGCCTCGCGCATTGTCGTGTGAACGCAGACATCGGTAGTGATGCCCGTCAGGAGCAGGTTGGTGATGCCGCGCAGCCGCAGCATCAATTCAAAATCGGTGGCACAGAACGAGCCCTTGCCGGGCTTGTCGATGATCGGCTCACCGGGAAGCGGCGCGAGTTCGGGGATGATCTCCCAGCCGGGCTCGCCACGCACCAAGATGCGACCACACGGGCCCGGATCGCCGATACCGGCACCGATACGCCGCGAGCGCCAGCGCTTGTTCGCAGGCAGATCCGCGAGATCGGGCCGGTGCCCCTCGCGGGTATGGAAGACATGAAAGCCGTGGCGGCGCATTGCGCCAAGCACCGCGGCGATTGGCTCGATCGGCGCCCGGGTCAATGACAGATCATAGCCCATGCGATCGACATAGCCGCCAATGCCGCAGAAATCGATTTGCATATCGATAACGACGAGCGCGGTATTGTGAGGCCGCAAATCCCCATCATAGGGCCAAGGATAAGGATCGGCCGGGATATACTGTTCGGTCATGAGGAGATGTCCGTTGCTGAGGCTTGCAAGTTTTCCCGATTTCAAATGCCGTGACAATGCGTGAGGCGCTCGAAATAGCGTCGCTGCGGACCAGGTTTCTCGCCCGCAAGATCTCCGCGGCTGCGCTAGTCGATCAGGTTCTGACCCGCGTCGGCGAATGGGGCGATCCGGCGCTGTGGATATCGCCGGTGAGCGAGAGCGTGGTCCGCGACCGTGCCCGCGAACTCGATACGCTGGCGCTGGCCGATCCGAGCGCCGTCGAAAGGATGGCGCTCTTTGGCATTCCGTTCGCAGTCAAAGACAATATCGATGTCGCCGGTATGCCGACGACCGCGGCCTGCCCCGATTTCGCTTACACGCCCGGCGAAACCGCCCCCGTTGTGGCTCGGCTGTTGGCCGCCGGCGCCATCTTGCTGGGCAAGACCAACCTCGATCAATTCGCCACCGGGTTGGTCGGTACCCGTTCGCCGTATGGCGTGCCGCGCAACCCGTTCGATGCCCGCTTCATCCCGGGCGGTTCGAGTTCAGGCTCGGCGGTGGCGGTCGCGGCAGGCCTCGTCAGCTTTGCCCTCGGTACCGATACAGCGGGATCGGGACGTGTTCCGGCTGCCTTTAACAACATTGTCGGGCTGAAACCGACCCGCGGCCGCTTGAGCGCGCGGGGCATTGTTCCGGCCTGCCGCTCGCTCGATTGCGTCTCGATATTTGCATTGACGGCCAACGACACGTCGGCCGTGTTCGACGTGGCGGCGGGATTTGATGCGGAGGATCCACTGTCTCGCACGCCAAATGCTGCATCAACGCCGAGCTTTGGAAGGCCCTTCCGATTTGGTGTGCCGCCGGAGTCTGACCTCGAATTTTTTGACGATGACGACGCGGCCCGTCTATTCGCCGCGGCGATCGGCATCCTCGAAAAGGCCGGCGGAACTCGCGCCGAGACGAGTTTCGCGCCGTTTCGAGAAGCCGGACGCCTGCTTTATGAGGGTCCCTGGGTGGCCGAGCGCCTGCAAGCGACCGAGGCACTGTTGCGCGACAATCCCGCAGCGATGTTGCCGGTCACCCGCTCGATCATCGAAAGCGGCAAGCCGTATACCGCGCTAGACGTCTACCACGCGCAATATGAACTAGCCGGGCTCAGCCGCGCCACTGACCAGGTGTTCAAAGCGGTCGATCTTTTGCTGCTGCCCACAGCCGGCACGATTTACGAAGTCGCCGCGATCGCTGCGGAGCCACTGCGCCTCAACGCCAATCTCGGACGCTACACAAATTTCGTCAATCTGCTCGATTTGGCAGCGATAGCCTTGCCCGCCGGATTTACCAAAGCTGGGCTTCCTTTTGGAATTTCATTGATTGCACCGGCTTTTTCCGACCGCGCGTTGATCGAACTGGGGAGCCGGTGGCAAAAGCTCATATCACTGCCGTTCGGCGCCAAGGCGCATCAGTCTTCTGCAACCGCGTGTTCGGCTGGAACCACGACTTCCGGGTAACTCTGCCGACTGAGCACATAGCAAAACCCGGCGATGATCAGATATCCCAGTGCCACTGGAAGCGAGCTGCCGATACCGAGCGAGGTGCCGTGAATGAAGCCGAAAAACGACAATACCGCGCCAGCACCGGCAAAGAGCGCCCCCCATTCGAACTTCCGGTCGATGATGAAGGCGGCAATGGCGCCAAGGATCAATCCGGCGAGCACTGCGCCGCCGCCGAGCAGCGCCATCCCGTGATAGACGACACCGACAGCGCCGAGCTTGGCCATGCCGAGCTGCTCGGCTGACGTGCCAGCCGCGCCGAGCGCGCCATCGATCAAGGTTTGCGCCCAGGCGGCGACGTTGGGCAGGATCGCGAGAACGACGGCTGGGGCATGCCGAGTTGGTGTCGCCTGGAATGCCTGCGCGCCGATGACGAGACCGATGTAAAGGAGGATCGGGAGGATTGCGACAAGTGGAATGATCGCAAGCAGCAGCGCGGTCAGCCCAAGGAAGCACACCACGCCGATCACGACGCCGGTCGCCAAGGAGTAGCCGATCCGGCCGCCGACTGCCTTCCATCCGGGATGTCCGATATAGACGGCCGGCGGGAACGGGCTGCCGAGTAGCCCGCCGACGATCGCGCCGGTGCCGTCGGCCAAGAGAATTTGGCGCAGACTGTAATCGTCGCCGGCTGCCGCGGCGCTCTCGACATTGTTCATGCCCTCGGTGAAGTTGTAGATGCCGAGCGGCACCGCGGTGACGAGGAGGGGCCCGATATCGCCGATCGCCTTGGCGAAGTCGGTCGACGGATAGGGCAAACGCAAACCGAACTGGCCAAGGGCAGCTGTTACCTCTGCCGGCTGCATCAACTCGTCGAGGTGGAGGAGCTTGGCCAGCCACGCGAGCGCCGTGCCGAGTATGACAGCGACGAGTCCCCCCGGCAGGCCGTAAGGTAGCCGGACGCCGGCCATCCAGCTGACCAGCACGACCGCCAAGGACAGCATGAACAGCCAAGGGTCTTCCCAGCCGAGAAAGGCCGGCCGCATCGAGATGAAGGCGATCGAAATGCCTGCGAGCGTGCCGAGCATCGCAGCGCGCGGCGTGTATTTGCGCACAGTGGGTCCAACGAAGGCGCCCAACAGCACGATGGCGCCGATCACCAGACACCACACCAGTCCCGATTGCCAGGCCAGCGCGGGATCATGGGTTTTCAGATAAATCGGCAGCATGATCAGAAAAACGACAATGAACATATGCGGCACGCTCGGCCCATAAGGCATTGCCGTGACGTCTGCGCGCCCTTCATTCTTGGCGAGGCGCCAGGCGAGATAGGCGTAATAGAGATTGCCCAATGGCAACGCGATGCCGAGGGCCGGCAGGATCCGGCCATAGACGATGTCGGTCGGCAGATTGACGACGTGCAGGCACAGTCCGGTCAGCACGATTACGTTGAGGACGACATTGGTGAACAGACCGAAAAAGCCGTTCCAGTCGCCGGGAACCCACCAGCGCGGAGCGAAGGCTGAACTGTTCATCCTCCCCTCCTCACGCGCCGGCTGCCGGGAGCGCAGCGATGACCGCTTCGGATGGCGCAACCCAGCCGAAGATGCCGCCTTGCGCCTTAATCATGCGTAGCCCCATCTCTTGGAACTCCGGGAAATACGAGCCGACGCAGTCGGCCACGACAATGCAGTCGTAGCCGCGGTCATTGGCTTCTCTTACGGTGGTATTGACGCAGACCTCGGTGGTAACCCCGCAGACGATGAGCTGCGTAATGCCGCGGTTCTTCAGCATCGCCTCGAGGTCGGTCGCGTGAAATGCGCCCTTGCCCGGCTTGTCGACGATCGGCTCGCCTGGCAAAGGGTAGAGTTCGGGGATGATGTCGTGTCCGGGCTCTCCGCGAACCAGGATCCGGCCCATAGGACCTGGGTCGCCGATACCCGCGGCGAGCCGGCGGCGCGCTTTCTTGGCAGGCGGCAGGTCTGCAAGATCGGGGCGATGGCCCTCCCGAGTGTGGATGACGCCAAGCCCGGTTCTGCGAGCCGCCTCGAGCAGACGCCGGGTCGGCGCGATCGTACGGCGCAATAGCGAGACGTCGTTCCCGAGCGCGGCGCCGAAGCCGCCAGGCTCGAGAAAGTCGCGCTGCATGTCGATGATCACGAGGCCCGCGCGTGCCGGATCGAGATCGAACGGATAAGGCTCTGCTTCGATGATCGCCATGACTCCCCCCAATAACCGCTCGACTGTATCCAGCCGGCCGGTCTTTCAACTACCCGACACAAACCGCGGCCGGGTAGCCAGTGCGAAACAAACCTGACCGAGCAGCAAGCAGGCGAGCAGAACGCTCGCGGCGGCCAATGCCGGATTCGCCGGAATAAAACCGACCGCCAAGGTACAAACCGCGCCATTGGCCATCTGAACAAAGCCGTAGAGGCCCGAGGCGGCTCCAATGATTTGCGGATCGGTGCTGATCGCGCTGGTGAGCGCGATCGGGGCCGCTGCGCCAACCCCAATAGAAAAGATGATCATAGAGCCCAGCACTGAGGCGACGCTGAGCAGTCCTGTCGCCGAAACCGCAAAGAAGAGCGCTGCGCCCCGCACGGCAACCCTGCTGGTCGCGCGCAACAGCGACGACAACCGAACCCGGCCAGCCAGCCGGCTCGATACGAAGCTGCCTATTGGAACGCCACCCATCACAGCGAGGTAGTAGAGGCCGACCTCGGCAGCCGGGCGGTGCAGCATCTGCGTGAAGATGAACGGCGAAGCCGTCAGATAGGCAAAGAAACTGGTGCTGGTGAGCGCGCCGCCGAACATGTAGCCGCAAAAGGCCGGCGAACGCAGCAGGCGCAGGTAGCTGCCCATCATCCGTCCGGAGCGGGAGCTCATCGCGGAAGCCGCTGTCTCCGGCAGCGCCAACCACACCCCGCCGAGGGTGACGATGCCGAGCCCGGCCAACAGGACGAAAATCGAGCGCCAACCGAACCAGGCTCCGAGAAACCCGCCGATAGCGGGGCCGACACCAGGGGCGAGGCTCTGAACCATCGTCAGCAGAGCCATGCGGGAGGCGGCCTCGCCCGAAGCAGCACTGTCGCGCACGATTGCGCGGCCGAGTACGAGCCCGCCACAGCCGCCCACCGCCTGCAGGACACGCACGATCAACAACGTCGCGATGCTCGTCGCCCAACCGGCGACGGCGCTAGCTGCAACGTAAAGAGCGAGCGCGGTCAGCAGGGTCGGCCGGCGGCCGAATTTGTCGGAGACCGGACCGTAGAGCAATTGGCCGCCGGCGATAGCGAAGAGATAGAGAGTGATCGCCAGCTGGACTTTCCCGGGCGAGACAGCGAGGTCTTTGGCCGCAAGCGGCAAGACGGGAACGAGGATGTGCATCGCCAGGGTGCCGGAGGCGGTTACCGCAACCAGCAACCAGAATGGCGGTCGCCTGCGGCTCCTCAGCACCGGCATAGTCAACCAGCGGATGTAACCGTTATGGCTCATCCCGCGCCTTTCTTGGCGGCAACAGCTAACCGGCCTCCCAGAATTGCTCCATTGCAGGCCAACGCGCGGCCGTCACAGCGAGCGAAACGCGTTGGGTCCAACGTGACCCATGGAAGCAAGTCCGATGCCATGTTGGCTTTGATCGCTGCCACCGCTCGGTGAGGAGCGGTGGCGAGAAGGCGAATTGCCGTCGCCAAGCCCAGTTTTTCGGCATTTGCTGTGTTTGGCGACGGCTCGCCGCGCAGACGAGACCGGGCGCAGTCTCGCTAGTCGTCCAGGGTTTTCGTCAGCGCCTGGTTGCTCGGGGGACGAGGTGCGCTGGATGCACCTTGCCGCCTGATCTCACGAGCCGACTTTGCGTATCAGATCCGCGAGGCGGTCCAATATCGGCACGACTTCGTCCGACTTGGCCGGCGGCACCGGAAAGTTTACCCGTACGACGCCGAGGTCGCGGTAGCGCTTCAGCAGATCCGGGTCTTCCGGCGCACCACCCAATGTCACCGGGAGACTTTGCGGATCGCGGCCGGCCTCTTCAATCATCTGGCGAAAGCGCGGAAGATATTCCAATGGATCGCCGTATCGCCCACCGCCGGCGATCGGGATCCACCCGTCGCCATAGCGGATCGCCCGTCGCGCCGCCCACGGGAAGGCACCCCCGACGATCACCGGCGGGTGCGGCTTCTGTACCGGTTTTGGCCAAGTCATCATCGACGGGAAGTCGACAATCTCGCCGTGGTATTCCGCCGTCGTTTTCGTCCAGACCTCTTTCATCGCCTCGATCTGCTCGCGCATTTTCTTGAAGCGAGATGAGAAGTCCTTGCCGTGATTTTCGACCTCCTCGGCGTTCCAGCCGCCGCCGATGCCGAACAGAAACCGACCGCCCGAAATCTGGTCGATCGAGGCGACGAGCTTGGCCGTCTGTATCGTGTCGCGCTGGATCACCAGGCAGACGCCGGTGCCCAGTTTGAGCCGCTTGGTAGCGCCGGCCGCCGCAGTCAGCGTGACAAACGGGTCCATGACGTCGTAGTACCGCTTGGGCAGCTCGCCGCCCCCCGGCATCGGCGTACGCCGCGGCACCGGAATGTGCGAGTGCTCGGGAGCCCAGAGCGAGTCGAAGCCGCGCTCCTCCAGCGCCACCGCCAGCTCCGCCGGCGAGATCGAATAATCGGTAAAAAAGATGCCCACGCCGAATTCCATGGATCAGCCCCGCCGCCGGTGTTCGAAGAGCGATGTTAACACTTACGCGGCCACCCCAGAAAGCGGGCGGGACGCCGAGAGAGATCGCCCCCGAAACTCCGACGCCGGTCGCTCACATGTTCTCGACGACGACCCTCGTGACGAGCGTGTTCGCTAGCATCGTTAGGTTCGGCCGATCCGCGTGGAGACAGACGTAGCCGCGGAGAACAGAGAGCGGCCACTGCCGCCCCTCCACCCGTCGGGGTACAGCCCCGCGGTCTACGCACCGACGGAACGGTGAATACGGCCAATCCGCCGGCTGCTCGAAATGCGTTTAGTCCATATGAGCCGCAAAGTCGCGATCAACGCGGCCTTGCGGCCGATGCGATCGCCGTAATGCCCAAAGATCGCCGCGCCGATAGGACGCGCAACGAAGCCGACCGCGAAAACGGCGAAGGCCAGCAGGACGCCGGTCAGGGGGTCGGACCACGGAAAATAGAGCTTCGCAAAGACCAGCGCGGCCATCTGGCCATACAGCAAGAAATCGTACCATTCGATTGTTGTGCCGACCGTGCTGGCGATTACCGCGCGGCGCAGCTGGGCGCGCTGATCGAAGTCGGAAAGCGGAACGGCAGCGATTTCGGCCGTGGTCATTGGCGATCCTCCCGTTCCGGGTCTACCGGCCGAGGCCGGGAATCCGTTTCTACCGAAGTCTTTTCCGGCGCTAGACGCGGCTTATTTCTGTTTGTCGGCGTCGAGGATCGCGGTGATGCGCTCGGGGTCGGCGGCCAGCGGCGGGATGCCGGCGCGCTCGACCTGCAGCACCGGCAGCGAGGTGAAGACCACGTCGCTCTGCTCGCCGACCTGCTTCGGAGAATTGGCCCAAACCGCGCCGTTCGCCAGGAACGGCTCGGCCGCCGCGCGGCTCAGATCGTGCACGACCAGCTCATGCCCGGCCTTCTGCAGATTGGCCGCCATGCCCTTGCCCATCATGCCGAGCCCGATAAATCCGACGCGCATCTCTTCGCTTCGACGGTCGCAAAACCAACGAGTTTGTGCCCGCGCCGCACCTGAGCCCAAGGATGACCTCTCTGTGCGGCGGGAAAAAGGCATGCAGGTAATCCGCGCCCGTCTCACCTAGGGTCGGCGGCCTATCACGAAACACGTCGGCGGAAGCAAGCACGTCTCCACATCGACAAAGCCTCGGGCGACAACTTGCTGCTCCATATCGGCGATGTCCCAGATGTGGCCGCCACTGCGCACGACCCGTAGCGCTGTAAATGCCGCGCCTGCTTTATCCGGCGGCATCGCGAAAAGACCGACCACTAGATAGCCATTGGGAGCTAGAGCTTCAGCAAGGCGGTCCAGCGCCGCCTCGGCTATTGGCCTCGCCATGAACGGAGTAGCCAGCCACGCCAGGGTGTACGCGGCCGGCTCGTCGAGCTGCGTTACGTCCTGGGCGCGAATCTCAATACGCGCCGCATACGGACTGGCTGCGACGTTGGCGCGGGCCAACGCCAAGGATGGCTCCCAGATATCAAGGCCGACAACCCGCAACGACGGGCATTGCTCAGCCGCTTCTAGCGCCATTGCTCCGACCCCGGTACCGACATCGACAAAGCGGCCGGTAAACGCTGCAGCCAATCTTGGACGGTCGGCCGCGAGCGCAATCATACTGCGGATGTTCTGGCGAGAGGCTTGACCCCAGGCTAGCAGTGTGTCGGGGTCTCGAAGAACCCACGCGGGAGGCCGGTCAGGGTTCTCGAACAGCTCAGTTGCCTCTCCGATTATCTGCGTCACATGTGCCAGCAAATCAGAAACCTGCTTTGTCTCTAGGCGATCGAGGGCGCCCGGCAGCACCGCTTCGACTACGGCGAGCAGTCGAGCTTGGATCTCGGGATTGATTTGCGTTTCCGCCTGACGAAGCCGCAACGCCGCGCCAATCGCCGCAAAGCTCTGCACATGGACAGCGATCCGGCGCAGCTCGGTCTGAAACGTCTGAAAATCCATAGAGAATTACTCCTGGCAGCTGGACTCTATCCCTGTCAGCAGAATTTCCTCACTGTTCGGGCCAAACAGTGGCGTATGTGGAATTGCCGCATCCGCGCGATCAGCTCAAGGTCGCCCCAGTCGCCGCCGCGAAACAGAACCACACTCGGGCCTGCCGCCTGGGCAATGGCAAGCAACCTTGGACAGTCGAGATCGGCGGTGATGACGATGCGATTGTCCCGCATCGCGTGCGCCAGGATTTCGGCATCTGAAGGCCGACCCAAACCCAGAGGCTGAGGCCTGGACTGCGTCGTGTCCTCGTGTCGCACGCCAGTGCGCCAAGGCCGGCGACAGTGGGATATCGACGAGAAATTTCATCCTGCCAATTCGACCGTCTCGTCCTCGGCAAGCAAGGCGGCATACTGCAGCGCCGGTGGTGACTCACTTTGAAATCATGGCTTCCGATTTGGGCTGACGCGGCCTGTAAGTGCCACGCTTCTTCGGCTCGCCTTCCGCTGTATCGATCAACGCCACGATATCGTCCATCGACCAAAGCCGATCGCTAACGCCAGCAGCCATTGCTGGGGAGAGCTTACCGAGGCTCTTGTGCTGGCGAACAAAGTTATAGAACACGAAATAGAGCGCCAGCGCGTTACAATGCGCTTCGACCTTCTTGCTGAACGCATTCGTCAGCCGGGTAAACCGCCGCATGCTCATCCGCATGGTGAGGTTGTGCCGCTCTGTGTAGCTTGTGCTGACGTGCTTCGGGTCGGGATCGCCTGTAATCCGTTCCTTACGAGCGCCAAGACACTCTGACGGACTGTATTTGCGCTCGTGTCCTTGCCCGCCAGTCTCTGCGCCGTACAGTTTCACGAGCATCGCGTAATCGATATCCGCGCCGAACGCATCTTCGACCGCTTGCAGATAAGGACGGTGCCCGTCTGTCGTGAGTTGAACGCGCGTGGTAATGCGGGTCCGCAGATCATCCATCAACGCCAACGCATAACCCGCATCGCGTCCGCCGACTGTCCACGTGAGGATCAGCTTCGAGTCGGCATCCAATGCAGTCCACGTCCAAACGTCGCCAGCGCCCTCCGGCACAGCTTTCGCAGTCGCGACATTCTTTTGTTTGGCATAGCAGAATGCCCAAGCTTCATCGCACTGGACACGCCTGCTCGCGACGCTGCGCACCGTCTCGTCATGAAATTGTGTACATGCGGGACCAGCAGCGGCGAGCATCTTGTAGACGGTGTTGATGCTCACGTCTGCGACGCGGCTGATCGACCGCATCGAGGAGCCTTCGCAGAGCATCGAGAGGATCTGGACGCGCTTGGCAAGGAGCAGCTTGTTCATGCCCCAATATATGAAGGATTCTGCTTTTCGACAAGCATTTTCGTTCATTCTAAATCAGAATCGTCATCGCCGAGATCAAGGCGTGGCTGCTTGCCATAGGCGCGGTCGAAGAGCCGCATGAACAGCTTGCGGTGGTTGTCTGGCGTGGCTCGCAAGAGCGCCATGGCGCCAGCAAGCTGACCTTTAAAATGCTCCAGGCCGGTTTCCTTAGTCAGATACGAATGGTGCCGTTCTCTGCGTTGCCAGTTCCTTTTGTTCGCCGGATTGATTCTATCGAGCTCAGGCAAGACTGGGGGCGGCAACTGCTCATAAAGTAGCTTGCGAATTAGCTTGCTGGCGTAGCGCGGCCCTCGATTATCGGGAGAGTAGTTCCAGCCGTAGACTCGGTAGAGTTCTTTGGTGAATTCGACGGGGACTGTCTGTACCCACGGCCGATGCTCCGGAAGAATGTAGGCCGAAAGGATCGCCTGTAATTCGTTATGTGCGCGGACTGACTGATAGCCGGTCGCCTCATCTACAAGCGCGATCATAGCCGTTTTTGGTAGCGCCTTTAGAAGGCGCTCTGCCAAGTCGGCGACATGTCGCTGCTTATAGTGGAGCACCCCCGCATCGCGAGCCTTTACATAAACCTCCAAGATTTCTGGAAAGGCTTCGGCATCGTGCCCGAATGCGATCGCCAGCCAGCCTTTGTGAGGCGTGTAGCCACCGAGCCGAGGCTTGTACATACATGCCTTTGTCGACAGCTCTAACTCTCTGGAAATAAAAGGCTTTAGGTTTTTAGCGCGGAGAAAAGCTGCGCCTTCGTCGACAGATGCGCCCTCGCCACCAGCTGCTGATCGGGCGCGACCGAGCGCGAGAAGCACGCCTTGTTGTGAAAGGACGCGTTTCCCGTTGTCGAGAACGGCACACGGAATCCTCGCATCGCTGATCGTCAAAGTGCCTTCGGCTACAGCCCACGGGATGGCGTCGGGATCTGGCGCTTGATATCGCGCGCTGCGCGCCAGCCCACCTTGGCGCGCAATTTCGCGTCTCTCCTCTGATGTAAGGCGTGCTGCCCGCGCTCTTCCGCCTTTGCGTTGTGGGTTGTTGTCGTCGCTCATTCGTTCTCTCGCTTGCTTGGTAAGTGAGAGTGAGCCTCTGCTTGCTAATGCCGCTTAGCAAGCTAAAAAGACGCAATGCACCGCGCGTGCTTACTTAGACCAGCGCTGTGCCGCAGCTTTCCTCGCGATTTCCGCTCGCCGTTCGGCGCTAAGCTTCTCGCGCCGTGCCGCTCCACCCTTTCTGCCGAGCGCCTGAGCCGCCTTGTCCTTGCCCGAATCGCCCATGTCTTCCTCGACCTCACCAGTCAGAATCTTGGCGACGCGGATCGCGTTGGCGACTGTATCGGCGGGTCGTTTCTGGCCTTGTGGTCCCTTCGGCATGTCGCGCTCCGTGTTGCCTAGCGTCAAGCATACCCCATATGTGCGACGCAATCGCGAGGGCGACAAGGATGGCAAGAACGCGGCGTCAACGCTCACCACAGGCGTGGCTCAATCAAATCTTTCGGGCTGGTCAGGTCGCACAAGGAAACATTATTCGCCGCAGCATGGCGAGCATACAGCGCTTTGCGTCTCCAGACGCTCTAGAAGCCGAGGTGCGCCGACGCGGCTTCCATATGGCGGTTATCGGCGATCAGTTCGTGATTCTCTGTAACCAAACTGGCACTATCCACGTGGTCTGCTGATTTCAAAATGAGTCACTACCGCAGCGCCTCGTCGATATCCCCGGGCTCGAGATAAGGATAGCCGGCGAGAATCTGATCGCGTGCCGCGCCCGCGGCGAGCAACCCGAGTAGCCGCGTCACCGGGAACCTCAGCCCCCGGATGCAAAGCTTCCCAGTGCAAACGCGCGGATCAACCGTAATTCGCATGAGCTTCATCGCATAAACATAAGCGCGCCGACAGCCGGGGGCAGGTCAAACCCGCCAGCTACCGACACGTCCGGCGGGCTCCTTCGAGATTCGCCGGACGCGGCTTATTTCGGCTTGTCGGCGTCGAGGATCGCCTGCACGCGCTCCGGATCGACGGCCGGCGGATCGATGCCGGCGCGCTCGACCTGTAGCAACTGGCCGACGGTGCTGTTGCGGGTGCCCCAGCCGCGGTTCATCGCTTCGGTCAATTCCTCATAGGCCATGTTGGCAAGGCGCATCGGCACCCCGACCTCGCGCCCGAGACCGACCGCCAGCCCGACATCCTTGTGCAACAGGCGCAGCGCGAAATCGGCCGGGTCGTGCTGGCCGGTCAGGAACCTGCTGCCGAGTCGGTCGAAGGTGCGCACCCGGCCGGTCGCGCCCTGGCGCACCGCCTCCCACAAATCGACCGGGTCGACCCCGGCCTTGACGCCCATCGTGAAGACCTCGGCGAGCGCCACCCCTAGAACCGCGCTGGTGCAGTTGTGCACGAGCTTGGCGATCGAGCCGGCGCCGATCGGGCCGATATAGGCCGCCTGGTCGCCCATCGCGTCGAGCACGGGCTTGTGGCGGTTGAAGATCTGCTCGTCGCCGCCGACCCAGATTGCCATCTTGCCGCTGGCAGCGCCGGAGGGGCCGCCGCTGACCGGGGAATCGAGCATGTAGAGGTTTTTCTCGGCGAAGGCGGCGTGGATTTTGCGCACCGTCGCCACCGAGTTGGTGGACATGTCGAAGAAAGCGGTGTCGGGGCGCAAGCCCTCGATCAGTCCGTTAGCCCCGAGCGCCACCGACTCGACATCGGCCGGCACCGGCAGCGAGGTGAAGACCACGTCGCTCTGCTCGCCGACCTGCTTCGGAGAATTGGCCCAAACCGCGCCGTTTGCCAGGAACGGCTCGGCCGCGGCGCGGCTCAGATCGTGCACGACAAGGTCGTGCCCGGCCTTCTGCAAATTGGCCGCCATGCCCTTGCCCATCATGCCGAGCCCGATAAATCCGACGCGCATCTTCCCCTCCGCCTATCGCCAAACCGCGTGAACGCTACGCCGCCATTCTCTGCCGCGCTGTGCCTTTTATCATCGCCGCACCCTTCTCGGCGATCATGATCGTCGGCGCGTTCGTGTACGCGGCAATGAGCCCGGTTTCTTTGTGTTGGCCTGCTGTTTACGACAGCCAAAGTTGGACCCGGCTGTGCGTGTTGGCACGGTTGACGGTATGCTCTCCGCGCGAGGAGGGAGAGGGAACCCGGTCGGAGGGACAAAATGAACGCCGGAGTCTTCTGTAGACCGGTGGCTGCTGCGGACAGCCCGGGCACACAGCCATAATGTCGAACTTATGAAGCAGATCGCGGTCCTCACGAGTGGTGGTGATGCCCCCGGCATGAATGCGGCCATACGCGCCGTCACCCGCAGTGCGCTCGATCAGGGCATGACGGTCTACGGAGTGCGCCAGGGTTGGCAGGGGCTGGTTGACGGCCAGTTCCGAAGGCTCAGTGCGCGCGACGTGGGCGGCATCATTCAGGTCGGCGGAACGTTTCTTGGCACCGCTCGATCCGCCGAATTCCACGACGAGAGCGGCCGATCCAAAGCGCTTCGCAACCTTGCCCAACGGGACATCGACGGCGTGGTGGTGATCGGCGGCAACGGATCCCAGACGGGCTCCTACATGCTGAGCCAACTTGGGGTTCACGTGGTCGGCATCCCGTCCACGATCGATAACGATCTGTTCGGGACCGATATTACCATCGGCTGCGACACCGCCATCAACGTCACGCTTGACGCGATCGACCACTTACGCACGACCGGTTCCTCGCACAATCGCGCTTTTTTGGTTGAAACCATGGGAAGAGACTGCGGCTATCTGGCGATAATGGCCGGTCTCGCGGGCGGCGCAGAAGTCATCTCGACTCCCGAGTTTGAGGTGTCGGCAAACGAGATTGCCGAGCGGCTGCGCGCCGCATTCGAGCGCGGCAAGACCCATGCGATCGTCGTTATCGCCGAAGGCGTCAAAGAAAATGCCGCCAAGATCCTCACTTATTTCGACACTGATAAGCAGAGGACAGGTTTCGAGCTGCGTGCCACCACACTAGGGCACGTCGTGCGCGGCGCGCCACCCAGCGCCTTCGATCGCCTGCTTGCTACCCGGTTGGGCGTCAGTGCCGTCAAGTCTCTGAGCGAGGGTGAGACTGGCGTATTGGTCGGCTATCAAAAAAACGAGGTCACGCGAACGCCGCTTGTGGACATCGTTGGACGCATCAAGCCGATAGATACCGAACTGTTCGAGCTTGCACGCATCCTGGCAAAGTGATCGCCGGCGGCAATCGTTCCGCGGATTCGACGGCGCGACCGCGCCCCGTTCGCTACGCGGCCAGTCTTTGCCGCGCGTCGCCTTTGATCATCGTCGCACCCTTCTCGGCGATCATGATCGTCGGCGCGTTGGTGTTGGTCGAGGTGACCGCGGGCATTACCGAGGCGTCGATGACGCGCAAGCCGTCGAGCCCGTGCACCTGCAATTCGCTGTCGACGACGCTCATCGGGTGCGAACCCATCATGCAGGTGCAGCTGGCGTGATAGCAGGTGCTGCCGTTGCGGCGCGCGTAATCGAGCAACTCGTCGTCCGTCTGCACCTGCATACCCGGCAGCGTCTCTTCCCGGACGAACTGCTTCAGCGCGGGTGCGGCGAAGATCCGCCGCGCAAATCGCAACCCGCCGACGACGGCACGCCGGTCGCTCTCTTCCGAAAGGTAGCGCGGGTTGATCGCCGGCGCTTCGCCCGGCCGGTTCGACTTCGCTTCGACATAGCCGCGCGACAGCGGCCGCATCTGCCACGCTCCAGAGCTCAGGCCGGGCGTCTCCTCGAGTTCGCCGATCTGGCCGCCCTTGAAGCTGCCTGGCGCGAACGTGACCTGCACATCGGGTGTGGCCGACTCCTCCAGCACCTTGACCGAAGCAGCGACAATCGAGGGGCTGTAGGTCAGCATGCCCTTGCCGGTGAAGAGCCAGCGCAGCACCTCGCCGGCGAGCGGCAGGCCGCGCGAGCGCTCGTTGGCGGTCTGGGCGCCGACGACGGGATAGGAGACGCGCGCCGTATAGTGATCCTGCATGTTCTTGCCGACCCCCGGCAGCGCGTGCACGACCGGCACGCCGATCTTTCCCAGGTGCTCGGGATCGCCGACCCCCGACAATTGCAGGATGTGCGGCGAGCCGATGGCACCGGCCGAGAGGATCACCTCGCGGGTTGCGTCAGCCCGTTCGACCGCGCCGTCGCGCGAGAACTCGACGGCGACCGCGCGCTTGCCTTCGAACACGATGCGGTGCACCAGCGCGTGGGTCACCAATTGCAGGTTCGGGCGCTTCAGCGCCGGGTGCAGGTAGGTCCGCGCGGCGCTGGCGCGACGCCGGCCGCCGCGCGTCTGTTGGCACCAACCAATGCAGTCCTTATGGCCCGGCGGCAGGTCATTGACGTCTTCGCGGTATTCGAGACCAACCTGCTTGCCCGCCTCGAGCGCGGCCGCGCAGATCGCCGGCCGGTCGGTCTCCGAGGTGAAGAGCGGCCCCTCCTTGCCGCGCACGGCACTGCCGTCGCCCTCCCAGCGCTCGGCCTTGCGGAAATAGGGCAGGCAATCATCCCACGACCAGCCACGATTGCCGAGCTGCGCCCAGTGGTCGTAATCCTCGGGTTGGCCGCGGATGTAGATGAGGCCGTTGATCGACGATGACCCGCCGATCACCCGGCCGCGCGTGTAGACGATCGCGCGGCCGTTGGTGCCGGGGTCGGGCTCGGCGCGAAACTTCCACGTCAGGGTATCGTGGTCGAGCATCTTGAAGAACCCGGCCGGGATGTGGATCAGCGGGTTCCAGTCGCGCCCGCCCGCCTCGATCAGCAACACCCGCGTACCGGGATCCTCGGTCAGCCGGTTGGCCAGCACGCAGCCCGCCGAGCCCGCCCCGATGATGATGTAATCCGCCTGCATATTCCGCGCTCCTCCGGGCTCACGCTTTGGCCCACTGCCAGACTGCTTCTTCATGCGCATAGTCTAGCGCATCGTGACCGTACCGAAAGATGCCATCAGGCGATCGTCCAGAGCATACAGCGCGAGGCGGCCCGATTTCGTGTACAGCGTGTCGTGCGACTTCGTGGGCAACCGTTGGGAAGTCGTCGGCACAAACCCCCTTTGATCGTATCGGGAGAGTCTAGCCCGCCACTGCCCGAATGAAGCGCTCCACCTCGGGCTCGTCGTTGTAGTAGTGCACGCTGGCGCGGACGAGGGCGTCTAACCCGCGTGCGGGCAGATCGAGCGCGGGGCGCGCGGCGAGTGGGAGACGTGGACGTTGATGTTCATCGCCGAGAGGCGGTCGCGCGTCTGGCCTGGCGTTTCGCCGTCCTTGCGAAAGGTGACGATCCCGCACTGCTCCACGCCGAGATCGTGCACACTCACGCCGGGTCGCTTCGCGAGCTCCCGCCGCAGCAGCGCACCGAGCGCTTTGACCCGTGCTTCGATCGCATCGATGCCCAGCCGCATCGCATAACGCGCGGCGACACCCAGGCCGATCTGGCCGGCGACAAATCGCTCCCAGTTTTCGAACCGGCGCGCGTCGTCGCGCACGACATAGGTGTCGCCGCCGGCCCAGGAGGCGGACTCGAGATCGATGAAAGGCGGTTCGAGCATTCCGATCGTGTCGCGCCGCACGTAAACGAAGCCAGTGCCGCGGGGCCCGCGCAGATACTTGCGTCCCGGGGCCGAGAGCATGTGGCAGCCGATCTGCCGCACATCGACCGCGAGCTGGCCGACCGACTGGCAGGCATCGAGCAGATAGAGGATGCCGTGGCGCGCGGCGATGCGGCCAACTTCGGCCGCCGGATTGACGAGCCCGCCTTGTGTCGGCACGTGCGTGATCGCGATCAGCTTGGTGCGCGGGCCGATCGCGCGCTCCAGTGCCTTGAGGTCGAGCTGCCCGGAGCCGTCGTTGCCGACCACGTCGATCTCAATGCCCACACGCGCCTTCATCTGCAGAAAGGCGAGATAGTTCGACAGGTACTCGGCCCGCACGGTGATGACGCGGTCGCCCGCCCGGAACGGAACCGCATAAAAGGCCATGTCCCAGCCGCGCGTGGCGCTTTCCACGAACGCGATCTCGTCCCGGCGCGCGCCGATCAAGGTGGCGACGGCGTCGTAGACATCGGTAATGCGACCCTCCGCCTCGGCCGCAGCCTCGTAGCCGCCGATGGCGGCCTCGCGCGCCAAGTGGCTCATCACCGCGTCGAGGACCGGACGCGGCGGCAACGCAGCGCCCGCGTTGTTGAAGTGAAGAACATTGGCCACACCGGGCGTATCCGCTCTGAGCAACGGCACGTCGAGCGTCATGACGGCCTCCTAGTAGTCCCGCGATGACGCCCCAGGTGATCTGGCGGGTCCTTACCGGCGCGATTGCCCCTCACCCTGTCCTTTTCCCCGTTTCACCGGGCGAGGGAACGCGGTGACTGCGATCTTCTCCCTCACCCCGCTTGCGGGGAGAGGGCCGGGGTGAGGGGCTATAACGTCGTTTCAGCTCAGCACCGCCTGTCGCGTGCCAGGCTTTTCTATGACAGCGTGACATCCGGCCAAAGGGCTGAATTGTCCAATGACGCACGGTCGCACCTTGATGCGCCGTCCCAGCAACGCCGGTCGCAGCACCATCCGTGCGCGAAGACGAGCGCGGGCGACCCACGCCCGTGGAGCTCATAATGGATCGGAACCCCGTGGCCGAGACGGCGACCTGATCGCGCGACGGCATTGCTCGCCCCGCGCAAAGGCCCACCTCAAAGAGGATTTGGGCCGACGACTTCCCAGCGGTGGCGCTCGAGGAGTTTGTTGCGCTCGTCGTCGTCGGTCGGGCGGTGCTCCGAGAGCGCCTCGATGTAGCCGCCGGCGGCGGCAGGGGTGTAGAGAAACAAAACGCGGCCGGTTTCGCTGCCGGTGTTCTTCCAGGCATGCGGGACGTCGCGCGGCATGAACGCGCAAGTGCCGGGCCCGCCGGCGGTGACCTCGTCGCCGATCTTGAAGGCGAATTCGCCGGAGAGCACCCAGGCGACCTCGTCGCTGTCGTGGTGCAGGTGGAAGAGGCTCGCGGTGCCGGCAGGCAGAGTTTCCTCGAACATCATGATGCTCTCATCGGTCTCGTGGCCGAGGAGCTTCAAGGAAAAGGAGCGGCCGGGCGTCGGCGAGTCGAGACGCTTCCCGCCGCCCGCCGGTACGACAAAGCCTCTTGTTGCGGTCATGTTGCTGTCCTCCCTGCGAACGCCTCGCTTATTCCGCCATGCCCTTGTCGGCCAGCTCTTTCTTCGCCTTATCGTTCTTGGCGAGCGTCAGGCCCATGCCGCGCATCACATTGGGCGCCTTTGTGAACTGGATGTTCGAGTACTCGATGATCTCGAGCCGGTTGCCCCACGGATCGAGGAAATCGAGGAAGGGGCCGTCGACAAAACGCGCGCCGGCGGCTTTCGCCAGCTCGATGATGCGGCTGCGGTCATCGACCACAAAGCCGAGATGCCGCTTCTCCTCACCTTCCACCGCGCGATCGCGCACCAAGGTCATGTTGATGAACTGGTCGCCCATGTCGATGAAGGCGTTGCGCTCGCCCTTGCCGCGCAATTTGAAATCGAAGATCTGGCCATACCAGTCGAGCGCCTCGTCGATGTTGCCGACCTCGATCGCGACATGATTGATGCCGATGAGCCGCGGCTTCTTTCCTTCGGTCATGATCGCCCTCCAATGCCTGTCTTATCCTAGATTAAAATCACACAGTTGGTACCGAACCGGCATCGCCTCGTCATACCGGCGAAGGCCGGTATCCAGGGCGGCTGTGGGTCCCGGCCTGCGCCGGGACGACGGAAGAGGCCCAAGCCCTCCTACACCTCAAGCTCCTTCTGTTAGACCGGAAGATACGCATTCACCCCGTTCTGCAGAAGTCATAAAACACTGGGGGTATCGTTCAAGGAATTTGAAATGCAGGGACCGGGGGTGCCCAGTCTCGATCAGCTGACCGTTTTCCTTACGGTGGTCGAGACGGGCAGTTTTGCGGCGGCGGGTCGTCGGCTCGGGCGCGCTACATCTGCGGTCAGCTACGCGATCGCCAATCTCGAGCAGCAGCTCTGCGTGCAACTGTTCGATCGCGACCAGGCGCGCAGACCGGCATTGACCGAGGCCGGCGCCGCCGTGCTGTCGGAAGCTCGTTCCGTCTCGGTTGTCGTCGACAACCTGCGAGCCAAGGTCAAAGGATTGCTTGATGGACTGGAGGCCGAGATAGCTCTCGCCGTCGACGTGATGCTGCCGACGGCGCGGCTCGTCGATGCAATGCGGGCATTCGAGGCGACGTTGCCGACAGTGACACTGCGACTGTACGTCGAAGCGCTCGGAGCCGTGACCCAACTCGTCCATTCAGGCATTGCCGATATCGGCATCAGCGGAGTGGATGCGACGCTTCCGGGCATTGAACGGATCAAGGTTGGCGGTGTGGAACTCATTCCCGTGGCGGCGCCGAGCCACCCATTGGCGGCGGGTCGCGCGCATGCACCGGGAGCAGCGCGGAACTTTGTGCAACTCGTGCTCACCGATCGTTCTACACTGACAGAAGGTCGCGATTTTTCGGTTATCGGTGTCAGGACGTGGCGCCTCGCGGACTTGGGTTCCAAGCATGCGTTGCTTCTGGCTGGTATCGGTTGGGGCAACATGCCCGAACCGATGGTCCACGATGATCTTGCAACGGGACGCTTGAAGCGGCTCGACCTTCCGGAATGGTTGGGCGGTTTCTATGCCTTGCACGCAATTCACCGCACAGATACTCCGCCGGGGCCGGCAGCCGCTTGGCTGATTCGACACTTTTCTCAGCAGGCGGCATGAATGCCCGCCGCCTTGGGCCTTTGGGGCGGCCGGCCGTCCGGGGGTTTTCCGCCCTACGCTTGCCGATCGAGATTGCTTCGCGGAGCCTGTCGTCGGGCCGCGCGGAGCGTGGACGTGTGGGCTCGCAATGACCACAAAAATATCGTCATTGCGAAGAGCGCAGCGACGAAGCAATCTCGGTCGAGACGTGCGCGGACCACACTGATCAAGGAGGAATTGCCATGCCGTTCTACGAAAAAGGCGACGTTCGCATCCACTACGAAGAGGTCGGCTCCGGCTTCCCGCTCATGGTCATCCCCGGCGGCGGGCTGAACTCCACGGTCGCGGGCCTCGCGAACCATCCCTTCAACCCGCTTGACGAGTTCAAGAACGAGTATCGCGTCATCGCGGCCGATTTGCGCAACGCTGTCGCAGCAAGCCTGACGGCCGACGGCTTGCCCGCCAACCCCGGCCAGTCCTCGGGTCCCCTCGAGATCGACCGGCCGTGGGACGCCTATACCGACGACCATATCGGGCTGATGGACCACCTCGGCATTCGTGAGTTCATGGTGCTCGGCTTCTGCATCGGCGGCCCGTTCATCTGGAACCTCTTGAAGCGGGCGCCCGATCGCATCGTGGCTGCCGTATTGGCGCAGCCCAGCGGCTTCCGCCCGACGATGCCCGACTTGTTCTACCAGAACAATATCAAGGGCTGGGCGCCGGCGCTCGTCGAACGCCGCTCCGACATCACGATGGACAAAGCCAGCGCCTTTCTCGAAAAGATGTACCGCAGCAATGCCGACTTCGTGTTTACCGTCACGCGCGACTTCGTGAAGAGCTGCCGGACGCCGATCCTCGTACTGCCCGACGACGTGCCGGCGCATCCCTACGCTGTGGCGCTGGAGAGCGCGCATTTGGCACCCAACGCGCAGGTCAGCATCTATCCGTGGAAGGCGAACCCAGAGCAGATCCAGCTCGCGCTGCGCCACGTGCGCGCGTTCCTCAAGGCGCATCGGCCAGCTTCTGCCGCTGCGCAGCCTCTGGCCGCCGCCGCGCAATAACACGCAGTCGAACCGACAGAGCGGCGGGGTCCAGCTCCGCCGCTCTTTCGGCGCATTGCGCCGGAATCGACTGCGCGCGCTTCGAGCATGGGCGTGGGCGGCACTGCTGCAATTGCTCATCGCGACCGCGCCGTCTGGCGCGCGAGCGCAACCAACCGCTGCCGATGCTGGCGCGCAGGGTCCGGGTTCGCCTTCCGCCAACGGAAGCTATCTGAGCTCTCGCCTTGTGCCGCCCAAAGCGGAAGGTTCGTGCCCTCCGAACATCGACCCGCTCTACCGGGCCGATGCGATTGTTACCGGAACGGACATGCGCCAGCGCCCTTGGGGCTTTGCGCAAACTCTGCGCGAGGTTCTCGTCAAATCGTCGGGCGACCCGCGGCTCAAGGATGACCCGCGGATTGCGCAGCTCACGGAGCACGCGGACCGTTTTGTCGCCTGCTTCGACTATGCCGACATGATGAGCGGGGTCCCGCTGCACGACGACCAAGGAACCTATGACCGGCCGCACAAGCTCACCGTCTATTTCATTCCCGCCGAGATCGACGCGTTATTGGCGCAATTCGGCGATAAACCGTGGCGCGGCGCACGCCCGATCGTCGTCCCGGTCCTGCTCGTCCATAGCCGAAAGCCGCCGCCCTATGTGCTGAGCGCCGAAATCCCCGCGGGCGAGGAACAGCGCGGTTCGTTTGCCGCCGCCGCCGGTCAATTCGGCATGGAGGTGCGCATCCCGAGCGAGGCGGAGCTTCTCGCTTGGGGTGCGAGCCTCGATCATTTCCCGAGCGAGCCGCCGCCCGCAAGCGCCGGCAAGGCCATCGTCGTCGGTACGCTCGACTGGAGCGAGACCTTGCCAGGGTGGATCGGAAAATGGCAGATGCGCTGGCGGGGCGCCGATTACCAATGGGGCATCAGCGGCGTCAATTACGACGCGGCATTTCGCAATATCGTCCGCGGCGTCGTGCTCACCGCCTCGGGAGCCGGCCCCCCCGACCAAGGGAGTTGACTCGCCGGGGTTGGGGCAGGGCGAAAGGAGATCAGGATCCACCGGCCAGATCTGCATCTGAAGGGGACGTGCTACGACAACCCGCAGCGCCTATAAGGGGCAACGAAACTGGGGATATACCATGCTCTCCGCCCTCGCCGCCGACCCGATCCTGCTGGAAGAATCTGCGAAAGGGACGCCTCCGCCGGCATAGTGGTCACGCCGCACCAAGACCATGTGCGGACCGACAATCGTCATTGAATCAGGCGCTCTCTAATACCTTTAAGATGACAAATTGGCGTGAATAAAAGCACGGAGCCAATGGAGCCAAATGTCATAGACATTGTTGGGCAGTTTATGCGTACACGGACCATTCCGCTCGTGTGGAAAGCTGATGGCTTAAACGAGTTCGGTGGGAACGGGGACGCTTTTTAGAATCGCCGAGATAGTGTGCATCGATGGCTTGCGGCGCCCCTCACCCCCTCCGCACGAACTTGTCGACGCTGCGGTTCTTGGTCAGGTCGGCATAGATGTCGCTGAGGAATTCGCCGTCGGCCCTGCAGATCTGGATGTGCTTGCGGCGTGACGCTGCGATTTCGCTAATCTCGCCACGAAAGTTGGAGAACAACGACAATGGCAGAGCATCCGCGCATTGTGCTCGATCCTGACGTGCTCGCCGGAAAGCCGGTCATTCGCGGTACGCGGCTCGCGGTCGAGTTTGTGATCGGCCTGCTTGCCGGCGGCTGGAGCGAGGCGGAGATCATCGCCAATTACCCCGGGCTCGCGCATGAAGACATTCTCGCCTGCTTCGCCTATGCGCGCGACGTTTTGAGCTTAGAGAAGGTGTTCCCGAGCGCCGCCGAGTGAGTTGCGCTTTTTGGCGGACGAGAATTTTCCGCGCGCGGCCGTGGCTGCGCTCGAAGCGGGTGGGCACGGCATTCTTTGGGTGAGGCTCGATTGGCATTGTCATTTCTCGGTCATCGAGCGGGACCATTTCAGGAAGTGCCGGCTTCGATAAGCCCCGCAAGCCGAGTCGGGTCAGGCGGTTTCGTGGCCGATCAGGGAGATGTTCTCGCGCTGCGCTGCCTGCGCCAGCGCCGTGTCGAGGGTGGCGAGCGGTGCGGTGCGGCGCTCTGCCAGCTCGAGATAAGAGGCGTCGTAGACGGTGAGGCCATGACGACGCGCTAAGGTCAGCACCGCCGCTTCCTCGGGCGCGCGGTCGACGACGATCGGTAAACGCGTGAGGTTGCGCAAAAACAGCGCCGTATCGGCTTCGCGCAGCCAGCCGCGGCGTTCATTGACGATCAGCACGTTGCGTACTTCGAACCACCACAGGCTGGGGACGCAGCCTTCATCATTGCGGATCAGCGCCAAAGCCGCAGTGGCCACCGGATGATCCTTGTCGGCGAAAGCCCAAGCTACGGCGACCGAGGCGTCGAGCACAAAGCTCATCAATAGCGGTGGCCCTCATGGCGCGCTGACAGCAGCTCTGTAACCGTGATCCTGCCGACCCGTCGCCGCAACCCGCCGAGGCCGGCGATCGCCTGGTCGATCTCGGTCTGGCGCTGTTGTGCCTCCGGCACGAGGCGGGCGATCGCCCGGCCGTGACGGGTGATGACGATGGTTTCGCCGCGCTCGACCTCGTCGAGAATCTGCGGCAGGTGCGTCTTCGCCGCCGAGGCTTGGATCTCTCTCATAGCCTGTTACAGGTTGATCGGTCGATTGGACTGGTCGAAATATCGCCAAAGAGAAACGGAGTGTCAAGTTCACGGCCGATCGGAAAAGCTCATGCGGCCCCGCTCAGCCTATCCGCACGAACTTGTCGACGCGTAGTAACGCGGCCACCGACCGGTGTAGGGGTTTGTGGCTTCTGCAACGCTGGAATTGCCGCAATCGCATTGTACCATCGCGGGGGTCGGGTGCCCGCGAACAGGCGCGAAATTATGACTTGAGGAGTTGGGGATACCTGATCTGGACCTGATAAAACAGGCGCGACAGGGCGCGGGATGGCCGCGAGCCGTTCTGCCGGGGCGGTCGCGTGATCCAGCCGCCCGGCCGAAAAGTTGCCGCGACCGTCTCAACCGTAGAGGTCGGGCGTTGCTCGCCGGCGAGGGCGGGCGCTAACCCGCAAAGCCGTCGTCCCGCGCGCGTCCCCCGCCTCATCGGCCCGCTCATCACAAAAAGGGCCGGCGAGCGTGGTTCTGGCTCACCGGCTCCACATTTGCCCTTAGCCTACCCGCACGAATTTGTCGACGCTGCGTTCCGTGGTCAATCCGGCGTAGATCCCGCCCTGCGAGTCGACGCCGACGCCGTGGACGTGGCGGCTCTCCATGCGAGCGAGCACGTTGCCTTGTCCGTCGCGGACGCAGACATAGGCGGGCTTGCCGTCGTCTTCCTGCTCGGCGATGTAGAAATTGCCGTCCTTGCCGCGCGAGATGTCGTTGGGGCCGCCCATGCCGGTCCACTGGCCGAGGTAGTCGCCGTCGGGCGTAAAGATCTGGATGCGCTTGTTCGACCGGTCGGCGACGTAGAGCTTGCCGTCATCGTCGTAGGCGATGCTGTGCGGCAGGTGGAACTGGCCCGCGCCATTACCCGGCGTGCCCCACGATTTGACGAGCCTTCCGTCGCGCGTGAAGCGGTGCACACGGGCGTTGCGGTAGCCGTCGGTCACATAAATGTCGCCATTGGGGTGGGCCATCATCTCTGTCGGGTGGTTGAACGGCCCCGCCGCGCGCTCCGCCAGCCAGTTGGTAACATTGCCGGTGTCGGAATGGACGCCCCGCTGGCCCAGCTCCAACAGGGGCTTGCCGTCCAATGTGAACGACTTCGCGACCGAGTCGGAGCGGTCGGTCGTGTAGACGGTGTCGCCGACGATTTTCAGGCCGTGCGGATCGGTGACCTCGCCGCTGCCCCAGGCGCCGAGATATTTCCCGTCGCGGTCGAACATTACGACCGGGGGATCCTTGCGCTGGAATACGTAGATGCGGTCCTGAGGATCGGCCGCCACGCGGCTGACCAGCCCGAAGGATTGTCCCGCGGGCAATTTGCAGAAATCGCGGATCAGCTCGTAGGTGTATTTACCCGTGCCAATTTGTGCCATTGCTGTCTTCCTCCCGAAAAATGAGGACGCACGTCCCCTCCGCCGCTTACCGCGACAGAATAGCGTACTCGCGCACGCAAGAAACGAGGCTCCGGCATGCGCGGAACGCGATTTCGTTGCGCGGCGTTTACCTCGATAGCGGCGCCTTGCCGTTCTTTTGTATGCTTCACGGAGATTGTGATGCCAACGAGGTTCAAGGTTTTTGCGATCGCCGCCGCTCTGGCGGCGGGCGCGTCGAGCGCGGCGATGGCGCAATATGCCTGCCCGCCGGGCTACACCTACTACAACGGCGTCTGCCAACCGGTGCGGTCGCCAGGGTATGGGAACCCGGTATCCGGCGCCGTGTCCGGTGAGGCGGCCGGTGCCGCGAGCGGCTACGGAAGCGGCGGTCCTGTCGGTGCGATCGTCGGCGGGGCGCTCGGCACCGCCACCGGCGCCGTAACCGGCACCGCCAACATGCTGACGCCGCCGCTGACCTGCAACAGAGGGTATGTCTATTACAACGGCGCCTGCGTCCCAGCCCGCTAGGCCGCGAACGGCGATCAGCTTACATCCGTAGGGCTCGCGGACGAAAATAAAGGTCGTGCCGGTCACGATCGGGGCACTGGCGTCGACGAACGACGCGGGGGCCCCTGGCTGGCTTAGCCGAAGCGTTGCGTGATGTGGGCGTAGAGGGCGCGCAGCGTGGTGGCTTCGCCGCCTTCGGGGCGGCCGGCGCGGCTCTGCGGGTTCCACGCCATCACGTCGAGATGCGCCCACGGGATGCCGGGGTCGACGAATTCCTGCAGATAGAGCGCCGCGGTAATCGCGCCGGCATGCGGCGATTCCGAGACGTTGTTGATG
>Ga0306926_10000058_pt1 | contig 86478 bp, 75 predicted proteins | sample flu12Cox44000178_FD_203759 | JGI IMG/M metagenome (GOLD analysis project Ga0306926, IMG submission 203759) | Lab enrichment of tropical soil microbial communities from Luquillo Experimental Forest, Puerto Rico - flux8day.12C.oxic.44.000.178 (v2)... | ecosystem: Environmental > Terrestrial >... | reverse complement strand
CATTCCGGCGTTCGTGTTCCAGAGCGGCATCACGTTCGGCTACGGCGATTCGGAGATGTTTCGGATGTACTCCAACGTCTTTCACGCCGCGTTCTACCTCGTCGCGATTGTGTATCTCCTCGGTTACGTCTTCAGCCCCGATGTCATGACGGACGACAAGCTATTCGGTGCGGCATCGGTCTACCTCTTGGTCGCCGTGATGTTCGGCTACGTGTACATGGCGGTGCAGCTCGTCAATCCCCCGGCCTTCGGTGTGCAACCCGGCGAGCGGCCACGCCCGTTTACGACCTTCTCTACATGAGCTTCGGTGTTCTCACCAGCAACGGCCCGGGGGACGTGACGCCGGTCGGCGCCAAGGTGCGCTCGATCGTCATCCTCGAGCAGATCGTCGGCGTGCTGTACGTAGCGATCCTCATCGCGCGGCTGGCGGGCATCTATCCGCCGCGGCGCGGCCGTGACGGGGAGCAGCCGAAGTCAGGTGGTAACAGCTAAGACTGGCGCGGAAGCTGATCGACAGCGGCTGAACCGATGTCCGCTATCGGCCAAAAGCGGACAGTCTCAGTCAGACAGCTTCGCTCACGTTACGCAATGCGCGCCGATTGAGTTGTACATAAGCTCAGTCGTCAGGATCCCTGCCGCGACACTTGCCTGCTGGCGCTTTCCACAAAAGATTGAGGATTGTCAGCGTTTGACGGGCAATGCCGCACCGACTCTTCACGACGTCGTAACCGATCCGGATTAGAAGAACGTCACGGTAGCGTCACGGGTGGTTGTGCGCCTCGCGTCAAAGAGGCACCAATACCTGATCGGTATCAACTCGACGGAGGGATTCATGAGAACGCTTCGTGCTTTCATCGCGGTGACATGCGCCGCGCTCTCCATCCTAATCCTGCCCACGCTTTCGTTCGCTGCCGCACCAATCGTTAGTGTATTCGCCTCCGCGTCCGGAGTCGTCGACCCAATGGGGACAGCGGTGAAAGGCCCGGACTCAATCAGTTTCTTCAATGGTGCCTTCTGGGTGGTCTATACCAACGGTGCCTCCAAGACCTGCGGTGGAGGGAACAGTACGGTCGTGCAGTACGACACCGGCGGCAACGTATTGCAGACGTTCTCAATTCCAAATTACGTTGATGGCCTACGTGGAAATCCGGCTGACGGCAAGATCTGGGCGCTGCAATGTGAGGACGGCAATTCGACGGTGACCGTGATCGACCCGGTCATGCACACGCTTGGGACGCCGATGACCTACGCAATGCCGTCGGACTCCCAGGGCTACGACGACGCCGTGTTCAGCGGCGGCTCGATCTTTTTCAGCCACACCAATCCCGCCAATACTGGCGATCCGCTCATTGAGCAACTAGTGCCGAGCTCCAATCCGCTGACGTTCGGCGCGACCTTGCTGGCTTTCGGTGCGATGGGAAAGAATCTCGTCACTGGGCAGATGCAAGCCATTCCCGGCAACGATCCGGATTCGTTGGTCCTTACGCCAGCCGGCAGTCTGATGCTCACCAGCGGCGACGACGGTGCCTTGATCTTCGTCGGCAATCCGGGGGGCACGAATACAGTCAGCTTTCTACAGTTGTTGGATCCGGCGACGGGTGTTGCGCTGGCTTCACCGGCCGGACTGGACGATGCGGTGTTTGCGACCGCCGCCGCGGGCACCTTCTATGTATCCGATACCGGCAACAATCAAATTCTGGCCATCCACGTCACGGGGCTGATCCCGGGCTCACTGTTCGCCTCGGTAGGCAGTCTCAATGAGTTCGCCATGGTCGACATGGGCACCGGCAAGCTCACTCCCTTGGCAACTGGGATGAACGCACCGCACGGCGCTGCATTCGTTGCGGACCCGCCGGGCGGAATTCCAATGACGGTAACCACGAGCGTCTTCGCCACTGCCTCCGGAGTTGCCGATCCAAGCGGTGCGACGGTTAAGGCACCGGATTCGATCAGCATTTTCAATGGCTCGATCTGGATGGTTTACACAAACGGGGCATCCAAGACGTGCAGCGGAGGTAACAGTACGATCGTGCAATACAGTCTTGATGACGACCCTCTCCAGATCTACTCCGTTCCCAACTATGTCGATGGGCTGCGTGGCAATCCGATTGACGGCAAGATCTGGGCGCTGCAATGCGAGGACGGCAATTCGACCGTAACCGTCATCGACCCAGCGACGCACGCCCTAAGTGCGCCGTTGACCTACGCCGTGCTGTCGAACTCGCAGGGCTACGACGATGCGGTGTTCAGCGGCGGCTCGATCTTTTTCAGTCACACCAATCCAGCGAACGCCGGCGATCCGTTGATTGAGCAACTGGTTCCAGGTTCCAATCCGCTGGCGTTCAGCGCGACCCTGCTCGCCTTCGGTGCGACGGGAACGAACCTCGCTACCGGCGAAGTGCAACCCATTCCCGGTAACGATCCGGATTCGCTGATCCTTACACCGAACGGCAGCCTCATGCTCACGAGTGGCGACGACGGTGCACTCATCTTTGTCGGCAACCCGGGAGGAGCGAATACGGTGAGCTTCCTCCAGTTGCTGGATCCGTCCACCGGCGCCCCACTCGCGTCTCCTGCGGGACTCGACGACGGCGTATTTGCGACAGCCGCCGCAGGAACCTTCTACGTGTCCGACACGGGCAATAATCAGATTCTGGCCATCCACGTCACGGGGCTGATTCCGGGCTCACTGTTCGCCTCGGTAGGCAGTCTCAATGAGTTCGCTATGGTCGACGTGGGCACCGGCAAGCTCACTCCCTTGGTAACTGCGATGAACGCCCCCCATGGCGCCACGTTTCTTCCCGACCCGCCTGGGAATGTGATCGAGTTCTACAACGCGGCGCTCGACCACTACTTCATCACCATCAATCCCGCCGAAATCAATGCCCTGGATACCGGGGCGACCTCGGGCTGGGTCCGGACGGGGCAAAGCTTCAAGGCGTTCGCCGTCAACACTCCGGGCACGTACCCCGTATGTCGTTTCTTGGTCCCGCCGGCGCACGGCAACTCGCACTTCTTATCGGCCTCGCCTTCCGAGTGCGCAGCTGTTCTACAAAACTATCCCTTTATCGAGGAGACGCCGAACGCGTTTTACATAGCACTACCGGACCTTGCGACAGGACAGTGCCAGACGGGCACCATTCCGGTCTACCGGCTCTGGAATCAAAGGGCCGACGCAAATCATCGCTACACGACGAACGCTGTCATCAAGGCGCAGATGATTGCGAAGGGTTACGTAGCTGAAGGCTACGGACCCAATTTCGTCGACATGTGCGCGCAACAGTGAGCGCGGCGACAGACCAGTCGACTCGGGTCAAATCAGCTAACTCAGTGCGCAGCCAGCGAATGTCCGCTTTGGGTCGGAAGCGGACATTTGACAACGGGGGCTTCCGAGCGCGCTGAACGCGGGCCGTGACCCCGCCGCCACTGATCGCACCTCAATCGAGGTATTGAGGATCTGGCGCGACATAGACCCTCACGTTGTGGTCGAGAGCGCCTGCTGGTGCGAGCTGATTTAGGTCGAACACAGGACTTCCACCGGCAAACCTGATGGCGAAGGCATGATCACCGGCATCGAACTTTACTGTCTCATGTTCGGTGACATTCACGTACTTAGTTCTCGCCTCGATCTGAATAGTGCGCGTTGCGGCCGATAGCGGCACAAGTTCGCCTATAAGACTATGGGATTGAAAGGCGTATGCGGACAGGCTCGCTAGGCCAAGCGTCAGTGCAACTGATACGACCAAATTCCTTTTCATAACTTTTCTCCATGTCATGGTTGCCACCCCGAGAAGCTTTACCGCCGGGGCGAGTGGACCCGTGGATGATCCCGCGCGAGAATCGGCCGCGTCTTTGATATTCGGTACGCGGCTTGCTCAATCGAGTCAACGTGTGAAAGACGCACTTTGTGGCGTCTCGGGGGCGTGGAGTGCATGCGACGCGACGCGCGTTTCGCATGGCGGTCCCTCGGCAAGTACAAGGAACTAGGTCCTGGCTGGATTGGGACCATCCATTGGGGCACCGAGGAGAACCCAGGAGGGTCAGCGACCATCCTTGGTATCGAAGGCGGGGTCGAGCTCCGGCACAACATCGTCCAGGACGACGAAACGCGGACGGAGGTCAGCGAGCGGATCCAATTTCGTAGCCTGCCCTGCCGCTATGGCGGTGAACGCAAGTACTGGGCGTGTCCTCGCTGCTGGCGGACGTGTGAGGCCGTAGTCATGGCCTCCAACGCCACGTTCTGGGGCTGCCGCAAATGCCTACGACTGCGGTATGTCTCGCAAGGACTCGTGCCCCGCGAGAGGCTGTGGCGGCGAGCCGAGCAGATCAGGAATCGGCTTGGGGGAACGGATGAAGAAGGCTACTTCTGGAAACCGAAATGGATGCGGCAAAGGACGTTTGATCGGCTCTGTGCGAAAGCCAACGCGCTAGAGGAGGAAGGCGACCTGCACTGGGTATGGAGCCTTCGCCGACTCGGGATCCCAAGCTTGGAGGCAGCGTACCGGGCGATCCTAGGAGAATCGGCGTCTTAGCTTGTCCGCTATCGGCCAAAAGCGGACATACGGACTATCGCACACGAAGGCCAGCGGTGGAGAATGCCGGGTCCATCTCGGGTTCGCTCTGAAAGGGAGACACATGAAACTTCTGAAACGATGGGGATGGTGGGTATCCAGCATGATCGGGTTCGTTATTTATGCAGTGTCTCAAGGTGCCAGCGCCGCAACTCCAGGTGTCGCCGCCTCCGGGGCACTCACCGTTGCCGTCGATCACTTCGGTGCGGTGTATGCCTGGGGAAATAACACCAACGGCCAACTCGGTGACGGCACGACCAACCCTTCACCGACACCCATCGCCGTCCCGGGATTGTCCGGCATCGTCAACGTGGTCGCCGGGGGCGGCTCTGGCAGTGCTCCCGGATTCTCGCTCGCCGTGCGCAGCGATGGTGTCGTATTCGCCTGGGGTTACAACAACGACGGTGAACTGGGACTCGGCAACACCTCTCCGGGGCCCAAGGTGCCGACGCAGATTCCATCATTCCCCAACGTGCTCAGCGTGGCTGCGGGACAGCAGTTCGCGGTGGCGCTCAAGAAGGATGGCACGGTGTGGGCGTGGGGCGACAACTCGCACGGCCAACTCGGGAAGGGGGACAACTTTCCCTCGAGCTCGCCACTGCAAGTGCCAGGACCGTCGAGCATCGTCAAGGTCGTGGCTGGCGGCTTCCATGTGCTGGCGCTGCGCGCGGATGGAGCCGTGTTTGCTTGGGGCTTGAACTCCTCCGGCCAGATAGGCAACAACTCGCAGATCGACAGCCTTGTCCCGGTGCAAGTTACCGGCCTGCCTGGTGCCGCCGTGGACATCACGGCCAACATAGCCCAATCCTGGGCGCTGCTCGCGGACGGGAGCGTATACGGATGGGGAGGCAATAATGTTGGCCAAGACGGAGATCTGACCAACGTCAGTCCTCGACTCACGCCGGTTCGCGCGCTGGGGTTCCTTCCCCGCATCGTCAGGCTCGGAAACTCCAGTGACTTTGGCGAGGCGGGTCAGGCACAGAGCTTCGACGGCCGGCTATGGAAGTGGGGCTGGGATAGCCTTGGCCAGCTCGGAGATGGTTACCGCAACAGCAACCCGGTACCCCAGATGCTCCCAGGTGCCATGAACCAGGCGGTCATGGCTTCATCGGCAGGTCTTCAGTCCCACTTGGTACGCGCTGACGGCAGTGTGCGGGGCTGGGGCGCCAATGGCTTTGGCCCGGGCGAAACCGGCACGACCGCGACGCCCTCAGGCGACGTGCTTACGCCGGCACCCGTTCTTGGTGTCGGTGCGGCCGGACAGTTAAACCTCGGCGACTACGACGGTCGCAAGAGCAACTTCTCGGGCGCCAACACCGACGGTTGGCTATTCTGGCGTCTGCCTTCGCTAGGCGCGAATACGCTGTGGCGTTTGAATGGCAACAGCGTCGTTACCAATCAAGCGATCACTGCGGTTGGCACGACCTGGAGTGTTGCCGGTACCGGTGATCTCAATGGCGACGGCAAGGCCGACATCGTCTGGGTCGAGGCCGGCGGTGCCATCGTGGTGTGGGAAATGAATGGCACCACGATCACCAGCAGCGCAGTGGTCGGTGCAGTTCCCTCTGGCTGGTCACTCGTGGGAGTCGGCGATGTGAGCGGAGACGGGAAGGACGATCTCATCTTCCGCTCCAACACCGGCGTCGTCGCCGCGTGGATCATGGACGGCTTCAGCGTGCGCAACGTCGAAGTGATCGGCTCGATGGCGACCAACTATCAGCTCGCGTGGGTTGCGGATTTCGACGGCAACGGCGTCAAGGACTTCTTATGGTTCGATCCGGCGACCGGCTCGGCGATTATATGGGAGCTGTTTCAGACAGCGCCGATCAACGTCTGGAACCTGGGGACGCTAGGACCGGGCTGGACCCCGGCGCTCGTTGGGGACTTCGACGGCGATGGACGCTCGGACATCCTTTGGCGCAACGGCGCCACGAATGTGATCTGGTACATGAACGCTGGCGTAGCGAAGACCACGCAACTGATGCCGACGGTGGACGTATCGTGGACGCCGGTCGCGGTGATGGATGCGACCGGAGCCGGACGTGACGACATCATCTGGTTGAACAGTGGCGGGAGCGTGGTGCGCTGGCAGATGAACGGCATCGGTCAGACGCCCAATGTCGCCGTGGTCGCCGTGCAAGGGACCGGGTGGCAAGTCGTCGGGCAGCACTGAGCGACGTTGAAGCGAGGTAGCAGCCAGAGCGGTGCTTACGCGCGATGTCCGCTTTGGGTCGAAAGCGGACCTGAGTGCATGTCCGCTATCGGCCAGACGTGGACATTGGCCACGTTTGAGTCGATACGCCGCTTCTAAGACCGGACACAAATTGAGGTCGACGCCGCGAAGTTGAGCATAATGCATATCATTCATGTTGCATTTTCATTGGTATGAATATGCCGCATACCATATGATTGCCTGCAAATGTACTCCGACCAATTTCACGACGGAAGGTCAGCACCATGACCAATTTGATGAACGAGCAACGGTTGCAACAGGAAAACGTCGCGTTCCACGGCACAGGTGGTCTAAGCCACAGGAATCGAAGCCACGGCTTCCGGCCGGCGTTTTTCGACACGGAAACCGGAGCAATTTATCCGTCGTGCTTTGCGAACGGAATGCCTGCGCCGTTTCACATGATCGACGGCCTTCCCGCTGAAGTCGTTGTCGAGCGCGACGCACTCGATCGCCCGAGCGCGGTCAAGGCTAGCGTCGTGTCGGGATTCATGCTCAACGATCTGTTCTACTCCCGTGAGCAGGCTGCTGCAGCGGTTTCGCAAGTCAACTAGCCCCGGGCTTCGCGCTGCGTGCCCGGTGTATGGGCTACTCGGTTGACCGGCTATTTTCATGGGCATAGGCTTCTTGATGGCCGCCTATAAGGAGCCACTAAAGCCGTGGGCTCGATGGTAATTCCAAACCAGCCGGCGATGCGGCTCAAACGATGGATTGCGATAGGGCTGCCGGCGATCGCGCTCGGCACGCTGATCTGGTCCAGCGATAAGATCAGCTATGACGGCGAGCGCACAATCTACACGGTAGCGTGTCAGGATGGTCGGTGGGAAGGTTCGCACTGCACCGGAAGGCTGAAACCCGCCGAACGCTATCGATTTCGGGCAAGCAAGAGTAGGCAGGAAGTCTTGTACTGGACCGTAGGTGCGTCGACGCCGGCCGGGAAATATACCGATTGCATCGTCAAGGATCGGGGAAACTGGAGCTGCAAAAACACCTCGGACCGCCCGGAGGCCATCACTCACGAAATGGTCGGGGGGGTGCCAGCCGATAACAACGGTCCCAACCCGCGCTTCTACGCCGTACCGAAATGGAAATGGTGGCTGCTTCGGGCTGGCATCTATCTCAGCGAGGCGGATTACTAGCACCGCCGATGGATAACCCTCGAGGCGGCGTCGGGCCGGTTAACTAAGCTCGGTAAGCGACCAAGAAAGGGGAGAAAAGGTCATGGCTGATACTCCGGCCCCGCCGAGTCCACAGAAGATTACGGGGCAGCTGATCAGCGCGTTCCGTTCAGCTGCGCTACTCGGAGCGCTTCAACTCGAGCTGTTCACCGCCTTCGCACACCAACCACTGACCGGGGAAGAGGTCGCCGCCAAGATAGGGGTGAAGCCAAGACGGTTGCTACCGATCCTCAACGTTCTGGTTGTTATGGGTCTGTTGCAGCGTGACGGTGAGCGATATTCCAACGGAGAGGAGGCAGCGCAGTACCTCGTGAGGGGAAAGCCCGGCTATATCGGCGGTATCCACGAACTCTACGCCGACCTATACCGAGCAGCCTTATCCACTGCAGAGTCCGTTCGGAATGACCGGCCGGCTGCAGAGCACGATTTCACACAGATGAGCGAGGGAGACCTCGCGGCATTCTTTCGAGGACTTCATGGCTTGGGAGTCGTGCAGGGTCGCCAACTTGCCAAGCAACATGACTTCAGCCGCTTCAACCTTCTTGCCGACGTGGGTGGGGGCTCGGGCAACATTGCCATTGGCGCCTGCGAAGCGTGCCCCAAGCTGCGGGCCACGGTCCTCGAGTTGGACCGGGTCGTGCCAATCGCGCTGCAGTTCATTGCGGATGCGAAGCTCACCGATCGTGTCACAGCCGCGCGGTGCGACATCACGCATGAGGCCCCGGCAGCGATGTATGACGTGGCGATCATGCGGAGCCTGATCCAAGTTCTATCGCCGGACCAAGCCGCTCGTGCGATCCAGAATATTGGAAGTCGCATTCATCCAGGTGGTGAGCTTTACATCATCGGCTATGTGCTTGACGACTCGCGCTTAGCCCCTTGGGAGGCGGCGGCGTACGACATCGCCTTTTTGAACATTTATCCCGGCGGCCGCTCGTACACCGAGGGGGAGCACCGCGAATGGCTGAGGGCAGCCGGCTTCGGACAGGTTGAACGGATACTTCTTCCCATCAACACCAGCTTGATCACGGCGCGGAAACTCTAGGCAAAAGTGTCCGCTATCGGCCAAGAGCGGACAGCTTCGGCCAATACGTGGGGCGCCACTTACTTTGCAGCGCAATGCCATAATCATAGTGTCCCGTATCTCGTCGTTTCGCTGATGAAGGCCGCGCCATTCTGTTCTATTCTTATCTCCTGTCTCCTGATCACGGGGGTCGCGCACGCTGCGCCCTCAATCGTTACACGTTTGCAAGCGATTTCTGGGGACCGCCAAATCCTCGTGAACACGCAGACACCGCCGAAGCCCTTCGTGGTTCGCGGATTCGATGTCGCCGGCAACCCGGTTAATGGCGCTCCGATCTTCATTGGCACCGGGGCGGATACCGGATACCCGCACCTGTTCGACGAGTTCATCTTTCGCGGCTTCAACACGGGTGGGCTGGTCGAATACGACTACCCTCCGCCTCCACAATTGGTGGCGGTCACCGATGCAAGCGGCGTTGCATCATTGCAGCCCCCTCTCGTTGACTTTCCCACCTCCTCCTCGATTGTGGGGGCGGGTCAAGTTAACGTGACTTATCCCGGGAACTCCGGGCCGTGGTTCGCTTTCTTCGCCGCGGTGATGGTGAAGGCGACCCCGCCCGGGAATCCTGCCGTGGTCATCGAATACTTCTACCCGGCTCTGCAACACTACTTCATCACGCTCGATGACGCCGAGATTGCTGCGCTGAACGCGGGCCAGTTCGCGGGCTGGACGCGCTCGACCGGCTCCTTCATCGCGTATCGGACGAAGGCCGACGCGCCGCCTGACGCGGTACCCGTCTGCCGCTTCTTCAGCAGCCAGTTCACTTCGCACTTCTATACGGCGAACGCGCAAGAATGTGACGACGTGATAGCTCGCTATCCTGACGTGTGGACGCTGGAAACGCGCGAAGCGTTTTTCATAAGCGTCCCAGATGCGACGGGGAACTGCGCTCCGGGCTTCCAGCCGGTGTACCGCATGTTTAACAATACGGAGAGCCCGAATCATCGCTACATTACCGACCGAAGCCTCCGCACGCACATGGCGGGTCGTGGGTGGATCGCTGAAGGATACGGCGTGGACGCAGTAATGATGTGCACGCCAGCTTGATTTCTGACTATTTGATCTGACGAAGTCCGCTTTGGATCGGAAGCGGATTTACCCGTCAATACGTCGTTTGGCTGATGTCCGGAGATTGACCGGCTCTCTTGGCAGGCTTAGGCTTTCGCCGCCGCCTTTAGGACGTACTAAAGCCAGTGAATCGATTGAAGACGAAGCCAATTTCCAACGAGGCAATGCCGTGCCGGACCGCAGAGACGGTTTATTTCCCGTCTGTTAGGTACTCTAGTTATCGTTAGGCCGCGCATGACAATGTTAGCGGTACAAGTTGAGGTCAATGGCAAGAAGCTCGTCGTTGCCGGCGCGAAAGATTTGGCGCTCCTTTCCGCGTATGTGGCTGCCGTAGGTCTGCTGGGCGACGACACAGCCGACTTCGGCCCCAACAAATGGGGAGCCCCGGATATCCACCTAACCGTAACCGGCATAACCAGTCGCGCTTCCTCACAGAACGCGCACCATAACTGGATCACTAAGCTTGCTTTGAAGGCCGGCGACACGATCACTTTGCGTTTTGTCAAAGCTGAGGAAGCGGATCCTCCGGCCGAGTCCTCGAACACGCCAACGAGGGAAGAGTTGGCTGCAGCCGCGGTTAAAGAGAGGCGCGCGCTGTCTCGAAGCACTAAGCGGGCGCAAAAGCGGCGGTCCTCAAATCCCGGCTAGAGTTGTCTATGCGGCAATATGTCGTCCTAACAGCGCGCCCTAACCACTCATTCAACCGGACGCGCCATGTACGGGCTGTCAGACGCGCAGCACCGCGCGTCACGCCGGTTAATTTGGTACGTTAGGGCCCAACAAAGCGTGACAGTGATTGTGCTGCTCCCGGGGATGGACGGCACCGGCACGCTCTCCGCTGAATTCGTCACAGCGCTTCAGCCAGAGGTTGAAGCGCTTGTTGTGTCCTATCCCAACGATCCAGCCCTCGGATACACCGAGCTCGAGCGCATCGCCCGTTCGTGGCTGCCCGCAACCCGGCCGTTCCTCATTCTGGGCGAATCGTTCTCTGGTCCCATCGCGGTCTCAATTGCGGCGACTCAACCACCGGGGCTCGTCGGGGTAGTGCTTTGTGGCTCGTTCGTCCGCAATCCGAGCCCTAGTCTTGCCTGGCTGCATCCTCTATTCAACGTTGTTGGCGGCTTCGTCCCATCGGCTGTCACAAACTGGTTCCTCCTCGGCCGGTTCTCCACCGATCGCTTACGGTCCGCTCTCGCACGTGCCTTGGCGCAAGTGTCCGCGGCAACGTTACGCACCCGGCTCGCGGCGGTACGCGCCGTAGACGTATCGGCGCAGCTCGCCAAGCTGCGCGTGCCGGTGCTCTATCTGCGTGCGACCGAAGATCGGATCGTCCCTGCTCCGGCGTCAGCGCTTGTTCTGCGGTTGCTGCCTTCGGCTAGCATTATCGAGCTGGAGGCGCCACACTCAATGTTGCAGGCGTCGCCGGCCGAGGCGGCTCGACACGTCAAGGAGTTTGCTGGTCGTGCAGTTGGGCCCTAACATCTCCTTCAACCGGATCCGTCGCCCATTGCTCCGCCTGAGCTTGTTTACTGTCGCAATCCCGGGGAGGTATGCATGAGGACATCAATCGCTCTAATACTCGCGTTGATGCCTGCGCTCGCATTCGCCGACCCCGATCCTGCCGTCATGCAGGTTCAGCAAGATGCGGACATTAAATGGATCGACTCGCCCACTGTTCCTGGCCTGCGGTTCGCTGTCTTATACGGCCATCCACCGGCACCGGGCCCATACGTCATACGAGTGCGCTTTGCGCCTGGGGTCATGTCCCCGCCACACTTTCATCCCGAAGAGCGTCAAATCGTTGTTCTGAAGGGGACGTGGTGGGTCGGGTCAGGGCCAAAGTGGGATCGGAACGCGGTAACGCCAGTCCCCGCTGGCGGGTTTGTCGTTCATCATGCGAACCAAGTCCACTACGACGGCGCGAAGGATGAAGAGGTCATAGTTCAAATATCGGGCGTTGGCACAAACGCGACGACGCGCGTGGATGAATCTGGCAAGCCCAAATAGTCCCTGAGGTTGTCGCGCCTTGATTGGGAGTCGAAGGCGCTATCGTGGAACTCTTCCCTTTTCGCTTCCGCGATCCATTGACCGGTAAGTGGGTCCGTGCCCAGTACGTAGCCGAGCGGCACGAGATCGCCGCACGCTACGCCGAGTGGGAAATAATCGGACCGCCGGAGATTCGCGCTGATTCGACTGACGGCTACTTCACGCCATGGCCCCGCCAGTCCCCGTCGATAGAGACGAACATAGACCAGAACCCGAGTCCAGATCGGGACGAGCGTCGCCTGGTGCTCTTATTTCTTCGGCGATACGTCACATATTGCGCACGTCGGCTGCGGTACGCCCAGATGGAGGGTGCTGCGAGACTATATAGGCAGCTAACGACGGTCTAGGGCCTCTACCTCCAAATAGCCTGGTGAAGTGGTAAGAATGGTGGTAAGGGCTAAACCACGCCGTTGTATTCTCCAAGTAGCCCCGCGATTCGGCTAAGTTCGATTCTCGCCACCTCCACCAATCCAAAGAATGACGGCCCTTCGCGGGCCGTTTTCTTTGGCGTTATCATCTTCAGAACCAACAACTGCCCAACCCAGATCCGTTGACCTTCTCGTTGATTGTCTTAGCTGCGGCAATCATTGGATTAGGTAGGACGATCATCAACAGGGAGGAAGCAGCCATCACATAAGTGCAGTAGGTGATCATGGCTCAAGCTTGTCCGCTTTGGGTCGAAAGCGGACACAGCGGGTGTCCGCTATCGACCAGTCGCGTAAAGCCATTGTGCTAGCGCAATTGACGTTGTCGTAAGGTCGCGTCACAGTTCCGCAAGATGGGCATCGACAAGCATCGTAGCGCCCAGGGTCTTCCGCTTTTCCGCGGGCTGCTACCTGTCGACCGTAGCCAGCTGTCCGGCGATATCGTCGCGGGCATCACACTCGCGGCGTTGGGCATCCCCGAAGTAATGGGTTACACCAAGATCTCTGGGACGCCGGTCGTAACAGGCTTGTACACGCTGCTACTTCCGGTCATCGTATTCGCGGTCATTGGCGGCTCGCGCCATCTGGTCGTCGCGGCCGACTCGGCGACCGCTGCGATTCTTGCCTCGATGCTGGTGTTGGTTGCCGCGGTGGGCACGCCCGAATACGTCGGGCTCACAAGCCTCGTCGCCCTCATCGTCGCCGGTCTGCTTCTCGTCGCCCGTATCTTCAAGCTCGGGTTCCTCGCCGACTTCCTTTCGCGCAGCGCGCTGATCGGCTTCCTAACAGGCGTTGGCATCCAGGTCGCTGGAGGTGACCTCGCGGGGATGATGGGGCTTCCGAAGGAAGGTCACGGCGTGGTCGCAGAGATCGCCTCGGCGTTCGCGCGGATGGGCTCGGCTCACCTCGGAACGCTGGCCATTTCCGCGACAGTGCTCGTGGTGATCGTCGGTTGCACCCGCTTCGCGCCGCGGATTCCCGGAGCGCTTCTCGCGGTGATCGGCGCGATCATCGTGAGCGCGTCGTTCGACCTGGCGGCGCGCGGAATCGCCACGGTTGGAAGCGTACCGAGCGGCTTGCCATCACTGGCGTTACCTCCCTTTTCTAGCGGCGGGCTTTACCAGGTGTTGGCCTGCGCCGCATCGTGCTTCTTCGTTATCGTCGCGCAGAGCGCCGCGACGGCGCGGGCCTACGCGCTGCGCTACGAGGAGCGTTTTGCCGAGAACCTCGACCTCGTGGGTCTTGCCGGCGCCAATGCAGCGGCTGCGATGACCGGCACGTTCGTCGTCAATGGCAGCCCGACCAAGACCGAAATGGTCGACGAAGCCGGAGGGCGCAGCCAGTTCGCGCATCTGACGACGGCGACGGTTGTACTGATCGTGCTGCTGTTTCTGACGCGACCGCTCGGGTTCCTGCCTAACGCGGTGCTCTCGGCTATCGTCTTCATGATCGGTATCAAGCTGATCGACGTGAAGGGAATGCGCGAGTTGTGGCACCTGCAACGCGACGAGTTCTGGATCGCATTGGCGACCGCCGCGACCGTGGTCGTCTTTTCCGTGATGGATGGGATTGCAGTGGCTGTCGTGCTCTCGCTGATCGACCATATTCGCCACACATATCGCCCGCGCACGCGCGTGCTCGTCCGGGGCGAGGCCGGTCACTGGCAAGCGGTCGAGCCGATCCCTGACAGGCACGCCGCGCCGGGCATCCTCATCTACCGGTTCGAGGCGGACCTCTTCTATGCGAACTGCACCCTGTTCATGGAAGAAATCCTCAGGCTCGTCTCAGTTGGCAAGGAGCCCGTTCGCGGGCTCATGATCGACGCATCAGGTATCGACGAGGTGGACTACACGGCAGCGAAGATGCTATTGCAGGCTCGCAACGAGCTGGCGAAACGCGGTGTCGCGATCGCAGTGGTGGCGTCTGACGACGCCATTCGCGAGGTACTTCAACGCTACGGGTTCGGCACCGAGAAAGGCGGTACGGAGTTCTTCCCGACCGTGGACTCCGCGATCGTCGCGCTGAGCGCGTCGGCGGGTTTCCTCACCAAGTCGCCAGAGCCCGGCGATCCTGTCGCCGGCGGGCGCTGAGTGTTGGGCTTGGTTGGCGGTGGTCAACCAGCGTCGGTGACGGCGCCAGGCCGGTTAACTCAGATCGTTAGGCGTCACGGGAAAGAAGGTGATCATGCTCAATCAACGAACTGCGCCATATGGCGTGCTCTTACTGCGGGTCAGCCTCGGCGTCCTGTTCCTCGCGCATGTCGCCTTGAAGATTTTTGTCTTCACCGTCCCAGGAACCGTCGGCTTTTTCCAGTCGCTCGGCCTACCCGCGGTGATTGCATACGGCGTTATGGCGCTGGAGCTCCTGGGCGGCATCGCGCTGATCATCGGCTTCTATGCACCATACGTCGCTTTGCCACTAGCGGCCGAAATGCTCGCAACAATTATCTCCGTGCACGGTGCGAATGGCTGGCTGTTTACAAACAATGGAGGTGGATGGGAGTACCCCGCTTTCTGGGCGGTCGCGCTGCTCGTGGTATTTCTCCTCGGAGATGGGGCATACGCCATTAAGCCGACCTCCACTGCGACCAACCTGAAATTCTGAGCACCGGCAAAGTCGTGTCCGAGCTCGACGAGCTTGCGCGGTGACGCCTAACGTCTCCTTCAACCGGGCCCGTCGCCGGCGGGCGCTCCAATGAAACATCGTTCAACTTCCGGCGCCGCCCTGCTGGCAACCTTTCTGGCTGCAGTGGTTTGCACTATCTGCGATGCCGCTTCGGCAGCAGATTACGCGGTTGTGCATCGCTTCATCATCGGCGGCAAAGACGGCTGGGACTACCTTACCTATGACGCTGTGCGTAACCGCCTGTTCATCTCCCGAAGCGATCACGTCCAGATTGTGGATCCAAATAATGGAAAGGTGCTGGACGACATTCCGGACACGCCTGGCGTTCATGGAATCGCCCTGGCCGAAGACGTTGGCAAGGGATTTATCAGCAATGGACGCGGCAACTCGGTGACGGTATTTGATCTGAAATCACTGAGAACCGTCGGTCTGATTCGAACCGAAGGGGGGGAGAACCCCGATTTCATTCTCTACGAACCAATCTCGCATCGCGTGCTCACCTTCAACGGTCGCAGCCACAACGCGTCTGTCATCGATGCAATCGGAGGGAAGCTTGTTGCGACGATACCGCTCGATGGGAAACCCGAGGCGGCAGTCGCGGACGGCACGGGAATGGTCTACGTGAACATCGAGGACAAGAACGAGATCACGAAACTCGACGCCAAAAACGGGACAGTGGTCACGAAATGGCCGATCCGTGGGTGCGAGGAGCCGGCAGCCCTAGCCCTCGACACGCAGACAAGAAAGCTCTTCGTTGGCTGTCAGAACCAACTGCTTGCAATCGTCGACGCTGACAATGGCGGAGTTGTCGGCGCACTTCCCATCGGAGCCGGAGTGGACGCCGCGGCGTTCGATGCTATAGCGAAACTGACCTTCAGCTCACAAGGGGATGGCACGCTCACTGTAATAGGAAACGGACGCTCGGGCACATATGAGGTCGTCCAGCAAGTAGCCACGCAGCGCGGCGCACGTACTCTGGCGCTTAACCCCAACAATCATGACATCTATCTGGTGACGGCGGAGTTCGAAGAGGCCTCATCATCGAGTGCGCAACCAAGGCAACGCCGTGTGGTGAAGGAAGGGACGTTTACGCTATTGGTTGTGAGCGAGCGCGGACCCAGATGAACGGGACGTGAGCAGCAATGTGGCGCGTAAGTGGATGTCCGCTATCGGCCAGAAGCGGACGACACATCCTCGCTGGGGATTAGCTTCTCCGAGGGAGTGGAGCCCTTGCTGGATGACCAGCTCGGTTCTGTGGTCGCGTTAGAACCTCGCGGGTACCCGGGTCGACGCGCTCTATTACGCGGCCCCGCAATTGGTCCGCAGCAAGTTCGACAGTGTCGACCGCTTGCGCACCCGCGGGTCCGGCGAGCTCATTCACGAAACGTAGTGTGTTGCGACGACGCACCGCGGCATCGTCCCGTGCGCCACGAAACGACGAATGCATGTACGTTCCCCGCACCTCTCCAGAGGCCCGATCAAACGCGACGATAACTACTGTCTCCAATTCGTGGCCATGCGGATCCTTGGTGGTATGCATGGCACCGCCCTCAGGGCATCCAGTAGAAGGACCAACCGCCCAATGCCACGGCATCCTCGAGATCGAGCGCGACAGTAATAGACACGCAGCGCTCGACTTCAAGAATGCTCGATAGTTCAGTCAGTTCCGTCTCCTGGGTCTGGCCGGCGTCGTCGAGGTATTCGAACCGCTTGAACGTCGCGACCGCAATGCCTGTGCGTCCGTCGTGTGCCCCGATTGAAAGCTCCGACAGGTACGCGGTCGCGACAATGTGCGGGCTGTCGTCGAAGGGGATACGCCAATAGTTGTTCTGGACCGCCCCGGGGTCTGCCGCAAGCGGCCCCCAACTTGCGGCCATCACGAATCCTACGGCCACGCCATCGCTCCTCGGGTGACACCAATATTGCGAGTCTACCTCCGAGCTGCCTACTTGTCGTCTCTAAGTCGCGTCCTCACAGCGCGAGCGGCAGCAACGAGTCGGAGCGGATGTCCCCGCAGTCAATACGTCGTTTGGCTGATGTCCGGCGATTGACCGGCCTAGTGTCCGGGCTTAGGCTTTCGCCGTCACCATTGGACCGTACTAAAGCAAGTGAATAGATTGAAACTGAAGCGGATTTCCGGACTGACTGCCCCGGGTGACGGTTTATATTGCGTCATTAGGATCTCTATTTCTAGTTAGGCGGCTGAACGACGCTTTGGACGCGTCGATGCACTTATGGCATGGCGTTTACTGCGTATCAACTTCATCTTCGCGGTGTGGCTCTGCATCGTCACGAACTGCTACCAGTTCTTGGGGTACACCGTTCATGTGCAGGAGCTCCGGTCACAATTTGGTCCTTGGATGCCGCGCGTCGCTCTCGCACCCCTTCTGCTCGCCGGCGCACAATTGTTTTTGTGGTTCCGTTTCTACCGTTTCGGCGGCGTTGCCGGTCGGATCGCGGCCGGTTGCGCTGGAGCAGCGCTAGGGCTTATCGTCCTCATTCAACTCCTGCGAGCATCAATCGACATACCGATCAGCGCTTCAGGAATCTGGCTGTACACCTACTTTGCAGCATCGCACTTCGCATATGCGTTTCTGGGTCGGCGTGCTGAAGTATCAGCCGCCTAACATCTCGTTCAACCGGACCCATCGCCGGCGGGCTTTGAGTGGTGGGCTTGAGCGGCCGTGGCGTTTCAGCGTCGGTGGCGGCGCCGCGCCGGTTAACTCAGATCGTTAGGCCGCACCTGGAAGCATTCGCTGTTGTCCAGAGCCGATCACTTATTAGAGGCCGGTATGCCTATGACGCTCACACCAAACCTGGCCTGGCTGCTGCTTGTGATCGCCGGCCTGCTCGAGATCGTTTGGTCGGTTAGCATGAAGGCCTCGCATGGCTTCACCAAGCATCACTTCACAGCAATAACACTCGTCGCGGCTGCGCTCAGCTTCTGGCTACTTGGACTGGCACTGCGGCAACTCCCGGTTGGAACCGCCTACGCCGTCTGGACCGGGATTGGCGCTGTCGGCGCAGCCATACTTGGTATCGCGATCTTCGGCGAGTCGCTCACCCTTGTGCGCATCGGATGCATCGCACTAATCGTGTGCGGCATCCTCGGTCTCAAGCTTCTCGGTGGCGAAGGTGTGGCCTAATCTCTCGCTCAAGCGGACCGCTCGCCGGCGGCGCTTACGCGCCGTCCGCTCGCGGCCGCTTAGCTTCGTCCGTTAGGCCTCACGGAATAAGCCGCCGCAATCTGCCGTGCACACGTACAGCCGGGGGTACTATGAGCAATTTCATCAATTTCAATCAGTTGCTCAGCTCTCTCGCCGCAGACCCGAGCACGGTGAATGATCCAGTAAAGCGCATGTTTATCTGTGATGGCGCACATCTCACGGCCAACATCTCGATGGGCGTAGAAGGTGGCAGCACCTTGCACACACAACCGGAGCACGACGAAATCATCGTTGTTCTTGAGGGTGAAGCCGAGTTTCAGGTTGGCGAGGAAACGAAGCGCGTGGGCCCAGGGGACTTGGTGTTCATCCCGCAGAACACACGGCACGGTCGCGTGCGAACGCTTTCGCCCAAGTGGGCGGCGCTTTCAATCTATGCTCCGTTCTTCGATCGCAAGCGTCAAAACATCGTGTGGCATCGTGAGGCCTAACATCTCGTTCACCCGGACCCGTCGCCGGCGGGCGCTGAGTGTTGAGCTTGATGGGCGGTGGCACGCCGGCGTTGGTGGCGGCGTCGGGCCGCTTAACTCAGATCGTTAGACCTCAGAAACGAACCATTGCCCGCATACATGTCGATCGAACGCCGTCACGTAAGGTCTGTCTCGCTTCCTCAGGAGTCGGCGATTGCTAAAGCCTACGCATCGATGAATCTGGCCGACGCTTATTCGATCGAGCTTCCCACCGGAGCGTCGACCAATCCCGAAGTGTTGGCGCGGTTCATCTTCGCCCACCAAGCGCCCTGGATCAGCAGGCTCATCGCAGTTAGAGACGCGCTCGTAGCGAGTTTCGGCCTCAAGACAGCTAAGCATCTCGCATCACTGGAAGCGGAGAGCGGAGCAGGCCGACTCAACATCTTTAAGATCTACAGCAAAAGTCCGACTGAAGTTGTTATAGGAGAAGACGACAAGCACCTGGACTTCAGGCTCTCTGTTTTGTGTTCCGGTCAGTCGTCGCCGGAAGCTAAACGTCACTTGACTCTGTCGACCGTTGTCCATTGCCACAATGGCTTGGGTCGTCTCTATATTTTTCTCATCGCCCCGTTTCATCGCTTAGTCGTTCAGTCCAGTCTTCGTAGTGCGGCACGGAGCGGCTGGCCGTCAGCGACGGAAGCGTAAGCAAAAGTCCACATCATCATGCACGGCCAACCGGGGTCTAACCCCTCCATCGAGCGGACGTCCAACGGCAAGCTTCGCTTGCTGTCGGCCGCCGCTCATGTCGAACGTTAGGCCTATGCTTCCCGCTTTCGGCCATGAGCGGCCGGTCACCGTCGCTGGCAATAGAGACCTTCGCGACTTCAGTGGATCGAGGAAGAATGTGCTAGCGGGCGCATGGAGACAGACAATATGGTGAAGATTACTTTCTGCCTTAAGCGGCTGCCTTACCTTTCAACTCAGGATTTTCAAAGGCATTGGTGCGAAATTCACGCGCCTCTCGTCCGCAAGCATCAGAAGGCGCTGCGAATCGTTCGGTACGTCCAGTTTCATTCAGACCTCGGCCCACTGACGGAAAAGTTGCGAGCATTTCGACATTCCCCGGAACCGTATGACGGAGTGGCGGAGATTTGGTACGAAAGCCGCGAAGCGCTCGAAGGATTGGGAAAGGACTCCAGCGCCAGAGCCGCGAGCCGTGAGCTACTCGAAGACGAGAAACGTTTTGTTGATCTCTCCCGATCGCCAATCTTCGTCGGAGAAGAGAAAGCAATAGTTGGCCCGGGTGGGTAGGGCCTTCTACCGTTATTCTTCTGGCGCGACTCACGTCCGGGCGCGGCGCATCTTCCCAGGTGACGCCGAGCCCCTGGTTCGAGCGGACCGGTCAACGGCGCTGCCGTTGACTGCCCTCGAAGATGATTGAACGGCAGCCAGCGGCTGCCACGAATAGCTGGTATGGGTCGGCTGCGGACCCTCAGATTTCGTCACTAGAAGCTTTGGCGAGCAAGTGATTGCTCCGTCAGGTGGTAGTGCTCAACGGAACACTCCTCGATCAATTCTGCATATCCTGGCGGCAACAGTGAGACCCTCCATTCCGGTCCAAACCGCGCCTTAAGTGCATCCGCGTCCGTCCAGATCGAGGCGAAAATAAACTCATGCTGAATATCGTTCGCCGGACCCGCAACTAGAAAACCGAGAAAGCCCGGTTGACCTCGTACTACCTGAACAGATGATGTGGCTAATTTCTCTGCTAATGCCTTCCTACAGCCTTGCCTCGCACGGGCCCTGAAGATCCTGATTATCGGTACCGAGGGGCGAAGTTCATAAGATTCGACGTTTGGCATGGTTTGGTTTCCGTTATTGGGAAGCCTCGACGGAAGCCGAAAATCATCCCGCCACCAACAGACGTAGCGGCATCAGGGGGCCGACTGGAATGTACTCGTGATCCAACATGTGTTCTTTGGCAAGCGGCAAAGATTCCATGATGGATGTCGCCTCTGTGACGTCTTTGGCGTTTAGGAGGAAAACAGCCCCCCTGCCGTCTTCTCGCGCATACCATTCACGGATCTTCCCATCAAGATAGAGTTGGACGGTTGCGCGTATCTCGGCGGGCATGATGGCCATGACTCGCTCGCGTGTTACGCCGGGCTTTGCTTTTAGCAGCGCAAAGACACCTTGGGTCGTCGGGGTGGAAGTTTGAGCTTGGGCGTGAGATTGGTCGGTCATAAGCAAACTCCTATCAGGATTACGTGGGTGTGAGGGTCAACTACTGGTGACCCGTGGACGCTCCTTGATGCCATCGGTGTCGCCACGGTGTGACGGTGCTGGAAATTTCCTTGCGACTGTGGCCACTCGGCGCGGCTCAGATCGCCGAGTTCGCCGCCTTCTCCCGCTCGAACCTGTTGATCAGGTCAGCCAGTGCCCTGGGCTCTTCATCGGTGGTCATGTGACCGCCCGGGAGACGCGCGATCTCCAACCCGAAACGGGCCAGCCGCTTCTGCGCGAGGTCGACTTGCCGGTGCTCGAACCGGTCCTTCTCGCTTCCGCCGACGAGGAACGGGAAGCGGTCGCGGAAGGCCATGAACAGCCGACCGAAGTCGAGGCGCTCGCCTTCCGCCTTGTGATCCGCCACGAAGCCGGACGCCTGGCGGAGGTAGTCGAAGCCGTCATGACGGTGAAGCGACTCGTAGACACGTCGACCCGCCTCGTCGCGACGCGGGAAGCGCCGGGACCACATCACGCCGGCCATCATCATGAATACCGCGAACGGGCCCTTTGCCAAGGCGGGCGCCATCCAGGCACCGGATCGTCGAAGCAGAGGCGTCGTCCACCAGGGGTGCGAGTGGCCGTCGGTGAACAGGCCGCCGTTGAAGATGAGCGCGCCCCGGATGACGGGTCCGCCCTCGGGCTCGCCGCGCTCCTCTCGTTCGAGCCGACGCCGCAGGTGCTCCAGGATCACTAGCGAGGAGATGTCAAACGCGACCAGCGTTGTCGAGCGGACGCCGAGATCGCGCCAGAGCGCTTCGACGAGGTCGGTGCGCTCGGTCGTCGAGAACCGGTAGCCGCTCGGCATGTCGGAGTCGCCCATGCCCACGTAATCGAGGAACAGTTTGGGCATGGTCGACGCGCCAGAGAGGTGCGGCAGCACACTCGCCCAGCCGCTCGAGCCATCCGGGTAGCCGGGCAGGAAGCTCACAGCGTGCGCGATATCGCCGTCGCGCCGAGTGAACACCTGCAGCGACCCGTCTCCGTGGCCCAGCGCCCGCGACCCAGGGTCGTAGGCGAGCCGCTCGCCGCTTGCGTACCAAGCGCGGAGTTCGTCCTGCACTGCGCGGATGCGTTCACTCCGGAGGCCCGAAACCGGCGCGCCGGTGGCCAATTTGGTTAAGGTCGGTCTTGCGGAAAGCGGGCTGTTCGTCGTCATGGCCGTTGCTCCTTTCACTGACGGCCCTGACTCTATGCTTGCCTCCAGCGTAGCGCTAGCCGTGATAATCTGGACGTGTCATGAAGCGAAACTTCACAGTCCGGCACGGCGCGCTTGACGGAGTGGAAGCGTTCCTGGGCGTCGCGCAGCACCGCAGCTTCCGACGCGCCGCCGCCGACCTCGGGGTGACCCCGTCCGCCATTAGCCAAGCCATCCGTGGGCTCGAGGCGCGGATCGGGGCAGCGCTGTTCGCGCGCACGACACGCAGCGTCGGCCTCACGGAAGCGGGCGAGAGGTTCCTCTCCCGCGCTGCACCTGCCTACGAGGAGCTGGCCGCGGCCGGGGCGGCGGCTCGGAGTCTGGGCGAGCGGCCCATGGGGCTGCTCAGGCTCTCCGCCCCACGTGGCGTGGTGCCACTCATCCTGCAACCTGTGATCGCGTCCTTTTGCGAAGCCTACCCCGAGGTGGAACTGGAAATCGTGACGAGCGAGGAACTGGTCGACCTGGTAACCGGACGCTTCGATGCCGGCATTCGTCTCGGCCAGTTCCTAGAGGCTGATATGGTCGCGGTGCGACTCACGCCTGCGTTCCGGTTTGTCGTGGTGGGGGCACCCGGGTACTTCGAGCGACGGGGCGTGCCGAAACGGATCGAAGATCTGCAAGACCACGCCTGCCTGCGCCTGCGCCGTTCGAATGGGGCAATCGCTCCGTGGCGACTCCTTGAGGACGGTCGGCCGATCGAGATTGGGGTTAAGGGACCGCTGATCGCGAACGACTATCCAACGCTGCTCGGGGCCGCGCAGGAGGGCGTCGGGTTGGCGCAGGTCCCTGAACCGATGGCGCTTGCGCCTGCGGCCGCTGAAAGACTCAGCGTCGTTCTAACGAAACTCTCACCGACGGTCCCCGGCGTCTTTCTCTATCACCCGGGCCGACGGCAGGTCTTGCCCAAGCTCCGAGCATTCATCGACCATATCGCTCGCTTGCGGTCCGAGGGGCTTTCCTCGCCGGCATTGCTCGCTGAGCGGCCGCGCCGGGTGCGTGCCGAGGGCGGCCGCTCGGCGCCCAAGGCAGACCGGCTCGTACAGCGAAGCAAATGATAGTGGTCGTTCGCTGGTTGTTTGCCGTGTTCTCGGGCTCCCTTGGCAGGCTTAGGCTTCGCTGCCGTCATTAGGACGTAACTGATCGGCGTGGTCCAAGCAATGACATTGTTCGAGAGTGGCACCCATGATGCCTAACATCTCGTTCAACCGGACCCGTCGCCGGCGGGCGTTGAGCGTTGGGCTTGGTGGGCGGTGGCTAGCCAGCGTCGGTGGCGGCGCCGGGCCGGTTAACTCAGATCGTTAGGCCTTTAGAGCCGAACAATGCGGGCACTCGAACTAAAGGTTCCTCCGCCGGTGGCCGCTTTCCTGGTTGGTGTTGCAATGTGGTTCGCTGCTCGGCGGGGCGCTTCGCTCGAGTTGCCACTCGTCGTCCGAATCGTTGCGTTCGTTGTCATCGGTCTCGCTGGTGGAGCGACAGCCTTAGCCGGCGACCGAGAGTTCAAGCGGGCACGAACAACCATCAATCCGTTCAAACCGGAGAACTCCACCGCACTCGTAACATCGGGTATTTATCGATTCACGCGAAACCCGATGTACGTCGGCCTCACATTGCTCGTTCTCGGCTGGGCGGCCTTTCTCTGTTCAGCCTGGGCGCTTCTTGGCCCTGTTATCTTTGTGCTTTACATCAGCCGCTTTCAAATCACGCCCGAGGAACGGGTGTTGTCTGCCAAATTCGGAACGGCGTACACGGAATACGCGTCACGCGTGAGAAGGTGGCTCTGAGGCCGCGGCGGCTTGTGACAGCAACATCCCTTTTCTTTAGCATCATCGCGAGCGCGTTTGGCTTGGCGTACATGGTTTACGGGAAACGTCAATCCAAGATCGTCCCATTCATCGCGGGTTTTGGCCTGTGCGCGTATACGTATTTTGTCGACACCTGGGTTTGGCTCACCGTGGGCAGCTTCGGAATCGAAATGGGAGATTTTGTGTCGTTCGTCATGGATGGACGGCAGGAATACGTTGGCCGCGCAATTAATGTGGCGTGCCGATTACAGTCTGCCCTCAAAGAAAAAGGAGGGTCTCCCGCATACAGCGCATTGGTATCCAATCGCGTGTACAGCGAGTACTTCGCGGGAACGACCCCACACCGGGTTCACAAGGTAACGCGGAGGCTTCGCAACATCGGCGGCGGCGCAGAGTTCGACTGTCGTCGGATGTGGCTGGTACGCCCCCTCCAAGCGGCGAACGAGCCGTCGTAGTCCCGTCGCCGGCGGGCGTCAACGCTTCGACGAAAGTGGAGACGATGGCGGTAAGAATGAAGTTGAACGATCGTGGCTTTACGGCGCCTTCAATGCGTCGATCAGCGCCGCGACGTTGGGCGAACCGAATCCGGTCGGGAGGTTATAAGCCGACCCATCACCGATCATTGCGGTTGAGACCGGCATCAAGAGGGCTCATGCGAAAGTGGCCGGTACTGCGTGCGCTCAGATGCGGCACGGATACGGCCGCCCGCAGGACGTTGTTACCCATCGGGATCAGGCTGCGTCGGTCCGCGCCAATCCGGTAGCTTGCCGGCGCGCGCGTCATGAGCGCAGGCGGAACCGGCTCGAGATTCGCGCGCGCCTGACGGAGCGTCTCGAACATACCTGAGACGCCGAGAATCGAGCAGACTTGCCGGATTTCGTCGAGACGCGTCGGTCCAACGATGTCCGTGCGGCCGGAATAGCGGAGCTCTCCGCTCAAGTGCAAGTCGATCTCGTTGGCCGCAACCATGGCGACGACCTCGGCGTCGAGCAACGAGGCCCTGGCCAGCTCGATCGAGGGCGCGTCGCCATGGGTCGATTCACGTTGCGTATAGGCGCGCACACGTGTCTCGAGAGCGCTGTCCCTGCCGCCTAAGATCTCACCGATGGCTTCGGCAGCACGGCTTCCCACACCACGAGGCGCGTGCGTATATGCGGCGTGTAGCAACCCCGCCGCGACGACGTCGGCCTGAAAGCCGTATCGGACCAGAACGCTCGCCGTGCCGACGAGATGGTCGATGAATGGTCGTCCGCAGGGGCGATAGCCGCCGTCGACGAGCGCTTGGGCAATGCGATACGAGCTTGCGAGCGTCGCGAGTTCGGCTTCACGATAACCGCGCTCGAGCGCGAGGTCCATCAATCCCGATCGGGTCTCCCGGTGCTCCTGCTTCTGCATCGGTGTGTCAGGGCCGGCACGCGCTTCAGCCCGTACGGGATCGACCATCGCCACATGGTCGCGGACGAACCGGCGCACCCCGCCGAACGAGCGCTCATCGTCGACGACTCCCCACTTGCGGCAGAACGCAGCGATGCTTGCATTTGCCTCCGCTGGCGCCCAGCGCTCGCGCCAGAACTTGAGTTCCGTGAGCTTGCATTCAGCGGACGCCAAATAGGTGACCCGCGCGGCGGGCTCGATGTACACCGGGTGGTGCCGCGACCTGACCTCGAGTGCGATGTCGATGTGTTCGTGCACGCATCGGATCGCCGGGTCGAGCACGCCGTACTCTCGCAAGAGGGATGTGCGAATCAGCATGCAGTGATACTCGGCAAAATCGCACGGAACTCGCTGCAGTTGCACGCTCCTGGGATCGACGTCGGCGAACTGGTGCAACTCTTCGAGCACCCTCCCGTCTGGCACGATGGACTCGACGATCTTCCCGCCGGCCATGTGGACTTTCGGTGGGCGAATCCCGTCGCCCCAAAGGTATAGCGGCGCGACGATGCCGGCGCCCGTCTCGTCCGCGCAGGCGACGAGAGCCTCGAGCCAGCCCGGTTCGACCAGCACGTCGTTGTCGATGAACACCGTGTAGTCCGACGCGATGCGATCGATCACTCGATGGCGCGCCTGCTGCGGCCACAACGGCTGATCGAAGCGCACGACGTCGAGTCCCCACTCGGCCGCGCGAGCATCGAGCACATCGCGCAGCCACTCCGGCGATGCGCAATCCACGTACATCAACCGATAGGGTCGCGCAGTGTGCTTGACGATGCTCTCGAGCGCAGTCGCCGCGAGCGAATGGCGTTCGCGAGCGGTCATTACAATGGTGGCGCGGGCCATACGAGGTGATTCCATCTCACGCCCCTCGGGTAAGCGTCGAACCAACTATAATCGTTCGCGTCCCACTCATCGTGCGACATGTTATCGAACGCTTCGTCAATTTCCGTCTTCATCATCGAATGCCATGAACGCCGGTGCCCTCGAATCCTTCATCTCGCAAGCGGCCTCACGAAGTCGCGAGCGGACTGAGCCCGCGGATTGTGTTCTGGTTCTCGCGCCCCTGATGCTGGACTTGATCGAGCACGCCGAGACCTTTCTCCAGCCGCAGCACTATCGCAGCGACACGGTGAGTTACACAAGGAATCTCGTCTACAAGGCACCGGACGAGAGCCTGTCGCTCTACGCGCTCGTCTGGCTGCCCGGTCAGTGGACCCCGGTGCATGACCACGGGAGCTGGGGAGTCGTTGGCGTTGTGGAAGGAGTGCTCGAGGAGCGCAGCTACGTGCGCCTTTCGCCGGATCGAGGTGCGGATGAAGGTATTGAGCTCGCGCGTGGCGGCATCGTGTTGCTGAGGTCTGGCGCGGTGACGAGCTTTGTGCCGAATCCCGACCACATTCACGTTACCGGAGTCCCGCCCGAGCGGTCTCGAGCGGTCAGCCTTCATTTGTACGGCCGGATGATGAGCAGTTTCAACATTTACGACGTCGGATCGGGTACTCGCAAGCGCATAGACGTTGCCCACAACGAAAGCTAGCTTTCCGGTGTATGGTTCAGGACAAGTGGGGGCATTAAGAGGCGAATTGCCGCGGAGCTCAAAGTCAGCAATGCCACCTGACGCCACGACTGAACCGAAGCATTAGACGCCTGCTGTTTCTAGTGACACACCATGCCCTCTCGACGCAGCGGGAAAGCCCGCGTCCTCGCTACCCAAGCCATCGATCTGGGCTTCGCGATACCACAAGTGGTCGCACACCGTGCCATGCGGATGGCGCGGGCCGGATCTTCCCCGACCTTACGCGATCGGGAGGAGTTCTATCTCATGTCCGCCGAGAAAGTGGCAGCTTTCTACGAGTCATGGACTGCGATGGCGATCGAGATGTATCGCGTCACGTTGCAGCTCTCGCTATCGGCGATGCCAGGTTTTTGGTTTCGTTGGCCCGTGACGACGCGCTCGTCCCGAGCTGCTCAAGATCAGTGGCAGCGGACGTTCTTCGCGGTTCTTGGCAAAGGCGTGGCGCCTATCCATCGGCGCGCGGTCGCCAACGCAAAGCGTCTGGCACGCAGGCGATGAGACCGATTCACTGGTGGAAGGGTCGCCCGCGCACTCGATGGCTGCTTGTCCTATTGCTGACGCCGGCAGCGGGTATTGGCCTGGCTTCAGCTTCGTCCTTGCCTGTCGGCGCTGTGCTTTCCGACCCACCGTACTCGAAGTACGCCGTGGATCCCGCCTTCAGCGGCAAGCCCGCCCAAGTCGATTTTCGCGGTAACGCAGCAGCTTATCGGTTTCGGACTGTCATACGTGAAGGCGCCCGCGAGGGGCCGAACTTTGCCGACCACTACACGCTGGTGACCTGGGGCTGCGGCGCGGGATGCCAGTCACATGCGATTATCGATGCCCGCACCGGTGCCGTTCATATGCTGTCGATCACGACGAGCTACGGAGTCAGCGTCCGGCGAGACAGTCGGCTGCTGATCGCGGATCCGGCTGAGCGTTGCCTCGATCCGGAAAGTGCCGGCTCGACAAACTCCATCTGGTATGTCTGGACGGGGCAAAAGCTTCAGAAGGTTGGAAGCCGGCGCATTGTCGCGCCGTGTGATGATTGATCGGACGCCCCCGCAGGGTCTCAGTCTCGCCTGGCAGATTTCGCGGAGTGGCACCCATCCTTTTTCCTTCGTACAAGAGCCCAAGGCGGATGCGCGGGCGAACAAGACAATAGAGCCGTCGCCACGGGTCACCTGGCAGCGAAAATGAGCGCGTCCTTTCGGTATCAGTCTGACTCCATATAAGCGAGGCGACCTACAGAAATCCCGGCGCAAATGGCGGAATCTTGATCTTCATTCCGAGCGCATTCCTGCTCGACTCGAGGACTGCCAAATGCGAAAACTTCTGTTCGCGGTCTTGATCACTTCGGTGTTCGCCGCCGTGCCTGCAACCGCGCAGGTGTCCGTGGCGTTCAACACGCGAAGCGTCAGCATCGGCATCAACGTCGGCACCTATCCGCAGCTCGCTTTGATTCCAGGGTATCCCGTCTATTACGCGCCGCGGCTCAGCGCGAACTATTTCTTCTACGACGGGATGTACTGGGTCTATGACGGCGAGAACTGGTATACGAGCGCGTGGTACGACGGACCGTGGGATGTCGTCGAGCCCGTGGCGGTGCCCGTGTACATCCTTCGCGTTCCGGTGCGCTATTACCGCCGGCCGCCTCCCTATTTCCAGGCGTGGGTCGTGAGCGAGCCGCCGCGCTGGGGCGAGCATTGGGGTCGCTCGTGGGAAGAGCGTCGAATCGGATGGGATCGCTGGGACCGCGGTGCGGTGCCGGCGCCGGCCCCGCTGCCGGTTTATCAGCAACAATACTCGGGGAACAGCTACCCGCAACAGATCACTCAACAGGTAGTGATCCAGGAACAGCACTATCATTACCGTCCGCGTGAAGCCGTCGCGCAACAGGCTTACCAGCGACTGGAGTCGCGCGCTGCAGCGGGTGGTGGGCAGGCTAGCGCACCGCCGCAAGGGCAGCCACAACCTGCGAGGGCCCCGCAAGCGCGGCCGGCCCAACCTACCCCGACACCGCAAGCTCAACGGGAACAACAGAGAGCACAGCAACAAGCCGAGCAGGCGCAGCGCGCGCAACAGCAAGCGCAACAACGCCAGACACAGCAAGCTGAGCGTGAGCATGCACAACAGCAGGCGCAGCAGCAACGACAGTCAGAGCAGGCGCAACGGACGCAACAGCAGTCTCGGGAACGCGAGACGCAGCAGGCGCAGCAAACGCAACGCGCGCAACAGCAGGCTCGGGAACGCGAGACGCAGCAAACGCAACGCGCCCAGCAGCAGGCGCAGCAAGCTGAGCGTGAGCATGCACAACAGCAGGCGCAGCAGCAACGACAGTCAGAGCAGGCGCAACGGGCGCAACAGCAGTCGCGGGAACGCGAGACGCAGCAAACGCAACGCGCGCAGCAGCAGGCGCAGCAGGCTGAGCGTGAGCATGCGCAACATCAGGCGCAGCAGCAACGACAATCAGAGCAAGCGCAACGCGCACAACAGCAGACGCAGCAACGTGAAGCGCAGCGCGCGCAGCAGCAGGCCCAACCACGTCAGGCGCAGCCACCCGAGCACGCACAACAGCAGGCGCAGCGCGAACGCGAACAGCGTGCTCAGCAAGGGAAGGGCGAGCCGCCCAAAGAACAGCAGGGCGGTTAGCTAGCCACGGATCGCCGTCTGTCGTTGTTCGACGACGACACTACCAAACCGCAGAAAGACGGCCCCGCGCGGGCCGTCTTTCTGTCCACCTATCAGAGTTGTCTTTCCGGGGGGCTGCAGAGGCCCCTCTTCAGCCAGGGCCGCATCCGGACCCACGCCACACCGGCGGTCTTGAGCGGGCCACTCGATGCTTGCTGCAGTGGCTTGCCGGTATGCCAGCTTTATGGCGCCGGTTTCAGCGAGACCGCCGTCACGCCAGCAGCCACGTTCGCTCCGTTGTAGCCCTGCACGCTGATGGGTTGGAGCGCGATACCCTTGCTCGAGCCTCCCACCAGAACGTTGGCACCAAGACCCACGGCCCAGGCCGCCTCTGCCGTTGCGCCGACGTAGTCGCCGGTCAGCAAGCCTGGAGTGAACTTGTCGCTGGTGGAAACGACTCCCCAGAGAATCACCGAATTCTCCTGATAGCCGATGTCCACCCCGTACTTCTTGATCTCGCCCGTGAGGTGGACCGGCTTTGCCCCCTTCTCGGAACTGCTGAACACGCATTTCAGATCGTGCGTCGAGCCGAACACCAATCCCCAACCGCTCGCTTCATTGCAGCGGAGCATGCCTACGTTAGCGCCTTTCTTTTCCTGCGCCTGGACCAGCATGCTGAAGCTTGCCAACACTGCACACATCACGGCGGTAACCATCAAGCGTTGCATAGCGACTCCTTTTCTCGACAAGGATGACTTCTGCCTCAAGGGTAGCACGGAAGCCACGGTCGGCTTATCCCCAGGGGATACAGCGCGATCAAACGCCCGGTTAGTCAGGCGCGCCGTTGGCATAGTTCCCGCGTCAGATCGCGTACAGCGTGGTCGCGAAGACGACGACGTGATAGGCCTTGAGGATTACGTGCAGCGCCAGGATCAGCGCGAGCACGGTTACTGCCCGTCGCAGCCAGTGCAATTCGTAGACCGTCGCGAGCGCGCGATAAAGGTACCACGCGAGCACGCCCACCTCGATACCCGTCACCACGAGGTCGATTTCATGGGGCAGTCCGGCAGGCCAGGTGCGTTGTGCGACTAAACGCAGCACCACGGCGACGGCCGGGAAGAGCGCGCAAAGCCAGATGAGCGCGAACGCAAAGAAGTGCGTCGCAAACGTCAGCACGTCGGTCATGCGTCGCCGGCGATCGAAGAGCAGCAGGGCGACGACAATCGCAAATGGCGGGACCATCACGATGACGAGCGACTTCGCATGCACCGATTCGAGCGCATTGAAGACGTCGCTGTAGGCGGCGGTCGGGACCGCCATGTTGGGTCGATGCCATGCAAGGAGGCGTGTCGTGATCCACGCGATCGAGTCATCCGCCAGATGAGCGCGCAGCGGCCAGGCCAGAATCCCGAGCCCGCTCGCCGACTGGATCAGGAAGAATGCGATGTTGACCCACAGGAACAGCGACAGCGGCGTCAAATACCCGACGCGCCGGCCCTGGATCCAATCCGCCGTCAAGCGTCCCGGTGGGGACGCCAGCGCGCGCAGGCTCGCGATGAATCGTGCTACCCAGCGACGAGACGGCTCTCTAGCACCGCCGGCGTCTGCAGGAAAGACCCGCGCGCCAACGGCGCGCTCGCCGCAAACGCCGCAGTAGCGCGCGCTTGCGGTTGATCCGCAGCTAGGACAGATCCACGTCGACTTCACGCTGGCCGTCGGGTCGTTCTGCAGTTCCGTCATCGATGTGAAGAGTCTCAACATGACCCAGCACGTCCGGGGTCGATGTCGAAATGCATTTTATCGAGGCTCGCGAGAACGGATGACGCGCATTGCGTCGCCAACGCACCGACGAGATGCCGAGGGCTGCGAAGTGGAAGTTCGCGTCGAGCCATGACGCGATGGCCAGTCGCCGAGCAAACGTGCGGCTCGGCAGGGGTTTCTCCACCTTCACGTGTCCTCGAAGGCGACGGTCCCCGAGGGCCGTCGTTCTTTTCATCGCCGCGCTTGATGGAGCAGGATTATCGTCCGCCGCGACAGGACCAAACTTCAGTAAGCCGACAAGTTATTTAATGTTGGACTTGACGCGGATTTTGGAGTCGCTGCGACTCGGGGAGCGCCGTCCGGCGAGGCGCACGGCTCTTACTTTCCCGCTGCTGCCACCGCCGCAAAAGAACCGATCGGCGCCATCGGACTCGAGCCCGGACACGCCGACTCCAGCGGGCATCTCGAGGCTCTCCAGGACTTCTCCCGTTTCCGGGTCGACGCGCCGCAAATCGCTCTCGTCACCTTCCCACGTAGCGTGCCAGAGTTCTCCATGGATCCAGCTCACGCCGGTGACGAAGCGGCTGGTCTCGATCGTGCGGAGAATCGCACCGGTTTCGGCGTCGATTTGATGGATCTTCCGGGCGCGATACTCCCCTACCCACAGCGTCCCTTCGGCCCACGCAAGCCCCGAGTCGCCGCCGCCCCCGGGCGCCGGAATCGTGGCAAGCACACGGCCGGTTTTCGGATCGATCTTGTGAATGCGATCCTCGGCGATCTGAAACAGATGTTGACCGTCGAAAGCGGTTCCCGCATGCCCGGCGACATCGATGGAACGCACGACGCTTCCGGTCTCCGGATCGAAGGCGAGCAACTTGTCGCCGGACGCAAACCACACATGCTGACCGTCATACGTGACCCCGTTCACCCGGTCGACGCCGGGAAAGGGGCCATACTCGCGCACAATCTTCGCTGCCGATCGTTTCATGTCTCCATCCTAATCAATCGGCAGCGGCGCGGGGAGTAACAAGGTTGTCGTGAAACCCGGCACGGGCGGGGTCAGCCAGCGACGGGCCCGCGCGCGACCGAACGACTGCACCTTACCCTCCGCCGCCAGCGTGTCGAGTGCGCGCTGCACGGTGCGCTGGCTCGCTCCAAGCGCAAGCGCCAGGGCCGAGCTCGACCACGACTCGCCATCGGCCAGGAAGGCGAGCACCGCCGTATGCTTCTCTTCGACGGGTCGTGCGAGCACGACGACCTCGTGAGCGCGATGCGGCACCAGCGCAAATCCGCGCTTCGTCGCACGCACGTCGGCCAGCACCCGGAGCTTCGCGCGCAGCCGCCCGACTTCGACGCGCAGCCGCGCACGATACGATTCGTCGGCGCGCTTCGCCCTGAAGGCGCGGGCGACCAGCATTTCTCTCGGTGCATCTGCGGGCCAAGCCTCCGCGAGGGCGCGCGCGAGGGTGAACAATACCGGACGTCTTGCGAGCGAGACCACCGTCCGCGCGTCGCGCACGACGTGACGACACGCATCGACGACGAACGTCTTCGATGCCAATAACGCCTCGACCTCGTCGAGCAGGAGCGGTCGCTCGGTGCCGCGCGAAATCAGGCGCGCGGCGGGCGTTTTCAGCACGAGCGACGCGCTTTCGACCTCTGCCATCAGTGCGGGGATGCCTGCATGAGACGCGGCACGCTCGGCCCGGTCGAGCGCGGCGCGGGCCGACTTGGTTTGGAGGCGTCGCATCGCGATTCCTGCCACGACCAGTTCGTGAGCGGCCCGCGACGCCGGAGGCAGGGGCGCGGCGTCGAGTTTTGCGAGTGCACGCTCGGCCGCGTCGAGACGCCCGATCAGGAGGAGGCGACGGACCTCGAGATAACGCGCGTGTGCGGTATTGACCCGGTCGCCGTGCGCTTCGAGCGTCGCCCGCGCCGCATCGAGCGCCTTCGCCGGCCAGGCGAGGTCGCGCGAGGCGAGCGCGATCTCCGCCTCGGCGACGACACACTTCGCGCGGGCGACAGTCTCTCTCGGAGCGAAGGCGCGCGCGGCACTTCGCAGCAGAGACTTTGCTCTGACGAGATCGCCGAGCTGCGCCATCGCGATGCCTCGAAGTGCGAGCGCGGGCGCGTCGTCGCGCAACGCAACCCGATTCAGCGCACCGAGGGGATCACCCGCTGCGAGCGCGCGCGCCGCGGCCGTGATCAGCGAGTCCATCGAAATCCCGCCACACTTGTCACTCCCGACTTTCGAGAACTGGCGCTAAATTTATCGCACGACTGGCGAACACGCGGGTCGAATTGAGAACGAAACCATCCGGAACCCTACGTACGGAGAATTGGCGATGACGACACACAGCACCGGAACACGCAACGAATGGCTGGCCGCGCGACTCGAGCTCCTGAAGGCCGAGAAGGAGCTTACGCGACGCGGCGACGAGGTGGCGCGCAAGCGGCAGGCGCTGCCGTGGGTTCGGATCGACAAGCAGTATCGATTCGAGACCGAGGACGGGAAAGTCGCGCTCAAGGACCTCTTTCGGGGGCGCTCGCAGCTTCTCGTCTACCACTTCATGTTCGGGCCCGACTACACGGCGGGAGGATGCGCGACCTGCTCGACGATCGCGGACGGATTCAACGGCTTCGCGATTCACCTGGCCCACCACGACGTGATGCTGTGGGCGGTCTCCCGGGCGCCGTTTGTGAAGCTCCTCGGGTACAAGCGGCGGATGGGATGGACGTTCCCGTGGGCGTCCTCGTTCGCCGGCGACTTCAACGCCGATTTCAATGTCTCCTTCACCGAGGAGCAGCAGCGCACGGGCGGCATCGAGTACAACTACCGGCGTGAGCCGGCGGCCGACCTCCGCGCGCTCGAGGGACGGGAAACCGGCCAGTGGCGCGAGCGTGCGGAGAGTGGCGGCGAGGGGCCGGTGGCCCAGAACGCCGCGATGGCGGGAACCGACACGGCCGCGTATGTGCGCGAGCGGCCCGGAATGAGCGCGTTCGTGCAAGAGGACGGCGTCGTCTACCACACCTATTCCACCTACGCGCGTGGACTGGATGGACTCTGGGGCATGTACCAGTGGCTCGACCGCGCGCCGTTCGGACGCAACGAGAGCGGCATGTGGTGGCGCCGCCACGACGAGTACGACAAGCGATTGGCAACGGCGTGAATGGCATCGACGCAGCGCCGTCCTCAGGACCCATGGCTTCCGACCGAGCTTCCGATCGAGCCTTCCTCGGCGTGGCCACGCTGCTCTTCGCGGCCAGCGCGGCGGGAACGATCGTCGGGTCCGCGTCCATGTCGACGATGGGCGAAATGCGGATGCCCGGCGGCTGGACGATGTCGATGACCTGGATGCGGATGCCGGGTCAGACATGGACGGGTGTTGGCGCATCTTTCCTCGGCATGTGGGTCGTGATGATGGTCGCGATGATGCTGCCGTCGTTGGTGCCCATCCTGTGGCGCTATCGTCAGGCCGCCGGCGGAAATAGCGAGGCGCAGGTGAATCGGCTCGCCCTCGTAGCAGGCGTTGGGTATTTCTGCGCATGGACGATGCTCGGACTCGCCGCCTTTCCGATCGGCGTGGCGCTCGCGGCGGTCGAGATGCAGCTGCCGGTGCTGTCGCGCGCCGTTCCGTTTGCCACCGGTGTCGTCGTCCTGATCGCAGGCACGCTGCAGTTCACCGCGTGGAAGGCGCACCACCTTGCTTGCTGCCGGAAGCTACCGGAGCGCGCCCTTGTATTGGCAGCAGACTCAAGCACGGCATGGCGATACGGCCTGCGCCTGGGCGTCCATTGCGGGTGCTGCTGCGCGGGCCTGACGGCGATTCTCCTCGTCATCGGCGTCATGGACATGCGCGCGATGGCGGTCGTGGCGGCAGCGATCACCGCCGAACGCCTCGCGCCGAGCGGGGTGCGCATCGCGCGAATCATCGGAGCCGTTGTTGTCGGCGCAGGGTTGTTTCTGATCGCACGAGCCGTCGGCCTCGGTTGAGGGATTCGTCCACACGGCTCAAGTCAGGCCATAGGAGCGACGAAGCCTCCTCCGCAGGCACCTGCGTTCGAGCCGGACTACTTGCGTATGCGAGCAAAACGACAGGGGAGTTGGCGCTACTGAAGCGATAGTGTTCTGGCTCGGCTGGTTGTTCGTCCGCTAGTGAATTGCGAACGAGGCCTTCTATTTCGAGCACGCATAATCGAGCTGGATGCCATTCACGGATTTGGGGGCCACGTCCTGCCATTCATCCGGGGTCTCGTTCTTGGATAGCACGGCTCCTCCGGCCATCGACTCGGGAAAGGAGCTGATCGAAAGTGTCCTGACGCGCTTCCGGTCGCAATCGAACTCCCTGTAAATTCGGGCGGAAAGCTCGCCCGAATCGGCGCGCTTCCTGAAGTTGTACAGCACCCATGCTTTCCGATGATTCCCTTCTTTGGTGAGCGTCCCGGGGTCCATGTACACGACCGCACTGACGCTCTGAGCAACATCGATCCATTCGGCCCACGCCGGCGCGGCGGCGAGCATCAACGACAGGGCAAACACGAGCCGCATACGGCCTCCTATTGCTGTGTTCTCGCAAGGCGGTTTCGTTCAGTTCCAAAATGAGGGCACACTCAATTCGCGCGAAGCCGCCTGACGCGCGTTATCGTACTATTCCGCGCGGGAATGATGGGCGTGCTGATGCTGTCTGCGTGCTGACATGACGCGGGTGGTGCTCGCCAGTTTGCTGCGGCCAACGCCAAGTCGCAGGGAGCTTGAAAGCTGCATTTTGGAATCGCCATACCAGTCGGGAAGTCGTCTAGGCCTCATCGTTGGTCGGTGCGTGAGTATCGGCGCGTGGCCGGTTAACTCGGTGCATGGGTGCTGGAGGATGGCTATGAACAATGCCTGCTTAATCAGCCGGCTGACCGTGATCGCTCGACTCGCAGTCTTCGCGGCGACGCTCCTCGCGTTTCCGAGCTCGTCATTTGCGCAACTCAAGGTGCTCATTTCGGGCGGGTTCTCGGGCGCGTATCAGCAGGTCCTGCCGGAGTTCGAACGCACGACTGGCATCACCGTGACCACGGGATCGGGCGCGTCACAGGGTACCGGGACGCAGACGATCGCAGCCCAGTTGCAGCGCGGCATACCTGCCGACGTCGTGATCCTTTCGAGGGACGGTCTCGCTGAGCTGATCGCGGCCGGCCGGATCGTTGCCGGTACCGACGTCGACCTGGCGCGCGTGCCGCTCGGTGCGGCCGTGCGCGCCGGAGCCCCGAAGCCGGACATCGGAACCGTAGAGGCCTTTCGGCAGGCACTGCTGAACGCGAAAACCGTCGCGGTCCCCGGAAGCACCAGCGGCATCTACCTCACGACGAAAGTGTTTCCGCAGCTCGGGATCACGGATCGGATCACGGTCAAGGTTACCGAGCGCGGTTCGCAGGCAGCCGGGATGGTGGCGGCCGGCGATGCGGCGATCGTCGTCCAGCCCGTCAGTGAGCTGGTGAGAGTACCGGGAATCGAATTCGCAGGGAGAATCCCGAACGAGGTGCAACTCGATCAGGTATTCGCAGCGGCGATCGTGGCTGGGTCGAAGGAGCCCGATGCGGGCCGGCGCCTGATCCAGTTTCTCGCATCCGACCGCGCCGCGGCTGCCATCGAGAAGACCGGGATGGACCTGATCGTGAAACGCGACACGAACTGATACTAGCCGGCAACCGCACGGGGCGGGGCGACGACACGGCGTGCCCAGCGAGACGGCGTGACGGAACAATTGACCGGGTGGCGGGAAGATTGCGCTTGCAAACCGCATCTCACCGAGCACGGCGAGATTCGCCACGTTACTGGAATGAGCGGGCCGTCACCCCCGATTCTCTCCACTCGAGGCGTGCAACGTCACACCGACCGCCAGGTCGATGACCACTATCGAATCACCAGCGCCGCGCGTGTCTCACCCTAGTAGTTCTTGTGTTCGCGCGCCTCTTCCTGCACCGATGAGCCGGCCTTGGAGATGTCCTTGCCCGCGCCTTCGACGGTGTTGCACGCGGTCAGCGACACCATCGAGAAGGTGGCGCTTGACAGGACAGCGAGGCAGAAAAGAATCTTCTTCAGCATGTCCGTTTCTCCTTTCGTCTGGTTTGTCGACGAGAGCGCGCGGCCAGACGGCCGCTCGTCCCTCCCGATCCGGGAATGGCAGCGTCATGGTGCCGGTCCCGCGCTCGTTTCGCGAGCGGGCAAAGTCCGAAGTCCTTGTAGGACGTGGAAGCGATCGCTTGAGAGTCACGCTCTTAAGACTCGTCCGAGCTAGCGCCAGCGTGCTTGGCGACTGGATGGCCAACGAGCCCCAATGCGCGAAACGTGTGATCTCCCGTGCTGGCGGATTTAGAATCCGGATCGGGCTCAAGCGATCCCACCGACGGGACTTGCCGCGCACTCTCGCAGACCGGCTGGCTCAACAACAGGAGGACAAGCACATGAACGCAACCCAACGCATCCTCGGATTGGCAGGCGGCGTCACTCTGGCCATCGGGTTGGCCGCGGCGCCAACGCAGGCGCAGCAAGTGGTCAAAATCGGCTTCGCATCTCCGCTGACCGGCGGGCAGGCCAGTTACGGGAAAGATAACCAGAACGGTGCGCAGCTCGCGATCGACGAATTGAACGCCCAGGGCATGAAGATTGGAGGGAAGACGGTCAAGTTCGAGCTCCTGGCCGAGGACGATCAGGCCGATCCGAAACTGGGCCCGGTGGTCGCGCAGAAGCTTACCGACGCGAAGGTTGCCGGCGTCGTCGGGCACTTCAACTCGGGCGTGACGATTCCGGCATCCAAGGTGTACAGCGACGCCGGCATTCCGGAGCTCTCGGTGTCGACCAACGTCAAGTACACGCACCAGGGATTCAAGACCGCATTTCGCCTGATGGCCGACGACGGCAAGCAGGGCAAGGAACTCGGCGAATACGCGGTGAAAAAGCTGGGCTTCAAGCGACTCGCGGTGATCGACGACTCGACTGCGTACGGACAGGGTCTCGCGGACGAGTTCGAGGCCGCGGTCAAGGCGTCGGGCGGGCAGGTCGTCAAGCGCGAGCATACGAACGACAAGGCGGTGGATTTCGCGGCGATGCTGACGTCGATCAAGGGCGCGAATCCGGACGCCATCTTCTTCGGTGGATACGATCAGCAGGCGGGACCGATGGCGCGCCAGATGAAGACGCTCGGCATGAACATGAAGCTCATGGGCGGTGAGACCATGAATTCGACGAAGTTCATCGATCTTGCGGGCCCCGCCGCCGAGGGCGCCATCGCGTCGACTCCGGGCGCCGCACTCGATTTGCGGCCAGGGGGCAAGGCGTTCGCGGCCCAGTACAAGGCGCGGTTCAATCAGGATATCGGCCTATACGCGCCGTACTTCTACGACGGCGTCATGGTGATCGCAGCGTCAATGAACGCGGCCGATTCGACCGATCCGGCGAAGTATCTGCCGGCCCTCGCGAAGATCTACTACAAGGGCATCACCGCCGACATCCAATTCGACAACAACGGCGACCTCACCCACGGGCTGCTCACGATCTTCGAAGTCCAGAATGGCAAATGGGTCGTGATCTCGAAGTAGCGACGTGGCGCACGCCCGCCGCCGCTCTCCTATCGGTGAAGGAGGCCCAACCGCGGCCAGGGATTTGATTCCGCCGCGGTCCATTGCACGGGCCGGATCGGTTCGATGGGCACTCAACCCGGCTGCCGCGTGGATCGGCGCAAACGTGGCAGCCGTAACCCGCTTCGCGGGTGAGGCGTCACGTTGTCGACTCCCGTCACGCCAGACCATGAGCAGTAAATCACGATCCGTCGCCGGCCCCAACTACGCGTGAACGACCGAAATCTTCTCCGGGGCATCTTCCTGATCGCGATCTCGCTGGCCTTCGGCCTGCAATCGCTGCGCTACCCGATCGGCGGTTTCGGCCGGGCGGGCCCTGGGCTGTTTCCGCTGATGGTGAGCTCTCTTCTGCTCCTCATGGGCGTGATCACCGTGTGGCGTTCGCGCTTCGTCGAAAGCGTTCCCTTGAACTTCAACTTCAGGAACATCGCGCTGATCCTCGCGAGCCTGTGCGGGTTCGCGCTGGCTTCAAAATACGTGAACATGATCGCCGGTATCGTGTTCATGGTGTTCTGCGCCTCACTTGCCGGCACTTCTTATTCGGTGGTCCGGAATCTCAAGATCGCCGGCGGGCTCATTCTCGTGGCGCTGGTGTTCCAGAAAGTACTGGGCCTTCAATTGCCCTTGTACTGATGGACATCCTGCAGAACCTCGCTTTCGGCTTCGAGCACGCGCTCACGCTGCAGAACCTCATGTTCTGCGCGATCGGGTGCATCGTGGGCACGCTCGTCGGCCTCCTGCCGGGACTCGGCCCGCTGGCCACCATCAGCCTGTTGCTTCCGCTCACGTATTCGATTCCGACGGGCGGCGCGCTCATCATGCTGGCGGGCATCTATTACGGCGCGCAATACGGCGACAGCGTGAGCGCGATCACCATGCGGATTCCGCACGCGAGCAGCATCGTAGCCTGCATCGACGGTTATCAGCTCACGCTCAAAGGCAAAACCGGACTCGCACTGTTCACCGCCGGTGTTTCGAGCTTCATCGGAGGTACCGTGGCCATCGTCGTGATCGCAGCGCTGGCCCCCGCGCTGGGCGAGGTCGCACTACTCTTCGGCCCTGCCGACTACTGCGCGCTGATGCTGGTCGGCTTCGTCTGCGTGAGCTTCGTGACCACCGGCAGTCTGCTCAATGGCCTCTCCATGTGCCTGGTCGGTGTGCTGCTCGGGCAGGTCGGCACCGACGTCAATAGCGGGACGCAGCGCTTCACGCTTGGCTTGCCCTTCCTCGCGGACGGCATCGGCCTGGTGAGCATTGCGCTCGGGTGCTTCGGCATTGCCGAAATCACGAAGAACCTCGACAACCGCGAGGAGCGAACGCCGTTCAACGGCAAGATCCATCTGATCCCGACGTGGGCGGAGTTCAAGCGCATCATCCCGAGCGCGCTACGGGGCAGCGCCGTCGGTTCAATCCTCGGCATCCTGCCGGGCGGCGGGCCGGTGATCGCTCAGTTCGCGGCGTATGCCGTGGACAAGAAGCTCAGCAAGCACAAGGCGGAGATCGGCACGGGCGCGATCGAGGGCGTCGCCGGGCAGGCCGCGGCCGACGAAGCCGCCGCGCGCACGAGCTTCATCCCGCTCATGAGCATCGGGATTCCGGAGAACGCGGTGATGGCGCTGATGATGGCCGCCTTCATCATCAAGGGCATCCAGCCGGGTCCGAACATGATTGGCGGCCACCCCGATCTGTTCTGGGGGCTGGTTGCCAGCATGTGGGTGGGGAATTGCTTCCTCCTCATCCTGAACGTGCCGCTGGTGCGCTACTGGCTGTCGGTATTCAGGATTCCGTACAGCGTGCTGTTTCCATCGATCCTCTTCTTTTGCTGCATCGGCACCTACAGCGTCAACAACAGCCTCGATGACGTTTTCATCACCGCGGCGTTCGGCTTCGTGGGCTATGGGTTCCTGCGGCTCGATCTGGATCCTGCACCGCTCATGCTGGGCTTCATCCTCGGACCGATGCTGGAAGAGAACTTCCGCCGTGCGCTGCTCTTGAGCCGTGGCAGCTTTGCGACCTTCGTCACGCGCCCGATCAGCGGTACGCTGCTCGCTTTGATCGGCATCTTCGTCGCGTGGCAGGTGGTAACGTTCCTCCTGCAGGCTCAAAGAGCGACGGCCGCACGCGAGGGATCGGCGTAGCGCGTCGGCGCTCGCGTCACCTCCGTCGTGCACGCGCTAGAGTGCGAGACTTCGGTGGACGTGTCCTATCCCTCGATCCGGCAGCTGCACGTCGCATGCGTGGCGCTCACCTTCACGCTGTTCGTCGTGAGAGTCGGCTGGATGCTGCGTTCACCCCAGCGGCTGCAGCAGCGGTGGGTGAGGGTGGTGCCGCATGCAATCGACACTGCGCTGCTGCTGTCCGGCGCATGGCTCGCGTGGCGGCTCGGCGCGGCGGGCGTGCGCGGCTGGCTGCCTGCGAAGCTCGTCGCCCTCGTCATCTACATCGTGCTCGCCGCCGTCGCGCTCCGCTACGGTCGCACACTTCGGACGCGAGCGTTGTCGGCGGCCGGCGCGTTGCTCACCTTCGCTTACATCGTTTTCGTTGCGCTTACGAAGACGCCGCTTGGCGCATGAACACTACGGTGAGCGCCGCCTTGCGGGCGTTCACGGTGGAACGCGTGGCTTCAACCAGGCTTGCCATCGCGCCGCGGCCGCGTGAGAGAAGGCGCGTAGGCCGCGGCATACAAGGCAAAGGCAACGAACCAGCAAGCGCCTGAGAGGATGACCGTCGCAAGATAAGCGCCGGGCCACACGAGCGCGCCGAACACGCGAATGATCGCCGCGAGCATCACGAGCACATAGGCGCCAACGTCGGCCGCGCCGGCAACGAGCGGGCGACCCGTGTGCCCGCGCGCGGTGCGCGTCATCATCCCGAGCGTCAGGCCGCCGATCCCGCCGATCGTCAGCGCATGGGTGGCGATCGCGTCCGGCACCCACTGGTAGGCGCCGAACGCGCGCAGCGCGAGGTGCACAACGATCCACGCGTAGGCCGCATGAAGAATCCAGACGAGCGGCGTGCGAAATACCCGCCACGGCTCCCAGAGCGCGAGCCGCGCGCCATGAAGCACAAACAAGGCGAGCGCGCAGACCGCAATCACCAATGCCGGGGCCTCGACGGTATCGGCGAGCGTCAGCACCAGCAATCCGCCCAGCGCTGCCTTTTCGAGAAGCGGATTGCGGCGCGCCCGCGCGCCGGGCACACCGTTGTTCGTGAACATCGGGATTACGCGGCCGGCCATGACAGCCATGATGAACATCAGGATGTCGAGGACCACCTGCAGCGTCGTCCTCTCCGACCAGGGAAGGACATCGCGATCGGCAAGGTGCAACCCCAGTTCGGCCAGCGCGATCAGGACGAGCAGCGCGATGAAAAAATAATTGCGGCGGTTCCCGGCGCGCACGAGCGGAATCGCGATCCCGATCGCGACGGCGACCGGGAACGCCGTGTTGACGCACGCGGCAGTCCAGACGTAGGGCGTCGCGACCAGAACCCGCCCCGCGACCCACAGCAGGACCAGCGCGGCGAGCGTGCCGCCGGTGGGCGTCGGCTTCGCGGTCCAGTTGCGCACCGCGGTGAAAAGGAAGCCGGCCATGACCGCAAGCGTGTAGCCGAAGATCATCTCGCTCGCGTGCCACAGCGGGCCGCGGACATACGCGAACGGCAGATACCCGGCGTACTGCGCGACCCACAGCGCCACTGACAGCGCCGCAAAGATGCTGGCGAGAAGATAGAACGGCCGGAAGCCCAGGTTCCAGAGCGCGTTGGAGATGGTCGGTCCGGCGGGAGCGATTGGTACCGTGCGCATCAGGACCTCTTGTCATCACATCGGCGGTCGAGCATCGTCGACCGTGACTCGGTCGAGCAGCAACAAGCCGTACGCCGACTAGCGCTCCGTCGGTTTCGCCTTCGCGACCGGCACGGTGAAGAGAAACGTCGCCCCGCGGTTCGGATTGTTCTCGGCCCACAGCCGCCCGCCGTGGACCGCGATGATGCTCCGACTGATCGACAGGCCGATGCCCAGACCGCCGCTCTTGGTCGTGTGGAACGGTTCGAAAATCCGCTCGAGGTCGCCCTCGCTCACTCCGGTCCCGCAATCGCGCACCGCGACTTTCACCCATCGGTCGTCGTTCAACACTGCGCGCACCCTGACCTCGCGCTCGTGGATCGGACGCTTACTCATCGCGTCGAACGCGTTCACGAGCAGATTGAGCACGACTTGCTGCAACTCGATCCGATCGCCCATCACCGGGGGCAGGTCGCGGGCGACTTCGACCGCGACCCGGCAGTGACGCAGAATCGCGTCGGCGTGAACGAGCTGGACGACATCGCCGATGACGCTCCCCACCTCGAGCGGTGCCAGTGAGGGTGGTTCCTTGCTCACGAGTCCGCGCATCCGGCGAATCACCTCCGTGGCGCGATGGTCCTCGCCGACGATATCGCCGCAGATCGCCCGCACTTCCTCGAGATCGACCCGTTCGCGACCCAGCATCTTTTGCGCGACTTCGGCGTTGCCGAGGATCGCGGCGAGCGGCTGGTTCAACTCGTGCGCGAGCGAGGCGGCCAGCTCTCCCATCGTGGAGAGGCGAGCGACGTGCGCGAGTTCGGCGCGATGCCGCTCCGCAACCAGTTCTGCTTCCTTGCGCGCAGTGATGTCGTCTGCGCATCCGATGTATCCGAGAAACGTTCCTTCCGGAGAACGACGAGGCACGCCCTTGTCCGAGACCCAGCAGTATTCGCCGTCGTGGCGCCGCAGGCGGTACTCCATCGTGAACTCTCGTCTCGCGTCGAATGCGTCGGCGTAGGTCGCGAGGCAGCGCTCGCGATCGTCGGGATGGACGCCCTCGGCCCAGCCATTGCCGAGCTCCTGGTCGAACGTCCGGCCCGTGAAGTCGAGCCAGCTCTTGTTGAGAAACGTGCAGAGCTTGTCCGTGCCCGACATCCAGATGAAGACCGGAGCGGTGTCGGCCATCGTGCGGAACCGCGCCTCGCTCTCGCGCAGCGCATTCGTCCTGGTCCGTCGTTCCGCAACCAGCGCGGCGAGACACATCAGCGGCACCGAAAGGGTCATCAGGAACAGCTGGAGCGGGAGCACGCTCTCGGACGGACTACCCGTCGCGAAAGGCCCGCGTCCGTGGACGGCGCCCGTAATCGACAATAACGCGATGATCAGCAGCCCCGTGTTGGCGCCGAGCGGGCCGAATCGTACTGCGGCCCACAACAGGAAGGGCAGCGGCAGGTAGACGAGCGCGGGCAGGTTCGCTTGACCCGCCGTCGGCCAGTCGAAGACGGTCAAGCCGACCGCGACCAGGCCACCCCCGATCAAGCAGGCTTCCACGCGGCGCGCAGGCGAACCGATCTCAGGCGAAGTGCGGGGAGCATGGATCCAGCTCAAGATCGCGGGGGCGAGCACGAGGTACGCGACGCCCTCGGAAAGAAACCACACGCGCCAGTAGAACCAGTAGCTCTCGGGCCCGCCGGCGAAGGCCGCAATGAACGCGGAGAGGAAGGGAGCGAGGACGGTTGCGACGAAGACGTAAGCGACGAGGTTCCGCAGGTTGTCGAACGCGCGAAGACCGTCGGCAAAACGGCGCACGCCGAATGCGGCGATCAGAACTTCGACGATGCCGGCGACGAGGTACAGCCTTGCTGCGAGGGGAAACCCGGCATACGCATCATTGATCACCGACGTGAAGTACGCCGCCAGGATATAGGCCCACCAGTGGCGAATCGGGGAGACGACCAGCACGCTGAACAGAATGGCGCCCGTCGGCCAGAGCGCCGAGATGTAATGCGGCGGAAACTTGTGGGCGAAGCCGATCTCGGTCGCTAGGCTGCAGACGAGCCCGATGAACACGACCTTTAACGCCAGACGGATCGCTGGGGATGCACGCAGGGCGATTTCCTCCCGTGCGTGGTCGAGGCGGTTCAATACGGTCCCGGTCACGGCAGCATCTGGCGCGCGGCCTGTTTTCGACGGTCATCCCGCGTCGGAGCGGAGAGACGCGCCCGCGATTGTCTCCCTTTCGTGGCCACCTCGTACAGTTCGCAGCGTGGCTGCCGCACCTGGTTACGCGTCAGCAAAGCCCGAATGGCCGTGTTGCGCGCCACCGCCTGTGTTGGGGTTCGGATTCCTCCCTGACGCCCGTGTTTGATGGGTTATGCAAACGTTTGCATAAAGCCAATAACCCTTCGGGTCATGAAAGCGTAATGAAACGCGAATCTCGCCCTTGCACGTTGCTGGTGCACTTGTAATCGATTGTCAATCCGAAACGTTGGCCTGCGTTCTCCCAGCGCTCGGCGCGGACGACATGCATTTGTGCGAGGGTTTTGCGAGAATGATCCCCTTCGCGCGTCGCACAAAGCCTTCAAAGATGCCGGTATCGATGGGAGCGGTCCCAGATTCATCGCGTCCTCCGGCGTTGTCTGCTCGGAGTACGTGTGGACGAATCGCGACGCGCTGACTCCCATTGTCGGCGAATAGCCACATCGGCGCGGACGTTCGTCGCGTGGTTCTCGGTCGTTCTTGCGTTGCCGGCGATCGCGGCGACGCCGGGCGTACTCGTCATTCACAGCAACCAGCGCCCGACCCCGGCCGCCATCACGATCGAGGACACGCTGCGGACGGCCATCCCGGCAGGGCTCAAGGGACCGGTGGAGATCTACTCCGAGTACCTCGATAGCGAGTGGACCTCCGTGCAGGCCTACGGCGCGGCCGAGGCCGAGTTCCTGCGGGAGAAATACGCGCCCCGCAATATCGGCATCATCATGGCTGCGGCGCCCGCGGCGTTGCAATTCACGACCGCATATCGCGACCGCCTTTTTCCTGGGGTGCCGATCGTCCACATCGCGATGCCACGGGACACCCTGGAGCAAATGAAAGTACCGGCGGACGTCGTCGGCAAGACCGTCGACCTCGATCCGCTGCCGACGCTCAAGCTTGCGCTGCGCCTGCATCCGGATGCGAACCACATCGTCTTCGTCGTAGGCGCCGCGGAGCGCGATCGCGTCTGGGAGCAACGCTTGCGCGAGGCTGCGGCAAAGCTGGGTGATGGTGTCGCCGCCGATTACCTGATCGGTCTGCCGACCTCCGAGCTTACGCGACGACTTGTGGCGTTGCCGCCGCGCACGGTGGTGTTTTCGCCCGGCTACTTCTCGGATGGCACCGGTCAGGTCATCACGCCACGTCGGTCGATGGAGCTGATCGCACAAGCGTCTCGCGCACCCGTTTACGGAGCGTTGGATACGTTCATGGGGACCGGCATCGTCGGCGGATACGTCACGCCCTACGACGCGCAGGCGAGAGAGGCCGCCACCATCGCGGCGCGTCTGTTGACCGGCACACCGCCGACGGAGATCGCCCCCTCGTCGGTTCCACAGGTGCCAACCGTGGACTGGAGACAGCTTCGTCGCTGGCGCGTCTACGAGGGGCTGCTTCCGGAAGGGACGATCATCAAATTCCGCGAACCCACCGTCGTGGAGCGATACGGCGCCGAAATTGCGATCGCGCTCGCAATCCTCTTGTTCCAGGCCGGACTGATCGCCGCATTGCTTTGGGAGAGGCGAACGCGCCGCCAAACGGCGTCTGCGCTCGCGGAGAGCCAGCAGCAAATAAATCTGGCTGCGCGGGCAGTGCGATTGTCGCTATGGATCTGGGATGTGTCACGCAACCAGGTGCGGGTGGCACAGTCCCGGCCGAATCCGGGCGACATGAAAGAACAGATCATGACGTTCGATGACGTCGTCGCCGCCGTTCACCCGGCCGACCGCGAGACGCTCAGGCGCGCCATAAGGCGGGCGCGCGCAACCGGCGAAGAAGTCGATGTCGAGTACCGCGTCGTGGCCAAGGATGGCGACGTGCGCTGGCTCGCGGCCCGCGGCCGGGCGGAGCAGGGCGATTCGGAACGCTTGCTGGGCGTCGCGCTCGATATCACGGAACGCAAGGCCGCCGAGTTGCGTGAAGCCGAGGGCCAGAGAACCCTGCGCCACATGACGCGCATCGCCACTGTCGGGCAGCTCTCCGCGGCTATCTCGCATCAACTGAACCAGCCGCTTGCCTCGATCCTGGGTAACGCGGAGACGGCGCTGAAGATGCTCGGCCGCGAACCGCTCGATATGAAGGAGCTGCGCGATATCTGCCGCGATATCGTGAATGAGGATCACCGCGCCACGAACGTCATTCGTCGCTTGGGCGAGCTGTACAAGCGCGGCGACATGCGCATGGAGGCGATCGATCTCAACCATTTGATCCGGGAGACGCTCGAGCTTCTCGACGCCGAGTTGTTGATTCGCCATGTGGTGGTAGCCACCAACCTCGAGCCGGCATTGCCTCCGATCGCGGGCGGGCAGGTGCAGCTGCAGCAGGTGATCCTCAATCTCGTGCTCAACGCCGCGGACGCGATGAGCGCTCTCGATCCGGAAGCGCGGCGGCTCACGATCCGTACCGAAGGGTCCGGGGCGGAGGTGCGTCTCTACGTCGAAGACAACGGCCCGGGCATTCCTCCGGATCATCTCAAGGCCGTGTTCGATCCCTTCTGGACGACAAAAACCGGCGGCATGGGCATGGGGCTCGCGATCTGCCAGTCGATCGTTGCGGCGCATCGCGGTACCATCACAGCGGTCAACGCGGTGTGCGGGGCCATTTTCTGCGTCACCTTGCCTGCGAAGCGAACAACGTGATGGGAAGCGCAAACCCGCGGGAAGTCTTTCTCGTCGACGACGACCCCGGCGTTCTGAAGGCGCTGTCGCGGGTGTTGCGCGAAGCGGGCTACGCCGTCGAGACGTACGAATCGGCGGAGTCGTTCCTCGCCCGCTATCGTGCAGGAAGCGAGGGATGCCTGGTGCTGGACGTGAGCATGCCTGGGCTCGACGGCCTCGAATTGCAGCGATTTTTGGCCAGCGAAGGTGAACTGCTGCCGATCGTCTTCGTCACCGGCCGCGGCGACATTCCGATGTCGGTCCGAGCGATGAAGGCCGGCGCGTCTGATTTCCTGACCAAGCCCGTACGCGCGAACGCATTGCTGGCGGCCGTCCACAGCGCGATCGAGCAGGGCGCGATCGCGCGTCGTGCACGGGCGGAGACCGAGGATCTGCGGCGACGCCTGCAAAGCCTGACCGCGCGCGAGCGCGAGGTACTCGCGGCGCTGGCGGGCGGCAAGCTCAACAAGCAAATCGCGGCCGACCTGGGCGTGGTGGAACAGACGGTCAAGTTCCATCGCGCACAGATCATGGAGCGCATGCAAGCGAAGACCATCGCCGAACTGATGCACATCGCCGCGCGCCTCGGGATTCGCGCTTCCACGCCGCGTGCGAACACCGACGCCAAGAGACCCGGTTAATCCTGACAGCCGCCGCCGGAAAGCTCCCGCACTAACCCAAAGGCCAGTTCCGGCGCGGCCCGCAACGCCGTAACGTTCGGCGCGTGACAAGCGCCAACCCCATGATCGCCGTGGTCGACGACGAGGCGCCCGTGCGCACGATGCTCGCGCGCGTACTGCGCGTCGCCGACTACGAATTCGCGACGTTTGCATCCGGCGAGGAGCTCCTGGCCTCGCTGGCGACGCGCGTTCCCGCGTGCGTGATTCTCGACATCCACATGCCCGGGCTCTCCGGGCTCGACGTGCAATCGCGGCTTCGTGCGGCTCGCGTCGACGTTCCGGTCATCTTTATCACAGCAAGTGACGATCCTGCGCTCGACAAGCTCGCTGCCGAAGCGAATGGCGTCGCGCTGCTTAGAAAGCCGTTCGCGAGCGAGCTGCTCCTGCGCACGATACGCGAGGCATTGCCGAACCGGGATTGCGCCGCTTCGTGACCGCGAGGCCTGCACGAATGGGGCTACGCCAATACGGCGTTTACCGACTGGTCGCAGGCATTTCGTGTGTGGCTCGACAGCGTGCATCGAGCGTAGGAGAAGTTTTCGGCAACGAAAAGAGCAGGACCGATAGCATGACTCGTCAGTGAAGTGTCATGCGATTGGCTGGGAAGCGGCCCATCTGACGTGACCTGAACCAAAGTGTAGTTCGCGCCATGCACGATCGGTTGTACAACCTTGCTGTTGCAATCCAGCAGCGCTCGTTTAGGAATCGCCGGAATCGGATTTAGGCTCAACGAAATTGGGAGTCACAGCATGAATATCGCAAAGCGTCTCTCTGTTGCCCTCGCGGCATTGACATTCGCGGTTTTCGCAGCCATACCGGCGCTCGCACAGAACATCCGGGGCAGCTCCGAGGGCCCGACCAAGGCCCCGGGCTACGATCATCCGGACCAGTTCATGCATCTGAAAGACGTGGCGCCAGCCGACAATATGTATCCGGTCATCGCGCATCCCCAGCAGGAGAAGCAGGCACGGGACAAGCTGGTCGCACTTCAGGCCAAGACCGGCAGACGGCCCAACATCCTGATCTTCCTGTTGGACGACGTGGGCTGGTGGGACCCGGGATTCAATGGCGGCGGCATCGCTGTTGGCAACGAAACCCCGGTGATGGACAAGCTCGCTGCCGAGGGCCTGGTGCTCACGTCGGCGTACTCGACGCCGTCCTGCTCGCCGTCCCGCGCGACGATTCACACCGGTCAGAACCCGCTCCACCACGGCATCCTGCGCCCGCCGATGTATGGCGAACCGGGCGGCCTCGACGGCGCCGTGACGCTTCCGAGCATACTCAAAAAGCTGGGTTACGTGACGCAGGGTGTCGGCAAGTGGCACATGGGCGAGAACAAGGGCTCGCTGCCACAGAATGTCGGCTACGACGACTATGTGGGATTCCTCGGCGTCTCGGACATGTACACCGAATGGCGCGATACGTATTTCAACCCCGAAGTCGCACTCAGCCCCTCGCGGTTCCGAATGATGGAGGAGGATCCGTTCAACCATAACGAGGTCCACTGCGCGCCCGCCGACAAGGAGAAATGCCAGGACCTGCGGTTGATCGATCTCGACTACATCAAGGACCTCGACACGCACTGGCTCGAAGTGAGCACCAATTTCATCCGCAAGATGAAGGACAGCCCGAATCCGTTCTTCCTCTATCACGCAACGCGCGGCTGCCACTTCGACAACTATCCGAACGCCAAGTACGCCGGCAAGTCGCGCGCTCGCACGGTGTTCAGCGATTGCATGGTGGAGATGGACGATGTGCTGGGCTCGCTCGTCAAGACGCTCGAAGAAACCGGACAGCTCGAGAACACGCTGATCTTCCTGACGTCCGATAACGGTCCCGAGTGCGAGATTCCGCCGCATGCCCGCACGCCGTTCCGCGGCTGCAAGGGCTCGAGCTGGGAGGGCGGCGTGCGCGTGCCGACGTTCGCCTACTGGAAGAGCATGATCAAGCCTCGCCGCTCGGACGGTCTGTTTGATCAGGCGGACTTGTTCAACACCATGATCTCGATCGCCGGCAAGCCAGGCGCGCAAGTCGGCGAGTTCGTGACGAAGACGACGTACATCGACGGCATCGATCAGACCGGCATGCTGCTCGCCGACAACGGTGAGTCGGCGCGCAGGAGCCGTCCGTACACCCTGAATCAATACTTTGCGATGATGCGCGTGGACGAGTTCAAGTACATCTTCACGACCGAGATCCAGGGCGGTTTCTTCCAGAAGGGTGACATCGGCGGCTTCAGCGGCCCAATCGTCACCGATACCGGTGGCGCGGTCCTGATCAATCTCTATACGAATCCGCAGGAAGACGTCAGCATCGGCGTTCGCCACATCCCGATGGCGGTGCCGGTCATCGGCACTGCCGGCTGGTACTACAAGCAGCTCATCAAGTATCCACCGCAGTTCAAGATCGGATTCATTTCGAACACCCCGCCGATCTACGACCTGCTGCCGAAGGCGCGGGAGGCGATCGAGAAGCTGCAGACGCAGGACGAGAGGTACGCACGACCTCAATAGAGGACTCGCGAAAGACGGCTGCGGTAGTTGATAACGCGGGCGACCCAGAATGGGCCGCCCGCGGATCATTGAGACGCCGCTACGAGGTGCTCGGAACAACGCCCCGTGTCAAGCGGTGGCAGACGGGGCGCTCGTACAACGAGCCGATCCAGGCGCTCGTGACCCAAAACTGCAACGGCGGAAGCGGGCCATTTTCGTCTGTCGACTGAACGCGACGTCCAGCCAGCCCCGGATGCTGCCGCGACTAGGCGGGTGTTGGCAGTATTGCCAAGAACAATCGGTGCAATGTTCTAGCAAGCGCGATCGACTGTGCGCGGCATCACCGCTCGCAGGTTGTCACAGCATTGTCATCGCGCGGCTGTGACGGCTCGGCGTCGGGTTCACTGAACCAAAGTGTAGTTCCCGTAGGCGCCGAACGCCTGTAGAAATGTCCACCACAAGGTTTAAGGGGAGATTGACATGCTATGCACACGACTATGGCGCTTGCTGCTTGCCGCTTCGGTGACGATTACCTTAGGGACAACCAGCGCGCTCGCGCAGCAGAAGCCCAACATCTTGGTGATCATGGGCGACGACGTCGGCTGGTTCAACATCGGCGCCTATCACCAGGGGATCATGTCCGGCAAGACGCCGAACCTCGACAAGCTGGCCTCGCAGGGCATGCGCTTCACTGACTACTACGCCGAAGCGAGCTGCACGGCGGGGCGCGCCAACTTCATCACTGGCGAGATCCCGCTGCGCACGGGTCTCACAACGGTGGGCCAGGCGGGCGCCGACGTCGGCATTCCGGATCAGGCGGTGACGCTTGCCACGGCGCTGAAGGCGCAGGGCTACGCCACCGGTCAATTCGGCAAGAATCACCTGGGCGACCTCAACAAGTACCTGCCGACGGTGCATGGCTTCGACGAGTTCTTTGGGTATTTGTATCACCTCGACGCACTGTCCGATCCGTACTGGTATTCGTTCCCCGTCGACGAGAAGTTCTACAACACGTACGGGCCACGGAGCGTGATCCACAGCTACGCAACTGCGACCGACGATGCGACGGCGATGCCGCGCTGGGGCAAGGTGGGCAAGCAGAGGATCGTCGATGAGGGCCCGCTTCCGCCGTTCCCGGACATGTCGAACGTGCCGAACATGCACGATCTGCCGTTTCTCAAGGCGAAGTACGACATGACGACCTTCGACGAGGTGCTGGTCAAGGCCTCCAGCGACTTTATGGACAAGGCCAAGGCGGCCGGCAAGCCATTCTTCGTCTGGCACAACACGACGCGCATGCACGTCTGGACGTTCCTATCGAAGAAGTACAGCTCGATGCAGAACTACGAAACCAACTACGGGATCGAGGAAGCCGGCATGGCGCAGCTCGACGACGACGTGGGTTTGTTGCTGAAGCATCTCGACGACATGGGTGTAGCCGATAACACGATCGTCATCTTCACGACGGACAACGGCGCCGAAGTGTTTACGTGGCCCGACGGCGGCATGACGCCGTTCAAGGCAACCAAGGGCACGGTCGGCGAGGGCGGTTTCCGCGTGCCTGCGATCATCCGCTGGCCGGGCAAAGTCAAGCCGGGCGCGGTCGAGAACGGCATCTTCTCGGGACTCGACTGGTTCCCGACGCTGGTGGCGGCCGCAGGCAATCCGAACATCACCGATCAACTCCTGAAGGGCGTGACGCTCGACGGTCGGACCTACAAGAACCACCTCGACGGGTACAACCAGATGGACTTGCTGACCGGCAAGGGTCCGTCCGCACGCCACGAGGTCTTCTACTTCGGCGGCCCGACCCTGGGCGCCGTTCGTATCGACGACTTCAAGTTCACGTTCTATCAGCAACCCTGGGGTTGGCCCGGCGAAAAGATCACCACCGACATGCCGGTGATGGTCAACATTCGTCAGGATCCGTTCGAGCGCACGCCGATGACTCGCGGCGAGTCGATGAACGTGGGAGCGGGCGGATACATCAACGATTTCTACGCCCGCGAGTTCTGGCGCTTCGTCATGGTCCAGCAGCATGTCGCCAAGCTGGCCGAGACGGCGATCGACTATCCGCCGATGCAGGATCCCGCGTCGTTCAACCTCGACGCCGTGAAGAAGAAGATCGAGGCGATGATCAGGGAGCACCACGGGCAGTAATCGGCCCATGGCGGAAAGACGGGCGCTCTCTGCGGGCGCCCGCTTCCCATGACTTGTCGGTCACTGAATTTGCTCCGGGCCGCGTCATGGCGGTACTTCACGCTTGGGTCGCGGGCCGTCACCCAAGGCGGCCCGCGACTTTCCGCGACTCAACAGGATCACATGGGAGAAATTCGATGCGCACTTGCCCAGCGCTTCGCGCCGTCTTGCTGCTTGTCGCCGGAGTGTTGCTGCTGCACGTTGCCGATCCGGCCGCCGCGGAGGGCGCCGCCCAGCTTCAAAGCGACGCGAGAAGCGCACTCGATAGCCTGACGGCCGGCACACCTGCGGCGAAAGAGCTCTCGAAGAGCGCTGTCGCCGTTCTCGTCTTTCCGAAGATCACGAAGGCGGGCTTCATCCTCGGCGGCCAATATGGTGAGGGCGTCCTCTTCGAGCGCGGGAAGGCGGTCGGCTATTACAGCACCGGCGGTGCGTCCTATGGACTCCAGGCGGGTGCCCAGGAATACGGCTATGCCATGTTTTTCATGAAGCCCGCCGCGCTGGAGAGCCTGAAACAAACCGACGGCTTCGAGGTTGGCGTGGGCCCCAGCGTGGTCGTGGTGGACGAAGGCATGGGGAAATCGCTCACGACGATCACTGCGCAGAACGATGTCTACGCCTTCATCTTCTCCCAGCAGGGATTGATGGCGGGCGTCGGCATCCAGGGGAACAAGATCACGCCCATCAGCAAGTAGATACGGGACGAAAAGCGACTTGGGACTGACAAGTGACGCCGGGGATGCTTGCGAATCTAAGCGAAGGCGTGCGCCTGACACGCTGGCACGCGCACGCACGACGGCCGATTCCTGGATGAACGGCTACGCTCGGCTTCGAAGGGTTCAATGACGCACGTTGCGTCTCGATCGATGAGGCTCACTGCCTTATTGACCCTGTTATGCGGGGCTTCTGCGGCCCACGCCGAGATGAGTGCCGAAGAACTCGCCAAGCTCGCACAGAATCCCGTCGGCAACCTGATCAGCGTCCCGTTCCAGAACAACACCAACCTCAATTTCGGCCCGGAGAAGGGGACGCAGAACATCCTCAACATTCAGCCGGTGATCCCGATCGAGATCACCAAGGACTGGAACATCATCACGCGCACGATCATGCCGGTGATCTGGATGCCCTCGCTCGGGCCCGACACTCCGGCGAAGAACGGCTTCGGCGACATCGAGTTCACCGCATTCCTGTCGCCCGCGAATCCTGGCGAGTGGATCTGGGGCGTGGGGCCGATCGTGCAACTTCCCACCGATAGCGGGTCAGAATTTGGGAACAGGAACTGGGGCCTTGGCCCGTCGGGCGTTGTGCTCCACCTCAAGCACGGAGACCCGTGGGTCTACGGCGTGCTGGTCAACAACGTGTGGTCGGTCAGCGGCAACCGGCAAGGCGGCTCGTACAGCAACGGGCTGATCCAGCCGTTCGTGAATTACAACTTCGAAGGCGGTCTCTATCTCACGAGCTCGCCGATCCTCACCGTCGAATGGGACGCGCCGTCCAGCCAGCGATGGACGGTGCCGCTGGGCGGCGGGGTGGGCAAGATATTTCACCTGGACAAGCTGCCAGTGAACACGCAGATCTCTGCCTATTACAACGTCGTGCGCCCGGACTTCGGTCCGAATTGGCAGATTCGTGCGCAAGTGCAGCTCATGCTTCCGAAGTAGTTACGATAATGTCGCGCGGCCGGTGCGGCACCATCACCTGGTCGATGCGATCGCGCTCATCGCGTCTCGCGGCGGAACGCCGGTCTGATCGCTCCGTGCTTTCACCTCGCCCTTGACGTCCAGCGACTCCCAGGTTTAGGCTCAACCTGCTGGGGATTTCGCAGACTCCCCGGATCCCAAGACGCCCAACGCGTCCAAGTCTGCCTCCGACCGGGGCGTTAAGGCCTCGACGGGAGATTGCGTTGGGTGCCGTGTCGAGAATTGCTTCCACGTCAGATGAGCGTCGAGTCGAGCCGGCTGCTGCCGCTCGACGCTCCGCCCTTCCACGGTCTTCGTCGTGCCCACGTCGCTTTCGATAGGTGCTCGTGCGAAGAGTCGCCGCCATCAGGAGGCACCGGTTTCCACCCTCCGCGAGGGACCAGACGATGAAATGGATTACGCGCGAACGCGTGAAAGTGGACCGGGTCGCCTGCCCGTGGCTCATCCGGAAGTTCATCGATCCGCAGGCCGAGTTCCTTTTCGTTCCGTCGGAGGAGGTGATGGCGGTCGCCGCTCGCGAGAACGCCATTCCCTACGACGTGAAGGACGTCGAGCTCGGCCATCACGGCAAGGCGTGCTCGTTCGACGCGATCGTGAAGAAGTACAGCCTCGATCGCGATCCCGCGATTACGCTTCTGGCGAAGATCGTGAATGGTGCCGACACTGACAATTCCCTGTGGCAGCAGCCCGAGGCCGCGGGGCTGAATGCCGTCGCCGAGGGCTTTCGCCATCTCGGGTTCAAGGACGACCACGAGATCAATCGAGCCGAGTGGATCGTCTACGACGCGCTCTACGCGTATTGCCAGGAGATGATTCGTCGCGGGAAACCGGAAGGGGCGTTCAGGTAGGCGTCACGATTCTTGGGCTCGGGCGACCCATGCGAGAGCGTGCAGAGTGAATCAGGAACGGCCTTATTCGCTTGTCCAGCTCATCGGGTATTTTCTGAAGCTCGGGACGATCGGTTTCGGCGGTCCGGTCGCGCTGGTCGGCTACATGTACCAGGATCTCGTCGAGTCGCGGCACTGGATCAGCGAGGCCGAGTACAAGGACGGCCTGACGCTGGCGCAGCTGATGCCCGGCCCGCTGGCGGCGCAGCTCGCGATGTATCTCGGTTACGTGGATTACCGCATCGTGGGCGCCACGCTTGCCGGCATCGCCTTCGTGTTGCCATCGTTTGCGATGGTCGTGGCGATCGGCTGGGCCTACGTGCATTTCGGCGGGCTTCCCTGGATGCAGGCGGCGTTCTACGGCGTCGGGGCGGCCGTGATCGGCATCATCGCGATCAGCGCCTACAAGCTCACGACGAAGAACATCGGTCACGACAAATTGCTGTGGGCGATCTACCTCGTGACCGCCGTCTTCACCGTGTGGACGCAGTCGGAAAGCGTCTGGATCTTCCTCGGCGGCGGTGTGCTTAACTGGCTGGTGCGTGCCCCGCCCAAGCGCAGGTTCGGACGCGACGCGGCGCCGGCAGTCGCGGCACTCGCGCCGCAAGGGAGCGCGATTGCATCTAGCATCGATTGGGCGCTGTTGCTGCAGATGGGCGCGTTCTTCGCGAAAGCCGGAGCCTTCGTGTTCGGCAGCGGGCTGGCGATCGTTCCGTTCCTTTACGGCGGCGTTGTCCACGATCACCAGTGGCTCACCGAGCGTCAGTTCCTCGATGCGGTCGCGGTTGCCATGATCACGCCCGGCCCGGTCGTGATCACCGTCGGGTTCATCGGGTATCTGGTTGCGGGCCTGCCGGGCGCGACGGTCGCGGCGCTCGGCACGTTCCTGCCGTGCTACCTGTTCACGATCGTTCCCGCGCCGTACTTCAAGAAATACGGCAAGCGGCCGGGGCTGGTGGCATTCGTGAACGGCGTCACAGCCGCGGCCATCGGCGCGATCACCGGTGCGGTCGTCGTGCTCGCCGAGCGCTCGATCGTGGACCTCGTCACCGGCGGCCTCGCTCTGCTGGCGGTCGTGGCGATCTGGAAATTAAAGAAGCTGCCGGAGCCGGTGGTGGTCGCGATCGCGGCGCTGATCGGCCTCCTCGCGTATCCGGCACTGCATCCGTGAGCTGGTCGATGGCATTGTTCGATTTCGCAAGGTGCAATTGGCGCACCATCACGACCTCGGCGTTGTGGTTTGCGAGCTTCGCCATCTTCGCTCAACCCGCCGCGCCGCTTGCACTCACACAAACGATCGCGATGCCTGGCGTTTCGGGCCGAATCGACCATCTGGATGCCGACCCGGCCGGCGAGCGGCTGTTCGTGGCGGCGCTCGGCAACGACACCGTCGAAATCATCGACCTTCGCGCCGGACGTGCCGTCGCGCGCCTCGAGTCCTTGCGGGAACCGCAGGGCGTTGGCTATGTGCCGGCAGCCGGCCAGCTGTTCGTCGCCAACGGCGGAGGTGGCGTCACGGTGTTTTCCGGGACGCCGCTCCGGCTCGCGGGAAGGATCGATGGGCTGGACGACGCCGACAACGTTCGTCTCGATCAGGACGCGTCGTACCTGTATGTGGGCTACGGAAGAGGACTCGCGGTGATCGATCCGGCGAGCCGGCAGATCATCTCGCGCATCCCGCTCGCGGGTCACCCGGAGTCGTTCCAGCTCAGGAAAACCGATGCGCGCCTCTTCGTGAACGTCCCATCGGCGCGCCAGGTTGCGGTGGTGGATCGCAAGACTCAGCAGCAGGTCGCGACGTGGCGGCTTGGCGACGCCGGAGGCAACTTCCCGATGGCGCTCGACGAGCAGCATGGTCGATTGTTCGTCGGGACGCGACAGCCACCGCGCTTGATTGTGTACGACACCGACAGCGGAAAGAGCGTCGCGACGCTGCCGATCGGAGGTGATGTCGACGATCTCTTCTACGACTCGGCTCGCCGCCAGATCTACGCGGTCTGCGGCGAAGGTGTGATCAACGTCATCAAGCAGCGCGACGCGAACGACTACGTGCCCGTCGGCGACATCAAGACCGCACCCGGGGCGCGCACGGGGCTCTTTGTCGCGGAACGGAACGCCTTGTATGTCGCGGTTCCGACGCGTGGATCGTCGGGAGCGGAGATCAGGGTCTTCTCGATGCAATGACGCCATTCGGGGGGCGTATCGGGCGGTGGACACGTTCCGCATTCCCTGAGGAGCGGCGCCCGTCGATCGTGAGGCCGCTTGCAGGAGGCCGCTCAAGCTTTGAAAGCGCCCAAACCCGCCCGCATGCCGGTGAACCCAGCAGTCATCGCGCCGCCGTCCGTCACCTGCCGGGAAATCGCGGATACAAGGGCGCCAAACTGGTGTAGCGTGCGATCCGTCGGCCGCACTTCCCACCGGGAGGATGCGCCGAACGCGCTCGGGGGGCGTGCCTGAAGCCATCGCGGCGTCCTTCCCGCGACGAAAACTCAAAATCAGGGAGCCAAAGATGACGGTCGAACAGGCACTAGGGCTCATCGCGCTTCTTCTCGCCTTGTGGGCCATCCACTGGGCGCGTCGCGCGGCGAACGCGAGCGAGCGGGCCGCCGCGGCGGCGGAGAAAAGCGAGCTCGCAGCCAATCGCAGCGCGCTCGCGGCCAAGCGATGGGCCGAAGCGTCGCTAGCCGGCGCGCCAGCGTCTGCAACGGCGGAGTCCGGGGCGCAGGATGGCGCGAGCGATGAACCGCTCCCCTTCGATGCACTCGTGAAGGAATTGATGGCGAGTTGGGCCGAAGCGAAGACCGCTTTGCCGTTCATCGAGCGCCATCCGGAGCTCCCCGAAGCCGAAGCGAGGCGCGTCGTCGAGAAGGCGTTCTATTTCATGGGACGCGACGAAGCCGAGGCGAAGCAGCACGCCCAGGCAGTGCTCAACTTCCATCGCGCCCACCAAACCCACGCGGCCTGACTTCCGCGGGTTGGAGGTCTCCGGGGAGGCGTCACCCCCGACGCAGCGGTCGCGCCGTCGCCGCGGTCGCGCGGTCCCGCGTACCTGCGGGGGTTCAATCGCCCGATTTAGCGCCGCCCGGCGACTCCGATGGACTCCGGCTCGACGTGCCGCCGAGCGAAGCGTTGAGCGCCGTGGCCAGCGCCGCGTCGCCGCTCACCAGGTCCTGCCAGGCGAGTTCGACGCCCTTGCGATGCCCCTTGAGCGCAAGCAGCAATCCAGTGGGGGAGATGGTCAGCGTATAGAGCTGCTCGCCGATCTGCAGTTCGCGCTTCAGCGGTTTTTCGAGCTTCGCGGTCATGGGTTTTCCCTATTCCCAATCGTGGTTTGTCACTACGGGGACGCGTCCTGAGTTACGGACACGCCGGGCTCGCATTGGTTGCAACGATCACGCGGTGATCCGCTTTCCGCAAGTATTTCCGGTAGATCGAATTCTGCCCGAGTCGCCGTGCCGGCAGAAGACTCTGCAGCGTCCGGCAGCACTCGCGCGGTTTCGATGACCGCTTTGGTTCGCGTCGATCCTGGCCGTCGACGCGGCGCCTTCGCTCGTCACCAGGTGGGTGGCGCGCGTCGGTCCGTCTCCGGCCTAGTGCCATTCGGGAATCGCCGGAACGCAAAGGGTCTCGACTTCCGGGAGATCGAAGCCGAAATAGTCGCTCAAGAGCGTGCGTAACGCGCGCCGGTCCTCGAGTTGCATCGTCGTCGATGCAGACCCGCGAAAAAACGTGACGTCGCGGTCGAGGACGGCCACACGTCCATTGGGAATCAGCGCTCGCATCATCAGGTGGTTGACGAACGGCGATCGCGGGTACGTGCTCGTGAAGTGATTGCCGACCTCGAAATCGACGATGTTGTCGCGGTCGAGGGTCGATACCCAGGCATCGACGAGCTTGTCGCCGCTTCGCGCGCGCAGAACCCAATACGGATCGTCACGAACCATCCAGTGCGTTGCGTCCGCCGGGGGCGCATTCGACTGATCGGTGAAGGGGACGGGAAAGCGTGGCGCAAGCGCGCCGAGTCCCGGGTCCACGACGAAGATTCCCTCCGCCAGCGAAACCTTGAGAAACATGTGCGTCCGCGGGGATTCCTCACGGCTCGCGACCATGACGACCCGCGCGACATGCCGAACGAGTGTGAACCCGAGTCGCTCGAGCACGGCGGCGAAAAGCGTCCCATGCTCGAAGCAATAGCCGCCACGGTGCGCGCGGACGAGCTTTGCTTGCACACCTTCGAGATCGAGGCGGATCGGCCGACCCAGCAGCACGTCGAGATTCTCGAACGGGATATGCGACATGTGGGCTTCGAGCATGCCGGCCAGCGATACGAGATCGGCGTTCGTGGAACCGCCCCATTGGATGCGATGAAAATAGGCATCGAGATCGAGATCGGCGCGCATTCGCTTAACGACGGAGCATCACTCGGAGGATGCCCGGCTTGCGCCCGGGATCAAACCGCGATGAAGGAGTTGTCACGACGTTGTCGTGCAGTTGCACCATCGCGCTGAGCGGCAGCGGCAGTCCGCGAGCGATACCGAATAAGCAAAGAACCCTGTCGTGTCCCTGTCGTGTATTCATCGATCCACCGAATTCTCCTGATCCGCAAATGTGATTAGCCTTTCTGCGCGACCGGTCCTATCTTGACGTTACGTGACGCTGACGTTGCGGCGTCGCCATTCTTGGAAAGGAAGTATTGGCCATGAAAAGTCAGGCTAACTCACGTGTGCAACAGACGGAGTCCTCGCTCGATTACGTCGACGCCTACCAGCGTGCGATCGCATTGCGACGCGCGGAAGAGGCTGCGGCGCTCGCGGAATTGACCCTCGAAGCTGGCGAGCGGACCCGCGCGTCGTTCCGCAAGCTCGCAAACGCCGTGCGCAGGGCGTTCCTCCGCTCGCAACCGAGCGCGTAGTCAAAAGTTGCCGGCGGATCTGCTGGTCTTTTTTTGCCGGCGACGCGCGGTCGATCCTGTCGGTGCGGTGATGACCCGAAGCATCAGTCGCGTCCTCCGGTGCATGAAAGAGGTAGAGACCGATCGTCACGATCGCGTCTTCCATCTGCTTCAGCCCGAAGAAGGGCGGGTGACAAAGCGACGAACATGCCGGAGGGGCGGACGCCCGTCAAGCCCGGTTCGTCGCCCGGGCGGCGTCGCCCGCGGCGGGGACTACGCTACGCGGCGTCAATGCATCAACGCAGCCGACATCACCTTCGTGAGCTCCGCCGTTTCGACGGGCTTCACGAGATGCATGTCGAAGCCAGCCTCGCGTGTGCCGACCGCGTCGTCCGCCTTGCCGAAGCCCGTCACGGCGACGATCAAGGGCTCCGGGCTGCGCTTGCGTTCGCGGAGCCGGCGCGCGACCTCGACGCCGTTCATCCCCGGCATCGCCACGTCGAGCAGAATCACGTCGGGTCGAAATCCTTCCGCGGCGCTCAGCGCCGACGCGCCATCGTGAACGACGTGGACCTCATGGCCGAGTTGCCGCAGCAACGCGGCCAGCATGGCTGCCGCGTCGATGTTGTCGTCGACGACGAGCACGCGCCGCAGCGGCGCGGAACGGCGGACGACAGTTGCAGGAACGTCGACCGCGGCCGGGGGCTCGAGCAAGGGCAGGCGAACCACGAATTGCGCACCCTTTCCCAGCCCCTCGCTCCTCGCCTCGATGGTCCCGTGGTGCTGCTCCACGATGCTCCGTGCAAGCGCGAGTCCGACCCCGAGGCCGCTGCCGGGACGGTGCAACATGTTGCGTCCCTGTACGAACATGCCGAAGATCGTGCCGAGAAGCTCGGGCTCGATGCCGTGTCCGGTGTCGGTGACGGTGATCACGACCTCGCCGCCGCGTTCCTTCCTTTCGGTGGTGATCCTCATGTCGATCCGCCCACCCGGGTCGGTGTAGCGCGCCGCATTGTTGAGGAGGTTCGTGAGCACCTGGGTGAGGCGCAACGGATCGCCGTCGACATAGGTCGGATGCGGCGGCAGGTCGGTATGAAGTACGTGGCCCGCCTGATCGATGGCCGGACGCGCCGCCTCGATGGCGCGTGACACGACGTCGGCGAGCCCGGTCTTCTCCTTGCGGACCTCGAGCGTGCCGCGCGTGATTCGGCTGATATCGAGCAGGTCGTCGACGATGCGTGAAAGCTGCGCGCTCTGGCGATCGATCGCGCCGCGAAGCATCTCGAACCGCGGATCGCCCACGTCCAAGCGCTCGAGCAGCGTTGCCGCGTTGCGGATCGGCGCCAGGGGGTTCCGGAGCTCATGCGCGAGCACCGCGACGAAATCGTTGATTCGGCGCGCAGCCAGCTCGAGCGCGGCAGTGTGCCGCTGCTGTGTCAGGTCCTGCGTCACCTTCGCGAACCCGTGCAGGCGTCCCTCGGCATCGTAGAGTGTGGTCACCACGACCCGCGCCCAGAACTTGGATCCGTCCTTGCGTACGCGCCAGCCCTCGTCCTCGACGCGGCCGGTTTCCCGTGCGATGGCAAGCTCGCTCCACGGCTTGCCGCTCTCGATATCCTCGTTCGAGAAAAAGCGCGAGAAGTGCTGGCCGATGATTTCGGAGCCGTCGTAGCCCTTGATGCGGTGGGCGCCCAGGTTCCAGCTCGTGACCAGCCCTTCCGGGTTGAGCATGTAGATCGCGTAGTCCTGAACGCCTTCCACGAGGAGCCGGAATCGCTCTTCGCTTTGTCGCATCTCCTCTTCGTGCTTTCTCCGCTCGGTCAGGTCGCGCGTGATCTTGGAGAAGGCGAGAAGGCGCCCGCGGTCGTCGCGGAGCGCCGTGATGACGACATTCGCCCAGAAGCGTGAGCCGTCCTTGCGCACGCGCCAGCCCTCGTCCTCGAAACGGCCTTCGGTGGTCGCGCGCTCGAGTTCCTTGTCCGGCCATTTCCGGGCCCGGTCTTCGGCCGTGTAGAAAACCGAGAAATGGCGATTGAGGATCTCGCCTTCCGTGTACTGCTTGATCCGCTGCGCGCCCGCGTTCCAGCTGATCACCTGCCCGCGGGGATCGAGGAGGAAGATGGCGTAGTCCTGGACGCGGCTGGCCATCAGCTGAAAGAGCTTCGGCTCCGGCGGCTCAATGACGCGTGGCGTGGGTCGCCGTTGGCTTCGAGTGCGGCCGGGCCGCTTTGGCGTAACGGGCATCAGGCCAAAGTTACTCGCGGTTTCCGGGAACCGCCGTAGGACGACATCCCGAAAGTGCGTAATCGTGCGCTGACCCGCCGTCGAAGGCTGCCGCGCGCGTCGCCCGCCGTGACGCTCGGGCGGTCGGTTCCGAGGGTTGAACAGGGCGCGAACCGGGGTCAGGTGAGGGCGAAAGGGAGGGAGATGACCCACAGCCCGACGACGGTATAGATCACCATCAGTAGCAGCATCGGCAGCTGGCTCCGCATCGCCTCGCGACGCGAGCGGAAGAGCCGCAGCGCGACGCGATGGGAGAGCCAGACGCTCACCATGTGGCCGATCACGATCAGCGCGACTTCGGTGTGCCACACGAGCCCCATGTTGAGCACCGGCCATTCGTTGCTCGGCCGGTCAAAACCGAATGGGTTCCAGCCCAGCCCGAAAGGATCGGTGATTAGATAAGGCACTGCCGGCAGGCGCAGCAGGATCGCCGTGTAGTAGTGCGCGAGGTTGTACACGAAGGCGATCGGCACGATCGAGAACGCGAATTCGAACGCGAGCTCGCGTACCGTGAGCGTCGTTCCGGTCGCCCATTTGACCAGTCGCAGAACCCCGAGATAGATCGCCAGATACAGGAACGGAAACAGGACGAGCCCGATGCGCTGGTAGACGCCGTACCATTTTTCGAGCGCCGCCTGCGCCGCGATGAGATCGGTGCCCGAGAGCGGGTGCAGCAGCGCGAGAATGTGGTTGTAGTAGAGGCCCATCCAGAAGATCGTCTGATGCATGCCGTCGTAGGTCGTGCTCGCGAGCATGAAGAGAACGAACACGACGAGGCTCATGTGCTCGGCGCGCGTTTCCGCCGCGGCGACGAAGGGGGGCCTCAGGTCCACGCGGCACGTCGTGCCATTCGGCGAGGGGTGGTACGCGATCGGCGCGAGGGTACCGACGATGCGCAGGAGGACTCCGAACATCTCGCCGTAGCGGAACCAGGCCGCCTTCCCGAACAGCCACACGCCCGCGAGCACGATCAGCGTGTAAACGATCAGCACGATGGCGAGCGGCCGCGGACGCGGGAGCACGAAGAGTTCGTACCCGACGAGGGCGAGGTAAAGGATCATCGCGGGCCAGTAGCCCCACGAGACGGGATAGGAAAAGCGCGGAGATGCTCGCTCGGACCGGCCCCCTCGCGTCCACTCGACGAGCGTTTGCCAGGGATTCGCGAGCGCATAGACGTCGCCAATCAGCGCCGTCGAATACAGGAGGCCGAGCAGGAACAGCTGCCAGAAGAGGAGCACGCTGATGTTGCGATCCGGGTCGCGCGTCGCGAAGAGACCGGCGCCGACGCAGAGGAGGAGCAGTGCGAACGCCACACCGCGCAGCGGCAGAAGGAAGCCGCGCGGGAGGTGGCCGACGGGCAGGGCGAACTCTGGCCCCGTTTGCCTCGCAGTGCTCGCGGTCCCGCGCATGAACCAGGCGATGAGCGCGAACGTTCCGACCAGCACAGCGGCCGACGCGTAGAGATAAAGATCGAACGGGATCGGGAGGTCGTAGCGGAGGATCAGGTCGTGCGCCGCGACGGGCCAGGACGTCAACCCCAGGCCCGCCACGATCCCGATCGCGGCCCGACGGCGACCGGAAGCGCGCGGCGCCAGGCTCACGTCAAAGCGGGGGAAGAGGAGGTCAGGAAGAAGCGGCAATGGTGGGTGAGCATACGCACGCCGAAGCCGGACGCAAGATCGAGGACGCGACGGCGTTAGCACCCAGCGGACACGACAAAAAAGCCGTCGCAACCCGCTGGCCTGCTCGAGCTGCGACGGCGTGGGGGAGACGGACGACGATCAGCGTCGATACTGTGCGATGGCGTCTCCCGATCCGCGCAGTGGCGCGGTCATGGAACGGTGATCTGCGCGAGCGAAGTGGGGACCGCCGTGAACAGCGCCGGGTCCATGGCGTTGTTGAACCGCAGCACTTGGAAGCCGTTGTCCGCGGACGTCGTCCACAACTCGATCACACCGTTGCGATTCAGGAAGCGGGAGTGCGACTTGTTCCAGTCATAGGTGCGGTTGACGGTGCCGTTGATGCCCGATCCGGGATTGTTCTCGCCGGTGTGGATCGGCGGCTTGTAGTACGCGACTTCCTTGGGGTGAAACACGTCGCGCACGTCGAAGACGCGAATGCCGGCTTCGTGACGGCTGCAGGCGACGAGATGCGCATCCTCGCGATTGTCGGCCGTGCAGTAGTGCGCGGAGTACCCGAAGCTTCCCGTCAGAAACGCCGGATCGTTCGCGAGCTTGTCGCAGTTTGCCGGGTCGTCGACCTCGAGCTTGAGCTTCGAGATCTCGACGGGATTCTTTTCATCGGTCATGTCGATCAGACGACCAAAGCCGAACACGGGCGTGCCGTTCGCGCATGCCGCGGATCGCGATCCCGCCTGCGACTCGTCGGAGACGAGCATCACCGGCCGGCCGGCGATGGTGATCTGCTCGCTTGTCATGCCGGTGGCGCCGTCGGTCCAGAAGAGCGAGCCGATGACGCGCACCTGCGGGTTCGCCTTGCGCTGATTGAAATCGCTGACGTCGAGAATGACGAGGCCGTCCTTGCCGGACGCGCCTTGCGCAGGATTCATCACGTACGCGCGGTTGCTGTCCTTGCTGATCGACAGGTCATGCGGCGCACCGATGCCATTCGGCGGCACCCAGTTCGTCAGCAGCTTCGGATTCGTCGGGTCGGCAATGTCGATGATGTAGAGGCTCGTCGGGAATGTGCTGCCGTAATACGTGCGTCCGTCCGGCGCCATTGCGCCCGCGTGTCCCTTGATCGTCGTTCCCGGCGGAACCGGAAGATTGACGCTTGCCTTAAGCACCGGATGTTTGCAATCGGTCACGTCGTACACCGCGAACCCGGGATTGATGCCGGACCCGCCTTCCGATTCGACGGCGGCAAGCAGCTTGCGCGCCGTGCTCATCTTCAGCGACTCCCAGGTTTGTAGGAACGATGTCGCGTTGAGATACGCAGTCGGTTGCGGATGCGCGGGATCGGTGACGTCGATGACCGCGACGCCAGGATGCACCTGTTGCGCACCGTTCGCGGTGCTGTAGTACGAGCAGACGTCGATCCAGGTCTGCGCGTGATACGCGCCTTCACCCTTCGATTGCCCGATCAGGTTGAGATTGCATTGGATGCCTTGCGCTGCGGAGCCGCCCATCCGCTCGGCGAGCGTCGTTTGTCCCTGCAACCCGGTCTCGACGTTGTCGCCGGAGGCGCACGAGGCTTTGAGCGTATTGCCCGTGGTACTCGAGCCCGAGCCGCTACCCCCGCCGCATCCGGCGAGCACGAGCGACAACGTCAAAGTGAGTCCGAACGCATACAGCCGCCGTGACGTTGATAACGACATGATTTCCTCCTTGCATCGGTTTACCACATTTGAGTATTTTTAATGCCGTGCTATGTATACACCAACCCGTTTTAAGCGTCAATTCGGTCGACTACAAATATTTTTATCATTGAGAATCAAATAGCTATGCCTGATCGATCTAGTCGTGCGCCAGCAAGGGACAAATTGCGGTTCCCCCCAACCACAGACCGGGAGACTGGATCCTGCATAGAGATCGTATTGACGGACTCACGCCCCTCCAATGAGGGGTCAAGCGATGCGCCTTCGCCCGAATGCAACGCCTTGTTTGCTCAACGAGTTGCGGCCCCTACGTGATTGCGATACGCGACCTAGCGCAACACATCTTCGCCGAACGGGTTGGTCGGCTCACGCGTCCAGCCGTCGCGCGCGGGTGCGCGCAGCGCCGGCATCGGCCTCGCGGCGAGTGGGTTGCGGCGCTCGCTCCGACCTGAGGGTAGGTCGCGGCGGTGACGTGGCCGCCGCCGCCCCTCGCTACCGAGCGATACCCGGCTTAGCGCCCGCCTTCCCAGTGTGCCTGGGGCAAGACCGGATACGGGGGATACGCGTACGCGTAGTACGTGTTGTAGTTGTAAGCGTAATCCGGAACGTCGTAGCGCGGCGAATACGCGTAGTCGGCGCGATCAACCACCACGTACCGTCCCTCGTGCCATTCGTTGCGGCGCGTGACGCTGTTCCAGCTCCAGTAGCCTGGAACCCAGTTTCGTACCGTGGGCTCGACGTCATAGCGGTAGTAGCGCGGCGCCACGACGTCGTAGCGCGGCGAGGTCACGACGTCATAGGGCGGCGGACCGTCGTAGCGCATGGTGATCGTCGACGTCGACGGAACGACGATCACGGTGTCGGCAAGCGCCGAGCCGCTCGCCAGCACGGCGGTTGCGATGCCGAGTGTGAGAAGAACGTTTCGACTGAACATCGCGTCTCCTTCGAAGATGCAGGGATGACCCTCGAAGAGTGCACCCGACCGCGCGGCAGCGACCAGCGGACGCCATCGACAGCTCGAGTCATCCCGCGCGACCTCGCACTGTAGGTCGATACCCTACGACGTTTCACACGCAGTCGACCGTGCGCCCTGGTGCCGCACGTCTTTCTCGCTCGCGTGTGGGATGCGCGACGCGGCCTGGTCTGACACGCTTGCGCGCCCATCACCGACATCGGTTGCGAGCGGAGTTCCTCACACTGGCGATGCGCCGCAGTCGCCAGCAATCCTCCAAGGGATTGCAGGTTTGTTGCAAGCGTTCCGCCGTCGAATGCAGCGTTCCTGCAAGCGGCGACAGTCTTCTATCCATACGCATTCGAAAGGATTCCAGCATGGCCACTGAACACGACATCTCAATCACCAGCACGACGTCGGGAACGCGCGTCGGACTGCCGCCCGAGGACGTCGATCCCCGGGCTTCGGCCGGGCGCGGCAGCGATCGCACGGGAGATTCTTACTGGGACGACAAACACGGGCCGGGCCCGCGCGTCATGGCGGCAGACACGCTGCAGGGCGACGATGTTCGTAACGATGCCGACGACAAGCTAGGCGATCTTTCGCACATCATGATCGACGTGCCAACCGGTCGCGTCGCCTACGGTGTGCTCTCGGTGGGCGGGTTCCTCGGGATGGGCGACAAGCTGTTCGCGATCCCGTGGAGCGCGCTGCGTCTCGACCCGGACGAGCATTGCTTCCGTCTCAACGTCTCGAAGGAGCAACTGAAAAACGCGCCCGGATTCGACAAGGATGCCTGGCCCTCGATGGCAGATCAGGCCTGGGCCGAGCAGGTACATTCGTATTACCGGGCAATTCCCTACTGGGACTGACGCGCGGCCGGCCAAAAACGGGGACCACGCGGTCCCCGTTTTTGTTCCGTTGCCTTTGGGCTTCGCGCGTCTCGTTCGAGCTCGAAAAATGCTCGCCTCGAGGATGGCCACTGCGGCCCCGAACGTGTTTGCCGCGGATTGAGGTGAAAGGATGGACCTCGCGGGCGTCGCGGCTCGACCCGCTGAAGCACCCAAGGCGGTACCTTCGAGACATGACGGGAGAAGCTCATGAAATCGAATCGGGAACTGCAGGAATGCATCGACGACTGCGAGAAATGCCACCGCACCTGCCTCCGCATGGCGGTCACGCACTGCCTCGCGATGGGCGGTCGACACGTCGAGCAGGAGCATTTCCGCCTGATGCTGGACTGTATCGACATTTGCCGGGTCGCCGCGGATTTCATGCTGCGCGAATCGACCTATCACCCGCGAATCTGCGGCGTGTGCGCGGATATCTGCGACGCCTGCGCCGAAAGTTGCAGCCGGCTCGACGGCATGCAGGAGTGCGTCAAGGATTGTCGCCGCTGTGCCGGGAGCTGTCGGGCGATGGCGGCCGAGACGGTCTGAGATTGCGTGTGGGGAGTTGAGCGCCAGTGCGGTCGGCGTCTCGCGGGTCGTGCTGTTTGCGGGATCTTGGTTCGTCTGGCCGCTGCGCTGGTGCCGCTCGCGTGGGGTCGAAAAGTTTGCTGCGAGCCATGGCGTGCTTTAGCGCCCGGAGAAACGCAGGTACGGAAAGCTTGTCGAGCTTCCGAAGAACTTCGCGCGCAAAAGCGCTCGTGAGGAATCCGCTTATTCGCCCGCTCGACGCGCGGGGAACGTAACGACGTTCTCGACGGAAGGCGAACGGTGGCTCCGCAGGGTGCCGAGGAGCTGCGTGATCATCGTGGCGCCGATCGGCTTCACCACGTGATAATCGAAGCCCGCCTGGCGCGAACGCACACGGTGATCGTCCTGGCCGTACCCCGACACCGCAACCAGCAGCGTGCGACGGAACGCGGGGTCGCGGCGTATGTGTTGCGCAACCGAGAAGCCGTCCATGCCGGGCAGGCCGAGATCGAGCAGTACAGCGTCCGGCCGCGTGCGGGCCACGGCGGCGAGCGCCGTCGTTCCGTCATAGGCGACGTGCACGTCGTGGCCGGCGGTGCGCAACACCATGGCGGTGCTTTCGGCGACGTCGCGGTTGTCGTCGACGACAAGCACGATCAGCGGCGTCGGTTGGAGTCCCAAAGCGTCTTCGCCAACGCTTGGCGCGCCCGCCGCGGGCGCCTCGTCGAGCGGAAAGCGCAACGTAAACTCGCTCCCCGTGCCGTGGCCTGCGCTATGCGCCGTCACGCTGCCGCCCTGCATCTCGACCAGCCGCCGTACGAGCGTCAGGCCGATACCGAGGCCGCCCTGCGAGCGCGCGAGGCTGTGCTCGAGCTGGATGAAGGGCTCGAAGATGCTCACCAGATCCTCGCGCGCGATGCCAACGCCGGAATCGCAAACCCTGAACGCGACTTCATTGCCCTCGCGCGCTGCCGTGACCGAGATGCGACCGCCACGATCGGTGTATTTCGCGGCGTTGTTGATCACGTTTGCGAGCGCCTGCGCGACGCGCGCGAAATCGCCTACGATGCGCAGCGGCTCCGGCGGGAGGAGGATCGTGAGCGCGTGATCCTGCGCGTCGACATTCGGCCGGCTCGTCTCGACAGCCGAGGCGACGACCTCCGCCACGTCGAGCGACTCGATCTTGAGGTCGATCTTGCCGCGCGTGACGCGCGAGACGTCGAGGAGATCGTCGACGAGCCGCGTCAGATGCTTCAGCTGCCGGCCGATGACCTCGCGGCACCAGGCTACCTTCGCGCCGTCGTCCGCGCACGCCTGCATCAAGTGCACCGCGTTGCTGATCGGTGCGAGCGGGTTGCGCAGCTCGTGCGCGAGCATGGCGAGGAACTCGTTCTTGCGGCGGTCCTCGTCGCGGATGTTCTTGTAGAGCAACGCGTTGTCGAGCGCGACCGCGGCGCGGTTCGCGAGGTCCGTTACCAGCGAAAGTGCGTCGGGCTCGAATTGACGGCCCGAGGGGCCAAGACCCAGCGTGAGGACGCCCAGCGTTCTCCCGCGTGCGGGGAGCGGCGCCACGACCAGCGTGTTCATCTGACCGCAACGGGCCGGCTCGTTTGCGCCAAAGATGGAAATCGCCGGAGGAACGTCGATCACCTCGCCGCGTCCGTTGGCGGAAACGCGCTCGATCACCTCGCTTAAGAACGGGCTCGGCGCGCTTTCGAGCGTAGCCGTGGCGAGCTCGGGCGTGGCTCCCGCCTCGCGAGCTGACCATGACAGCTCGGTCTTCGCATCCTGATCGGTCACGCGCAGCGTCGTCAGCGCACAGACGTCGGCGATCTCCGGCACGACGAGCCGCGCGACCTCGCGCGTCGTGGCGGCGAAATCCAGCGACGCCGCCAGCGCACCACTCGCCTGCGCGAGAAAGGCGAGCCGCCGCGTCGCCCGTTCGGCCGCGGCACGTGCGGCGCGCTCCTCGGCGAAAGCCATTTGTTCGCGCGCCTGCAGCTTCGCCTGCTCGGCGAGCAGAAACAGATCGACGAACACTTTGACCTTCGCGCGCAGGATCTCGGGCACGACGGGCGAGGAGATGTAATCGACCGCGCCCAGCGAATACCCGCGTGCAGCGTGGACCTCGTCGTTCAAATCCGCGGTGATGAAGATGATCGGCGTATGTGCCGACTTCTTGCGACGACGAATGAGCGCGGCGGTCTCCAGGCCGTCGAGCCCCGGCATGTTGACATCGAGCAGGATGACCGCGTAGTCATGCTGCAGCACCGCGCGCAGTGCATCGTCGCCCGAAGAGGCCGTGTGGATGGTCTGGTGCAGGTCCTCGAGAACCGCCTGGAAGACCAGCAGCTTGTCGGGCCGGTCGTCGACGATGAGGATATTCGCTCTCATGTTGCGCATCCCTTCCGCGCGTTGCGCGCAAGGGTCACGAACGTCGCGATACGTGGCCACGGGAGCATGACGTCGATCCTCAATCGACCACGCGGGTCAGATCAGTGTGACAACCAGCCCCGCAGTACGCCGAGCATCAGCTCCGGATCGACTGGCTTCGACAGGTAATCCCAGGCGCCAGCCTCCATGCATTTCTCGCGATCGCCCTTCATCGCCTTCGCCGTGACCGCGATGATCGGCACGTCGCGGCACTCCGGGATGCGCCGGATCTCGCGGATGGTGTCGATGCCATCGACCTCCGGCATCATGATGTCCATCAGGATGACGTCGATCGCCTGATCCCGCTGCATCGTGCCGATCGCGTCGCGGCCGTTGTCGTGCGACACCACGTGCATACCGTAATCCTCGAGCAGCGTGGAGAGCGCGAAGATGTTGCGCATGTCGTCATCGACGATCATCGCCTTCTTGCCGGCGAGCACGTCCTCGGCGTTGTACAGATCGCGAAGGGCGCTGCGATGTGACTCGGGCATTTTTGCCGGCGCCCGATGCAGGAAGAAGCTCACCTGATCGAGCAGATGCTCTGGCGTCGGGGCTTCCCGCACGACCGGCATGCGCGCGAGCTTGGACCACGACGGGCTGGCGCTCGTTCCGCGCGGCTCGCCGTAAACGACGATCGGCAGCGATTCGGGGATGCGTGAGTCGTCGATCACATCCTCGTCAAAGGTCGCGAGCGCCGCGTCGACGACGACGCAGTCGACATGGTTCGTAGGGAGCGCGGTCCTGGCCTCAGCGAGATTTCCGGCAGTGACGACGCGAACGTCGTCGGCGGCGAGATAGCTTTGGAACCACTCGCGTTTATGCGCGTCCGCGGACACCGCGATCACGTAACGCTCGGTCCGACGGATGAAGCTCCGTAAGCCCTCGAGCAAGGTATCGAGCAGCTCCTTGCTCTGGATCGGCTTCGCCATGAACGCGTACGCGCCCGAATCGAGGGCGCGCTCGCGCGATTCGTCGGTCGAGATTACCGCCACCGGAATGTGCCGTGTCTGCGGATCGTTCTTCACGCGATCCAGCACGCGCCAGCCGTCGATATCGGGAAGAAAGAGATCGAGCGTGATCGCCGAGGGGTTGTACTCGCTCGCGAGCGCCAGCGCGGAGACGCCAAGCGACGTCACGATGCCCTTGAAGCCTTTCTCGCGCGACGACTCGAGCAGGAAGCGGGCGAATCCCAGGTCGTTCTCGACGATCAGGATTACCGAGTCTCCGAGCGTGATGGCCTCGCGATCGTCCCCCACCTCGTTGGTCAGCCGTGACGACTGCACCACTGCGGGCAACTCGTCGACCTTTGGTTCGCGGCTCCGCCGCAGGACCACGCTGTCCGCCGCTTCGGCTTCCAGGTCGCCCTCGAGAATCGTGGCGGTCGTCCCGACGTCCGGCAACGCAATCGCCTCGAGCGCTCGCACGGTCGGTTTTCGCGACGTTCTGGGCGGCGTGTAGATCAGCGGCACATACAGCGTGAACGTGCTGCCGACGCGCGGCGCGCTCACCAGGCGGATCTCGCCGCCCAGAAGCCGCGACAGCTCGCGGCTGATCGCAAGCCCGAGGCCCGTGCCGCCGTACTTCCGGTTCGTGCTCCCGTCGGCCTGCTGGAACGCCTCGAAGATGATCTGCTGTTTGTCCGGCGAGATGCCGATGCCGGTGTCCAGGACCGAAATCGCGATGACGTCCGTCGCACGGTTGAGCGTCTCGTTCTCGGGATCCCAGCCGCTGCCCGCCGGCTCGACCGTCAGCGTCACGTGCCCGTCGTGCGTGAACTTGAACGCATTGGACAGGAGGTTTTTCACGACCTGCTGCAAACGCTTCGCGTCGGCGAACATCGACTTCGGCAGCCGCGAGTCCATGCGGATGAAGAAATCGACGTTGCGTGCCTCGGCCACGTGGCGGAACGTGCGCTCGACGTAGCGGCGCAGATCCTCGAGGGGGAGGTCGGTCGGGTCCATGACAACGGTGCCCGACTCGATCTTCGACAGGTCGAGGATGTCGTTGATCAGGTTGAGAAGATCGTTGCCCGACGCGTGGATCGTCTTCGCGAAGTCGACCTGCCGCGCGGTCAGGTTGCCGCCCTGGTTCTTGGAGAGCTGGTCGGAGAGGATCAACAACGAATTGAGCGGGGTCCGCAGCTCGTGCGACATGTTCGCGAGAAACTCGGACTTGTACTTCGACGTAAGCGCCAATTGCTCCGCTTTTTCCTCGAGGGCCTTGCGCGCCTGCTCGACTTCCTGGTTCTTGCGCTCGACTTCCTGGTTCTGGTGCGCGAGCAGGCCCGCCTTCTCCTCGAGCTCCTGGTTCGTCTGCTGCAGCTCCTGCTGGCGGCTCTGCAGCTCGTGAGCGAGCGACTGCGACTGCTTCAGGAGGTCCTCGGTTCGCGTGTTCGCCTCGATCGTGTTGATCACGATGCCGATCGATTCGGTGAGCTGGTCCAGCAACGCCTCGTGGGTCGGGCTGAAGCGCTCGAACGACGCGAGCTCCAGCACGCCGCGCACCTGGCCCTCGAAGATAACGGGCAGCACGAGGATGCTTTGCGGCGGTGCCGAACCCAAGCCCGAGAAGATCCGGATATAGTCGAGCGGCACGTTGGACAGCAAAATCTTCTCGCGCTCGACCGCACATTGGCCGACCAGGCCCTCGCCGAGCTCGAGCGCCGCGCCGAGCGCGTTCTGCCCCTGGTCGCCGTAGCTCGCGAGGAGCTTCAGCGTTGGGCGCGATCCCGTCGAGTCGAGCACGTAGAAGAGCGCGTGCTGCGCGGTGACCACCGGCGCGAGCTCGGAGAGGATCAGCCGGCCGACCGTGTTCAGGTCGCGCTGGCCCTGCAGCATCCGGCTGAACTTCGCGAGGTTGGTCTTGAGCCAGTCCTGCTCCGTGTTCTTGCGCGTGGTGTCGCGCAAGTTTCGGATCATTTCGTTGGTCGTGTCCTTGAGCGCGGCGACCTCGCCCCTGGCCTCGACGGTGATGGATCGTGTGAGGTCGCCCTGGGTGACCGCGGTCGCCACTTCGGCGATCGCGCGCACCTGCGTCGTGAGGTTCGCCGCAAGCTGGTTCACGTTCTCGGTCAGGCTCTTCCACGTTCCAGCCGCGCCCGGCACGTTGGCCTGGCCGCCGAGCTTGCCTTCGACGCCGACCTCGCGCGCCACGGTCGTCACCTGATCGGCGAACGTCGCGAGCGTGTCGATCATGCCGTTGATCGTCTTCGTTAGCGCGGCGATCTCACCCTTTGCTTCAACGGTGAGCTTCTGCTGCAGATCGCCATTCGCGACAGCCGTTACGACTTTCGCGATCCCGCGCACCTGGCTCGTCAGGTTGCCGGCCATGAAGTTCACGGAGTCGGTCAGGTCCTTCCATGTCCCCGCGACGCCGCGCACGTCCGCCTGACCGCCGAGGATGCCCTCGGTGCCGACCTCGCGCGCGACCCGCGTCACCTCGGAGGCGAACGACGACAGCTGGTCCACCATCGTGTTGACGGTGTTCTTGAGTTCGAGGATCTCGCCTTTGACGTCGACGGTGATCTTCTTCGAGAGGTCGCCTGATGCCACGGCCTTCGTCACGTCGGCGATGTTGCGCACCTGGCCCGTCAGGTTCGACGCCATGAAGTTCACCGAGTCGGTCAGGTCCTTCCAGGTCCCCGCGACACCGCGCACGTCCGCCTGACCGCCGAGCTTGCCCTCGGTGCCGACCTCGCGGGCGACGCGGGTCACTTCCGCCGCGAACGAACGGAGCTGATCGACCATGGTGTTGATCGTGTTCTTGAGCTCCAGGATCTCGCCTTTCACGTCGACCGTGATCTTCTTCGACAGGTCGCCCGTCGCCACGGCGGTCGTCACATCCGCGATGTTGCGCACCTGCCCCGTCAGATTGCCAGCCATCGAGTTGACCGAGTCGGTCAGGTCCTTCCAGGTGCCCGCGACACCCTGCACCTCCGCCTGTCCACCCAGCTTTCCTTCGGTGCCGACTTCGCGCGCCACGCGCGTGACTTCGGCTGCGAACGACCGCAGCTGGTCGACCATGGTGTTGATGGTGTTCTTGAGCTCCAGGATCTCGCCTTTCACGTCAACCGTGATCTTCTTCGAGAGGTCGCCCGACGCGACCGCTTTGGTGACGTCTGCGATGTTGCGCACCTGTGCCGTCAGGTTCGACGCCATGAAGTTGACGGACTCGGTCAAATCCTTCCACGTCCCCGCGACGCCCTGCACGTCGGCCTGACCGCCAAGCCGTCCTTCCGTTCCCACTTCGCGCGCGACCCGCGTGACTTCGGACGCGAACGACGAGAGCTGGTCCACCATCGTGTTGATGGTGTTCTTGAGTTCGAGGATCTCGCCTTTGACGTCGACGGTGATCTTCTTCGACAGGTCGCCCGACGCGACTGCCTTCGTGACATCCGCGATGTTGCGCACTTGGCCTGTCAGGTTGGACGCCATCGAGTTCACGGATTCGGTCAAATCCTTCCAGGTGCCTGCGACGCCCTGCACGTCGGCCTGGCCGCCCAGGCGACCGTCGGTGCCGACTTCGCGCGCGACCCGCGTGACCTCCGAGGCGAAGCTACGGAGCTGATCGACCATCGTGTTGATGGTGTTCTTGAGCTCGAGGATCTCGCCCTTTACATCGACCGTGATCTTCTTCGACAAGTCCCCATTCGCCACCGCGGTCGTGACGTCCGCGATGTTGCGCACCTGGCCCGTCAGGTTCGACGCCATGAAGTTCACGGAATCGGTCAGGTCCTTCCACGTCCCGGCGACGCCCTGCACGTCGGCCTGGCCGCCGAGCCGTCCTTCCGTTCCCACTTCGCGCGCGACCCGCGTGACTTCGGATGCGAACGACGAAAGCTGATCCACCATCGTGTTGATCGTGTTCTTGAGCTCCAGGATCTCGCCTTTGACGTCGACGGTGATCTTCTTCGACAGGTCGCCTGACGCGACCGCTTTGGTGACGTCCGCGATATTGCGCACCTGGCCCGTGAGGTTCGACGCCATGAAGTTGACGGATTCGGTCAAGTCCTTCCACGTACCCGCGACGCCCTGCACATCCGCCTGGCCACCGAGGCGACCGTCGGTGCCGACTTCGCGTGCGACGCGCGTGACCTCGGAGGCGAAGCTCCGAAGCTGATCGACCATCGTGTTGATGGTGTTCTTGAGCTCGAGGATCTCGCCTTTGACGTCAACCGTGATTTTCTTCGAGAGGTCGCCGCCGGCGACCGCTTTCGTCACGTCCGCGATGTTGCGCACCTGACCGGTGAGGTTCGACGCCATCGAGTTGACGGAGTCGGTCAGGTCCTTCCACGTCCCCGCCACACCGCGCACCTCCGCTTGTCCGCCGAGGCTCCCTTCGGTGCCGACCTCACGCGCAACGCGCGTTACTTCGGACGCGAACGACGACAATTGATCGACCATCGTGTTGATGGTGTTCTTGAGCTCGAGGATCTCGCCTTTGACGTCGACCGTGATTTTCTTCGACAGGTCGCCCGCGGCCACTGCCTTCGTTACGTCCGCGATGTTGCGCACCTGCGCCGTCAGATTGCCGGCCATCGAATTGACCGAGTCGGTCAAGTCCTTCCACGTGCCCGACACACCTTCGACGCGTGCCTGACCGCCCAACTTGCCCTCGGTGCCGACCTCGCGCGCGACGCGCGTGACCTCGGCGGCGAAGCTCCGGAGCTGATCGACCATCGTGTTGATCGTGTTCTTGAGCTCGAGAAACTCGCCCTTGACGTCGACCGCGATCTTCTTGGACAAATCGCCGGTCGCGACCGCCGTCGTAACGTCGGCGATATTGCGCATCTGCGCGGTCAGGTTGCCGGCCATCGAGTTGACCGAGTCGGTCAGGTCCTTCCACGTACCGGCCACGCCCTTGACCTTCGCCTGGCCGCCGAGCTTGCCTTCGGTGCCGACCTCGCGCGCGACGCGCGTCACTTCCGCGGCAAACGAGCCCAGCTGGTCCACCATCTTGTTGACGGTCTTCGCCGTACGCAGGAATTCACCTTGCAGCGGACGACCGTCGACTTCGAGCGCCATCGTCTGTGACAAGTCGCCCTGTGCGACTGCGCCGATCACGCGCGCCGTCTCACTCGTCGGGTGGACGAGGTCGTCGATCAACTGGTTGACTGCGTCGATCGAATCGCGCCAGAAGCCGGTGACATCGCCAAGCGCCGCACGCTTGCCGAGCTTGCCTTCCTTGCCAACGACGCGCGAGAGTCGCTCGAGCTCCTGCGCCATCCGTGCATTGCGTTCGACAACGTCGTTGAAGACGTCCGCGACGCGGCCCATGACACCGGGCCATTCCGCCGGCAATCGCGCCGAGGCGTCGCCGCGTCTCAGCGCATTCAATGCACCGAGGATCGTCGTCATTTCGTCCATGGGAACGGCGGAGCGCTCGACAAGTTGCATGTCAATCTCCTGGAGGAACCGGCGCGGGCTCGCGCTTCGACCGAAGCGCATCCGACTCGGAGGGGATGCGCCTCCGGGGCGGATCGAACGCGAGCATCACGACCACGATTCCCAACATCCGATTCGACGGAAACGATACGCGCGGCGAAAGGTGCGCGTCGACTCCGTCTGGCAGGTCGGTGCAAGCAAAATATATACGTGCGCGAAGGTCACGGCAGGGTTGTGCCCATTTTTTCCGCGTGTAGGACGGATGCCGACACCTGACGTCCCGATGCGAGAAGCCTGGCGGGTTAAGTATGTAACTTTTACAAGAAGGACCGCGACAACGCGGGTTCGCGAACCGCTCGCAAGCAGAATCGGTGGTCCGCTCACAAGGGTGGGTCGTGCGAGGTGACGCGCCACGACGAAACGTGACGCAGTCGGCACAGCGTCACTTCGCGTCACGCGCCAGCGACAGCGTCGCCGGTAGCGGCCGGAGGAGGAACGCGGTGATTTCGTCGGGACCGGCGCGCTTGCCCTCCACCTCCTGAAGCAGCGCCTTCAGGGCGGCGATGCCGCCTGCGAGGATGTCGATGAAAAGGCGCGCCGCGGCCATCTGATGCTCGGGGTTTGCGCGCACGAGCACGTCAAGGCGGTTCGCGGCGCGGTCGGCTTCGTCCGCATACGCTATCGCGGAGCTGCCGTCTCCTCGCGCGATGGCGAGGTGGGCGTTGCGCAACCCATCGAGCAGGGCGCGCAGGGTTTTCTCAATCTCCAGAATACTTGGCGTGGACATGAAAGGCGTTGGGTGAGCATGGTGCGCGCAGTGTGGTGGAAGACTTGAGAGAACGGTTGAACGTGCGTCAAAACCCCCGTGCCGGGACAGTAAACCGGCGCGCGGCCGGGGTCCCGAACCAGTGACTCCGCAGACGGCGGCCGGAATTGGGGGCAGCGCAGCGAGCCACGTCGTCTTTGTAGTCCACGCAATACGGTGTCCGCCTACACGACCTTCGGCCCCGTTGAGTTTTGGCGACCATCTGCCCTAAGCGATGATCGATCACCGGCCGTCGGGGCCGAGGTTTACAGGAGCAAGTCGATGCGCAAGCAACGCCAGCAGTCCGACGAATCGCGGAGCAACCAGCAGCAGTCACAGGATGACAGTCGCAGTTCGCAACGCGATCAGGACCAGGACTATCAGCCCGGCTCGTCCGACCGCAGCGACAAGATGCGGCGCGAGCCATCCGACGATCAACGTCAGCAGCACTAGCTCAAGGTTTCGAACACACGGTTGGTCACGAAGGGCGACGCAGGATACTAAGTCCCGCTTCGCCCTGCGTGACACGCCGGTTTGAGGTCGGCTCCAAGCAGCGAATTGCCAGAGAGCTCGGTACGCTGGACGCAGAAAGGAGCAGCCGCCGCGGAATCTCATTCGCGCGGTCGATGTCGTTTGGCGGTTGAAGAAGGCGAAGTGCAACGCATCACGCGGCAAGTCGAAGCGCTCGATTTGGATTACGCAACAAGTAGAAGCGCGAGGTTTGTTTTGCCTGCAGGCAAGGACGCATTTGCGCAGACGGGTTGTTTGCGTGAATGGGATCGAGTTCAGGAAAGCTGACGGCAGACACCGCCATGGCCACTGTACTGCAGGCGAATCCGCCCGACCTTGCCAAGGCAGGCACCGGGATCGAAGGTCTCGACGATATCCTGCGCGGCGGATGGACTCCGGGTCGCGTGTACCTGATCGAGGGCGTGCCCGGCTCGGGCAAGACGACGCTCGCCCTGCAGTTCCTGCTCGAGGGGGTGCGCCGCGGCGAACCGGTGCTCTACGTGACGCTTTCGGAGACCGAGGAGGAGCTGCGCGCGGTCGGTGCGTCGCATGGCTGGTCGTTCGCCGGGCTGACTATTCGCGAAGTCGCGCCCAGCGAGCAGAGTCTCCGCACCGAAGACCAGTACACGATGTTTCATCCGGCCGAAGTCGAGCTCTCCGAAACCGCCCAGGCGATCCTGAACGACGTCGAAACCATTCGACCGGCGCGAGTCGTCTTCGACTCGCTGTCCGAACTGCGACTGGTCGCCGGCAATCCGCTGCGTTACCGGCGCCAGATCCTCGCCCTCAAGCAGTTCTTCGCCCGCACGACGTGCACGGTGCTCCTGCTCGACGATCTGACCAGCGCGACGCCGGACCTGCAGCTTCAGAGCGTCGCGCACGGCGTGGTGCGCCTCGAGCAGCTCAATCCCGAGTACGGTGCCGAGCGACGCCGGCTTTCCGTCGTCAAGCTCCGCGGGGTCGATTTTCGTGGGGGCTATCACGACTACATCATCGCCCGGGGCGGGCTCCAGGTCTTTCCGCGCCTGGTCGCAGGCGAGCACCATCCTTCGACGGCGGCGGCACGGCTGTCGAGCGGCATTGCGGCGCTCGACGATCTGCTCGGCGGTGGCGTTGAGCACGGCACGAGCACGCTCCTGGTGGGGCCGGCGGGTTCCGGCAAGTCCTCGATCGCGACGCAGTTCGTCGTCTCCGCCGCCGAGCGCGGCCTCAGAAGCGCCCTGTTCATCTTCGACGAGAGCCTGAACATCCTGCTCACGCGGAGTGCCGGCCTCGGCATGAATCTCAAAGTACACCTCGATGCGCGGCGCGTGACCGTGCAGCAGGTCGATCCCGCGGAGCTCGCGCCCGGCGAGTTCGCGCACGCGGTGCGCCGCGCAGTCGAAGTCGACCAGGCGCGTATCGTCGTGATCGACAGCCTGAACGGCTACTTGAACGCGATGCCCGAGGAACGTTTCCTCGCGATTCAGCTGCATGAGCTCCTGACGTATCTCGGTCAGAATGGCGTCGCCACGATACTGATCGGGGCGCACCAGGGCCTCGTCGGAGCGCAGATGACCACGCCCGTCGATGCGAGCTATCTCGCGGATGCTGTGGTGCTGCTGCGCTATTTCGAACTGCAGGGCGAAGTGCGTCAGGCGATCTCGGTCGTCAAGAAACGCGGCGGCCGCCACGAGCGCTCGATCCGCGAGTTCCGGATGGAGGACGGGCGGCTTTCCGTTGGCGAGCCGCTGCGCGGTTTCCGTGGCGTCCTGACCGGCGTGCCGGTCCTCGAATCCGCGCCCAAGGCTTAAAGTCCGATGTACGACGCCGCTACGGCCGCAACCGAGCTGCGCCTGCTGCTGGTGGCGCCGACCGCACACGACTCGCGCATTGCGGAATCGATGCTGGAGCGGGCGGGCGTGCTGTCGCTGTGCTGCCGCGATCTTGCCGAAGTGTCGCTCGAGCTCGAGCGCGGTGCCGCCGCGGTGCTCGTGCCCGAAGAGGCGGTCGAGCAGGCCGACCGGGAGTATCTGTCGCATTGGCTTGCGAAGCAGCCACCGTGGTCCGATCTGCCGGTGCTCGTACTCGCCCGCCCCGGCGCCGATTCCGCGGCGGTCGCCCAGGCGATGGATCTGCTCGGCAACGTTACCGTCCTCGAGCGCCCGATCCGCGTCGCGGCGCTGGTGAGCGCCGTGCGCACGGCCCTGCGCGCGCGCCGGCGGCAGTACCAGGCGCGCGGTCAGCTCGAGCAGATCGAGCGCAGCGAGCGCGAGCTTCGCGATTTCTTCGAGAACGCCGCCGTCGGTCTGGACTGGATCAGCCCGGACGGCATCATCCTGCGCGCGAACCGGGCGGAGCTCGCCATGCTCGGGTACGCACAGGACGAGTATGTCGGCCATCACGTCGCCGAATTTCACGTCGATCGCGCCGCGATCGAGGACATGCTCGCGCGGCTCGGGCACGGCGAGACGCTCAATGACCAGCCGGCGCGCTTGCGCTGCCAGGACGGAACGATCAAGGACGTGCTGATCGACGCGAGCGTGCTCTGGGAGCACGGTCGCTTCGTGCACGCGCGGTGCTTCACGCGCGACGTCACGGATCACAAGCGGGCGGAGGATGCGCTCAAGGACGCCGACCGCCGCAAGGACGAGTTCCTCGCGATGCTCGCGCACGAGCTGCGGAACCCGCTTGCGCCGATCCGCCATTCGCTGCACATCCTGCGCATGAGCGCCGGCAGCGACCCGGCGTCCGGCCGTGTTGGGGAAATGATGGAACGCCAGGTCAATTACATGGTGCGCCTGGTCGACGACCTGATGGAGGTCTCGCGCATCACGCGCGGCATGATCGAGCTGCGCAAGGAGCCGCTTACGGTCGCGGCGGTGGTGCGCAGCGCGATCGAGACGAGCCGCCCGCTGATCGAAGCCGGGCATCATCGGCTGGAAGTGCGCATGCCCGTCGAGCCGCTGGCGCTGGAAGGCGATCCCATCCGCCTCACCCAGGTCATCGCCAATCTGCTGAACAACGCGGCCAAGTACACGGACGAAGGCGGTCACATCCTGCTCTCGGCGCGGGCCGAAGACCAGGCGGCAGTGATCATGGTGCGGGACAACGGCGCCGGCATCCCGCCCGAGATGGTGCCGCGCGTCTTCGATTTGTTCGCGCAGATCGCGCCGATCTCCGGCGGGCCGCGGGGCGGACTCGGCATCGGGCTCACACTGGCGAAGCGGCTGGTCGAGATGCACGGCGGTCGCATCGAGGCGCGTAGCGAAGGCCCGGGGAAGGGCGCCGAGTTCGTCGTGCGGCTCCCGCTCGCCGTCGCGTCGCAGGATCCGATGGCGCGCCACCGGGGTTCGTTTGCGACGCTGCTCGCACCGCGGCGCGTCCTCGTCGTCGACGACAACCAGGACGCGGCGGAAAGCCTGGCGATGCTGCTGCGCCTGCTCGGCGCCGAAGTGGGCGTCGCCTACGGCGGCGCGGCGGCGATGAAGATGCTCGCGAGCTTTCACCCGAGTGTGATGCTCCTCGATATCGGCATGCCCGGCATGGATGGCTATGAGGTTGCGCGGCGCGTTCGTGCGGATCCCGCGCTGAGCGATGTGCTCCTGATCGCGGTGAGCGGGTGGGGACAGGAGGAAGACCGTCGGCGCTCGCAAAGCGCGGGCTTCGATCACCACCTGATCAAGCCCGCCGACGTGAGCGCGCTCGAAGCACTGTTCGTCGCGCTCGAGCGCCGCGCGGAACGGCACGCAGTCGAACATTGACGCCGTCGACGGGCGCGAAGCGTTCGGCGCGCGGCGTGTGGAACTCCATTCATGTAGGACGGTCTGGTGCTTTCGCCATCATCCTCGAGCACGTCCGTTGTCGGTGTATGTCCGACACGAATATCCGTGAGATTATGCTTGACGGTGGGCGCGGCTCGCCTTGATGCTTGGCGATCCGCCGGAATCGAGTCGACAGGAACGCGTTGAGGAGCAAAGCCGATGATGATGCAGATCGCCGCTGCGACCGGGAGCCCGATGCCCCCTGCAGGTACAATGAAAGGTACCGATGCGGCATTTTCAACCGAGACCGTGACGACGATCCTCGTCGCCGACGACAATCGCGACGCCGTGGACGTGGTGGCCAAGCTGCTCGAGGCGTCCGGCTACGGTGTCGTTCGCGCGTACTCGGTTCGCCAGGCACTGGACCTGCTGGACGAGCGCAAGGAGGTCAACCTCGTGCTCTCGGACATCCGCATGCCCGACGTCGACGGCTTCGATTTCCTGCGGGTGCTGCGCCATCGGTTCCCCACCCTCCCCATCGTGCTGATCACGGGGCTTCCGCTCACCGACGACGACGTGATCCCGGCGGGTGCCGTGATCCTCGAAAAGCCATTTGCGATCGAAAAGCTCGAGCGCGTGATCGCGGAGCGCCTCGAACGCGGTGGATCCGGGACGGCGTAACCTGAGTGCCGGCGTCTTTCTCGCCGTCCATTGGGTGATGTTTGCGCATGCGCGGCGGCATCACCCGCCTGCGAGCTCTTGCGGCGAGTGAGTGATTGGACGCCATGGAACACGTCCGCCAGGTCGCGTTGAGCGTACTCCTGGAGCAGCTCCCCGCGGCCGCGTATACGTGCGACCGCGACGGGCTCATCACGTATTTCAATCCACAGGCCGTCGAGCTGTGGGGCCGCGCGCCCAAGCTCAACGACCCGGCCGACCGATTCTGCGGCTCGTTCAGGATGTACGACGCGGACGGCGCGCTGATGGCTCACGATGACTGCTGGATGGCGCGCGCACTGCGCCATGGCCGTCAATATCACGGGCACGAGATCGTGATCGAGCGCCCGGACGGCGAACGGTTCACGGCGCTGGCGCATGCCAACCCGATCATCGACGATTCGGGCGCGACGATCGGCGCGGTGAACCTTCTCGTCGACATCAGCGATCGCAAGCGCGGCGAGATCGCGCTGCAGGACGCGAATCGCTTCAAGGACGAATTCCTTGCGACGCTTTCGCACGAACTGCGCAATCCACTCGCGCCGCTGCACCATTCGCTCGAGCTTTTGCGCATCGCCAAGCCGGGTTCACCGGATGTGACGTTCGCGATCGAGGTCGCCGAACGTCAATTGCACCAGCTCACCCGGATCATCGACGACCTGCTGGACGTCTCGCGCGTCGCGCACAACAAGCTGCAGCTTCGCAAGCGGCGCGTGCAGGTGGCCGATGTCGTGCGCTCGTCGGTGGACACCGTGCGGCCGCTCCTCGATCAGAATAGGCAGCAGTTCACGCAAACGCTGCCGGTAATCCCGATCACCCTGGAAGCCGATCCGGTGCGCCTTGCGCAGGCAATTTCGAACCTGCTCAACAACGCGGCGAAATACACCGATCCCGGCGGGCGGATCTCGCTGCGTGTCGAGAAGAGTGACGCGCACGCGGTGATCACGGTGTCCGATAGCGGGATCGGCATTCCGCCGGAAATGCTGTCGCGCATCTTCGAGATGTTCACCCAGCTCGGAAGGCCCGCGGAGAAAACGAGCGGCGGCCTCGGCATCGGTCTTGCGCTCGCAAGGCGCATCGTCGAACTGCACAGCGGGACGTTGACCGCCGCGAGCCCCGGGCTCCATCAGGGCAGCGAATTCACGATTCGGCTTCCACTCGCCCCGGCGGGCACCGGCATCAGCGCACCGCAGTCCTTGATCGATTTCGACGCACCTTCGACGCTGTCCCTCAAGGTGCTGCTCGTCGACGACAACCGCGATGTGACCGAAACGCTCGGGATGCTGCTGGAGATGACCGGAAGCGCGGTGCGGTGCGCGTTCGACGGCGAAGAGGCGCTCGAGCTCGCCGAGACCTTTCGGCCCGACGTGGTCCTGCTGGACATCGGATTGCCCAAGCTGAGCGGCTGGGCGGTCGCGGAGCGCCTGCGACGCGAGCCCTGGGCGAAAGACGTTGTGCTCATCGCCATCAGCGGCCGCGGGGCGCCGAGCGACGTGCAGAAATCCAAGGACGTCGGATTCTCCCGGCATCTCGTGAAGCCTGTCGCCGCGGCATCCGTTCTCGAGCTGCTCACGTCGCTGCAGGAGACGAAAGCGCGGGAGGCGCGCACCGGCTTCGCGCCGCAGCCGTAGACCGACCGTCGTGCGGATCCACGAGCACGACGGCGCGCGCATTGCCGGTCGGGTTAACCGGCGGAACTTCGCAAATCCTCCGCGGGCGCCACGGCGCGCTTGCCGCGTTCAGCGTGGATGCGCGTCCTCGTTTCCGTGTGGGCCGTGCCCACCTTCCGCGTGCGGCTGACCGTGCGGCGGCGCGCCCTGCATCTTCGGGCCGGCATTGTTCGCGCCGGCAGGCGCGACGTGCGTCGGACCCGCAGGATACGTTGCGGGCGGTGCCCCCTGTGGCCGCGCAGGCGGTGCGTTGAAGTTTTGCGCCCGGGTCATCGTGCCCCCCTGGCTGCTTGGTGGACGCGACGCCGTCATTCCACCCGCGGCTGCGGGACTCGCGCCGCGAGCGGAGACCACATTGGGATGATCGAAGGTGCCGGGTGCGGGCGTCGCAGCGATCGCCGGTCGCCCGTGGTTCACTGAAGCCTGCAGCTGCCGGTTCGACGCGGCGAGCTCCTCGTGTCGCTGCTGGGTCTCGGTGAATCCGACGTGATGCTCGGCTTCGACGGAGCGCTCGACAGCATTCGGTTGTCGCGCGATACCGCCCGGTCCGCCGTTGTAGCTTACGCGAGACACGGGTTGGGCAATCACGTTCGTCTGGTAGGTGTTGTGGATGGTCGTGACATTGACGTTATTGACGTAGCGGTTGTAGTAAAAGTTGTTGTCGCGCCAATACCCACCCTGGTAGCCGACGCCGAAATAGCCGTACCCATAATTGATACCGCCGTAGTAGCCGACGCGCGGCCCCCAGTATCCGGCGTGCCATAAATAGACGCCGCCGGACCATCCCCAATAACCCGGCGTCCACAGCGCGCCGACGAACGGCGCGAGCACCCAGGTCCCAGGCACCCAGTAATAGCCGTAGGGACCGTACGCCCAATACCCGGGTGTCCAGAGGTAGCCGGGTCCCGGTGCGATCGGTTGCGCGTAGACGGGCAGCGGCGGGGGCGCGATGTTAACCGACACGAACACGGCCGCATTCGCGACCATCGCAAAGCAGCACGACACGATGAGAACAGTGGTGCGATGCAGCCACGTTTGCCGAATCACCTTGGTTCCTCCGTCCACGAGCATCCTGCCGAATAACGGCCGGACTGATGGGATCGTTGACGACCAGTCGGTCGCGGTCACGGACCGCCGATCAGGCCGGCGACGAGATTGATCGACAACGCAACCACGCCGGTCGCGTAGAAAAAAGAGATGACCCCGTGTGCGAGTGCAAGCCGTCGAACGCCCGGATCCATGATCTGCACATCGGACACCTGGAAAGTCATGCCGATCGTGAACGAGAAGTAGAGGAAATCGCCATAACTTGGCGCGCGCTTGCCCGGAAACGCAAGTACGCCCTCATGCGGATCCCGGTCAGGATCGTTGACGTCGAGCGTCCCGTAGTAATCGTGCGCATAGTGCAAGGCGAAGATCACCTGGATGAACGCCCACGACAGCACGATCGTGTAGATCATGAACAGCGTCCGTGCCCACTGCAGCAGTCCCTGCGCATCCTTGACGAGCGGCATCTCGGAGGCGATCGCGATC
>Ga0306926_10000056_pt1 | contig 86860 bp, 73 predicted proteins | sample flu12Cox44000178_FD_203759 | JGI IMG/M metagenome (GOLD analysis project Ga0306926, IMG submission 203759) | Lab enrichment of tropical soil microbial communities from Luquillo Experimental Forest, Puerto Rico - flux8day.12C.oxic.44.000.178 (v2)... | ecosystem: Environmental > Terrestrial >... | reverse complement strand
CTTGGGGGGCCGGCCCTCCCCCCGGCCCCCACTGTTGTCCACCTCCCCTCCCCCGCCCCCCGCCCCACCCCCCCGCGACTGTTGCCACCAGAGCGAGCCCGGCTGCGCGGTACGCGCAGCCGTCGAAGCCGAAACTCTCGACGCGGAACGCGTCGAGAGTTTTCACAAACTGGAAAGGGAAGAGCAGTTTCTTGAAGCCAAGCAGGACGCCGCGCTGCGCGCGCGGCGTAACAAGGAGCTGCGCCAGCTGATGAAATCCGTGAATCGTTTCTACCGCGAACGCGGCCGCTGAAGCGTCCAGGTTCGGCAAGTGAGGCTCAAGCTGCGTCAGCTCATCTAAAGGCCGCCTGTCACCGTGGAACAGTGGTTAGTTGAGTTTGACGGTGACGGTTTTTACCTCAGTGTAGTTGGCGAGGCCGTATTCGCCGAGTTCGCGGCCGATGCCCGACTGCTTGAATCCGCCGAAGGGCGCGGCGGCGTCGAAGACGTCGTAGCAGTTGACCCACACGGTGCCGGCGCGAACGCCGTCAGCAATGGTGTGAGCTTTCGTGATGTCCTGCGTCCAAACGGCCGCGGCCAGTCCGTAGATATTCTTGTTGGCGCGCTGCACGACTTCATCGATGTCCTTGAACTTCAGAATGGACATGACAGGGCCGAAGATTTCTTCCTGGGCGATTTTCATGTTGTCTTGTACGTCCGCAAAAACCGTGGGTTCGATGAAGTAGCCCTTGTCGCCGACGCGATTGCCGCCGGCCACCAGCTTGGCTTTCTCCTGCTTGCCGGCTTCGATGTAGCTCATGACTTTGTTGAACTGGTCCTGGTCCACCTGCGGCCCCTGCTCGGTGTTCTTGTCGAAAGGATTGCCCACGGTACGCTTCTTCGCGCGGGTCACGGACTTCTCGACGAATTCGTCGTAGGCCTTTTCCTCGACATACAGGCGCGAGCCGGCACAGCAGCACTGGCCCTGGTTGAAGAAGAGTGCGAAGTGCGCGCCTTCGATGGCCTTGTCCATGTCAGCGTCAGCAAACACAATATTCGGGCTCTTTCCGCCCAGCTCGAGAGTGACGCGCTTCAGGTTGGTTTCCGCCGCGGCCTTCATGATCAGGTGGCCGACTTCGGTTGACCCGGTGAACGCGACTTTGTCCACGTCCATGTGGCGGGCGATTGCGGCGCCCGCGGTGGGGCCGTAACCCGGCAGCAAATTCACAACGCCGTCCGGGAAACCCGCTTCCAGGATCAGTTCGCCTACCCGCAGCGCGGACAGCGGAGTCTGCTCGGCAGGTTTCATCACGACCGTACAGCCGCAGGCCAGCGCCGGACCGAGCTTCCAGGCCTGCATCAGCAGCGGAAAATTCCACGGAATGATCTGACCAACGACGCCGACCGGTTCGTGCTTGGTGTAACAAAAATACTTGCCCTGGATCGGAATGGTCTTGCCGTGATTCTTGTCGGCCCATCCGGCGTAGTAGCGATAGCAAGCTATGGTCAGCGGAATATCGGCGGCGCGCGCGACATGATACGGCTTGCCGTTGTCGAGGGCCTCGAGTTGCGCGAGCTCGTCCGCGTTTTTCTCAATCAAGTCGGCGAGCTTGTACATCAGGTTGCCGCGCTGCGAAGCCGTCAGCTTCTTGCGCCAAGGGCCGTTGTCGAAAGCGGCGCGCGCGGCGGCTACGGCCTTGTCGACATCGGCGGCATCCGCTTCGGCAACCTGCGCGATGGTTTCTCCGGTGGCTGGATTGATGGTCGGAAAGGTCTTGCCGGAGGCGGCGTCGGCCCATTTGTTGTTGATGAGCAGTTTGGTGGCACTGACTTTTACGGTTGGCTCAATGGCAGTGGAAGCGGTGGCCATGCGGATTCCTCCCAAGACGCGGCAAAGTTCCCGATGGGAACAAGCCGACCACAAGAATTTGCGTTCGCGCGATCCAGGCAGGACCGGGCAACCCCATTCGGTCGCAGGTTCGTCCCGGCGCACCTGCAAGCCGTGCTCCCCGCGTCGCGCCAACGACAAGAGCGTACTCCCGCGCAAGGGGAGAAGCAAGGTAAGCGAGGACGGTGCCGAGCGGTCGGTGCGGTTTTGGAACCAAGCTTTACTTCCCGCCGCACAAGCCGGAAAGCTCGTCTTATGCTTAAGTCACGCTCCGCGCCGTGGTCTGGTCCCGCTGGTAAGGTTGCCGAAGCCAACAAGAGCTTCACCTCGCAGGTTTTAGGCGAACTTGAGTGATGGTACGAACATGAAAGTCCGGCATCATTTTGAGTCGCTCTGGATTGAGTCCCTCTGGACCGCACCCGACCCGGTGCTGGCGCAGGCTGGCATCGCCGGGGAACTGCTGGTGGCGAAGATCCGGCTTGCGCTGGCCACCCTGCTGCTCATTATTCCCGTGATCAATTCGTTGTTCTTTGCGGTGGACCGCAAGGAAGGCCTGGTAGGGCTGAGCCTGGCCTGGGGTACTTTTTTTGCTGCGGCGACGATGTATGAGCTGATTTCGCGAAGCTTCAACCCGACCTGGCTCGGATTTGTGAGCAGCAGTTTTGACGTGACGCTGATTACTCTAGCTTTGGCGGTGTTCTTTCTAGCTGACCACCCGCACACGGCAGTGAACAGCAAAGTCGTGTTTGAAGGGTATTTTCTGGCGATCGGAAGCACCAGCCTGCGCTACGACAAGCGGATCTGCATCACGGCGGGTTTGCTGGCTTTTGCGGAGTATTTCGCGATCGTCTATTTCGCGGCTCACCACTGGGACCTGAACAGCCCGGCCTACGCTCCCTATCCTTACGGAATGTTCAGCTGGTCGGCGCAGATTTCGCGGTTGATCATGATGTTGACGGCTTCGGCGCTGAGCATTGCGTTGGTGACTCGAAGCCAACGCCTGCTGCAGCTGGCGACCCGCAGTTCGCTGACGGGACTCTTCAACCGGGGCTATGTGGACGACCGCCTGGCGATGGAACTGAGCCGGGCGCAGCGTTATGGCAAAGCCCTGTCGTTGGCGGTGATCGACGCCGACCACTTCAAAGCCCTGAACGACACACACGGACACACGGCGGGCGACGCCGTACTGAAAAAGTTGGCGGGGATGCTGCGGGGCTCGTTTCGGCAGAGTGATACCGCAGGACGCTACGGCCGCGAGGAGTTCGTGGTGATTTTGCCGGAGACCGACATCGCGACCGCCTGCCGCAAAGTGGAGTCGCTGCGCGCGCGCATTGCCGGCACCCCTATAGAGCTGAGCGATCACGGGAAATCGGTTCGCATGACCATCAGCGCGGGCCTGGCCAGCTACCCCCAAGATGGAGCCGACGCTGCGGAATTGTTCGCCACGGCGGACGAACGAATGTTCGAAGCCAAACACGCCGGGCGCAATCGAGTCGTGGCCGGTACGGAAGTCGCCGTCGCTTAGCGACTTGCGTTCGAAATTTGCCTGAGGCGATTCGCTGGGATAGACTGCACGCGCAATGAACGACACCTCGGCGGCGACCGGCGCGATGGTGGGCCGGACCATTTCGCATTATCAAGTGCTCGAAAAGCTGGGCGGCGGTGGAATGGGCGTGGTCTATAAGGTAAAGGACACGCGTCTCGGCCGTAACATTGCGCTCAAGTTCCTGCCCGACGACATATCCGGCGACGCACAGGCCACAGAGCGATTCCGGCGCGAAGCACGCGCCGCTTCCGCGCTGAACCATCCCAACATTTGCACCATCCATGACATTGGAGAGTATGAGGGACGCCCCTTTATCGCCATGGAACTGCTGGAAGGGCAGACGCTGAAGTATCGTATTGGGGAGCGGCAAATCGCGGTGCCCGAGTTGCTGGAGACGGCGGTCCAGATTGCAGATGGACTGGATGCCGCTCACAGCAAAGGCATAGTGCACCGCGACATCAAGCCGGCGAATATCTTTCTGGTGGATAGAGGACCTGCCAAGATCCTGGACTTTGGTTTGGCCAAGGTAGGGACCTTTCCGCACATGATGGGCGAAACTTCTCTCGAAACCTCCTTGCAGACCGCGGTTGACGGGCCGGAGTTTTTGACCAGCCCGGGAAGTTCCATGGGAACCGTGGCGTATATGTCGCCCGAGCAGGCGCGCGGGGAAGCGCTCGATTTGCGGTCAGATCTGTTTTCCCTCGGCGTCGTGTTGTACGAAATGGCTACCGGGACGGTGCCGTTCTCCGGTTCGACGCCAGCGGTCATTTTCGACGGAATTCTCAACTCGGAAGCGGTGCCGGCGACTACGCTGAATTCACGGCTGCCTCCGGCGATCGAAAACATCCTGAACAAGGCGCTGGAGAAGGACAAAGACCTGCGTTATCAGACCGCTGCCGAACTGCGTGCGGACCTGAAGCGACTAAAACGTGACCTGGAAACACATCGCAGGGCAGCGGACAAGTCGGATTCGGGAAAAGTGGCGTCGGCCGGCGCACCGCCGACGAAAAAATCGGTCGCCGTGCTGTATTTCGAAAATCAGGGCGGAGGGAAAGAGGACGAATACTTCCGGGACGGGATGACCGAAGACATCATCACGGAGCTTTCGAAGATCACGCAGCTGCAGATTTATCCGCGGTCGGAGATGCTGGCGTTTCGCGACAAGCCGACCAACGCGCCGCAAGTCGGACAGCAGGTGGGCGCGACGTTCGTGCTGGAGGGTACGATTCGACGGGCGGGGAACCGCCTGAGGATTACGGCGCAGCTGGTGGAAGTGTTCACACGTCATTCGGTGTGGGCGGAGCGTTATGACCGGATGATCGAAGACGTGTTCGCGATCCAAGACGAGATCGCGCGCAGCATCGCGCAGGCGCTGCGCATTACGCTGACGCCGCAAGAGGAAAAGACCATCGGCGTCAAGCCGACGGAGAATACGCAGGCCTACGACTTTTATCTGCGCGGACGCAGCTATCTGCGCCGCGAAAATACGGACTACGCACTGCAGATGTTTGAGCAGGCGATCAAGCTGGACCGCAATTTTGCCCTGGCTTATGCGGGCATCGCGCATCTGTGCGGGTTGATTTACGAGCTGCGCGAGCAGAGCCAGGCGTGGATCGACAGAGGAATAGCGGCTTGCGATCGTGCGATGGCCTTGTCGCCCGAGCTACCGGAAGTGATGGTGGCGCGCGCGCGACTATTTTACGCGCAGAAAAAGTTCGACGAAGCGGAATTGATGGCGCAGCGCGCGATCGAGCGCAAACGGGACTGCGATGGTTCTTGGAATATTCTGGGTCGTGCGTTGATGTCGCAGGGCAAGTACGAAGAAGGCGCGAAGCTGTCCGAACAGGCTTTGGAAGCGAACGGCGACGACTACAACACCTACGTACCATTCGGAATTTGCCTGGAGAATTTGGGACGCCTGGCGGAGGGGCTGGCGCTGCGCGAACGGATGAACGTCGTGCTGCGCAAGCAACTGGAGACGGTTCCCGAAGACGTGCGGGCGCGAATTCTGTTGGCGAGTAACCTTGCGAATTCGGGTAATGCCGATGAAGCGATCAGACATCTGCAGACGGCCGTGGCCTTGCGCCCGAACGATGGCAACACGCTGTACAACGCTGCTTGTACTTATGGTTGCCTGAAGATGAAGCAGGAAGCGCTGGACACGCTGAACCGCGCGGTTGCCGCCGGGTATGGCAACTTGAACTGGGCGTCGCGCGACCCGGATTTGAATTGCCTGCACGACGATGCGAAATTTCGCAAGTTGGTGGGACTAGGCGACTCCGGGGCCGCTTCGTGAGGCGCTAGGATTTCCAAGGCTTCCATGGACTGGCTCGTCCAAGAACCTGCCACGACGGCATTTCAAGATTAACGAAAAAAAACTGCACTACCGCATGCGGAGCGGCTTGGTGGCGGGGGGATGGGTGTGGTGTACAAGGCGGCAGACACCCGCCTGGAGCGTTTTGTCGCATTGAAAAAGACTTTCGAGTACTGGCAGCGCGCGTACTCGGAACAGGATACGGAATTGTTGTGTACGATCCGCATTCCGGCGTTGACGCGCTGCGCGGCGCTCTCCGATACAAGGAAATGATGCGCAGGCTGGCGCTGCCGGAGTAAGTGAGCCCGACCGGCACTTCTCAAGCCCCGCTGTAACCGGCTGGAGACCGCGGAAGGAAACAAAACCGGGGTCGGAACTTTCCTGCCCGGCGCGGAGTTCATCCGCCGCATAGGAATGAGGGAGCTAAAGATCCTCTTCGGCTGCCTGCTGCAACTGCTTAGAGACCGAGGACCGTGACCAGTTCACGCACGGACCCGGCCGACTTTTGCAGCGCGGCGTTCTCGTCGGCGGTCAATTTGATTTGGACGATCTCTTCGACGCCCCCTGAACCGAGCTTCACGGGTACCCCAACGAACAGTCCCTTGATGCCGTATTCGCCTTCGAGATAGACCGCGCAGGGAAGGATTTTCTTTTTGTCTTTGAGAATCGCTTCGACCATTTCGACCGCTGCGGCGGAGGGAGCGTAATAGGCGGAGCCGGTCTTGAGCAGGTTGACGATTTCGGCGCCGCCCTTGCGTGTGCGTTCGACGATGGCGTTGATGCGGTCTGCTGGAAGCAGATCGGGCAGGGGAATGCCCGCGACGTTAGAATAGCGAGGCAGCGGCACCATGTCATCGCCGTGGCCGCCCAGTACGAAGGAGTGGACGTTCTCGACGCTTACCTTGCACTCCATGGCTACGAAGGCGCTCATGCGCGCCGAGTCAAGCACGCCGGCCATGCCGAGAACGCGCGTTTTGGGGAAGCCGCTGGCTTTGAACGCGGCTTGTGCCATGGCGTCCAGCGGATTGGTTACCACGATGATGATGCAGTTGGGCGAGTGCTTTACGATCTGTTCAACGACGGCTTTCACCACGTCGTAGTTGGCTTTGAGGAGATCGTCGCGGCTCATGCCGGGCTTGCGCGGGAATCCGGCGGTGATGACCACGATGTCGCTGCCGGCGGTCGCGGAGTAGTCGCCATTGGCCGTGGAGATGCCGACGGCCAGGGCGTCGGATTTGGTGATCGGCGTGGCTTCGACCATGTCCAGCGCCTTACCGGCGGGCGGGCCGTCCAGAATGTCGGTGAGGATGACGTCGGCAAGTTCCATATCCACGATGCGCTGCGCGGTTGTGGACCCGACGAAGCCCGAGCCGACTACGGTGACTTTTTTTCTGCTCATTGCGCTCTCTCCGAATTTGTGAGGAACAAATTGTAACTGAAACCGCGGCGCGACCTCGCCAACTGGTGCCTCGCGCCAAGGAAGCCGGAATCCTATTCCATTGCAGGCGCGAAATTCTCAATAAACATACGAGCCGTCCCTGGCGCCAGGCCCTTGTTGGCACCACCACACAGATTTCTCTGGTCAGAGGAAGAGCGGCTTTTCCCGCAGAGAGGACGCGATCCGGCCAGCACGACTCAGCCTGCGGCGGCCATGCCCTTCATGTTTTCGATAATGGCCGTGGCGAACGCCGAGGTGCCGACCTTGGTTGCGCCCGGCATCAGGCGTTCAAGATCGTAGGTCACCTTCTTCTGCTGAATGGTGCGCGCGATGCCGTCTTCGATGAGCTTGGCGGCTTCATTCCAGCCGAGAAATTCCAGCATCATGGCCCCTGAAAGCATCACCGAACCCGGGTTGATCACGTCCTTGTCCGCGTACTTCGGCGCCGTACCGTGGGTGGCTTCGAATACGCCGAAACCGTCGCCGATGTTGGAGCCGGGAGCCATGCCGAGTCCGCCAACTTGTGCGGCGCAGGCGTCGGAGAGATAGTCGCCGTTCAAATTGGAGGTTGCAAGAACGCTGTATTCATCGGGCCGCATCAGCACTTGCTGGAAGACGGAGTCGGCGATGCGATCGTTGACCATAAGCTTTTGCTTCCACTGGCCCTGGCCGTGCGTTTTGTAGATGGAGCTGAGCGTGTGGTTGATTTCGTCGTAGACAGACTTTTGGAAAGCGTCGGTAGCCTGTTCGAGGCCGGGCTCGATCATCGCCGCGTTTTGCTCGACCGTGAGATGTTGATTCTTATCGAGATTATCGACAATCCAGCTTTCCCGTTCGGTGACGGTCTCCGAGCGAAACTCTTCCTGCGCCAACTGGTATCCCCAGTCGCGGAAGCCGCCTTCCGTGAATTTCTGGATGTTGCCCTTGTGCACGAGTGTGACAGACTTGCGCTTGTGCGCCAGGGCGTACTTGATTGCGCGGCGAACCAGGCGCTTGGTGCCGGTCGGGGAAATAGGCTTGATGGCGACGCCGGAGTCCCAACGAATCTGCTTCTTGCCGTCCTTCAACATTTCGTTATTGAGAAATTCGAGCAGCTTCTTGGCTTCGGGCGAGCCCGATTTCCATTCGATACCGATGTATACGTCTTCGGTATTTTCGCGGAAGATGAACACGTTCAACTTTTCCGGATGGCGGACGGGGGAGGGAACGCCTTCGAAGTAACGAATCGGGCGCTCGCAGGAGTAAAGATCGAGGATCTGACGCAGCGCGACGTTGAGCGAACGGATGCCGCCGCCCACGGGAGTGGTCAGCGGACCCTTGATGGAAACGCGGAAGTCGCGGATGGCTTCGACGGTATCGTTGGGCAGCCACTCTTTGAAGGTATTGAAGGCCTTTTCACCGGCGAAAACCTCGTACCACGCAATTCCGCGCTTGCCGCCGTAGGCATGCTGAACGGCCGCGTCGAAGACCCGGCGTGAAGCTTTCCAGATGTCGCGACCCGTGCCGTCACCTTCAATGAACGGGATGATCGGATGGCTCGGGACCTGCAGCTCGCCGCCGCTATATTCGATCGGCGTTCCGTCTGGCGGAATCGCATGTCCGTTGTAACTGCTCTTCATGTTGCCCATCTCCAAGGTCGGTTTGGAGCCGCGGCAAGGCTCGTGCGGCTATGCTGCATCCGGCGCGTGTGGCCGAATTAGGAAAGATATCACAAGCTCGAGTGCGGCCGAAATCGCAAGGGCCAGCAGAGCCCTTGGCCGCCTGATCGGCTGCAATCCTCAACCGACTCATACGCCAGCGGTAGCCGTGGCGATGTCGACAGATTCGGCGTTGTCCGGAATGCGCCGCGCAATCCACTGCCTGGCCGGCCCTCTGTTGCGAGCGGGCTTCAGTCGTAGTATTCCTGGCCTAGGTGGGTGATCAGCTCTTCGCTCATCATCCAGCGCAAGGTGTTCTTGAGCTTCATGGACTGGATGAAAAGGTCGTGTTCGGGATAGAGCTCGGCGGTGGTCATTGGCGACTTGAAATAGAAGCTGAGCCATTCCTGAATGCCGCGGAATCCGGCGCGCTGGGCGAGGTCCAGGAAGATCACCAGGTCGAGAACGATCGGGGCGGCGAGGATCGAATCGCGGCAAAGAACGTCCACCTTGATCTGCATCGGATAGTTGAGCCATCCGAAAATATCGATGTTGTCCCAGCCTTCTTTGTTGTCGCCACGCGGCGGATAGTAGTTGATGCGCACCTTGTGGTGGATCTTGCCGTACAGCTGCGGATAAAGCTGCGGCTGCAGAATGTATTCAAGCGCGCCGAGCTTCGACTCTTCCTTGGTCTTGAACGACCCGGGGTCGTCCAGCACTTCGCCATCGCGATTGCCCAGAATGTTCGTCGAGTACCAACCCTCGAGGCCCAACATCCGCGCTTTGAACGCCGGCGCGAGCACCGTCTTCATCAGGGTCTGTCCGGTCTTGAAGTCCTTCCCGCAGATCGCCACGTTGTGGTCCAGCGCCAATTTCTGGATCGCCGGAATATCCACCGTCAAGTTCGGCGCGCCATTGGCGAACGGCACGCCGCTGGTCACTGAAGCCCATGCATACAGCATCGACGGCGCAATCGCCGGATGATTGCTCTTCATGGCCTCGACCAGTTTTTCCGGAGTCGAGTGCACGTCTTCCGGCCGTATGAACACTTCCGTTGAGCCGCACCAGCAGGTCACCAGCCGCGCCGCGCGCGAGGTCTTCTTGAAGTTCGCGATGTCTTCCTTGATCTGCAGCGCCAGTTCGTACTTGTTCTTGGCCTTCTTGACGTAAGTGCCGTCCAGCTTCTTGACGTATTCCTTGTCGAAGGCCGCCCTCATGGGCTTGATCTTCGACAAAAAGGGCTTCACATGGCCGAGGTGCTCCTTGCTGAGAACGCCCGCCTTCGCTGCGGCTTCGTAGGCATTATCTTTGAAAAGATCCCATCCGCCGAAGACCAGGTCGTCGAGGTCCGCCAATGGAACGAATTTTTTGATGAGCGGGGAATTGTTTTCGGTGCGTTTGCCCAGGCGAATCGTGCCTAATTGCGTCAATGAGCCGACCGGCTGCGCGTGCCCCTTGCGCACCAGCTCGACTCCGGCCATGAACGTGGTGCTGACCGCGCCCATGCCCGGCAGCAGGACTCCCAGTTTTCCCCTTGGTGACGCAATTTTTGCAGGCTTTTCCATGCCACTCCTCGGCTTTCATTCCGCAAATGCGGATGATGCGACGGACAGAAACGTGCAGCCCTACACAAACAAATAGTATCGCGCACCACGGCGCGCGCTTGCAAACTGCGCTTGCCGAGCCCGTTTTGCGATCTGCGCCGGATGGGAACCGGCCAACCGTCAAAACTCTCCAGCTTATTACTGGAAAGCGCGCGGTTTCTCGGCTAGTATCGCTTGCTAATTGCAAGCAACACTGCTGACGGGGGCTCACTCGTGAACGAAGCGGAGAAACGTACGGGCCGGAGCATCTGGGCGGTGGTGGCCGGCTTTCTCGTGGTCGTCGCGTTGTCCATCGGAACGGATACGGCGCTGCACGCTTTAGGAGTCTATCCGGCGCTCGGCCAGCGGATGAGCGATGGCCTATTTGTGCTGGCCACGGTCTATCGCACGATCTACGGGATTCTCGGCAGCTTGGTTACTGCGCGCCTCGCTCCCGCCAAGCCCATGAAGCATACGCTGATCGGCGCGGCGATTGGAACCGTGGTCGCAACGGCCGGGGCGGTCGCCACCTGGAACAAGAATCTCGGCCCGCACTGGTACCCGATCGTGCTGATCTTGACCGCTTTTCCGACGGCGTGGATTGGCGCGAAAATTCGCCTGGCGCAGCTTGCCAAGCCTTGAGACCGGCAATGCACTAGGTGCGGCGCCGATGCGACTCCACAATGGTACTGGTGAGAGTCACGGCACCGAGGCAAGCAATCGCGGCTAACAAAGCATAGACGATCAAGAACGGGCCTCCCCGTACACCCTTCTCACAGGCAAGTATCATTCCAACGGACGCGCCTTGTTTTCAGTGGCTTACCAAACCGGTCTACGGGGACGTTGCGGGAAAATGAGGACACTTACGGCATGTTCCGGCGACAGTTTTTCAGTACTAAAACTTTTTTTCGCGCGTAACAAATCCTCTCGAAGGTGTTGGCAAAAAAAGACGGGGCGGAAAATCACTCCGCCCCGCCCCTTCCCCGACGGCTCGCACCGAGGTCAATCGCTAGGTCTTGCTCAAATGAATCGAACCATCGCCGGTGTGAATCGTCAGCTGCTGTCCGCCGCCGTTCATCTTGCCGGAAATTCTTGAAGTGCTGAATGTGCCCTCGACGGTGACCGGAATGCCGAGACTGATTCGGCCGTCGTTTGTGCTAGCTTCGATGTTGGCCTGTAAGTCGGCGGGCAAGGTCATGTCGACACTGCCGTCACCGGTGTGGATGGTCCAGGCATTCAGCATTTTGGAGCCAGCTCCGGCCCGCGCATTAATGCTGCCATCGCCGGTCTTGATATTGAGCGCGTCGAAGCGGCCCTCTACGGTGACGTGGCCGTCGCCCGTATCGGCTTCGAGCTTGCCGTCCAGGTCCCGCCCTTCGATGCTGCCGTCGCCCGTGCGCAGGCGAATTTCACCCTTGGCTCCATCCACTCGGATGTGGCCGTCCCCGGTATGAATGTTTAGATTGCCGGTGAGAGACTGCGCTTCTACCGATCCATCGCCAGTTTCGATGTTCAGGTCGGCTTCGCGGGGCATGTGTACTTCCAGGCGCAGGGTCTTATGAACGTTCCAGTTGAAGAAACTGCTGTTGTGAACCCGGGCGCTCAGCTGCACCTGATCGCCGTCCTGGCGTGAGCTGATCGAGAGGTTGTGGTCCAGCTTGTAGCCGTCATAAATGACCCGAAGCTCAATCTGCTTGCTGTCGCCGGTGGTTACCCGCACCGCGCCGTCATTGGTGTCCACGCGGACATGCGCGCGGCCGCTGATCGTGTAGGACTTGGTCCATTCCTCGGCCTGGGCGGCGCCCGCCGTAAGGGCCCCCGCAGCCAGGGCTAGAATCGCTGCGGGCCAGGTCAGACCGCCGCCTGCCAACCGGAAAAGGTTCATTTCGTATACCTCGGAAATTGGGCATTCCAGAGCAATGCTGTCATAAGGAACGAAAACCAGGCCGAAAAGGTTCCTTGAGCTGGGGCTAATTGCCGCGCCCGGCCGGCTTGGCCCTGGCCGCGCCTGGTTTAGGGCGCAAGGCGGCCAGGAATTGCTCCGGCGGAAGGGTATTGAGCACGTCCGCCTTGCCGAGCCAGCCCCGGCGGGCGGTAAGCACGCCGTACTTAAGGTACTGCAAATTGCCGGTGCTATGCGAGTCGGTCGAAATCACCACCTTTACGCCGCGTTCCTTGCACATGCGCAGGTAGACGTCCTTCAGATCGAGCCGGTCGGGGTAGGAGTTGCATTCCATCGCCACGCCATGTTGGGCACAGGCGTTCAGCACCTTCTCCATGTTGTAGGGAAACGCTTCGCGGCGCAACAGCAGCCGGCCCGTGGGATGTCCAATAATCTGCGTGTACGGATTTTCGATTGCGGCGAGCATGCGTTCGGTCATCTCCGCCGCTTGCAAATTCATATACGAATGCACGGAGCAAACCACCACATCCAGCTGCGCCAGAATGTCGTCCGAGTAGTCGAGCGCGCCGTCTTTGAGGATATCCACTTCCGAGCCGGCAAAGACCCGGATGCCCAGACCCGCTTTGTCGACGGCGCGCAAGTTCTTGATGTGCGCCGCCACGCGCTTTTCGTCCAGACCATTGGCGACGGTTACGGCCTTGGAATGGTCGGTCATCGCAATGTAGGCGTGGCCCAGTGCTTTTGCCGCCGCGGCCATTTCTTCGACGGTGTTCTTGCCGTCGCTGGCGGTCGAATGCATCTGCAGGTCGCCTTGAACATCGCCGCGTTCGATGAGTGCTGGCAGCCGGTGCTGTTCGGCAGCCTCGATTTCCCCCAGGTTTTCCCGCAGTTCGGGCGGAATGTAGTCCAGTTTCAGCTTGCCGTAAATTTCCTGTTCCGTGCGGCCGGCGACGCGCTTTTCGCCTTGCAGAGTCGCCAGCTGATATTCGTTCAACGTCCAGCCCATCTCGTTGGCGCGCCCGCGCAGCCGAACGTTGTGTTCCTTCGACCCGGTGAAGTAGAGCAGGGCGGCGCCAAAACTTTCTTTTTTTAGCAGCCGCACGTCGACTTGTAGGCCGTCGCGAATCGTGAAGCTCACCTTGTTTTCGCCGTGCGCCAGCTTTTGCTCGATGCCCGGGAAGGTCAGGATGTGCTCCGCCAAGGCGTCTACCTGCCGCTGCGAGGCGGAACCGTCGGCCAGAGTCACCAGCAGATCGAGATCGCCGATGGTTTCCTTGCCCCGCCGCAGCGAACCGGCTGGGGTGACGCTTTCCACCGCCTTACCCGCCTTCTCGATATGCGCGCAGAGCGCTTCCGCAGCTAGTTCCGCGGTGCTGATCAGGTAGCGGCCCGTCGCTCGGCGTTTGTAAGACTCGACCGCCTTCAGGATGTTCTGCTCGCTTTTTTCACCGAAGCCGGCAATGTCCCGCAGTTTGCCGTCCTTGGCGAGTCTTTCGACGTCGTCCACCGAGCCGGCTTTGAATTTCTTCCACAGCAGCGCGGCTTTCTTTGGGCCGAGCGATTGCAGCTGCAGCACGTCGAGGATCGTCGCGGGATATTTCTTCAGCAGCTTGGCGCGCAGGGAATAGTCGCCGGTTTTGAGAATCTCCTCGAGGTGTTCCACCATGCGGTCGCCGATCCCCGGCAGCTCTTTCAGCTTCTCCGGAGTTTTGGCCAGTTGTTCGACCGATTCGGGCAGGCCGGAGATAAGGTCGGCAGCTTTTTCGTAGCTGCGATAGCGACCGATGATGGCGCCGTCCACTTCGAGAAGCGCCGCCGTTTCGTGGAGGATGCGCGCGATTTGCTGGTTGTCCATGGCCAGATTATAGGCGCGAACGTCGGCGGCAGAAACCCTCTCCCTCATTCTGCCGGTTTTGCCGCTCTGCCTGCGCATCCCGAAGCGGACGCTTCGGCAAAGCGCAGAGCCTACAGACAGAAAGGCCGGCAGGAAAAGACTCCTGCCGGCCTCATGATTGCGTTTATGCTTAGCTAGGCTTTTGCACGTTTGCAGCTTGGGGCCCTTTGGGTCCTTGCACAATTTCGAATTCGACCGCATCACCTTCCTGCAGTGTGCGATACCCGTCTCCCACGATCGCCGAGTAATGGACGAAAACGTCCGGGCCATCCTCGCGGCCGATGAAGCCGTATCCTTTCGAATTGTTGAACCACTTCACGGTTCCGTGCACCTCGTTCGTCCTCCCTGAAGTACGAATGGTACAAATGTCCCGTAACGCGTTTCACATGGCGCGGCACTCAACCAGGTTGGTTCACGAGCGGAACGTCGCGGAGTATGTATCAGATGGAAAGGACGAGTCAATAGAACTGCGCCGAACTTTGTTAGTTTTTCATAGGGTCTATCCGGTCCAGACTCCCGGACATTACCGGCGGCGTTTCTGCTTTTTCACCAGAAAGTTGAAATAAAAAAGCAGCCCGGCGATGGACTTGGCGTCTTTCATTTTCCCGGTCCGAATCATCTCTTCTAACTGTTTCTTACTGTAGGTTCCGACGGACAGCTTCTCGTCCTCTTCGGGCTGCGCCGCGCCGGGGGTCAGGCCTTCCGCCAGCAAAAGAAACATTCTTTCCTGCAGGAAGCCGGGTGTGGGAAAGAAGTCCAGAAACACGGTGAGCTTCTTCGCCCGGAATCCGGTTTCTTCGATCAGTTCTCGCGCCGCGCCTCGTTTCGGACTTTCGCCCTTCTCCATCCGGCCGGCAACCAGTTCCCACAGGTACTGTCCTGTCGCATGGCGATATTGTCGTACCAGGACGATCTTTCCGTCGGGCAGCACCGGCAGAACCACCACCGAACCCGGGTGCGTCACCACCTCGCGCATCGTGCGCACGCCGCTTGGCTCGATCAGCTCATCACGGCGCACTCCGAACGACTTGCCCGCAAAGATGACTTCGCTCTTCAGGATTCTCGCCTTTTGTTTCCGATGTCTTACCTTCGCGCTGGCCATGCCGTCTCGTCTCCTGGAATGCCAGAAAGGGAACCAGCTTAAAACAACTCGTTGGTACTTTCACTTCCGCTCCCTGATCGGCGTCTCGCAGCATCGAATTTTACGCATTCGCAGCCCGTCAGCAACAAAGGGGACCTACAACTTCTCCAGCCGCCCAATTCCATAACCGCAAGGAGAAGCACTCGCGGTCGTGCCAGCTCTCTATGGGCGGTGCGGCGCCTATGTACCGGCAAACACGCCCGCGCTCGGCACCTGTTCGATCCTTTCGTCTTCGGCGACGAGGGCCAATCCGCCGAACTTATAGAAAGCTAGGAGGTGCAAGTTGACGCTGCGCCGGAGCCGAGAGAAGGCGGCTCCGGCGCTTCTTCTTTTCGGGATGAACTGTTTGCCGTGATGAAAGACTCGCGCCTATACTGGCCACATACCGCAAATGACAATCAACACGCTCATCGTCGATGACGAGAAGCCCGCCCGCGAAGAGCTCGCCTTCCTGCTCAAGGCCTTTCCGGAAATCCACCTGATCGCGCAGGGGAAAAACGGCCTCGAAGCCATCAACCTGATCAAAGAGCACTCGCCCGACCTGGTCTTTCTCGACGTCCAGATGCCGGGGCTCGACGGCTTCGGCGTGCTGCAGAAGCTTGCCGAACGCAAGATGAAGATTCCGCACGTTGTTTTCGCGACCGCCTTCGACCACTACGCTGTTCAGGCCTTCGACGTCAACGCGGTGGATTACGTGCTGAAGCCCTTCGACAAGGCCCGCATCGCCAAAGCCATCCAGCGCGCCCGCCGGGAGATCGAATCAGAAACCTCTCCTGCCGACCGCCTCGAGCAGCTGGTCACACGCCTGGGCGCCGCGCAACTCGCGGCGGGGAAGCCAGCCGCTTCCCATACGCCGTCGAAAATCCTGGTGAACTCCCAACAACGCCTTATGCTGGTCGACGCGGAGGACTTTATTTTCGCATCGATCGAAGATGGTTCGATCTCCGTCGTGGCCCGCGATCTTGAGGGCACTTCGAACTACCGCACACTTGAGGAAATGGAGGAAGCCCTGGCCTCCGATTCCTTCTGGCGTCCGCACCGCTCTTATCTCGTCAACATCCATCACATTAAAGAAGTCGTTCCCTGGTTCAAGTCGAGCTACATGCTCAAGATGGACGACAAGAAGCACTCCGAAGTCCCCGTTAGCCGCCAGCAAACCAAGCGCCTGCGCGAGCTGTTCAAGCTGTAAGCCGCCTTCGCCGAACGGTCAGGGAGATCGGTCCGCCTTCGCTGCGGTTCCCGCTGGCGCTGTGCTACTGTTAGACCCGATGGACTTTTCCCTCACGGATCACCAAAAACTCATCCGCGACACCGTACGGCAGTTCATGCAGACTGAAGTCCGCCCGGTGGTGAAAGAACTGGAGCGCGAAGAACGATTTCCCCTCGATCTTCTGCAAAAACTCGGCGAAATGGGCTGTTGCGGCATGCTTACTCCCGAGGAGTGGGGCGGGCCCGGCATGGACACCGTCTCTTACGTGCTCATGCTGGAAGAGGTCTCCCGCGTGTACACCGCGATGTCCACCGCTCTCGGCGTGACCAACTCCGCCGTCCAGGCTCCGCTTTATCGATTTGGCAGCGACGCCCAGAAGCAAAAGTATCTGAAGCGGCTCGCCACCGGCGAAATCCTCGGATCCTTTTGCCTAACCGAAGCGGCGGCGGGTTCCGATGCTGCCGGCATCCAAACCACCGCCACGCGTAGTGGTGAAACCTATCGCCTCCATGGCGCAAAAACCTGGGTTACCAACGGCGCTCACGCCGGCCTCTACCTGGTCTTCGCCAAGACGGATCCGGCTGCGGGTGGGAAGGGAATGACGGCCTTCTTGGTTGAGCCGACGTGCGAAGGTTTCAAAATCGGCCGCCACGAAGACAAGATGGGCCAGCGCTCATCGCCCTCCGTCGAAATTCTGCTGAACGAGTGCGAAGTTCCCGCCGCCAGCCGCCTTGGCGACGAAGGCCAGGGCCTTAAAATAGCCTTGAGCGCGCTCGACGGCGGCCGCATTGGTATCGCGGCGCAGGCGGTCGGACTGGCACAAGGCGCGCTCGACGAATCGGTCAGCTATGCGAGACAGCGCCGCGCCTTCGGCAAGTCCATCGGTGAATTTCAAGCCATCCAGTGGATGATCGCCGACATGCAAACCGAGGTCGAAGCCGCGCGCCAGCTTACCTACTACGCGGCCTGGCTGAAGGATTCAGGAAGGCCCATGGGCTCCGCTGCCTCGAAAGCCAAGCTCTACGCCAGTGAAATGGCCAATCGCGTCGCCTACAAGGCCGTACAGATCCACGGTAGCGTCGGCTACTCCCGCGAAACTGACGTCGAGCGCATGTACCGCGACGCCCGCGTGATCACCATTTACGAAGGCACCAGCGAAGTGCAAAGAATGATCATCGCCCGCGACCTGCTGGGAAAGTAGGTCCCGGCAGCGGGCTTTCGCCGGCGCCGCCGCAGAACGCCTTCCAAGGCGGCGCTTCGCTCAGAGCTTGCTGCGGCAACTGGCGCAATCGCACAAAAACTTATAACTTATTAGCTACAGCGGATTTTTCACGGACAAAACTTGGCGACCACTCCCACCACACAAAAGAAAAAGCGCGTCCTCAGCGGCATGCGCCCGACCGGCAAGCTCCACATCGGCCACTATTTCGGCGCCCTGGAAAATTGGGTGCGGTTGCAAAACGATGCCACCTACGACTGCTTCTACTTCATCGCGGACTGGCACGCGCTCACCAGCGATTACGCCGACACTTCGGCCGTCGCGCAAAGCACCATTGAAATCGTCACCGACTACCTGGCGGCAGGCCTGGACCCGCAAAAATCCGTTATCTTCCAGCAATCGCTCATCCCCGAGCATGCCGAGCTGCACCTCCTGCTCGGCATGGTCACTCCGCTCGGATGGCTCGAACGCGTCCCCACCTATAAGGAGCAGATCGAAAACGTCACCAGCAAGGATCTCCACACCTACGGTTTCCTCGGCTACCCCTGTCTACAGACTGCCGACATCGTCATGTACAGCGAGCCGGGCACCGCGCTTTTTGTCCCGGTAGGCGAAGACCAGGTCTCCCACGTCGAATTGAGCCGCGAAATCGTCCGCCGCTTTAACCTTTATTACGGTCTGGCCCTGAATCTTCAGAACGCAAAATCGCCCGCCGACGCGAAGCATATGGTGCAGCTGAAGCTTGCGATCGACCGCTTGGAGGGAAAGTCCGGTGAACTCAAACCGGGCAGCGAGGGGATCGATATGGATGAGCTGGAATCGAGACTTCGCCGACTCGCCGAGTCCATGGGGCTGGCAAACCTGCAACAAAAATTTGCCGAACTCGAAAAAACAGTGGCTTTAGGCGAGACGGCGGCGAGCAAATATAAGCCCTTTCGAGACTCGATTCGATTCGTCGACGTGTTGGTCGAGCCGCAAGTCCAGCTCACCAAGACTCCCCGCATTCCTGGCCTGGACGGCCGCAAAATGTCCAAGTCCTACGGCAACACCATCACCTTGGCGGAGTCCGACGCCAGTATCCGCGCCAAAACCAAGGTCATGGTGACCGACCCCGCCCGCAAGCGCCGCACCGACGCTGGCAACCCCGATGTCTGCCCGGTGTATGACTGGCACAAGCTGTTTTCCACGCCGGAGACGCTAGAGTGGTCGGCCGAGGGCTGCCGCACCGCGGGCATCGGCTGCATCGACTGCAAAGCAAGAATGGCCGACCATCTCATCGAATGGATAGCTCCGATCCGCGAGCGCCGCGTCGAATACGAAAAGCATCCGGCGCGCGTGCTGGAAATCGTCGACCAAGGTTCGAATCGCGCCCGCACTGTCGCTCAAGGTACAATGCATCGCGTCCGCGAAGCCGTTTTCGGCTGGCAGAAAAAGCGGGCCGAAATCAAAGCCGTGTCTGTCGCCGTCCACGACACCCACGACTAGAGGTTGGTAGGCAGCGGCGGCTCGACGCCGCCGCGGGCAGCGACCCAGGCCGCTACAGGGGAGAAATGGCGTCACCCTACAAGATCCAGATCCCGATGTACGAAGGACCGCTCGACTTGTTGCTGGACTTGATCAAGCAACAGAAAATGAGCATCCACGACATCCAGATATCGCTCATCACCTCGCAATACCTCGACTACCTGCACAAACTTGAGCAGCTGAACGTGGATGTGTCATCGGAATTTATCTACATGGCGGCCTCTCTCATCTACATCAAGTCCAAAATGCTCCTGCCGCCGGATCCGCTCGCGACTGCGGAAGAGCAAGCCGCCGATCCGCGCGAAGAACTCGTGCAGCGCCTGCTGGAGCACGAAAAATTCAAGAACGCCGCGCAGATGCTGTACCAGAAGCAGCAGATCGAAGAAAACGTGTGGTCGAAGCCCGACAAAACGCTCTACCACGACGAAGGAACGGAAGGCGAACTGGTCGTCTCGCTGGTCGATCTGGTGAAGGTCTTCCAGCAGGTCCTTGAACGCCGCAAGGAAATCGCGCGCATCGAACTGCGCCACGAAACCTTTACCGTGGCGCAGATGATTGCGCAGCTGCGGGCGCAGATCCTGGCCAGCGATGATTCAAGCGTCAACCTGGTGCGCTTCTTTGAAGCCTGTCCCTCGCGCCACGCGATGATCGTTGCGTTTCTCGCTGTGCTCGAAATGGTCAAGCTGCAGGCCGTCGCCATCGTGCAGGAAAGACAGTTTGGCGAAATCCTTCTCCGCAAATCCAAGTCCTTCGACTCCGTCTTCGACGAAAAAGGCGAGATTCGGATGATCGACGAGGAATACAAATAGTCCTCCCGCTCCCGCGCTTCCAACTGCGCATTCCCGCCTGTAAACTGTCCTTATGAATGAAGAACGCAAAGCCGCCCTTGAGGCCATCATCTACGCCGCGGACGAGCCCGCCACCATCGAACAGCTCGCCGCCGCTCTCGGCGAAGAAAAAATGGTAGTGCAGGCCACGCTCGACGAGCTCGTCGCCGGCTACGCCGTCGAAGAGCGCGGCATCGAAATTCGTGCCGTCGCCGGCGGCTACAAGATGTACACCAAGCCGCAGCACCACGATGTCGTCCGCCGCTTCATCAAGAGTCTCCGCCCCCCGCTTCGTCTGTCCATGCCGGCGCTCGAAACGTTGGCGGTGATCGCCTACAAGCAGCCGGTCACCGGTCCTGAAATTTCCGAAATTCGCGGTGTCAACTCTTCCGGCGTCATCGCCACTCTTCTCGACAAGCGCCTCATCACCACCGCCGGCCGCAAGGAAGTGATGGGGCGCCCGATCCTCTACCGGTCCTCCAAAGAATTTCTCATGCGCTTCGGCCTCAGCGATTTGCAGGAGCTGCCGTCGCTCAAAGAATTCGAAGCCCTCGCTCGCGAAGCTCTCGGCTCCGATATGGGCCTTGCGCCGACGACCGAAGAGGAGATGCTGGCGCAGCCCGCCGCCGACACCCTGGACAATCTCACCGCCGGCGCCGCCCACACTCAGGAAAATCCCGTTGCCGCCGACATCGCCCAAAACGACCAGCTGGTGCCGACGGAATTTGCCGATCCAACGGGCCATCTGAGAGACGAGCGCCAAGGCCCGGATGCCACGCCCGCACCTGCCGGGCCTTTATCGGATTTGCGTACGCACGTACCCTCCGATGAAGAATTCCTGCACGAGCGCGAAGTGGAATCCACAAGCGAAGGCATGCCCAGCGGGGAACTCGACGAAGAGCCTCCCAAAGCCGACGCGGCCCGCCCCGGCGAGTGAGTAGGACCAAGCGACGCCACTACCAGTAGGGCGTTGGCTGGCATGCTTTGATCCCTGCTCGGCCGCTTGTAAACTGCTCTGCGCAATCCCGGGCCGATCCCGCCTGCTGCGTTGCCCTAAAAGCGGGTCAAAATGGAGGAGTCGGCCAAAGTGAATCGATCATTGGGTGCCATGGAACGCTTACAAAAAATCATCGCGAGAGCCGGCGTCGCATCGCGGCGTCATGCCGAGCAACTGATTCTCTCCGGGCAAGTGCGCGTCAACGGTGAAGTCGTCACCGAGCTCGGTTCGAAAGCCGACTCCGCTCACGACAAAATCGAAGTCTCCGGCAAACCAATCTCCGCCAGCCCGGAACGCAAAGTCTATCTCCTGCTGAACAAGCCGCCCGAAATCGTCTCCAGCCTCGCCGATCCCGAGGGGCGCAAGACACTGCGCAATCTGCTGCGCGGACTCCCCGAGCGCGTCTATCCCGTCGGCAACCTCGAATACGCCGCAGCCGGCTTGGTGTTTCTCACCAACGACGGCGAACTTGCCGCGCATCTTCTGAAACACTGGGACCGAATCGAGCAGGTGTACCACATCAAGATCAAAGGCATGCTGCGGCGGGAAGAACTGGCCAGGCTCGGCAAGGAAATTGGCGCGCATCTAGAGACGCTGCGCCAGCCCGATGCATCGCGCGGCCACGGCGCCAACTATTGGTATGAGACTCGCATGCGCAGCAGCCGGAAGGAGAATCTGCGCAACGTGCTTTTCCGCGAAAACCATCCGGTGGAAAAGATGAAACGCGTTGCGCTCGGGCCGCTCACCGTCGAAGGTACGCCTGCCGGCCGTTACCGTCTGTTGCGTTCCGAGGAAGTCCTGGCTTTGAAAAAAGCGGCCTCGAAAGAGGCCGCCGGCGGGCGGGAGCGACGCTCCGGCAGGAAGGCATCGAGGCCGCGCTGAGGCTCGCAAACGCGGCAGGCAGCTGGCCAACCCCGAAGGATCGACTTGCTCGAACGACTGCAGAAAATTTTGGCGGCGGCGGGGATCGCTTCGCGGCGAAAGGCGGAAGAGTTCATCCGCAATGGCCGCGTCGCCGTAAACGGCGCCATCGTCAGCGAACTTGGCAGCAAAGCCGATGCCGAAGCCGACAAGATCACCGTCGACGGCAAACCACTCGCCGCGCCAGAGCACCACCTCTATTTCCTGCTCCATAAGCCAAAGGGCTATGTCACCACGGTCAGCGATCCGGAAGGCCGCCCGACGGTGATGGACCTTATCGGCAAGGTCCCCGGCCGGGTGTATCCCGTCGGCCGCCTCGACTACGCCAGCGAGGGGCTGCTTCTGCTTACCAACGACGGCGCCCTCGCGCAAAAACTCAGCAAAGCCGGCGAGCACATGCCGAAAACCTACCACGTCAAGGTCAGCGGCCGTCCCGACGAAAAATCCATCGCGCGCCTCCGGCAGGGAATTGCCATCGCGCTCGAAGACGGCCGCCGCGTCAAGACCTCGCCGGCAACAATCCGGCTGCTCGAAGACGCGCCCAATCCCTGGTACGAAGTCACGCTGATGGAAGGACGCAATCGCCAGATCCGCCGCATGTTCCAGGCCGTCGGCTTTCTTGTGGAAAAAATCAAGCGGGTGCAGTTCGGGCCGCTGAAACTGGATGTGCCTCGTGGAGCCTTCCGCCCCCTCTCGGACCGGGAAGTAGCCCAACTCAAATCGCAGGACTGAAAAAGCGCGGTTCCAGGTCGTTTTAGAGTGCCGGCGTCGCCGCGCCTGCCCGTTCGCACCGGCCGCGGCCAGATTATGTTTCCTTGCAGAATATGTAAACCAGCGGAGCAGGCGTCGCGGCGTCCCCGCCCAGCGGGCCTGGATGCGCGCAAAGCCAGACTTTTCCGCCCTCGCACCGACTGGCGTAGAATCGCTGTGTGTTCCTGACCTGGAGACCCCATTGAACCTCGCTGCCCGCGTGTTCACCGCACTCCTGCTCTTCGTTGGAATCGCCGCTGCCGCGGAAAAAGACTGGACCGCCCTCGGCAACGCCTGGTGGGCCCACGTCGAATATCTCGCGGACGATAAACTCGAAGGCCGCGGCACGGGCACGGAAGGTTTCGCTAAAGCGGCGGCCTATGTCGCGGATCAGTTTCAGAAAGCAGGTCTCGAACCCGCCGGAGCGAACGGCGGCTATTCGCAGCCCGTGGAGTTCGACGTCCTGCAACTCGACGAAACGAATTCTTCGCTGGAGATCCTGCAAGGCGGCACGCGGATCGCCTTTCAAGCGCCCGAGGACGGTTTTCTCAATCCCACGTCCGGTGCATCTCCGGTCGACGCTCCCGCTGTCTTCATTGGTTACGGGCTCAAGATTCCCGAGGCCAGTTACGACGACTTTTCCGGCGGCGAACTGAAAGGAAAGATTGCGGTCATCGTCACCGGCGGACCGGGATCGATTGCCACTTCGATCAAAGCCCACTATCAATCGAGTGAAGAGCGCCGCAAGAACCTGGCCGCGGCCGGAGCGATTGGGTTGATCACCATACCTAACCCCAAAGCCGAGGAGATCCCGTGGTCTCGCACGGCCGGCGCGCGTTTCGCCTGGCGCATGGAACTGAAGGATGAGAGCCTGTCTCCGGCCCCGAAGTTGTCAATGCTAGTCAATCCCGAGCATGCGCAGAAGCTGTTCACCGGCAGCGGCCACTCTTTCGAGGAGATCGTTCGGGACCTGGGCGGCGAGAAGCCGCTTCCGCATTTTCCGCTGGCCATCAACGTTCGCGCCAAAACCGCGGTCAAGCGTTCGAGCGCGCAATCGCAGAACCTCGCCGGGGTCTTTCCCGGCAGCGACGCCGCTCTCAAGGGCGAATACGTGGCCATCAGCGCCCACCTCGATCATCTCGGTTTGGGCGTTCCGGTCAACGGAGACAAGATCTACAACGGCGCCATGGACGACGCCTCCGGCATCGCCTCCCTCATTGAAGTGGCCCGCGCCATGCGCGAAGCGAATGCCAAGCCCAGACGCTCCATCCTTTTCCTCGCCGTCACCGCCGAGGAGAAAGGCCTGCTCGGTTCGCGCTACTACGCTTCGCACCCGACCGTCCGAGGGCCGATCGTCGCCGACCTCAACATGGACATGTACCTGCCGCTTTTTCCGCTGAAGTTCCTGGAAGTGCAGGGGCTCGGCGAATCAACGCTCGGCGACGACATCAGCGAAATCTCCAGGGAATCCGGGGTGACCGTGCAAGCCGACAAGCAGCCCGACCATGTGCGCTTCATTCGAAGCGATCAATACAGCTTCATCAAGAAAGGCGTGCCTTCGCTGGCTTTCAAATTCGGCTGGCTGCCCGGCACGCCGGAAGAGAAACTGTTCGACGACTGGTACAAGGATCGCTACCACGGGCCGGCTGACGACACCTCACAGCCGGTAGACAAAGCCGCCGCCGCCCAATTTGACGCCATTCTGGAAAAGCTGGCGCTGCGCGTCGCTGACGCCCCCGCGCGCCCCAGGTGGAAGCCGGACAGCTTCTTCCGCCGCTTTGCCATGTAGCGCTTCTCTAGCCGGCTATTTCCACGCCCCGAGAATCGCGCCCATCACCAGGTAGCACAGCAGCTGGTAGCCGGTGTTGATGGCAAACAACTTCATGCTCTGTCTGGTGAAGAGTGCTCCGGTGAACTGTACGGTCGCTACAAATCCCAACCAGACGTGGAATCCGGCCGTGGCCCCGGTGCGCGCTCCTTCCGCTCGCATCCAGTGCAGGAATAGCGCCAGCACAAAAGCAGAAAGCAGGCTCGCCAGCAGCGAGCCCGCATAGGCCGGCCCCGCGGACTTCTTCATCTCTGCGGTCCTGGCTTTGTCGTTCGGGTCGTATCCCATTTCCGTCATCCACGGTTTGGCAAACAGCACCGGCGAATACCACAGAAATCCCGCCAGCATGGTCAGAATCGCCGCAACCAGCACCGCCAGGAAATTCAAATGATGAAGGCTCATCGCGCGTCGTCTCCGTTTTCGATATGGAGGGAAGAAAAGGTGGGCGCCATCTTAGGCGTGAATGAAGGCCGCTGCAATCGCAAAAAAGCCGGCTTCCCGGCGGCGGCGAGGCTGGGGGAGGGAAGCCTGGTAGAATCGACGGCCCTTCTTCGGACGGGCTGTTGGTGTATCTTGTCCCGCCGCGAGCGGGAGCAAGGGCTGATTCAGCGCGGGGTTTTGCTGCTCTTCATCGTTCCCGCGGTACTCGCGGTCAGACGATTTCGCATCGCCGGTGGCACAAGCTACGCGGCCTCCGTTGACACCGGGAAGCACACTGGCCTAGTATCGCGCGAGTCATCCCGGGAGCCAGCCGATGAGCGAGTGGGTTTATATCCAAGCGGATCCCGCTGAACAACTGATGCAGCTGCATTCCTTTTCGATCATCAAGAAGCAGGCCGCCGGCGACGTCCAGTTTTCCATCACCGTCAAGGAATTCGCGGTTCCGCCGCCCGGACAGCGGGTCCGCTTTTTCGCCGAAGCGGACAAACAGGTCAACCAAAAATGCGGAGCCTTTGTTCCCTGCGGCTGGGGAACCACGCTGTTTTCGGCCTTAGGCGATTGCGTACGTCTGATCCGCCAGTTTCCGTACGACGAAGAGGGGAGCACGCCGGCATGATCCTGCAATTTTCTCGCCGCGAACTGGCCCCGGGCGTCGCGGTCCTCGAAATTCAGGGCAACGTTCACTGCGGCCCGGAATGCGCGCGTCTTGAAAGGGAAGTGGATGGGCTGCTCAAAGACAAATTCATCCGGGTTGTTTTGGATTTAAGGGGTGTCTCGCACATGGACAGCGCCGCCATCGGCGCCATCGTCCGCTGCCACGCGAAATTGAAGGCCGCCGGCGGCGCCTTGCGGATCGCCTCCGTTCAGCCCATGATTGCGCACAGCCTGCAGCTCACCAAAGTAGACCGCATCATTTCCGTTTACCCCGGTGTTTCCGAGGCGGCGCAGAACTTCGCCTCGTCCGGCGGCGCCAACCCCGCCTGAAGCGACAACCTTTCCGCTCCGGGCCCGTTACCGCGGCAGCTAGCGAATCCTGCTGGAAGCAGCCGCCATCAGCCCGCGCCCGGCGAGGGCAGGGGGAACAGGAGCAGGTTGCGTTTGCCGGGGGGAATCACTCCGAGCGTGCGACCATCGGGAGAGATCGAGAAGTCCCGGAAAGTCAGGCCGTGCAGGATCGGCTGAGGGTCCGGCTGACTTACGGGGGTCTGGTCCGAGCCTTGGCCGGCGGCGAGGAGCGGCAGCGCGATCCATACCAGGTCGCCCGACTTGTGTTCGGGCGAGCGCTTGATGAGCAGGTGCTGCTCATCGGACGACCACTCGACGGCGCCGAGGCCGATACGCACGCGGGCGAGACGGGCGGGATTTTCCAGGTCGCGGACTTCCAATACTTCTTTGTCGATGAAGTAGGCGACGTGTTTTCCGGAAGGCGAGACGGAAAGTCCGGTCTCATAGCCGTCGAGCGTGGCCAGTTCCTTGTCGTCCTGCGCCAGAAGCTCCAGGCGCTGCAGGCGCGGCGGGCCTGACATGTTGCGGTCGCGCTCGATGGCGATTGCGGAATTCGAGTGCGGGACCTTGACTGCTGCCATGAAGGTCCGTCCCTCGAACGCGGGTCCGGCCGGCCCCGTTTTTACGTTGGCAAACTTGAACGAATAGAGCAGGTTGGGCTGCACGGCTTCGGTCAGATACACCATCGTGGCCCCGTCGCTGAGCCACATGGCGTCATGCGAGTTGTGAATGACGGCATTGTCTCCGGAGAGTTTGATTTCGCGGCCGGAATCGTCCAAAACGAGAGTCATGCGCTCGTCTTGCGGGTGGCCGGACTCATCGAGAATGGTGCTGCTCAGCAGTTGCACCAGCACCAGTTTTCCGTTTGGCGAGAAAGAGAATCCCTCGACCAGATAGGTGAAGGGGGGGGTGGTGGGGCGGTCCTTTTCTTCCTGGGTCTTCTTGCGCTTCTTGCCTTTTTCGTCCACTTCTTCCCCCGCACTGTCGCTTTCGTGGGGAGCGAAAGGCTTCAGCACCGTAAATTTTTCGCCTTGGAAGATGCGCTTGGTATGGCCGCCGGTATCGCGCAGATAAATGTCGTCGCGCTGCATGTCGTATTTCTTGTTCCGGTACATGCGGCGAACCGAGTACACCACGCGGCCGTCCCGGGCGAACGCGAAGGCGGTCACGTCCTCGTCGATGTTGACGGAGGGTTTGTCCAAGTCTTGCGCCAGCGCCGGTTCGAGGGGGCAAGGAAAGAGGGCAGAAATGGACGCCAAAAGGATCGGTACCAGCGCCGCGCGCACAGTTGGCGCCAATTGGGCCATGGTCCTGGCGCGCCAAGCCAGGAACCACGTTTTGCGCTGGGCAGGAAAAAGCAGATTGCCGTTGCCCGGGCCGGATTTTCGAATTGGCGTCGGCACTTTACGAATACGGGTCATGGCTTGGGGTGAGGCCCGGTAAATTCGGAGCAGCAAGGTTTTTCCTTTGGTGCGAATTCCATGAATTCGATCCGCGTTTGATCGGGGTCGTAGAGATTCAGTTGCCACTTGCCATCGCGTCCGAGCTTCGGCTCTTCGGTGAGATGCGCGCCGTTGTTCGCCAGCTGCTCGCGCGCCGCCTGAATGTCGGGAACGCCCAGCGCAATGTGATTCATGATGCCACGCAGTCGCTGGTCGGGATCGAGCGGAAGATTGACCATGTACTCGATCCAGTCGGTGCCATCGGGCACCTGAAGGGAAATCCAGCTCGTTTCGTTGTCCTTCATACCACCGTGCCAATACGGCCGGAATCCCAGAATGTCTCGGTAGAAATGGTCCATCGCCGCCTGGTCGCGCACAATGAACCCGGTGTGGATGATTCGCAAACCGGGTTCGAGACTGCTTGCGGGTTCAATGAAAACCAGCGTGTGACCCTCGGGATCGACTACGGAGAGGCCATGAGCCATCTCCTTAAACTGGACGCGCTGGGCCTTGAGGTATTTTTTGAGCTGGTTCACATCATCGACGCTATAGGTAACCGATCTGAGCAAAAGGGTGGGATGGCTCGGGTCGGTTACCAGGGTGATGCTTTGCCCGCTGGGCAAAGCAAAGATCGAACGACGTTGCCCGGGAGTCTTGTCGCACCAAACACAGGGCGCATCGAGACCCGGTGCAGCGGCGTCGGGAAGCGGCTTGGAGCCGAGCACGGCCGAATAAAATTTGTCGGTTGCGAACGTATTGGAGACGGAAATTTCTACGGACTTAATGTCAAGAATGTGCGGCCGCTTGGGCGTCCCCGCTGCCGAAGAGCTGGCGGCGAGCAGAAGCCATGCGCAGTAAAGGGCTCGGCGGGGCTGCAGCGAAAGAATCTCGTTCATGGCTTAGGGTGAGGAGCTTCGTAGGGATGACAGCAGGGTTGTTGTGCCGGTTTGAATTCCATGAATTCGACCCGAGTGCCGTCGCGGTCATAGATGTCCCAGGACCATTTGCCGTCGCGGCCGATTTCGGGCTGGTCGTCATCGGCGGTCTTTAGGCCGTGGGAGCGCAGCCGCGTATACGCCGGCTTGATCTCGAGCACGCCCAGGGAGAAGTGGTTCTGGATGCCGCGCTCCTTCTTGTCGGCATTGGCCGGAATGTTCAGCATGTATTCGATCCACTCGCTGCCGTCGGGGACTTGCAGCTCTTCCCAGTCGAGGCCGTCGTCCTTGAATCCGCCGTGCCAATACATGCGGAAGCCCAGGAGTCCGCGATAGAACTTGTCCTCGAGCTCGCGATCCTTCACGATGAAGCCGGCGTGAAACAAGCGCGCGCTCACCTGTTCGCTCTTGGCTGTAAAAAGTCCGCCTTCGCCCTCCTGCCCCACGAACGCGATGGGGTTGCCTTCCGGATCCTTCAACTGCAGATACGGTTTGCCGGCGGCGTTTTTCACCACCGGTTTCGTGACCACGTCGTGCGCGGCAAGGTACAACCGCATCCCTTCGACATCCGGAGTGGAGAAGGCGATTTCGGCGACGAGATTGTCGGGCGTGCCTGCGGTAATTTGTGCAAGGCCGATGCTTTGCCGGCCATTCACCGAGAAACAGGAAGCACCCGCGCCCACGCAGTCGAGCGTGTCGCCGCCGAGGCCGAGCACCGTGCGGTAGAACTCACGCGACGCGTGCAGGTCGGCGACATAGACGCGCACGTAGGCGATGCCGGTGATTTTGGGGCGCTGGGGTTGCGCCTGGGCGGAAAGCCGGGGTGATAGGGCAAACCATGCCGCGAGCAGGACGAAGACAAAGCAGATCGTTCGCTCCCGCCGCGGCGGGCAGGAGGGACATGAACGATCTTGGCCGCCTATGCTAGGCATTGCGGGCCCCTGCGGATCTGATTTTTGCAATTTCGCTCATGCGCTGGCGGAGACGCGCTTCAAAGCCCTGGTCGGTCGGGTGATACCAGGAGCGGCCGGCAAGGTTGTCGGGCAGGCATTGCATATCCGCGACCTTTTCCTCGTAGTCGTGCGCATACTGGTAGTCCTTGCCGTAGCCCAGATTTTTCATGAGCCCGGTCGGAGCATTGCGCAAGTGCAAAGGAACGGGATCGGCTTCGGTTCTCTCAACGTCTTCGCGGACTGCGCCGAAAGCGCTGTAGAGGGCATTGGACTTTGCCGCGAGAGAAAGATAGACGGCGGCTTGTGCGAGAGCCAGGTTGCCTTCGGGCTGGCCGAGGAAATCAAAGGCGTCCTTGGCGGCGAGCGCGACGGCGAGAGCCCCCGGTTCGGCGAGGCCGATGTCTTCCGTGGCCATGCGAACCATGCGGCGCGCGAGATAGAGCGGATCTTCCCCCGATTCGAGCATGCGCGCGAGCCAGTAAAGCGCGGCGTCGGGGTCGGAATTGCGCACGGATTTATGCAGGGCGGATATGAGGTTGTAGTGTTCCTCGCCCGATTTGTCGTAGCGAAGCACCTTGCGCTGCAGCACGTCCTCGAGCAGTTCCGCAGTGATGCGCAGCTTGCCGCCTGCAGAAGGTTTCGCGCTGCGGGCGCAAAGCTCGAGCGTGTTGTAGGCGGCGCGCGCGTCGCCGTTGGCATAGGAGGCGATGCGGAACAGGACCGTTTCCGGGGCGTCGATTTCCAGTTTGCCGAGCCCGCGCTCGCGATCGGCCACGGCGCGGCGGAGCAGTTCAACCAGCTGCGGCGCGGTGTGGGCCTGAAGCACGTACACTTTGGTGCGCGAGAGCAGGGGAGAGATCACTTCAAACGAGGGGTTCTCGGTGGTGGCGCCGATGAAGGTGATGTGGCCCGCTTCGACGTAGGGCAGAAAAGCGTCCTGCTGGGCTTTGTTGAACCGATGGACTTCGTCGACGAAGACGATGGTGCGCTCTCCGGATTTGGATTTGAATTCGGCGGCGGCCATCACCTCTTTGATTTCCTTGATCCCGGACAGGACGGCGCTGAACGAAACGAACGCGGATTTGGTGAGGCGCGCAATCAAGCGCGCCAAAGTCGTCTTGCCGCAGCCCGGAGGTCCCCAGAAGAGCATGGAGCCCAGACGATCGGACTCGATCTGGACGCGCAGCGGTTTGCCTTGGCCCAAAAGCTTTTCCTGGCCGATGAACTCGTCGAGCGTGCGAGGGCGCATGCGTTCGGCGAGCGGCTGCAGAGCCGAATCGGCCGCGGCGTCGGGTTCGGGCTTGATCGGGAACAGACTCATGTCAAGCAACCTAGTCTATCTCGATTCGAACCCTGTATAGAGTTTTCGTACGGCGAGGCGGAGACCAGGAGGCTCCGCCTGCGCCGTCTCGGCGACAGAGGTTCAGCGGAACATCGACCGCCTAGCCCCAGGCTGGTGACGGCAGTTCGCTAGTTTTTGATGGGGCCGCCGCCGTGGCCGGACATCACTTCTTCGCCGTCGAGGTTCATGACGGTGTACATGAACTCGTCGTCTTTCTTGATGAGAATGGTGGTTCGGCCAAGAGCGGGAAGAAGGAGGTCGATGCTCGAGTCGTCCCCGCCGCGGCAGCTGTGGAAGCGCAGGCGATGGTCTTTTTTGTCTTTGTTTTCAAAGATGATGCGGCCGCCGTGGGGCGTGACCTCGACTTCGCCGCTGGGGTTCGGCAGCTGATTTTTGATAACGATGGTGGCTGATTTAGGGAGAGCGGATTTCGCGCGTTTGGCAGCGGACTGGGGCATTTCTTGATTCTCCTTCTGCAGATATTCAAGTCCAGGGTTTACCGGGTTCGGCGGGGCCCAAAAACCAATCCAGACCGATGGCTAGTCGCGAAGAGCTTTCGCCACAGCCGGATCGGCGAGCAGACCGAGCGCGGGCCGCTGCCGCAGGTCGGACAGAGTGTACCCGTTTTCCAGGCTTTGGTGGGCAAATTGGAGGGCGCGGCGGCGGTCGCCGAGGTCGAGATGGGTCTCGGCGATGTCGGCGAGGACAGATGGATCGTTGGGGGATAAGGAGAGAGCGGACTTGGCGCGGGCTAGCGCTTTGTCGCGGCGTTTGTCTTCGGCGTAAAGTATCGACAGCATGGATTGCGAGGGGGCATCGTTCGGATTGACGGCGGCGTATTGCTCGAGCAGGGAAAGTGTTCTCGCGCGGGCGGCGCGCAGCTGCGGCTGGTCCTGCAGCCAGGTGTAAGCGAGCTGGAGGTTCGACCAGACGCGCCAGTCGCGGTCGTTGAATTCGAGGGCCTTGCGGGTGGAGGCCACGGATTCGTCATAGCGTTTCTGCTGGAGGTAAAGCCAGCCGAGATTGGCGTAGGCCTGATAGTTGGGCGCCAGCTGAATGGACTTCCGCAAGGCGTCTTCGGCGGCGACGGAAGATTCGGCGTCGGCCAGTTGCATGTACTGCACGCCCAAGTCGCTATAGGCTTCGGGATTGTCGGGCGTAAGTTCGATGATGCGGCGATATTGCAGAATGGCGTCCTGGCTGCGCTTCTGCCGGTCGTAGAACTCGGCGAGCGCGCGGTAGCCGTCCCAGTAGTCCGGGCGGAGGGCGATGGCGTGTTTGAGATTGGCTTCGGCGTCGGTCGCTCGACCCATCTGTTCGTAGACGCGGGCGGTGCCGATGAGCGCGTCGGCGTCGTGCGAATTGATGGCCAGAACCTTCTGGAATTCCTCGAGAGCGAGATGGTGCTTGCCGAGAGCCGATTGGAGCAGGCCGAGCGTGACATGGGCGGAAGGAAGCTGCGAGTCGATGCCGATCGCCTTGCGGCAATTGGCAAAAGCCGCCTCGATGGCGGCAGGATCGTGGTCCATCAGGAATTTGAGCCGATAGGCTTCGCCGAGAGTGGCGTAGCCCAGAGCGAAGCTGGGAGTCTCGGCGACGGCGGAATCGAGTTCGGAGATGGCCAGAGCGGGATTGCCGGGCTTGTCGTAGCGCTGCAGGTAGCCAAGGGCTTTGAGATAGGCCTCGTAGGCAGTGGGAGCGACCGCAGTGCGATTCGCGGGCGAGACGCCCTGGGAGCTGACCTTCATCATGGAAGCCAGGCGAAAGACGGCCTGATTCTGCAAAGCGGCGAGGTCTCCCGATGGATTGTCGATTTGCGCCGAACCGATTTGGCGCAGGCGCTTCGAATCGATAAGAACCACGGTGAGAGAAACGTCGGGACCGTTGCGGGAGAGGGAACCCTCGACCACCATGGTTGCGCCGAGATCGCGGAAAGCGGCCGCCGGATCGTTGACATTGCGGCTGCGCACCACGCTCGCCGGAACCACCCACAGCGAGTGTTGCGCGGCCTCGAGGTTCGAGAGTTCGTTGGTGACAGAATCCATTAAGCCGGCGGCGATAGGCTGGAAATGGGGATCATCGGTGGAGTTGGCGAATGGTAGGACGGCGATGTGCTTTTCGGTGGTGGAGTAGGCCAACCCCGCGAGGCGTTCGCGAGAGGGGGGAAGAAGCAGCGCGACCGCGGCGGCGAGAATGATGGCCAGTGAAGCGAGGGCGAGCCAGCGCGTGGCTTGTGAGCCGCGGGTCGTCGTCCACATGGGCGTAGAAGCGTGCTGCATGAACTGCCTGAGTTCGCGCGGCGTGACGTCGTGGGTGTGGGTGGGACCCGACGGTTGCGCGGGGAGGGCGAGGATTTCCTGGCGGGAGGCTTCAAGGTCAGAGAGCATTTCGGCGGCGTTCGCGTAGCGGTGCTCGGGCTTTTTCGCGAGCGCGCGGTAGAGGATGGAGCTGAGCGGAGCCGGGACCAGATCGAGCGCTCCCGGTGGTTGATTGAGGATGGCGAAGGTCATGGCGGTCGTGCTGGGGCGGACGAAGGGATGGTTGCCGGTGATCATCTGGACCAGGATCACGCCGAGCGCCCAGACGTCGGAACGCTGGTCGACCGACTCGCACAGGATTTGTTCGGGCGCCATGTAGGGAAGAGTGCCGGTGGCGGAGATGGTTTGCGTGGCGCTGGCGCTGGCGACGATACGGGCCAGGCCAAAGTCCACAATCTTGGCGACGCCGGATTTGCTGATGATGATGTTGGAGGGTTTTACGTCGCGATGCACGATATTGGCGGCGTGTGCGGCGGAAAGGCCGCGAGCAATCTGAATAGCGAGCTCGAGCCCTTCCGGTAGAGGAATGGGGCTGCGGGACAGCCGCCGAGCCAGGGTCTCGCCTTCGTAGAACTGCATGACGATGAAAAGATGATTGCCTGCCATCTCTTCAAGACCGTGGACGACGCCGACGTTCGGATGGTCGAGTGTGGAGGCGGCGCGAGCTTCGCGGCGGAGATTCGTCCTGTCGCCGGAGGTGACGGCCAGATTGTCAGGCAAGAATTTGAGCGCCACAGCGCGTTCGAGCGTGGTGTCGAACGCACGGTAGACCACACCCATGCCGCCGGCACCGAGTTTCTGGGTGATGTGGTAGCGGCCAAAGGTCTGGCCGACCAGGGACACACCGGTCCTGGCGGGAGGGGACGGTTTCTCATCCAACATGGACGATATGGACGAACTGGCGGCGCTTTGCATGAATCTTAAAGTTGGGCGCAGGGTAGCGGCAAGCGAGTTCGGCTGGTCCGGCTACGGGTGGCCCAGTAAGTAGTGAAGGGTAGGGGCGTTTCGTTGCAACAACGCGGACCGTGACGCAGGCAAGCTAGGACGCCCGTTGCCGGGCGGCTTCGTAGAAAAGGACAGCGGCCGCAGCGGCTGCGTTCAGTGATTCGACGGCGGAAGCGATGGCGATGCGGATGCGGGCGTCGGCGGTGCGCTCGATTTCTTCCGGGAGGCCTTGGCCCTCGTTGCCGATGAGAAGCGCGACCGGGCGGCACCAGTTGACCTGCCATGGCGTAAGGAGAGGCTGGCCCGAGCCCAAAGCTTCGCGGGAGCTAGTGGCCATGACGTAGATGCCGGCAGCGCGCAGTTGTTCGATGGCGGCCAGAGCGGCGTGGCCGGCAAGGACCGGGAGGTGGAGCGCGGCCCCGGCCGAAGCCCGCAGGGCTTTCGGGGCGAAGGGACTGGCGGTGGCGCTTTGACCCGAAGCGGCGGTGATGGCGGCGGTAGCACCGAAAGCGGAGGCGGAGCGAAGGATGGTGCCGACATTGCCGGGATCTTGCACGCCTACCAGCACCAGGATGAGCGGTGAAGAGCACCCTTCACCGGCGACGAGGATCTCTTCCATGGTAAAGGAACGAGGAGTGGCTAGGGCGGCGACGCCCTGGGGACTTTCGGTATCGGCGATACCGGCAAAGAGGCGGTCGGTTGTGTGCAGCACGGGAATGCTCACTTCCTCACGATCGAGATAGGGCGCGAGCCGAGCATGATGGCGCTCGCCGGATTCGCTGTAGAGGACCGCGCGGATGGGGCAAGCGGAACGAAGAGCTTCTTCGACCAAGCGCGGGCCTTCGACGCCAACCGCGCCCGATTCGGTCGGCAGTCCGCCGCGCAAGGCCATGCGGAATTCCTTAAGCCATCGATTGTCGCGCGAGGAGATGGGGGCGGAGGAGTTGGCGCGAGGCGCTTTGGAAGGCGTGGACATGCGCGCGAGCGAGGTTAGCAGAGATTGGGCGCAGCGGGAATGGATGGTGGTATCGGGAGGCGGATGGACCGGAGCAATGGATACGACGCGTTTGTCCGGCAGCTCATCGCCGCACGGAACCCCGAAAAGGGGCGCGGCTATCGTGTGTGAGCGGGTCGAGGCGCTGCCCCACCGGGTTGCCGTTCTCGATTTGGAATGCCGGGAGAGCCGGTCGGTCGAATCCTCGGCCCAGCGCATTGCAGGATTTTCGCGCTGGACGCCTCGGAGCGTTTGCTAGCGGAGTTGCGCAAACGCTTTCCTTCGGCGGCGACCGAGCAACCGGCGGCGGAAGAATCCGAATTCTTCACGCAGCACTTCGACGGTCGAAAACGAGCAGGACAACCTTCGCGAAGAGTTATTGCGTGCTTAGTAGGGGTGTGGTAGCGTCGCGCCCAGTTTGGCAGTGGGCGCGGAGCGCTGCGGTGGACCCGAACTCTCCGCGAGAGGCAAGTTCTTGTCGGCCGAAATCCTACGGGTGAGCGCGCAGTCGCCATCGGTGGACGCGTTGCGCTACGCAGCGGAACGGCTGCAGCGCGGGGAAGTGGTGGCGATTCCGACGGACACCGTGTACGGGCTGGCGGCGGACCCGTTTAATCTGGCGGCGGTGGAAGAGATTTTTCGGGTGAAGGGTCGGCCGGAAGAGCGGGCGCTGCCGATCCTCGTGAATTCGCTCGATCAGGCGATGCTACTGGCGCGCGAGGTGCCGCGGAACTTCTTGCGGCTGGCCGAGGAGTTTTGGCCCGGGGCGCTGACGCTGGTGGTGGATGCTTCGCACCGTTTGCCGCTGAAAGTGACGGCGAACACCGGGCGGATTGCGCTGCGCTGGCCGCGCAGCGAAGTGGTGGGCAGGCTGATCGAGGAATGCGACAGCCCGCTGACCGGAACCAGCGCGAATTTGTCGGGGGCGCCATCCTGTACCAGCGCGGAGATGGTGATGAAGCAGCTGGGGGACAGGTTGGGTTTGATTCTGGATGGGGGCGAGACCAAGTCGGCTATACCTTCGACGATTGTGGAACTGCACGGCGATGAGTGGAGGATTTTGCGGGAGGGGGCCATTACGGCGGCCGAGGTTGAAGAGGCCCTGCGCTGAGAAATCGTCTGCGTTCACTTTCTAGCTTTGGTCGCAGCCGTAGAAGGCCGTAGCGTGGTCAGAAGTCATAGTCCCCGGCGGGAGAAACGTTGAGGTCGCCCAACTCGCGGCGATGGACCGAGACGACGTCGGTGAACCACGGAAAGATGTAAGGGAGATCGTCGGCGAGGATCTTCTGGACTTCTTTGCACAAGGCTTTGCGTTTTTCCTGATTCGATTCCACATGAATCTGGTCGGTCAGCGCGTCAATGCGCGGGTTAGTGTCCCCTGTTGGCGCCATCGGGCGGGAAGCGCTTGCTTGAAAAAACGTACTCGAACGATATCGGGATCGTTGTTGGCGCCTGCCCAACGAGCGTAAGTGAGCTGAAAAATTGCCGCGTGCCGCGCCGGCAAGGAGCGTAGCCAGCTCGAGCGGGCGAAGCGGAGTGCCGACTCTGCGCCATTGTTCCTGCAACGCAGCGCCCATGACGCGGGCCTGTTCTTCGGTGGATGTTTTTAGCGTTGGTGGGGTTGGTTTCGATCAGCAGGGTGAGGGAAGCGGGGTTGAAGGCGGTGGAGCGGTTGCACGAACAGCCGAAGGAAAGAACGAACCAAGCAAGCCTGCGAGGGGCGTCGCCAGATACGGGAGTTAACGCGCAGGGGCGTAGGAGATCTTACCGAGGATGGCAGGGCCGCGCGCGCCGGTGGCTGTGGGAAGGTTCGACGGGCGGCGGTGAAACGTTTCATAGGCGAGGAGGGCGAAAGCCAGAGCCTCTTTGGCGTGGGTCGGAACGTTGAGCCGGGAACTCGGCAGCACCGCGATTTCGGGCAGGAGCGCGGTCAGCTGGGCCATCAGCAGCGGATTTTGTGCGCCGCCGCCCGAGACGATGAGTTGCGAAATTTTTGCTATGGGAAGCACGAAGCGTTGCAAGGCGGCGGCGATCGAAGCAGCGGTAAAGACCGTGACCGTGTGGACGAGGTCATGCGGTTTGAGCCGGTAGCGGCCGGCCCGCACGAGAATTTTTTTGACATAGGCGGCCCCGAAGTATTCGCGGCCGGTGGATTTAGGCGGCCTGAGTTCGAGGTAGGGCTCGCGCAGCAGGTGCGCAAGAAGTTCCGGGTGGAGGTGGCCTTTGCGGGCGAACCTGGCGTCCTTGTCGTAGCGCTGTCTGCCGTCGGTCAGCTCCCGAACGAGGGCGTCGATGAGCATGTTGCCGGGGCCGGTGTCGAAAGCGGAGACCTCCCGTGGCTTGGCGTTGGCGGGGATGACGGTGAGGTTGGCGATACCGCCGATGTTGAGGCTGACGCGGCCGAGTTTCCGATGGCGGTAGAGCGCGTAATCGGCGAAAGGGACAAGCGGAGCGCCTTCGCCCCCGAGCGCCATGTCGGCGGGGCGGAAATCGGAGACGGTGGTGATGCCGGTAAGGTTAGCGATGGTCGAGCCTTCGCCAAGTTGCAGGGTCGAGGCGACCGGCTCACCGAGAAAATTGCTTGCGCGGCCCTGATGGAAAATGGTCTGTCCGTGGTTGCCGATGAAGTTGATTTTTCTGGGGGAGATCTGAAATTTCTTGCAAGCGGCCAGAGCGGCTTGGGCGTAGATGTGCCCGAGGCGGGTGTGGAGTTGGCTCCATTCGCCGGGCGTCAGGGGATTCTGTTCGGCTGCGCGAAGGATTTCGTTGCGGACTTCTGGCGTGAAGGGTTGCTGCGTGTGATTGACGAGCCGGATTTTCAAACGGGGCGGGGCGCCCGAGATTCTAACCAGCGCGGCGTCGATGCCGTCGGCCGAAGTGCCGGACATCATGCCGAGGACGAGCTTTGCGGGAGAGGGCATAAATGGCTGAAGCAATTTTTTAACACAGAGCTGGGGAGGACTTAGGGAAGTGCGAATGGGAAGGTGTCAAAGAGTGAACGCGCTTGAGAAACGCTGGGTCGGGCGCGGGGGTTCTGGCGCCCCTTTTTACTCTCGAAACAAGCGGGTTTTTCCGGGAATAGAAAGGCTGCCGCGCCATGGGTAGTCATGAGATCTGCTTTTTCAGCGTGGCGAGAAGGGTCAGAGCGTCGAGCGGGGTGAGTTGGTCAAGGTCGGTGGAGCGGAGTTTTTCGAGGGCTTCGCGGTCGATGGGGGTAAACAGCACCTCCTGGCGGCGGACCGCGGAATGAGAGCCCGCCGCGGCAGGCGGACCCGCGGCTACATTCTCGGCGGAAGACGGAGCACTGCCTGGAGTCGAGTCCGAACCGCCCGGGGACAGGCGCTCGCTGAGTTCGTGTTCGGATTGTTCGTGTTTGCGGAGGACTTCGCGGGCGCGTTCGACGACCGAGCGCGGCAGACCCGCGAGTCGGGCGACCTCGATGCCATAGGATTTGCTGGCGGAGCCCGGCTCGACATGGCGCAGAAAGATAATCTCGTTGGGCGTTTCCTTTACCGCGACGTGCACGTTTTGCACGCCGGGGAGCAGGTCGGCGAGTTCGGTGAGTTCGTGATAATGGGTGGCGAAAAGAGTGCGGGCGCGCGTGTGTTTCTGCAGATGCTCGACGACGGCCCAGGCGATGGAGAGGCCGTCAAAGGTGGCGGTGCCGCGGCCGACTTCGTCGAGGAGCACCAGACTTGAACGGGTCGCGTGCGTGAGGATTGTGGCGACTTCCGACATTTCGACCAGAAAAGTGGAGCGGCCGCGGGCCAGGTTGTCGCTGGCACCAATGCGCGTAAAGATGCGGTCGGTGACGGGAAGCTTGGCCTGGCGCGCGGGAACGAAGCAGCCCATCTGCGCCATCAGGATGATGAGCGCGGCCTGGCGGAGATAGGTGGACTTGCCGCCCATGTTGGGACCGGTGATGAGAAGCAGTTGCTGGCGGTGCGGCTCGAAGCAGAGATCGTTGGGGACGAAGCGCTCGCCTTTTTGCCTGAGCAGTTCTTCGATGACCGGATGGCGGGCGGCGACCAGAAGTAGTTCGCCGGAATCGTTGAATTCAGGGCGCACGTAGCCGCGATCGGCGGCGAGCTTGGCAAACGACGCCAGGACATCGAGCTGGGCCACGGCGGAGGCGGTGCGCCGCAAGCGGGCGGCTTCGGCGGCGATTCTCGAGCGGATGTCGATGAACAGCTGGCGCTCGATTTCGAGGATGCGCTCGTCGGCGGCGAGAATCTTACGTTCGTATTCCTTAAGTTCGGAGGAAGTGAAGCGTTCGGCGTTGACCAGAGTTTGTTTGCGCTCGAAATCGACGGGCGCGAGATGGAGATTGGGTTTGGAGATTTCGATGTAATAGCCGAAAACCTGATTGAAGCGGATTTTGAGCGAGGCGATGCCGGTGCGCTTGCGCTCGCGCTCTTCCATGGCGGCGATGATTTGCTTGCTGTGCTGGCTCAGGTTGCGCAGCTCGTCGAGTTCGGCGTGAAAGCCGGGGCGGATCATGCCGGGATCGGTCGCGAGGGCGGGAGGTTCATCGGCGATGGCTCGCTCGAGTTGCTCGCGTATGTCGGCGAGTTCGTCGATCTCGTCGTGCAGGCGGCGGAGAAGTTCGCTGCCGCCGGCGGGCGGGGGCGTGACGAAGTTCTTCAGAATGGGAACGGTGGCGAGGGATTTGCGGAGGGCCAGGAGCTCGCGCGGTCCGGCTTGGCCGAGCGCGATGCGGCTGGTGAGTCGCTCGAGATCCTGAATGGCGCGAAGCTCTTTGCGGATTTCGCCCCGCACCACCGTTTGCTGGACGAAATGGGCCACGGCGTCGAGGCGGGCTTCGATCGCCTGGCGATCGATGAGCGGGCGAAGAATCCAGGAGCGCAGAAGGCGCGCGCCCATGCCGGTTACGGCGACGTCTAGTGCGGCGACCAGAGTGGTGGAAGCGTTTTTGCCGAAGTCGTCCGAGAAGATGGGCGCGAGAAGCTCCAGGTTGCGAACCGAAACCGGATCGAGGACCAGCGCGTCGTGTTGCTGGTAGTAGCGCACGCGGTCAAGGTGGCGGAGGGCTTCGAGGAACGAAGCGTGGCTGCCATGTATCCCCTCGGCTGGTTCGCTTTGCTTGGCGGCGTTTTCGCGCAGGTAGTGGACGATGGCGCCCGAGGCGGCGAGCGCGTGGCGGTGGCCGTCGAGGCCGAAGCCGGTGAGTTCGGCTACCCCAAATTGTTCGCGAAGGATGCGATTGGCGTAATCGTGCTGAAAGGCCCAGTCGTCAACGCGGCTTTCAACGCCGCCGGTGCCATCCAGCAGGGAATTCTTGGAGGTTTCAAACAGTTGCGCCGGCCGGGGAAGAAGCGTCTCGCGCGGACGAAGGAGCTGCAGCTCATCGCGCAGGGCGTCTTCGGCGCGCGGGCCGGAGAATTCGGTGCACTGAAATTCGCCGGTGGAGAGATCGACGAAGGCCAGACCGATCACGCCGGCGGCAGAGTCTTGATAAACCGCGGCCAGAAAATTGTTTTCCTTGGCGTCGAGAACGGCGACATCGGTGGCGGTGCCCGGCGTGACGACGCGGACCACTTCGCGGCGGACGATCTTTTTGCCCGGGCCGGGGGCTTCCATCTGATCGCAGACGGCCACTTTGAATCCGGCGCGTAGGAGACGGGCGATGTAGCCGTCGGCCGCGTGATAAGGAACACCGCACATGGGGATCGGCTGGCCCTTTTCGCGATTGCGGGAAGTGAGGGTGATTTGCAGCTCGCGCGAAGCGAGCAAGGCGTCTTCGTAGAACAGTTCGTAGAAGTCGCCAAGGCGGAAGAGCAGCAGCGCATGCGGATAGCGCAATTTGATTGCGTGGTACTGCTGCATGAGCGGTGTGGTGGGATCGGACATGGGCGGTCAGGAGCGAATGCCCAGTCGGGTGAGCAGGAAGGCGTAGTCGAGCGCGATTTCGCGTAGATAGTCGTATCGGCCGGAGGCTCCGCCGTGGCCTGCGCCCATGTTGATTTTGAACAGGAGCGGGTTCGCATCGGTTTTGAGAGTGCGGAGCTTGGCCACGTACTTCGCCGGCTCCCAGTACATGACCTGGGAATCGTTGAGCCCGGTTTTGACCAGCATGGCGGGATAGGCCTTCGGTTCGAGATTGGTGTAGGGGCAATAAGACTTCATGTAGAAGTAGTCCTCGGCGATATGCGGGTTGCCCCACTCTTCGTATTCCCCGACGGTGAGGGGAAGCCTGGCGTCGAGCATGGTGTTGAGAACGTCGACAAACGGGACTTGGCTGATGACCGCGTGAAACAGTTCCGGACGCATGTTGGTGACGGCGCCCATCAGCAGGCCCCCGGCGCTGCCACCCTGGATGCTGAGCCTGGCGGCGGAAGTGTAGTGGTTGGCGACGAGAAACTCGGCCGCCGCGATGAAGTCGGTGAAGGTGTTGCGCTTGTGGTGCATGCGGCCGGCGTCGTGCCACGGCTTGCCGAGTTCGCCGCCCCCGCGGATATGAGCGATGGCATAGGCGACTCCGCGGTCGAGCAGGCTGAACCGGTTGGAATTGAAGTTGACCGGCATGGACAGCCCGTAGCTGCCATAGCCGTAGAGCAGCAGCGGGGCGGAGCCGTCGTGCGGAGAGTCCTTCGGCGAGATGAGCGAGATGGGAATCTGGCTTCCGTCAGGGGCGGTGGCATGGAGCCGTTCGACGGCGTACAGCGTCCGGTCGTAACCGCCGAGGACGGGTTGTTGTTTCCGAAGCGTCGACACGCGCGCGCCGACATCAAAGTCGAAGACCGAGCGCGGGGTGATGAACGATTCGTAGGTGTAGCGGAAATGAGACTGGTCGAATTCGGGATTCACGCCCGGGGCGGCGTTGTAGGCGGGTTCGGCGAAAGGGATGCGGAAGGAACCCGCCAGGAGCTCTTCGCCGTGGGCCGTACGGGGTATGACCCGGAGGAAGGGGAGGCCGTTTTCGCGTTCGAACAGGACCAGGTGGGTGCGGAAGGCGTCGGCGGCGGAAAGCATCACGCTGGGGCGATGGGGTATGAGTTCGCGCCAGTTTGCGCGTTGCGGTGAAGAAGCGGGCGCAGCAGCCAGGCGGTAGGTGCGCCCGCCGGAGTTGGTGCGGATGAGAAAGACCTCGGAGCCCGCGAAGTCCGGATGGTGGTCGACGTAGTATTCGTGATTTTCTTCGCGCGGGGCGATGAGCGCGAATTCTCCCTGCGGGTTGGCGGCTGCGAGGAAGCGTACTTCGCTTGTGGTATGGCTGTTGATGACCAGGAGCAGCCAGGCGCCGCTGCGCGTGCGTTCAATATCCATTCTGAAGCGCTCGTCGGGTTCTTGGTAGAGCAGGAGGTCGGCGTCGGACGAGGCATCGGCAAGCGCATGACGGTAGAGGCGGTGCGAGCGCTTGGTGACCGGATCTTCGACGACGTAGAACAGCTGGCGGCTGTCGGCCGACCAGGCTGCCGAGGTGACGCGTTCGGCGCGGAAGGGAAGGAGCTCCCCGCTGTTCAGATCCTTGATCTCTAGCGTGTACTGGCGGAAACCGGTGGTATCGGTCGAATAAGCCAGCAGACGGTTGTCGTCGGAGACTTCAAACGAGCCGAGACCCAGGAAGGAGTGGCCCTCGGCGAGTGCGTTGAGGTCGAGAAGGATCTGATCGCAGGCGTTCGAATCATCGACTTGGCGGCGGAGGTGGATCGGATACTGCCGGCCCTCCACGGTTTTGCTGGAGTAAAGGTAGCCGCGGAGCCGGTAGGGAACGCTGAGATCGGTTTGCTGGATGCGGGAAAGCATCTCCTGGTACAGGGCTTCTTGAAAGGCTTCACTAGGGTTGAGGATGGCGTCGGCGTAGGCGTTTTCGGCTGCCAGGTGAGCGATGACCTCGGGATTTTCCTTTTCGCGCAGCCATGCGTAGTCGTCGATGCGGAGATCCAGGTGCAGGCGGTGCTCAACCGGCCGGCGGGCGGCAACCGGGGGATGGGGCGTCGAGTCCGGTGCGGCGGTGCCAATGGCGACGGCGTTTTCCTGAAGGTCCTTGAGGTCCATAGTTGTCTATTTCTTTTAGTTGAAGCGCAGCCGGGTGAGTTGCCCGAGTTGGTGGGTGCGCGTTGGTTATACTAGCGGAAGTTTGGCGGGGGAAAAAGTCACGGGAAAGCCAGCTGTGGGAATCAGGAAACGACATCCAGAAAAGATTAGGAAAGAGCCATGGCAAGAGAAACCGAGATCAAGCTGAAGGTCGAAGACCGAAAGGCGTTTGAGCGCAAGCTGAAGAAGCTTGGCGCGAAGACGGTTGGCGCGGGCGGCGGGCGCGTGCATGAGTTCAACACCATCTTTGACACGCCGGATGGCGGCCTGGCGAAGCACGGGCAGCTGCTTAGGATTCGAACCGAGACGGCCGGAGGCCAGGGCAAGGCGAGCGGAGCCAAGCGCATCCTATTGACGTTCAAGCAGCCGACCGTGCGGGGAGTGGACGATGAAGGCGCGCGATTCAAGGTGCGGGAGGAAACAGAGACGGAACTGACCGACAGCATCGCGTTGACCACGATTTTCGAGGGATTGGGGATGCGGGGCTGGTTTTCGTATGAGAAGTACCGGACGACCTGGAAACTCGGTGCGAAACAGAAATGGGCGAAAGATCTGTTGATCGAGGTGGACGAGACGCCGGTCGGGACCTATGTCGAGCTCGAAGGGCCGCCAGCGGCCATCGACCAGGCGGCGGAAGCCTTCGGGTTTACCCGGAGGGATTATCTGGTGAAGAACTACCTCTCGCTCTATGCGGAGGATTGCCGTAGAAGGGGTGTGGCGCCGGGTAACATGCTGTTTGGAGCGAAGAAGAGCTGACCCGGCCGCCGCGGCCGCAAAAAAATCAGCAAAAGCTCTCGCAAGTGGCATTTTTTGATTGACATGACGCGCTGCCCGGCTTATCACTAGCGACGGAAGTGAAATGTTTGCAGTTTGCGGGCGCGAACTCTGCAACGATTTCGATGAACTCGCCTAACGAACCCGAGCCTGGGCCTAATCGCGCCGCGTCACAGTGTGGTTGGGCAGGGCGGATTTTGCGGATCGCGCGACGGGGATACAAGGGGTTTGTCCGCATGGAGGCGTTCATCGGCGGCTAGGGCTGGAAACATCGGTTCGAAGCAAAGCCCGCGGCCGGGTAGTCCCGGCAGGCGGGCTTTTTGGTTTTTAGGCCGCCCATGCGGGCCAACAGCGACCGGCAGCGGGCAAAAAACCGCCACGGGAAGATCAGAGAGCAGGAGAGGTTCAACATGCTGTATGCGACGGAATTGATGGGGGCGAAGACCTACGACGCGCAAGGCAACTACGTCGGCAGGATCAAGGAATTTTTCATCGAGCCCGCGGACCAGCCAAACCGGATCGCGCATTACCTGCTGGGGCGCGGAAGGTTTCAACCGCTGGTAGCGCGGCACGACCAGGTGGCTTCCGTGGCGCCCGGGACCCTGCGGCTCAACGTGAACGAGCGCTTGCTCGATCCTTACGAGCCGAACGAGGCTTGGCTGGCGGTGCGAAAAGATCTGCTGGACCAGCAGATCATTGATACCAGCGGGCGCAAGGTGGTGCGGGTAAACGATGTCGACCTTGCCGAACAACGCGCGAACGGGAACGTCGAGCTGCGGGTGACTCAAGTGGATGTCGGCCTGCCGGGGGCGGTGCGGCGGCTGTTTCAGGGGATTGCGCCGCAGAAATTCATCCGCAAGGTGCAGCAGCGCTTGCCGCCGAGTTCGATCCGCTGGGAGTTCGTCAACCTGGTGGAACCGGATCCGCTACGTCGAGTGAAACTGCGCATTACGCACGAGAAACTGGAAGACCTGCATCCGGCGGACTTGGCCGACATCATCGAAGAGCTTTCCGCGGCGGAACGCCAGGGAATCATCGCTTCGCTCGATGAAGAGACGGCCGCGGCAGTGCTGGCGGAGTTGGATGCGCGGCTGACGTCGCAGATCGTCGAGAAGCTCGATCCGGAAAAGGCGGCCGACATTCTGGAAGAAATGGCGCCAGATGCGGCGGCGGACCTGCTGGCCGACCTGCCGAAGGAGACTTCAGAAGAGCTGCTCGAGGAGATGCCCGGGCAGGAGGCTCAAGAGGTTCGGGAGCTGCTCGAATACGACCCCTCCACGGCGGGCGGAATGATGAACCCGGACTTTGTTTTCGTCGGGGAGGGATCGACGCGGGAAGAGGTCTTGGAGTGGATGCGCAATCAGGAACTCAACCTCGATCAGCTGGACACCATCGTGCTGCTGGACAAGGCGGCACAATTTTCGGGCACCGTGCCGGTGGCGCGGCTTCTGCTGGCGGAACCGGAGCAGCTGCTTTCCCACCTGAAGATGGAGCCGCTTTTGTCGCTGCCGCCGGATGCCAGCGACCACGAAGTTTTCGAGATTTTCGACAAGTACAACCTGCGCATGCTGACGATTGTGGACGAAGACAGTCGGCCGATGGGCACGATCACGGTAGACGATGTGGTGTCTAAGCTTCTGAAGTAAACCAAAGCAAGAAAGCATGGGAAACAAGGAACGCGTAGAGAGAGCGTAGGCGAACTGGCCGGATGTGGAATAGAGAAAGCATAGAGGCTCATTGGGCAGGCTGGAACGAGCGCGTAGGACGCGTACTGGCGGCGATGCGTCCCTACCGCCACCGCTTGGCGCTGTTTCTGGCGGTGGTCGGCCCGGGCTTGATCGTTTCAAACGTCGACAACGACGCAGGCGGAATTTACACCTACGCGCAATCGGGCGCGAAGTTCGGCAACACCGTGCTGTGGTCGCTCCTCCCCATGACCATAGCGCTGTATGTGTCGCTCGAAATGTGTGCCCGGATGGGCGCGGTGACCGGCAAGGGTCTGTCGGACTTGATCCGCGAGGAGTTTGGCTTTCGCGTGACGTTCGTGCTGATGGCGCTGGTGCTGGTCGTGAATCTAGGCAACGTGATGGCGGAGTTTACCGGCGTGTTCTGGGCCAGCGAGGTGTTTGGCGTCAGCCGGTTCATTTCCGTTCCGCTGGCGGGCTTGCTGGTGTGGGCGCTGGTGGTTGCGGGAACGGCAAAAGCCGTGGAACGGATCTTTCTCACCGTTTGTGTGGTCTATTTTTCCTACGTGATTTCCGCGTTCCTGGCCAGGCCGGAATGGCTCATCGCGCTGCTGCACCTGCTTCCCCCGCAACTGATGCACTATCTCCCGAGCGTGCGGCCGTGGGTGGAGGTACCGCCTTTCAACGCCGGCTACCTGGTGATTTTGGCAGGCCTGGTGGGAACCACGATCGCGCCGTGGCAGCACTTTTACCTGCAAGCGGCGGTGGTGGAAAAGCGGGTGGGACCGCGGCAGTACCCGGCGACGCGCAACGACGTGATGGTCGGCAGCATCAGCTGCATGGTGATCGTATTCTTCATCATCGTTTGCACCTCATCGACGCTTTACACCAGCGGGGTGCACGACATCGACAACGCCGGGACGGCCGCGCTGGCGCTCAAGCCTCTGGCGGGCAGGTGGGCGACGGCGCTCTTCGCCCTGGGCTTGCTGAATGCTTCGCTGTTTGCGGCCTCTATCCTTCCGCTCTCGACTTCTTACGTGGTGTGCGAAGCCATGGGCTTTGAATCGGGAATCGACCGCAAATTCGGCGAAGCGAAGATCTTTTATGCGCTTTACACGGCGTTGATTGCGCTGGGCGTAGTCTTCGTGCTGTTTTTGGGACGGTTCGCCCAGACGATTTTGCTCTGGTCGCAGGTTCTGAACGGATTTCTGCTGCCGGTGGTGATGATTTTCGTGCTGATTCTGGTGAACCGGCGCGACCTGATGGGGGACAAGATCAACCCCAAGGGATTCAACTGGGTGGCGTGGATTTCCACCGTGGCCATGATCGGGCTGACGTTGATTGTGGCCTATTCCTCGATTCGGGAACTCTTGCTACGTCCTGCGCCGTAAACGGGCTTAGTGCAAACCGCGACAACCCTAGGGATAACCCCCGTTGCGGCGTTTCCGAGAGCCATGTTAACTTTGTGGCATAAAGGAGCGAGCGGCTTTTTTTTTTCTTATTCCCGTGACTGATCCCAAATCCACCAAGACCCTGCATGTTGCCGCTTCGCACCCCCTTGGTACGGTCACGGCCGAAGAGGCATTCCTGCTCGAAAAACTGGACTTGAGCCGTTTGCCCCGACATGTAGCCGTGATTATGGACGGCAACGGACGGTGGGCGCGGCGGCGGCATTTGCCGCGCATAGCGGGACATAGAAAAGGCACGGAAACGGCGCGGACCACCATCGAGACTTGCGCGCGGCTGAAAGTCGAAGCGTTGACGCTTTATGCGTTTTCTGTGGAGAACTGGCGGCGGCCCAAGACGGAGATCGATTTTCTGATGCAGCTGCTGCGCGAATACATCCGGCAGGAGATGCCGCTGATACAGCGAAACAACATTCGCATGAGGTTTCTGGGCCGCGCCGACGAGTTGCCGGAAGAAGTGCAGCATGACACGCGGGAAGCGATGCAGGCGACAGCCCGAAACACCGGCATGGTGCTTTGCATCGCTTTGAACTACGGCGGGCGTGCGGAGATTCTGGACGCGGTCAACGCGCTGCTTTCTGAACGCGGGCATGCCGGTACGGCCCTGAAGCTGACCGAGGCCGATATCGAGCGCCACCTTTACACGGGCGGGCTGCCCGATCCGGATTTGCTGATCAGGACCAGCGGCGAGCTGCGGGTAAGCAATTTCTTGCTGTGGCAGATTGCGTACGCCGAGATCTTCGTGACGGAAACGCTCTGGCCCGATTTCAATCGCGCGCGGCTGTTAGAGTCGTTTGTGGAATTCCAGAAGCGCGACCGGCGCTATGGCGGCATAGGCGACAGCGACGAAGGCGACCGCGTGGCTTCCGAAGCTGGCGCGAAGTAGACCTAAGCGGGTCCCGAGTTTCGCTCTTCCAGCCGACTCGCTTCAATTGTTTTTCCTGAGGCAGCTCACCCGTTATCATACCAAGTCACTTCTTGCGGCCGGTTTCAGGGGAAAAGCCTGCGATGACTTGGAAACGCGTTGCCACGGCGTTGGTGTTGATACCGGCGGTGATCGGCTTGGTGCTGGGCGCCCGTACCGCCTGGGTCGCCGTCGCGGGCACGGTCGTAATGCTGCTGGCGCTGCGCGAGTATTTCGTACTGGGAGACGCGATCGGGCATCGCGCCTATAAGGCCTGGACCGCGGTTTGCGCGTGTCTGCTGATGGTTGCGCAGTATCTGGCCGCGATCGAGTATGCGCACTCGGTCGGAGACGGAACCTCTTTCCACCGCATGATCGGGCGCTTCGCGATTCCGGGGCCCACCGTCGCAGACATTCTGTTTATCTTCCTGCTAGGGATGGCCACGGCGACTTTGGCGACGCGACGGCCTCTGGTCGAGGCCTTGCCCGCGGCGGGAATCAGCAGCAGCGCTTTGTTGCTGGTGGCACTGCCGCTGACCTACGCGGTGCGGCTGCATGGAGTTTCCCTCGCAGGAAAGTGGCTCCTGCTTTTCGCGCTGGTGATCACCTGGGCGGGCGACACGGCAGCGTACTTTGTGGGCCGGGCGGTCGGGCGGCATCCATTTGCGCCGCACCTGAGTCCGAAGAAGACCTGGGAGGGGGCGGTTGCGAGCTTCGTGGGCTCGCTGGTCGTGGCCTGGGCAATGGCGCACTGGGGCCGGGTAAACGTCGCGACGGTGCATGTTCTTGGCATGGCCGCGGCGGGAAACGTGGCCGGCCAGATGGGGGATCTGCTCGAGTCGGCGTATAAGCGAAGCGCCGGGGTGAAGGACTCGGGCGCGATGCTGCCCGGGCACGGCGGCATCCTTGACCGAATCGACGCACTGATTCTGACCTTCCCGGTTGTCTGGTATTATTGGTTGTGGATTTACTCGCCGCGCGCGTAAGCCACTTGGTTTCCCTCTGACTGACAATTCAATGTTCGCGAAAAGGATATTGGCCTAGGTGAAGCAGCTCGCCATTTTGGGTTCTACCGGCTCGATTGGCCGGCAGTGTCTTTCTGTCGTCGATGCTCTGGACGGTCGATTTGGCGTTGTGGCGCTGGCGGCGGGAAGCAATCTGGAAGAACTGACGGGCCAGATCGAAAGATACAGACCGGAAGTGGTTTCGGTCGGGGACGCAAAAAGGGCGGATGAGCTGGCCTGGCGGCTGCGCGAAAAGGGAATGGCGCTCCCGGCGATTCAGCATGGGCGCGAGGGAATGCTTGCCGTCGGCACGCACGGCGCGGCGGACATCGTCGTTTCGGCGGCGGTCGGAGTGGTCGGACTCGAAGCTACCTACGCAGCAATCAAACGGGGCAAGACGGTCGCATTGTCCAACAAGGAAGTTTTGGTAGCGGCGGGCGAACTGGTCATGGCCGCGGCGCACCAGGCCGGCAAGGAACTGCTGCCGGTCGATAGCGAACACAACGCGGTCCATCAGTGCCTGCGCGGGGGAAAACACGCCGAAGTGCGCAAGCTGGTGCTGACGGCTTCGGGCGGGCCTTTCCGCAAGACGCCGATAAGCCAGCTGGCCGAAGTGACCGTAGAGCAGGCGCTGGCGCATCCCAACTGGAAAATGGGCAACCGCATCACGGTGGATTCGGCGACCATGATGAACAAAGGCTTCGAGGTCATCGAAGCGCGCTGGCTGTTTGACATGGAGCCGGGCCAAGTGGACGTGGTGATTCATCCGCAGTCGACGGTGCACTCGATGGTCGAGTTTGTCGACGGTTCCGTTCTCGCACAACTGGGCGCAACCGACATGCGCATGCCCATCCAATATGCGTTAACCTATCCAGAGAGGGTGGCATCTAACCAGGTAGACCTGGACTGGACCAAGCTGAAGCGCCTGGACTTCGAGAAGGCCTCCACGAGGAGGTACCCCTGCCTGCGCCTGGCCCGAGAGGCGATGAAAAAGGGAGGAGCCTGGCCCTGCGCTTTGAACGCAGCCGACGAAGTGGCAGTCGCGGCATTCCTGGAGCGCAAGATTCCGTTTCTAGGTATTCCGGAGGTCGTCGAGAGTGTGCTGGCCCGCACTTCTCGAGTGAAGATCGAAGCCATGGACGATGTGCTCGCGGCCGATGCCGAAGCGCGTCGAATAGCGGGAGAGGAAGTCAGTCGGCTGGGGAAGAAATCAATGGTTGCGTCGTAAGCCGCCTGGCGATCAGGATTTTCTAGAGTTTTTGGAGAGGTTGCCCAAGATATGTCGGACATCATCATCGGCGTGGCCCTGGTGCTGGGCGTTATCATTCTGATCCACGAATGGGGACATTTCGTGGTGGCGCGGCTGTTCAAGGTCCGCGTGGACGTGTTCTCCATCGGCTTTGGTCCGCGCCTGTTCGGCTGGAAGAAAGGCGCTACCGACTACAGAATCAGCGCGCTACCGCTCGGCGGGTATGTGCGGATGGCGGGGCAGGATCCTTCGGACGTGGACTCCGGCAAACAGGCGCCTACGGGCGCCTCCGACGAGTTGATGAGCAAGCCGCGCTGGCAGCGGGCTCTGATAGCGTTCGGCGGACCGGCCGTGAACTTCGTGTTCCCGGTGCTGTTGTTGGCTGGATTCTATGCACTGGTGGGGATTCCGCATTCGGTCACCCTGCGGCAGCCGATTCAGGTAGGCGCGTTTTCCTCTTCTCAGACGCAGCCCAGTCCGCTAGAAGTGGGCGACCGCGTGGTCGAGCTGAACGACCTGAAAGATCCGACTTGGGAGAGCGCGTATGAATATCTGGAGCGCGTTCCACAGGGAGCGACCTTTACGCTGAAGGTTATCGGCAGGGACGGGAAAGAGCGCGTTCAGACCGCTCGGAAGGATGCAGGCCCTTTCGAGCAGGTCTTTGGGTTCATACCGTTCGGTCCGGTGATTGACGACGTGAGCCCCAAATCGCCCGCCAAGCGTGCGGGATTGAAAGGGGACGACCGGGTGCTCGAAGCCGATGGACATCCGATCACCTACTGGGGCCAGTTTGTCGACGTGATTCATCAGTCCAAAGGCCAGCCGGTGGCGTTGAAAGTGCTGCGCAAGGGGCAGACCATTCCGATTACCGTTACCCCGCAGCAGGGCCTCAGCGATGCCAAGGATACGACCTGGCAGATCGGGGTTTCGAACCAGAACGAACTGGTCTATGACCGCACGTCCGTGGGCCTTGCCACCACCTATGCCTTTCGGCGGACAAGCGATTTTTTTGTGCAGACGATCGGCGTGGTCGGCAAGCTCTTCAGCGGTCGGGCCTCGGTAAAGCAGCTGCAAAGCGTGGTGGGGATTTCGCAGATCGCCGGGGATGCGGTGCGCAAAGGCCCGCCGCAAGTGGTGTTCCTTATGGCGTTCATCAGCGTGAACCTGGGGATCCTGAATTTGCTGCCGATTCCGATTCTCGATGGCGGCATGATCATGATGCTGGCGATCGAGGGATTTCTGCGCCGCGACCTCAGCCTGGCGGTCAAAGAGCGCTTTGTGCAGGTTGGATTTGTCTTCCTTTTGTTGCTGTTTGCCTACGTCATGTACAATGACGTCGTTGGCTGAAATTGCGGCCGTGATTGGCTTGTCCGCCGCTGCAGGTCGAGGAATTTCATGGCAGTCACGCCAGCGCATCGCGCTTCCACCGGCGAGCGGATCAATGCTCCGGAAACCACCGGACGCCTGACCAAGGTGCTCGGCGAGCGGGGCATCCGGCTCACGCGCCAACGGCGGGTTATTTTGCAAGTCATGGATGACGCCGAACAGCACCTGGACGTCGACCAGATCTTTGGACGCGCGAAGCGCATAGATTCCGGCGTGCACCTGGTAACCGTCTACCGCACCGTAGAGCTGCTCAAAAAGCAGGGACTGATCGACGAGTTGGACTTGCTGCACCTGCGCGGCGACCGGCACTACTACGAAACGCATGGGCCGCGCGATCACATCCATGTCGCCTGCCTGAAATGCGGCAAAGTGCGCGAGTTCGAGAGCCGGTTGTACGAGCAGCTGAAGTCGCAGATAGAGAAGGATTTCGCCATGAAGGTGACGATTTCGCGCACGGAAGTGGGCGGATACTGTGCGGAATGCCTCGCCAACGGCGCATCCTGAGCTCTTTCTCTCGCGACACTCCGCGGCACTTTCTTCCGAAGCCGGTGTCTAACCGGCCCAAGGAACTCACACTCGCCATACCGCGACAACGCACCAGCGCTCCCATCCTGGTGGTCTCGATTCTGCTGGGGTTGCTGCTGTCACCGGTGCTCGAGCGGGCGCTCGCGTCCTGGATGCCCGGCGCGGTCACGGTGAGGGACGCTCAGCAAAAAAGCCGCCGCACGGGCCAGGGCTCAGACCATAACGCAACCTGGGACCTGCGATCGATGTGACAGGGAAACGATCGCGGCAAAGACCGCGCTTCAAAGAACGCTGTTCAATCCGACAGACGGAGTATGCGGAATTTTCGCAACAAGGTGAAGAAACGGTTGGCCGAGCGGATGTCCCGGGCGATTTGTGCGCGGAGTTCTTCGGGACCGGAAAACCGTTTCTCGGAACGCAGGCGCTTCCAGAAACGCAGTTCCATCCTGGCCGGAGCGACATCACCCACAAAGTCCAGAAGATGCGTTTCCACCGTCAATGCCGTGCCGTCGAACGTCGGCCGCACGCCGATATTCGTGACGGAACGACGGCTTTTCCGTTCGCCGTCGAGCACCGTGCGCGAGATGTAGACGCCGGCAGCGGGCAGTAACTCCTGGTCCGGTTTCAGGTTCAAGGTGGGAAAAGTGAATTTGCGACCGGTGCCGGTGCCGCGCGCGATCTCTCCGGTCAGCACATAGGGACGGCCGAGCAGGCGGCCGGCCTGCGTGACATTTCCGACCGCGATCTCGCGCCGAATTACTGTGCTCGAGACCACTTCTCCGTGAGCCGAGACCGGCGGGAGCGCGATGACCTCGAAACCATGGGTGCTCCCGAGTTCGCGCAATAGGTTGGTATCACCCGCCTGCTTGTGGCCGAAGCGGAAATTCTCGCCGACCAGCACCGCGCGGACCGCAAGCTCGCGCAGCAAAATATTCTCGACAAATTGCCGCGGAGTGAGCTTGGAGAGTTCCACAGTGAAGGGAAGTACCACGGCCGACTCCACATCCACGGCGCGAAACCATGCAAGACGTTGTCCGGGCGTGGAAATGCGCTTGGGCGCGCTCTCCGGGCGCAGCACTTTGAGCGGAGATGGTTCGAAGGTGAGCGCGGTGGCGACAGCACCGGTCTTTGCGGCCAGTTCCACCGCGCGCCTCAGAATGGCCTGATGACCGAGATGAATGCCGTCGAAGTTGCCGATGGCCAGAATGCTGCCGCGCCCGCCCGCCCCATAGAACCCGCGCCATTTTTCGGCGGCGTCGAAGACCGCGAGCCCGGCAATTTCTGAAACCTCGGATGGCGCGCCGTGCGCGGAAGCTTCGGTCGCGACTTCGATCTGAAGGCCGTCGTAGGCCAGCTGAATATGACCGTAGCCAAGCCTTTCTAACCGTTGGTTGGTTTCCGCGTGCCCCAAGTCGTGCGCAATGTGTGTGAACCAGGCGCGTTTAGGCTTGAGCTTGTCCACCAGCACCAGCGCCTGTTCTACGGTCTGGTGCATCGGGTGCGGAGTGTCGCGCAAGGCATCGAGCACCAGATCATCGAGCCCTTCCAGCATCGCCAGGGAAGATTCCGGCACGGCGTTAAAGTCGGTTAGATAGGCGGCTTTGCCGAAGCGGAAGCCGAAAACCTGCATTTCGCCGTGTTCCAAGGGGATGGGTGTGATTTTGACGCCGAGCAGCTCAAACGGCCCGTTGATCTCCTTTAGCAGCACGCTCGGCACGCTGCTGACCTTCGGCTTGCTGTCAAAGGCGTAGGCGAACGCGCGGCGGACAATGTCAAACGTTTGTGCGTTGCCGTAGACCGGCATGGGGCGCTTCTGGCCGATGCTCAGCGGGCGCAAGTCGTCGAATCCCATGATGTGGTCGGCGTGGCCATGCGTGAGCAGGACCGCTTCCAGTCGCTCGATTCCCGCGCGCAGCGCTTGTGAGCGGAAGTCGGGCGTGGTGTCGATCAGTACGTTCTGGCCGTTGCGCGAGAGCAGCACGGACGTACGCATGCGGTTGTCGCGCGGATCGGGCGAGGTGCACACGGCGCAGCGGCAACCGACGGTTGGGACGCCCATGGACGTGCCGGAACCGAGAATGGTGAGCTGCAGCGGAGTTGCGGACATTGGCAAAAGATCGCGGCCGGGCGGTTGTGGCCAGACCGTAGTTAGCGCGCCTTGGCTTTGCCGGTTTGCGCAGCTGTCTGCGCCGCGAGCGCCTGATTGATTTCAAGATACGTCAGCTTCAGCTTTCCGTTGAGGTCCAGCAGCAAGCTGTCTTCTTCCGGCGACAGGTTGCCTTTGGTTTTTTCGTGCAGCGCGTCGAGCATGTCGATCAAATCGCGCGCGGCCTCGGGATCGATCACCGGCTGGCCGGTGCGTGGATCGGCATAACCGCCCAGCACCATCGCGGCGTTGCTGCCCAACATCCGGATCAAGTTTTCAAACGCCGGCGAGCGCTTGGGCGTCTCGGCCGCCGGCGGCGTTTTAGCGTCGCGATTCGCGGCCGGCGCCGTCTCTGGCGGTGCGGCTCGTTCCTTTTTTGCTTCCTGGCGCGCTTCGCGTTCCTGTTCCTCGACGATTTCCTGGCGTAGTTCGCCTTCGGTGGTAAAGGGTCGGCGGTCGATGACGCGGAAAGACTCTTCTGGTTTCTGCTCTGGCACGGTCAACCTCAGCTCCTGTTTTTTACAAGTTTAGCACGCCTTGCCGGCAATGCCGTTTTCCCGCCCGCCCGCGCCCGCCTTGATAAAATGGGCTGCGCTGTTTAGAGTGTTGAGTTCTCATTCCACGAAAAAGCCTTCAGGCCTGATGCCCAAGCAAAGAAAACTGACGAAAGAACGCCAGCAAAGACCCGCCACGCGGGCGGCCGGCGGCGCGAAAAGCGCAGGGGCATGGTTTCGAAAGCTGGTCGAACTGCAGGCGCGGCTGCGCGCACCCGAGGGCTGCCCGTGGGACATCGAGCAGACCCACCTCTCGTTGCGCACCTACCTGATCGAGGAAGCCTACGAAGTGCTGGAAGCGCTCGAGAGCGGCGACGACGCCAAGTTTGCCGAAGAATTGGGCGATATGCTGCTGCAGGTGGTCTTTCACGCGCAGATTGCGACCGAGGAGAGACGCTTTAGCGCGGCCGACGTGGTGCGCGAGATCCATCAGAAAATGGTGCGCCGCCACCCGCATGTTTTCGGGGAGAGCCGCGCACGCGATGCCGCGGAGGTTCTGAAGAATTGGGAGCAGATCAAGGCCGAGGAGCGGCGCAGGAAGGGGTTCGGGAAGGGAAGCGGAGCCGGTTCTCGCCAGAAGGAAGCCGCTTCATTGCTCGATGGCATACCGCACACGCTGCCGGCGGTGATGGAAGGCTTTCAGTTGACCCGCCGCGCCTCCCGTATTGGATTTGACTGGGCCAGTGTTGAGGGCGTGGTCCTGAAGCTGCAGGAAGAGCTGGACGAACTCGGCAAAGCACGGGCTGGACGGTCAGCGCGGCAGGTGGAAGAGGAGGTCGGCGACGTACTGTTCGCCGCGGTGAATCTGGCGCGGTTTTTAAAAGTGGACCCGGAAATCGCGCTGAAGCGCACCAATGCCAAGTTTTCTTCGCGGTTTCGCGCCATGGAGGCGATCGCCGAAGCTTCCGGCCGCAGATTGGCGGACGTGTCCCGCGAAGAGATGGAATCGCTGTGGAATCGCGCGAAGGCCGCGCAGCAGAGCGGCGAACGGCCTGCATCCGCGCTGCCAGCGGGGAAGCGATGAGCGGCGAGATCGCAGTGCGAGCCTGTGAAGGGCTCGAAGAGTTTCGCGCCTGCGTGGCGCTTGAAAGGGAGATTTGGGGCGAGGCTGATCTCGAGATCGTGCCGGACACGGTTTTTGTGGTCGCCGAGCATACCGGCGGACAGATACTGGGAGCTTTTGACGGCGGGCGGCTGGTGGGCTTCACGCTCGCGCTGCCCGGATTGCGAAACGGCGCCGCGTATCTGCACTCGCACATGACCGGCGTGGCCGCGGCGTATCGCGACCGCGGCGTAGGCCGCATGCTCAAGCTGTTTCAGCGGCAGGAAGCCTTGACCCGCGACATCCGTCTGATCGAGTGGACGTTCGATCCGCTGGAGATGCGCAATGCACACTTCAACCTGAACCGCTTGGGCGCCATTGCCCGGCGCTACCTGCCGAATCTTTACGGAATTACCAGCAGCCCCCTGCACCGCGGACTGGCAACCGACCGCCTTGTCGCCGAGTGGTATCTCGACTCGCCGCGGGTGCTCGCGGCCCTTGGCGGGAAATTGATGGCCTGCGCCGAGTTTGCGGCCTCGATCGACATACCGTCGTTGCTAAAAGACTGGAGGTCGGCCGACTTGCCGCAAGTGCAAAAACTGCAAGCCGCGATTCGCGCCAAATTTACCGACGAATTTGCCAAGGGTTATGCGGCGTTGAGCGTTACCAGGACACCCGCGGGCAGCGCCTACCAGTTGCTACCCTGGAGCCAGTTCTAGCTCTCCCATCCCCTATGCGCGTCGAACAGGTCACACTTCGCGAACTGCTCATGGCACTGATCGCGCCATTTGAGACCAGTATGGAGACCACAACGGTCCGCCGTGTCCTGCTAGTCGAGGCCATCGTGGACGGCGTGACCGGTTGGGGCGAATGTGTGGCCGGTGAGACGCCCTCCTATAGCCCGGAGACAACCGAAACGGCGTGGCATGTCTTGCGCGATCACTTGTGGCCGACGCTCAAAGGCAAGGAGTTTCACTCCGCTGGCGAGGTAGGGGAACTGCTGGCCTGGGTGCGCGGGCACAATATGGCCAAGGCGGGCCTTGAAACGGCGATCTGGGATGCCGAAGCGAAGCAGAAGGGGATGCCTCTCGCGAAGTTGTTGGGTGGCGTGCGCAACGAGATAGCCAGCGGAGTGTCCATCGGCATTAAAGGTTCACTTGAACAGCTGCTCCGTGCAGTTGAAGTGGAACTTGAATCAGGGTATCAGCGCATCAAGATCAAGATTAAGCCGGGCTATGACCTTAAAGCCGTGGAGTTTCTGCGCAAGGCCCTTCCCAAAATCAAGTTGATGGTGGACGCGAACTCTGCCTACACGCTGGCCGATGCTCCACGACTCAAGGGCCTGGATGCGTTCTACCTGATGATGATCGAGCAGCCGCTCGGATGGGACGACCTCTATGCGCATGTCAAGCTCCAGCGGGCGCTGGAGACGCCTCTTTGTCTGGACGAGTCGATTCACACCGAAGAGCAGGCAGGGGCCGCTATCGAGTTGGGTGCATGCCGCATCATCAACATCAAACTGGGTCGGGTCGGCGGCTACACTGCGGCACGAAGGATTCACGATCTCTGCCAGGGCGCCAACTTGCCAGTCTGGTGCGGCGGCATGCTTGAATCCGGCATAGGCCGCGCGCACAACATCGCGCTTTCCACGCTTGCAAACTTCACGCTTCCCGGAGATGTCGCGGCAAGCAAGCGTTACTGGGCGAAAGACATCATCGAGCCCGAAGTGGCGGTGTCCGCCGAAGGGACGATCCGCGTGCCCGAGGAACCGGGCATCGGCTTCACACCGCGCCTGGATCTGATCGAAAAGCTTACCGTGCGGCGCGAAGTATTGGTCTAAAAGCGAATCGTCCTCGACCGCCGCTGGAAAACGTGCCGGAACTGAGCGAAGATTCTCCGCCCGCCCGAAACTTCCCTAGGAGGCGCCTTGCCAATCGGAAAGCCCATGCGCGAAGGTGGACCGGCTGCACGGATTGCGGTGATTCCCGGTGACGGAATCGGAAAAGAGGTCACGCCCGAAGCCATCAAGGCGATTCGTGCCGCTCTTAGCGGTTCAAGCGCAGAGCCGTCGGCGCGCCGACAAATGGAGTTCGTCGAATTCGATTGGGGTGCGGACAAATTTTTGCGTGAAGGCGTAACGCTGCCGCCGGGCGCGGTCGAAATGCTTTCGAATGAATTCGATGCAATTCTTTTCGGAGCGCTGGGCGATCCCAGAGTGCCCTCCAATCAACACGCCGCAGATATTTTGTTGGGGCTGCGGTTCAAGCTTGACCTTTACGTGAATGCCCGGCCGGTCGAACTCTTCGATCGCCGGCTGACTCCGCTGCGCGACCGTTCCGCCGACGACGTCAAGTTCATGGTCTTCCGGGAAAACACCGAGGGCCTGTACGTGGGAGTGGGTGGCTTCTTCAAGAAGGGAACGGCGGATGAGGTTGCAGTGCAGGAGGACGTGAACTCGCGCAAGGGAGTCGAGCGCATCATCCGTTACGCGTTTGACTATGCGCGGAGGAACCGCCTTGAACGGCTCACGATGAGCGACAAGTCCAACGCCATGACCTTCGCGCACGACCTGTGGCAGCGGGTCTTCAAGGAAGTACGGCAGGAATACCCGGACGTCGAGTCCCGACACTTCTATATCGATACGCTGGCGATGGAATTGGTGCGCGATCCAGCCCAGTTTGACGTGATCGTGACTTGCAATCTCTTTGGCGACATCATCAGCGATCTGGGCACGCAGCTCGCGGGCGGCCTGGGGTTGGCACCGTCCGGAAATGTTCATCCCGGACGGACCTCGCTCTTCGAGCCGGTGCATGGCTCTGCTCCCAACATTGCCGGTAAGGGGATCGCGAATCCGCTGGGATCCATTCTCTCCGCCGGCATGATGCTGGAGTTCCTCGGGTGGAAGGCTGAGGCCGACAAGCTGAAGCGCGCGGTCCGTGCTGCCGTGCGGGAACACATAGTGACCGAAGAGCTCGGTGGATCGAAAGCGACGGTTGAAGTAGGGGATTGGATCGCTGAGCAGATCGCACGGTAGATTTTATATTTAATGTAAAACATTAATCAGTTCTTGCTGCACGACGAGGCTTCCCCACGCGGCCTCTCGAGCTCAAGATTTCGATCTAAAGTAAAACTTCATCTTCGCTTGACGGCGAGGGCGATCACCAGGCCGATCAAGAATCCTCCGATGTGGGCCCAGACGGCTACGCCGCCCGTCACATTGGCGGCTGACCCAAGGGTGCTCAGACCCATCAGAAACTGCATGGCGAACCACAGGCCCAAAACGATCACCGCCGGCACTCGCACCAGGAAGATAAAGACCAAACTGAGGATCCGGTTGCGGGGTTCCAGCACGATGTAGGCGCCAAGCACGCCGGAGATGGCGCCGCTCGCTCCGACGGCGGGCAAATGCGAATGCAGGTTGAACGCGGCATGGACCAGGCCGGAACCGATTCCGCAAACCAAGTAGAAGAGCAGATAGCCCAGATGGCCAAAGGCCGCCTCTACGTTGTCGCCGAAGATCCAGAGGAAGAGCATGTTGCCCAGGATGTGAGCCACGCCGCCGTGCAGGAACATGCTGGTGATGAAGGGCACGAGAGCGGATTCGAGCGTACCGTGTCCCGCGAGCCAATCCGGAAGCCGCGCGGGGATGACCCCATACGTGATTTCGATCGCCCGGGTCGCGTGGGGCGTAAGCGTAAGCTCGTAGAGGAAGACGGCAATATTGGTCAGCAGCAGGCCGATGTTGACGAAGGCGAATTTACCGGAGGGGTTTTCGTCACGAAGGGGAAGGAACATGGTTCAGGCCCGCGCCTTGTGCACACGCTCGGCGACGCGCTCCAAGGCGGCAGCGGAGTACTGCGGAGGATAACTCCTGCGGCTCGCGCGAAGGCGCTCGATGGCGCGCACCGGATTGATGCCGCCGCGGGCACCGTGCGCTTTGCAGTTCAGCCCGGCCGCCGCGCAACCGAATTCGAGAATATGCTGCAGGTCCCAGCTCCGCAAAAGCCCGTAGGCGAATCCGGCGTGAAAGAGGTCGCCGGCGCCGGTCGTGTCGACCACCGGCACTTTGAAGGCGGGAGCGTAGAAGAATCGCTCGCCGTCCCAGGCCAGAGCGCCTTGTTCCCCCATGGTGGTGCATACGGTGTGCGAGCCGTATTTGGCCCGGATAGCGGGCAGAGCGGCCAGAGGGTCGTTCGAGCCACCCAGAGGCTCGAGAATGCCTAGCGATAAGACCGGAAAGTCGACTTGGGGAAGCAGAAAGCGCAGCTCGGCGCGGAATTGATCGAGGTCGCACATGACGGGAACGCCTGCCTCCCGGGCCCATCCCGCCGCCAAGCGAGAAGCTTCCGCATTCTCGCCATCGACGTGGACAAGCCGCGTGCGCTGGAACCATTCCTTCTGTAGATAGCGCCGGCCGAGCTTCACCTGACGATGGCGATGGCAGAGAACCGCCCGGCTGCCGCTGCGGTCTTCGACCAGGATATAGGAGAGGCGGCTTTCCGCGCCGCGGATACGAAGCAGGTGCGACTCGATTCCGCGTTTGCGGAGATCTTTCTGGTGCAGCTCGCCGTTGTGGTCGGAGCCGGCCGCTCCCACGTACCGGCAGCTCAGCCCCCAAAACGAGGCGGCAACGACGGCGGTAGCGACTTGACCGCCGAGTCGAACCTCTCTATGTACGGTGTCGGTCTTGCCGTCCCGTGCAGGGAAGTCCTTGAGGCGCAGCACAACGTCGGTGGCGTTTTCGCCGATGCCGGTGAAATCCACGAAGGGAATGGGCATGAAGGCGAAGCGTACCTGAATTCGCTCAAAAAGCAAAAGGCGGGAGCGAAGCCTGAGTCCTATAATTTTTCTTTCCCGAAGGCTATGGTTAACAGAGTATTTTGCGGCTGTAACTCGCTGCAAAATGAAACCTTGCAGGCCGAACCGTCCGCCGCGCGGTACGGATGGAGCGGAGGGGTGGAGGGGTTGTTGCTGCGCCGTTCTGCGCGCAGGATCGCTTGCGTGGTGACGGCGCGAAAATTTTCGCGAAACTCGCGCGCCAAGTTGCGCGGCGGGGAAGCGTGTGGTAGAAAAATTGTTCGCTTTTGCGTTGTGATTTCCGCAATGCGGCGCAGGGAGCGAAGCGCTGTCGGCGCGCCGACATTATGCCCGCCCGGGAAACGGAAGCTATCATTTTGAAAACATTTCCGCTGGGCGAGGCGGACCGGCTGGTCAGCTTTTTCGGCCGCTCGTCGGGACGCCTGCGCGGTGTTGCTTCGGGCGCGCGGCGCATCAAGAACCGCTACGGCTCCACGCTCGAAGTGCTCTCGCACGTGCAGATGCGGTACGTCGAGAGGGAGACGCGGGAGCTGGTGCGTATCCAGGAGTGCGAACTCCTTGAGTCCTTTCACCGGGCGCAAAGTGATTACGGGCTGAGCACTGGGCTCGCGTTAATCAGCGAAATCGCCGAGCGGACCTTGCCGGAGCAGGAAGTGGGCGAACCGATGTTCCGATTGCTGCTGCTGACGGCGAGGGAAGTAGAACGGCGCGGTTCCTGGGAGTTGCCGCTGGCCTATTTTGCGTTCTGGACGGTCAAGCTCGGTGGATATCTTCCGCCGCTCGAGCGCTGCTCGAACTGCGGGCACTCGCTCGGCGAGCATCCGGGATTTCATTTCGGGCAAGCCGGGGGGCTCCTGTGCGAAAACTGCCGGCGGCCGGGGATGCGTCCCCTCGGGAAGAGCGGCCGTGAACTGGCTGGCGTTTTTGCGGGCAAGCGGCTAGACGAATTGGAGATCTCACCCGAGCTTCGGAAGACCCTAGGGGAATTGCGCGAAGCTTTGCTCGACTGGATTGAGCATCACGTAGAGCGGCGACTGCTGACAAGAGAGTTTCTGGAGACGACTTGAAATCTAAAGTAAAACTTGAACAAAAGCCAAGGGGTTTGAATTTTCAGGATTTGATTCTGGCGCTCTCGCATTTCTGGGTGAGGCAGGGTTGCGTGCTGCAGCAGCCTTATGACGTGGAAGTCGGTGCCGGCACGATGCATCCGGAGACGTTCCTGCGCGTGCTCGGGCCCGAGCCCTATCGCGTGGCTTACGTGCAACCGAGCCGTCGGCCCGCCGACGGTCGCTATGGCGAGAATCCAAACCGGCTTTACAAGCACGCTCAGTTTCAGGTGATCGAGAAGCCGGCGCCAGCGGATATTCAGGATGTCTATTTGAAGAGTCTTGCCGCGATCGGGATTGACTTGCGCGAACACGACATTCGGTTTGAAGAGGACAACTGGGAATCCCCAACTCTCGGTGCCTGGGGCATTGGCTGGCAGGTCCTGCTCGATGGGCTTGAGATCACTCAGTTCACCTATTTCCAGCAAAGCGGCGGGATCGATCTCGACCCCATCTCGGTCGAACTGACGTATGGTCTCGAGCGTATCTGCGCTTTCCTGCAAGGTACCGAAAGCGTCTATGATCTGCGCTGGTCGGACGACAAAACCTACCGGGACATCCGCCTGGCCGAGGAGCAGCAGTTTTCCGAGTACAGCTTTGACCGGAGCGATGCCAAGGCCATCCGCTCGGAGTTCGAGCTACACGAAAAACAAGCTAAAGAATTACTTGAAGGTTGGAAGACGGCGGAAGGGAAGGAACGAGTGCGTTATCCTCTGCTCGCCACCTACGATCACTGCTTGAAGTGCTCGCACCTTTTCAATCTGCTGGACGCACGCGGCGTGATCTCGACGACCGAACGAGCTGCGCTGATGGCGCGCGTCCGTTCCGTCGCGTGCCGGACGGCAGTGGCGTATATCGAGCAGTTGACTTCCGCCGCGCCAGCCGGGGTGCGGGCATGAGTCCGGCAAAGGCCAGCAGCGGCAAGAAGACGGCTGCGGCGGACAGGAAGCTGGAGTTGCTTTTTGAAGTCGGCTGCGAGGAGATCCCGGCCGGAATGCTGGTGCGCGCAACCGAGGACCTGAGGACCGGCCTTGAAAAGCAGCTCGCCGCCGAAAGCATCGCGGACGGCGTGACGGTAGAGGCGTTCAGTACGCCGAGGCGATTGGTGTTGTGGGCGCGGGGACTGCCGCAGCGCCAGGCAGACGTAACGAGCGAGGTTACCGGCCCGCCGAAGTCGGTGGCCTACGATGCCGTCGGCGCGCCGACGCGCGCGGCGGTCAGTTTCGCAGAGAAGCAGGGCATCGCTCTGCACGAAGTCTACTTCGTCGAGACACCCAAGGGCGAATACCTCGCCGCCAAGCAGACCAAGCGCGGCCGCGCTACCGAGTTCATTCTGGCCGACGCCCTTCCCCGCATTATGCACGATCTGTACTGGCCGAAGACGATGACCTGGACCGGTGTTTCCGGCGCGCGATTCATTCGGCCGATCCGGTGGATCGTCGGTCTGCTCGACGGCAAGCCGCTCAAGTTTTCCTACGGCGGAATCGTCGCGTCCGACCTCACCCGAGGCCACCGCTTCCTGGGGGCCGCGGCTCTTCGCGTCAAATCGTTTACCGATTATGAGAGGAGTTTACGCGCCAATGGCGTAATCGTCCGCCCGGCCGAGCGCCGCGAGAAGATCGAACACGAACTCGCCGCCGCCGCGAAAAAGGGAAGCTACCGGATTCACGAGGACGTCGAGCTGCTGAACCTGGTGAACTACCTCAACGAATTTCCTTCGGTGATCGAAGGAAACTTCGACCCGGCCTTTCTCGATCTTCCCGACGAAATCCTGGTTACCGTGATGCGGGGCCATCAGAAGTATTTTGCGGTCGAGAAGCGAAATGGGGAACTGGCGCCGCACTTCCTGGCGGTTATCAATCTGGCGAAGGACCCGAAGGGTCTCGTTCGCTCCGGCCACGAGCGGGTCCTCAGAGCACGCTTCGCCGACGCGCAGTTCTTTTGGGAGTCCGACCAGAAATGTCGGCTCGCCGACTATCTTCCGAAGCTCGAACGCGTCACCTACGAATCCCGCCTCGGCAGCTACCGGGACAAGGTCGAGCGCGTCCGCACGCTCGCTCGCTGGCTCTGCGAGCAGTGGTACAACCTCGGCATGTCGCAGGCGCACGTCTCTGACGCCGACCGCGCGGCTGAACTCGCCAAGTGCGATCTCGCCACGGAGATGGTTCGTGAGTTTCCGGAGCTGCAGGGTGTGGTCGGCGGGCTCTACGCCAAGGCGCAGGGTGAGCCGGACGAGGTTTCTGACGCCGTGTACGACCATTACCGCCCGGTGGGGCTCGACGATCCGATCCCGCGCAATCTCATCGGCTGCGCGGTTGCTCTCGCCGACAAGCTCGACTCGATCGTCGGCTGCTTTGCCGTTGGCGTTGTTCCCACAGGTTCGAGCGATCCCTTTGCTTTGCGCCGTGCCGGACTTGGCATGGTAAAGATCATTCTGGACAAAAAGCTCCCGCTGTCACTTGCAGATTCGATCGCCGCTGCCGCCAGGGCTTTGCATGGCAATGCGCCGAAGCGTCAGGTCACGCCGGAGCAGGAAAAACAGGTCCTCGAATTCCTGCTCGAACGCGCCAAGTTTGTCTTCCGCGAGAAGGAAGGCTTCAGCTACGACGAAGTGAATGCCGTCTTCCGTTCTGGCGCCGACGACCTGGTGGACGCCCGCAAGCGCCTCGAAGCTCTGCGCGCCATTCGCAAGTCGAAGAACTTCGAGCCGCTGACCGTTTCCTTCAAACGCATTCGCAAGATCCTCGACAAGGCAGCGGTACCGGCGGCGGAAGCCCACGAGGTCGAACCCAAGCTCTTTGAGGGGGAGGCCGAGCGCGGTCTCTACACCTCCATGCTCGCCGCGATTCCGCGCGTAAACAGTCAGAAGCGCGCGGGCCACTATAAAGAATCACTTGAAGTGATCGCGGCGCTCCGTCCGAACGTGGACCGCTTCTTTGAAGAGGTGATGGTGATGGTGGAAGACGCAAGCTTGCGCCAGAACCGCCTCGCGCTGCTGGCTCAACTGTTACGTGAATTCACGACAATCGCCGATTTTTCGGAGATGGGCGGCGAAGTTCGAGCCTAAAGTTTTACTTTAAATGCTCGAAGGGTGCAATGTTTGCGTTTTGGTCGGCGTGCCGACAGATTTCGCGTGGAGAAAAGGTTTCAGCGGGAGCGCCGCGCATGCACGCGCGTTCTCTAGCCAAAGCAGTTTGCATGTGGTTTCTGACTCCAATTTCTTGAGAGGTCTATCGTGACGAAATGGGTTTATTCGTTTGGTGCTGGAAAAGCGGAAGGCGACGGAAGCTGGCGCGCTCTGCTGGGCGGTAAGGGCGCAGGCCTTGCGGAAATGAGTCGCATCGGCCTGCCGGTTCCGCCGGGCTTTACCGTCACCACGGAAGTCTGTACCTACTACTACGGCAACAAGAAGAGCTATCCGAAGGCGCTGGATGCCCAGGTCAAAGCGGCGGTCGCAGCGGTTGAGAAGATCATGGGCGCGAAGTTTGGCGACACCAAGAAAATGCCGCTGCTGGTTTCGGTTCGCTCCGGCGCGCGTGATTCGATGCCGGGCATGATGGACACCATTCTCAACCTGGGCCTCAACGACGAAACGGTTCTCACCTTTGCGAAAGCAACCGGCAACGAACGGCTGGCCTGGGATTGTTACCGCCGTTTCATCCAGATGTACGGCGATGTCGTAATGGGTGTGCAGAAGCGTGCCAGTGAGGACCACGAACCTTTTGAGGTGGTCATCCACGGTCTGAAGCATGAGCGCTATCACGCCGACGTCGACGACACCAAACTCAGTGTTTCTGATCTGCGGGGGCTCGTCGCGCGCTTCAAAAAACTGATCCAAGAGCGCGCCGGCTCGGAATTCCCGCAAGATCCCTGGAAGCAGCTATGGGGAGCGGTCGGGGCGGTGTTCGGCTCTTGGATGAACGACCGCGCCATCGTCTACCGCCGCAAATACAATATTCCTTCCGAGTGGGGCACTGCGGTCAATGTGCAGGCCATGGTTTACGGCAACACCGGGGACAAGTCCGGCTCGGGCGTGGCTTTCACGCGCGATCCTGCGACCGGCGAAAAAGTCTTTTACGGCGAGTTCCTAATCAACGCGCAAGGCGAAGACGTGGTTGCCGGCGTACGCACGCCTGAGCCCGTGGCCAACCTTGCCAACTACCTGCCCAAGGCCTACCACGAACTGGAAGGCATACGTACCAAGCTCGAAAGACACTTCAAAGACGTGCAGGACTTCGAGTTCACCATCCAGGACAGCAAAGTGTTCATGCTGCAGACGCGCAGCGGCAAGCGTACCGGCCTTGCCGCCGTCCGCTTTGCGGTTGAGATGGAAAAGGAGAAGCTCATCGACTGGGAGACGGCCATCCGCCGCGTTCCGGCCGATCAACTCGACCAAGTGCTAGCACCGGTCTTCGACCGAAAGGCGTTGGCCAGCGCGAAAATCATCGCCAAGGGTCTTCCGGCGGGTCCGGGCGCCGCAACCGGCCGCATGTACCTCAATGCCGATCGCGCCGTTCAAGCCGCGGAGAAAGGCGAAAAAGTTCTGCTCGTACGCAACGAGACCTCGCCCGAGGATCTGCGCGGCATGATCGCGGCCGAAGGCATTCTCACCGCAAAGGGAGGCGTCAGCTCGCACGCCGCGCTGGTCGCCCGCCAGATGGGCAAAGTCTGCGTGTGCGGCGCCGCGGCGCTCGCGATCGACTACTCCGCCAAGACCATGAGCGTCGACGGCATAACCTATAAGGAAGGCGACTTCCTGTCGATCAACGGAACGGCCGGCGAAGTCTATGCCGGTCAGATTCCCACGGCGGCATCCGAAATCGTCCAGGTGCTCATCGAGAAATCGCTCGATGCGGGCAAGAGCCCGACCTACCAAAACTTCAAAAAGCTGATGGACTGGTGCTCCAAGGCTACCCGCATGAGCGTCCGCACCAACGCCGACACGCCCGAACAGACCGGCCACGCCGTGGCGTTTGGCGCCGACGGCATTGGTCTCTGTCGCACCGAACACATGTTTTTCGAAGGCAACCGTATCGACGCGATGCGCGAGATGATCCTTGCCGACAGCAAGGAGCACCGCCAGACCGCCCTTGCCAAGATTCTTCCTTATCAACGTGAGGACTTCATCGGTATCTTCAAGGCGCTCGCGGGTCGCCCCGCGACCATCCGTTTTCTCGATCCGCCCCTGCATGAATTCCTGCCGCACGAAGGCTCGGCGCAAACTGAACTTGCCAAAAAGATGGGGGCGCCGGTCGAGAAGATCCGGCAGCGTGTTAAAGAATTACATGAATTCAACCCGATGCTCGGTTTCCGCGGCTGCCGGCTGGGCATTGTGTATTCGGAAATCTCCGAGATGCAGTCCCGCGCGGTCTTTGAGGCCGCAGCCGAAGTGCAAAAGTCGGGCGTCAAGGTCCATCCCGAGATCATGATTCCGCTGGTTGGGTTCAAGAAAGAGCTGGACCTGCAGGTCGACGTCGTCCATCGCGTAGCCAAGGAGGTCATGAAGGAGAAGAACGTCAAGCTCAACTACTTGGTTGGCACCATGATCGAAGTTCCGCGCGGAGCTCTCACTGCCGACGAGATCGCCGAGTCCGCCGAGTTCTTCAGCTTCGGCACCAACGACCTTACGCAAACCACGCTCGGCATGAGCCGTGACGACTCGGGTTCCTTCCTCGGGCCCTATCAGGAACTCGAAATCGTCAAGAAGAACCCGTTTGCGACGATCGACCAGACCGGCGTCGGCCAGCTCATGGAAGTTGCCGTAGCCAAGGGGCAAAAGACTCGTCCCGAGATCAAGCTCGGCATCTGCGGCGAACACGGCGGCGATCCGGACAGTGTCAAGTTCTGCCACCGCATCGGACTCACCTATGTCAGCTGTTCACCGTTCCGCGTTCCGGTGGCGCGGCTGGCGGCAGCTCAAGCGATGGTTGAAGAGAAGCAGTCCGATAAGAAGAAAAAGAAGTAGCACCAGCAATCACTATCTCAAGTAGTACTTCAGATTGTAAAAGGCGGAGTGCTTCTAGCTGGCGCTCCGCCTTTTTCTTCCGAGCCCAGGCATTCAACCATCACTTTAACTTGCTTGAACGCACCTGCAAGGGGTGGTGGTTGTAGCTGAGTGCCCGGCTCAGCTTCCATGCGCCGTCCTGATACCGCCAGAGATGAACGAAGCTCGCTTCGCCGGTCCCATTGGCGGCTCCCGTCCTCGGATGCGTGAACCGATGCACGCCCATCTCGATCGCGCCAACTCCTTTCATGGGGTAGATTTTGAGAGTGCCCGGCACGAGGACGCGTTGCGTGTCGCCCGTGCATATGTTGTTGCGCACGCTTTCCGTCAGAGCCGCGTGACCGAGAGTTACTCCCCCTTGGTCGTGATAGAACTCCACGTCGTCTGCCAGCAGGCTGTCGAACTTCTTCAGGTCGCAATGGTTGTAAGCCTCAAAAAGCTGGCGGTCGAGTTCGCTGACTGCCGCCCCGAGCTGCGCTTCGGTCTTGATTTCTTCAAGCGCCGGGACTTTTTCCTGCGCCGGCGCAGCCGCGCCCGCCAATCCAAGAATCGCAACGGCTGCCCACCGCGCCGCGAGAGGTGTCATCACCGGCTCCTTCCGAGCGGCTGGTCCCTAGGCCCTTGGCCACGCTCTCGGATCATTTACGATGCGCGGAGGGGAAAGGTTCCGAAGCTCGTCTGCGTTCCGATCCCGGTGACTCTCGGGCCTCTCCTGGCAAATCTCTCTTTTCCCGGCGTAAGATGATTTCGCTTTGACCGCGCGCGCCAAACTTGAAGATCTTTCCGTCGTCCTTGTGCGCACCCGCAATCCGCTCAACATTGGCGCAGCCGCGCGCGCCATGAGCAACTTTGGCGCATTCGATCTGCGCCTGGTCAAACCGTTCGAAAAGGCCTTTCGCGAAGCGGTTTCCGCAGTAGGCGCTCGGACGGTTCTGGCAGAAGCCCGGGAGTTCGGCTCCGTCGAGGAAGCGATCGGCGATTGCAGCCTGGTGATCGGCACGACGGCGATCGGCGATCGAGAGCTGCAACACCCGCTGTATTCGCTCGAAGCCGCGGCGAGAGAAATTCGCCGTCGATCGGCCGGGCGCGTGGCCGTGCTCTTTGGCTCCGAGAAGACCGGCCTCAGCAACAGCGAGCTGAGCCACTGCCACTGGCTCCTGCGGATTCCTACGCGCCAAGAGCACCGGGCCCTGAACCTCGCGCAAGCGGTAGCGATCGTCGCCTATGAGCTGTCGCGCCCTGCGCTGAAGACCAAGGCCAACGACAAGGTCGCTACCGCCGCGGCCGATATGCAAACCCTGGCGCGCCTTAACGGAGCCCTGCGCGAAGCCCTCGACCTCAGCGGCTACATACACCCGCGCTCGGCCGCGAGCGCCGAAGAAAAGCTTCGCCGCATGTTGCTGCGCTTCGATCTCCGCGCCGCCGACGCCCAGGTTCTGTTGGGAATGCTCCGCAAAATCCTCTGGAAGCTTCACAGCACGTGAGGAAGAAGCCCCCTAGCCGGCCGATGGGCGGGCCCTGTCGGGGCACCGTTCAGAGGAAACTGCCGGCTACTGACCTTCTACTGGCTTCGGTCATGTCGGCATTTTGAAAAAGAAATACATGCCAAGAAAATAGAAGATCAGATCCGGCGCAAACGCGGCAAACGGCGGCGGCATCTGCCCCACTCCACCCATGGCCTGCAGTAGCCGCGCCAGACTCCAATACGCGATTCCCACCGCCAGCCCGACCGCCACGCCGCTCACCGCACCGCGCGCCCCTACGCGAAACGCATAGGGAATCGCCAGTAGCATGCTGACCGGCGCAATCAGGGGAAAGGCAATCTTCACATACCACTGCACGGTCAGCGTCGAAACGTCGAATCCCGCATTGCGCAGGGCTTGGATGTAGTTTCCAAGCTGCCGGAAACTCAGCTGAATGGCCTGCAGCACTTCGCGGTTGAAGTAGGTTGGAGGCTCGGACAGCTCGGAAAGCGCGGTGGCCTTGAACTTTTGATAGTTGGCCACGCGACCGTCCTCGAAGTCGCGCACCCAACCGGACTCGAGCAGCCAGGTATTCTGCGATTCGCTCCAGGTAGCGCGACTTGCGAATACCCGGCGCTTCACGCGGAACGTGCCGGGGTCGAGCTCAACCACGGTCAATCCTGCGAACAGGTTCTTGTCCGGTTCGAAGAGGTCGTAGTTATAGATTTTGCCTTTCTCTCCAAAGATCCAGCGCTGCGGACGCGTGTAGGTCTGCGCCGGTTTGCCTTTGATCTGGTTGCGCAGCGCGTCCTGCCGCTGGTTGGCGTAGGGCAGATACACATCATCCAGAATGATCATGGTTGCGGCCAGGATGAGGCCCGCCAGCAACAGCGGCATGGCCAACCGGTACAGGCTGATTCCACTGGCCTTGCAGGCCACGATTTCGTTGTTCTTGCTCATCACGCCCAGCGTCGTCAATACCGCTACCAGGGCTCCGAGCGGTGCCAGCTGATACAGCAGATAGGGCGTCAGGTAGCGAAAGTAGTTCACCACCACCAGAAAGGGGACGCGGTGCCGGGCGATGTCGTCCAGCAGCTCGAAAAAGGTGAAAACTTCGAACAGCGCCACAAACGTCAGCATCATCATGCCGAAGTAGGATAGGAAGCGGCGGAGCAGGTACAAATCCATCAGCCGCGGGAAGCTCCCTTCGGAAGTCCGCGCCCGCCCGCGGCTTTCCCCGTTGGACGGGCGCGCCGCCTCGGCTTCGGCTGCTTTCAGCCGGGCCTGCGTCTTTTTCCTGCGCAGCAGGCGTTTCCACAGCTCAAGCCGCGTGAGCCTACCGATCCACTTGCTCTCGCCGCGAAGCTGCTCCATGCGCGGAAGGAGAACCAGCCCCAGAACGGTCAGTGCGAGGTTGGCGAGCCAAATGCCGATTCCCGGACTGAGCTTGCCTTCGCGCGCGAACCCCGCTCCGGTGATAAACAGCGAGTAGTAAAGGCCGATGAGCAAGACCGAAAGCAGCGTCCCTGCCGCGCGACCGCCGCGCCGCGGCTGCGCCCCGAGCGGCACCGCCACCAGCGCGAACACCAGGCAAGCGAAGGGGAAGGCCAACCTGCGGTGAATCTCCACGCGCGCCTCACGCCAGTTGGCGGTGCGGTCCGCCAACAAATCTCCGGTACGGCGCTCCGGGTTGCTCAAGGCTCTTTGTTGCACCGACACCAGCCCGCTCACTTCAATCGGCATGTCGCTCTGTCCGAAGTCGGTAAGCGAATAGTGATCGGGGTCCTGCCGGCTTACTTCGTGTGTGGTTCCGCCTTGCAGGTGCAGCTCCAGCTTGCCCTGCTTCGGTTCGGCAATTACAATCGCATTCTCTGCCAGCGTCAGCCGGGAGCCACTTTCTTCGCCCACTTCCGCGAGGAACACCCCGTGCCACTGCGTTCCGCTCGCGGAAATGTCGTTGATGTACAGCACGGTCTTGGGAAAACGCTCGTCGAAAACGCGTGGCTGCACCTGAAACGACGCCTGTGAAGCCAGCAGGTCGGCTTCGATATTGCGGAGGGAACGAAACGCGGCCGGGCCAAGCCATAGTGTAAGGGCGCCGGTCAGAACGGTGCCCGTCAGGGCCAGCACCGCTACCGGCACCAGCATGCGGCGACGGCTGACGCCCAGCGCGGTCAACGCAATGATTTCACTGTCGGCGGACATGCGGCCGAGTCCCAGCAATACGCCGACCAGTACCGCCATGGGGATGGTGAAGATCAGCACGCCCGGGAAGACGCACAGGAACAGCTTTGCGACTTGCGACCCAGAACCGGAATGGCGCACCAGGAACTCCATGAGCCTTACCAGTTGCGGCACGAAGAGCACGAAGGTGAAGACGATCAGTCCGAGGCAGGCATGGCGGAAAATTTCGCGGACGATGTAGCGGTCAAGAATGCGCATGGCGCGAGTGGTGAGTGTAGCACGCCGGCCACGGCCGGGCGGGAGACCGCACCGCAATGAACAAAGTTCATCTGGTCTTGCTCTGGCACATGCACCAGCCGCAGTACCGCGACCCGGAAGCCGGTCGTTATGTGCTTCCCTGGACCCGCCTGCACGCCTTGAAGGACTACTGGGGCATGGTGAAGATCCTCGAGGATTTTCCCAAGTTTCACGCCACCTTCAACATGGTGCCGTCGCTCTGCTTTCAGCTGGAGGAATACGCCAGCGGAAATTTCCATGAGCCGTGGTTCGAACTGGCCTTCCGCGACGCCGAGCAGCTGACCCGCGAGGAAAAAAGCGAAATCCTGCAGCGCGCGTTCCAGGTAAACCACGAACGCCTGCTGGCGCGCTGGCCGCGCTTTCTGGAGCTTTATGAATGGTCGCGGCCCGCGGGCGGAGCGCAGGCCCAGGTGACTTTCACCCCGCGCGACTGGCGCGATCTGCAGTTGCTTTCCCAGCTGGCCTGGATGGATGAGGAATGGATCGCGCGTGACCCCCTGATCAACGCGCTAGCCGGCAAAGGCAAAGACTTCAGCGAACGCGACAAAGCGGCACTCAAGAAGAAGCAGCTCGACTGTCTGAAAATCGTGTTGCCGATTTATCGCGAGGCAGCGGGGCGGGGACAGATCGAAATCAGCACCACCCCTTTCTACCACCCGATCCTGCCGCTCATCTGCGAGTCGGATATTGCGCGCATCGCAAACCCTTCGACGCCCTTGCCGCGCCGCGCCTATCGCCATCCGGAAGACGCGCGCGAGCAGCTGCGCCTGGCGCGCGAATATCACGAGCGTATGTTCGGAGTGAAACCCGTCGGCCTATGGCCGTCGGAGGGCTCGGTCTCGGACCAGACGCTGGCCATTGCCGCGGAAGAAGGCTTTGCCTGGTTCGGCACCGATGAGGGAGTGCTCGGCCGGACGTTGAACACCGGATTTTTCCGCGAGGCCAGCGGCCTGCCGGCGAACGCCGACAAACTGTACCAGCCGTGGCGCGTGCAGCTGGGTGCAAACGGCATCACCGGACTCTTTCGCGATCATCATATTTCCGACCTGATCGGCTTCGTATACAGCCGCATGGATTCGAGGGCCGCCGCGGCCGACCTGCATGGAAGATTGCGCGCCATAGGCGACCGCGTGGCCACCCCTCGTCCGCTCACCGTGTGCGTTTTTCTCGACGGAGAAAACGCCTGGGAATACTATCCGGGACACGGCAGAGAATTCCTGCGCGAGTTCTATCGCCGCATACAGGATGACGGCGACTTCCGGGCGTTGACGGCGACGGAAGCGATCGCCGCGGCGGGCGACGGCATCGCGCGAACCAGCCGGATTTTTCCAGCCTCCTGGATCAACGCCAACTTCGACGTGTGGATCGGACACGCGGAAGATGTGCAGGCGTGGGAATTGCTGTGGGACGCGCGGGAAGCGTACGGCAGGGCGGTCGAAGCGCGCGCCCAGGGCCGCAGCGACGCTCCGGGCGAGGCGGCGTTGCGCCAGGCGAAGGAATCGTTGCTGGCGGCCGAAGGCAGCGACTGGTGCTGGTGGTACGGCCCCGAACACAGCACCGCCAACGACGCCGAGTTCGACGCGCTGTACCGCAAGCATCTTACCGGTATCTATCGCGCGCTCGGCATCCTGGCGCCGGACGAACTGGCAAAGCCGATCAAGCGGCAGCCGGAACGCGCGCTGCATCTGACGCCGGCCGAATACCTGCGGGTGGATCTGGATGGCCGCGATTCGTCGTATTTCGAATGGCTGGGCGCGGCGCTGTACGCGCCGGAGCGGCGCAGCGGCGCGATGCACGGCCGCACTTACTATCTGCGGGAGCTGCGTTACGGATTCGAGCAAGAGCGGTTTTGCGTTCGGGTGGATGTTTTTCCGGAAGCGCTCGAAACACTGCTGGACGCGGAGTTCCGCATCAGCGTCCATACGCAATGCGAAGTCACGGTTACGGCCAAGCTCAAGCAGGGCAAGCTGGTGGAATTTGCCGTAGAGCAGGAACGCATCTGCCTGCTTGAAACATCCGGGGCGGCCGAGGCGGCTTTTGAAACGATTCTGGAGGTTGCGATTCACAAAGATCTGCTCGATCTGCGCGGTGCGACGAAACTGCGGCTGGGAGTTGCGTTGTGGCACGGCGGGTTGCCTGTCGATGTGCTGCCGGCCGAGGGCATTCTGGATGTACCGCTTGGCGAAGACAACTTTGCCTGGCCGCTCGAGCCTTTGTCTTGAAGCGGTATGTTCCAGACAGTAGGTCCTGGCGCAGCCGGGGAAACGTCCTGCCCGGAGTCTCAGAACAGCTTCACGGCGAGTTCGCGCGGCTGATTGCCCACCGGAATCATGGTGAGCAGGCCGCTCGGCCGGTCCGAGGTGACGCGGATGACACTAAGATCGCCCGAAGCCTGGCTGACCACAAGCAGCAAGCGCGCTTTGTCGCCCGGATCGAAGCGCAGCGCGCCCGGCGCTTGTCCCGCCTGCACGATGGGCCGGATCAAACGGCGGTAGTTCATGTCCACTCCAATCACGGTGTTGGCCCCGGAGTCGGAAACATACATTTGTCCGGTGTCTGGCAAGAGCACGCCGCGCGTGGGTGCCGAGCCCAGTTCGACGTAGTCGCCCACCTCGTGCGTCCAGGTGTTGATGGCTTGCACGCCGTGTGATTCGGGCGACAGGACGTACAGTTCGCCGCCGTCCGGCTTCAAGATCATTTGCGACGGAATTCCCGCGAGCTCCAGGTTGGTCAGCAACAACCCTCGGCGCAGGTCCACGACGGAAAGGCGTTTTTGCGTGCGGCTTAGAACGAACGCGACGGAATGGTCGGGCAGGATGGCCGCCTCTTCGGGATCCGGAATGACCGGAATCACGGCGGCAAGTTGCAGGGTTGCCGCGTCGTAGACACCGACGGTGGCGTCCTTCTTGTGGAGGACCAGCACAAGTTTGCCGTCGGAGGAAACCCGGGCGGCGACCGGCTCGGCACCGGTGCCGGTGCGTCCGGCCAGCTGGCGCGTGGCGCAGTCGATGACCGAAAGCGTGTTGCCGCCCGATGCGGGAACATAGACTCGCGAACCGTCCGGCGAAAAATCGAACGAGTAGGGGAGCACACCGACGGGGATCCGAGTGATGATTTGCGAAGTGCGCGAGTCGAGCACCCAGACGAAGCCGCCGCTCGAACTGACGCCCCAGACTTCGGCGCGAGCGGGATGCTCGCGCATGGCGGAAACAGCCCCGCCAATAGGGACGTGCGCGACGGTGGCCAGTTTGACCAGATCGACGACCGAGACTGCGTTGTCGCCGGTACTGACGTAAGCGTAGAGACGAAGGCCGGGGCGCAGGAAGGAAGGGCGGTGTTCCCGCGCGAGTACGATGACCGCGGCGATGAGCAGAACCGTAGCGGCAAAGATGATGCGGAACTTGGGAGCGCGCTTCATCAATTGATTTCGCGGTCGAGGACGTCCGCGATTTGACGTACCTCGTCGCTCAGTTCGGCGAACTCGGACGGAAGGATGGATTGCATGCCGTCAGAGAGCGCAGCCTCGGGTTGGTGGTGAACTTCAACCAGCAGGCCGTCGGCGCCAACGGCCACCGCGGCGCGGGAGAGGGGAAGGACCTTGTGGCGCTTGCCGGTGCCGTGGCTCGGATCGACGAGGATGGGCAGGTGGCTGCGCTTTTTCACAGCGGGAACGACGGCAAGGTCGAGCGTGTTGCGGGAGAAATCGGAGAAGGTGCGGACGCCGCGTTCGCACAGCATGACGTTGTAATTGCCTTCGGAGAGGATGTATTCCGCGGCCATGAGAAATTCATCGAGAGTGGCGGACATGCCTCGCTTGAGCAGCACCGGCTTGCGCGCGCGGCCGGCGCGCTTGAGCAGAGAGAAATTCTGCATGTTGCGCGCGCCGATCTGGATAACGTCGGCGTACTTTTCCACGAGGTCGAGCGATTCGTGGTCGATGGCCTCGGTGATGATGCCGAAACCATACTGATCGCGCACTTGGGCCAGGATTTTGAGGCCTGGTTCTCCGAGCCCCTGAAAGCTGTATGGAGAAGTGCGGGGTTTGTAGGCGCCTCCGCGGAACAGGCGTATCCCCGTGGGTTTGAGCTGGCGCGCGATTTCAAGGCACTGCGCTTCGCTTTCAACAGCGCAGGGCCCCGCGACCAGCGCGAGGTGAGGTCCGCCGATCCGTACTTCGCCGGAAGGGGTGGGGACTCGAATGACGGAGTCTTCTTCCTTGGCTTCGCGGCTGACGAATTTGTAAGGTTTGCTGACCGGAATGCATTCGACCACGCCCGGCATGGATTCAAGAACGCCCAAGTCGATTGCGCCGTCGTTGCCGGTGATGCCGATGGCGGTGCGAGCGGCTCCCGGGATGGGGTGAGCCTTTAGGCCCAGCGACTCAATGCGCTGGCAGACCGAACGGACCTGCTCCGCGGTGGCGTGCGACTGCATGACAACGAGCATTCAGGATCTCCGGAGAAGGTGAGGGAAAAGAGAAGTTTAGCGAATCGTGCGGCACGCGGCAAACCTATACGAGCCAGCAGAGAGGGCAGAGGCCGCAACCGACCAGGCGGAGGGACCGGCCCACATGGTGACGCTTATGCGGCAAGGGCCGTCAGAAGCAACTGGTCGGTGCTACTATCTGGCTAAAGGCAGGACCTGGCATGAGCCTAATGGACATTGCAATCCGGACGGGAGTTCCCCTTATCGATATTGAAGACCTGGTGCGCGGCGCGGTGACCGACAAGGTCGCGGAGCGGTGTGGCGTTCCTCAACTGGCGCTCGAAGAGTTTATTCGCCATGGCCAGGCCGGCTCCAGGATGGCCCACCGTTTGGGCATGAGCATGGCCTCGGCGGAGGAGTTGGCTCGCGCCCTTGGTTCGGAGGGCGCGATTGGGCTGGTGCTGGGACTGATGCTTGCCGCAAAACGGTCCGAGCGCAGGTATGCGGCTTCGGCCGGTTGAGCCGTCGCGATCGAGCGCCCTTCTGAAGGGCGAAGGACCCTAGCGCCCGAGATCGGCTCGCGAATTCAACGCCGCTACGAAAATCCCTAGCAAACCTCAAACCGTAACGTAGGCGCGGATGCTATAGCCGTGTCGCGGGCCCCAGAATGTTCCAGTGGATCGCAAGCCAGGAGAGGGCCAGGCAGGCCAGGGCGACGAGCGAAAATTTGATTTGCGTGATGCGGCGCAAGCCGGGACGGAACCAGGCGATGAGTCCGGAGCAGATGGCGAGGATACTGAAGAGAACCGCGAGCAAGGCGACCGCGTTCACGAGATAGAGGTATTTGTCCCAGGCTGCGGTGGGCGGCGCGAGGTCGTCGCCATGGGACGCCAGGAAGCCGAAGATGCCGCCCAATAGGCCGACCCAGAGCCACGCGGCGACTCTGGTGACGCGTGGCAGCCACAGCGTGCCGGGTTGGGGAACGGGCTTGGGGCGGTTTTTGAACACCAGCCTGCGGCCGAGACGGTAGAGTGACGCAACAAGGACCGCGGCAAGGATGGCCGCGCTGCTGCCGCACAAGGCATAGACGAAGCCGGCAGCGTCATACCACTTCACGCGTTCGGCCTGAACGCCGGGAAAATCGTAGGCCAAGCGAATCACTTTGCCGCTGCCATCGCGGATAGCGAAGAGGCGGCGCTGCCCGTCGACTTGCTGAAAAAGATCCGCGGCGATGGGTTTCCACTTGATGGTGTGGCCGCGCAGGTCTTTTATGTCGCCGAGCGTCAGGACACCTTCCTTGTCCACGGATGCCACGCGCTGCGAGAAGAGATTGTTGAGACGAGTCTTGGTGCTGTCGGCGCGGCGGGTGGACTGGTAGGCGCCTTCGACGGATTGCAACTTCGCTGGCGTCATGGCGATGAATTTCTGCGGCGCGTTGGATGGGAAATAGCGGTCGGTAAACATCTGGACGAGTTCGGGGCGGGCTTTGCCGGCTCCGCCGGCGGAGTTGAACGAAACGAAGAGGATCAGATTTTGGGAACGCTCGATAAAGAAAAGGCTGTGGAAGGCGATGAGGTCGCCTTCGTGGCCGATCCAGTCGAGATCGTTGCGCCAGGTTTCATAGAAGCCCATACCGAGCGCGGGGAGCTGGTCGCTCGAGCGGAATTGCGGCGTGTACATTTTTGCCAAGGTTTCCGGTTTGAGGATTCGATGGCCGTCGAGTTCGCCGCCGCCGAGCAGAGCCTGGCCGAAACGGCACATGTCGGCAGCGGTCGAGGAGACTCCACCCGCGCCAACAGGACTAAAAATTTCAAACCCGACGGGATCTTGCGCCGTCGTCCCGCGATACCCTTCGGAGGGGAGCGACTCGAGTTCTTTGCCCGGCGGCTGGAAGAACGTGGAATGCGTCATACCGAGCGGCGCAAAGATGTGGTCGGCGACGTACTGTTCAAACCGCTGCCCGCTGATGCGCTGGACGATATAGCTCCCAAGGCCGACGCCGTAGTTGGAATATCCAGGAACGATGCCGGGTGGAAACAGTCGGAGTGGCTGATTGCGGATCAGGAAGTCGCGCAACGAGGGGACTTGGTCGGGCGGCTGCTTGCCGTTCACCAAAATGATATCGCGAACGGTTTCTTCGAAGCCCCCGGTATGCGTCATCAGATTTCGAATGGTGATGGGGCGGCCAAACGCGGGGCGAATCTGGAAGTCGAGATATTGATTGATATCGGTGTCGAGATCGAGCTTGCCCTGCTCCAGAAGCTGCATTGCGGCGACCCAGGTAAAAAGCTTGGAGATGGAGGCCAGCCGGAAGAGGGTCGTAGCCGGATCAACGGGCTTCTTGTCCTTGAAATTAGAGTAGCCGTAGCCCTTTTCGAGCAGCAGTTTGCCGTCCTTCATGACCAGGACGGCGGCGCCCGCGACGTCGGACCGTTCGAGCTGGAGAGGAAGGATGCCGTCGAAGAAGGCTTCGAGGTCGGCCGAGCTGAGTTCATGGACGGCGGAAGGCGTCGCGGGAGGAGTCTTGTCGCCGGAGGGGTGGGCTTGCGCATCGGGCTTGGTGGTGGGAGCGGGCTTGGGGACTTGGGCGCGGATGGAAGCAAGTAGCAAGGAAAGCGCGAGAGAGCAGAGAGCTATGGACTTGAGCGCAAAACGGTTGCTAAAAAGTCCAGAGTGATTCAATGCTTCCTCGCTTGGGAACGGTAGCGACGATATGCGTGGAGGGCGAGGGAAGTCAAGAAAGGGTCGACACCGAGGGAACCGCACGCCGGCAACAAAACGAGGGTGCCGATCCTCGGTCGCTTAGATCTTTTGTCGTTTCCAGTAACCGCGTTTGAACAGGATGATGCTGACGCCGGCGATCAAAGCTTCGGCGACGACGATGGAGTAGTAGGCTCCGCGAGCTTCGAGGCCCGCTGGAATTGCGAGGAGGTAAGCCATCGGGATTTCGCACAGCCAGAAGCCGAACAGGTTCACGATGGTCGGTGTGACGGTGTCGCCCGCCCCGTTAAAGGCTTGCAGCATCACCATGCCGTAGGCATAGCCGATGTTGCCGTAGCTGACGATGCGCAGGCAGGCTGCGGCGAGCGGGATGACCTCGGGATCCGAAGTGAAGAGCTTCACGATGGGTGTCGCGAAAAGCACGAAGGCCACTCCCACCAGTCCGAGGAAGATCATGTTATAGAGGCCGGTACGCCAGACGGCGGCTTCGGCGCGCTCCGGTTGTTTTGCACCGAGGTTTTGCCCGACCAGGGTCGCTGCGGCGTTGCTCAGGCCCCACGACGGCAGGATGATGAAGATCACAATGCGGATGGCGATGGTGTAGCCGGCCAGGGCGTCCGAGCCGAAGATGCTGACGATGCGGACCAGGCCAATCCAGCTGGTGTGCGCGATGGCGAACTGCAGGATGCCGGTCAGTGACACGCGCAACAGGCGGAACAGAACGGTGAAATTGACGTGCAGCTGGCGCCGGAGAATCCGGATGCGTTCGCTGCCGTCGAGCAAGCGGTAGAACTGGTAGGCCACGCCGATGCTGCGCCCGGTGAATGTGGCGAGCGCCGCTCCGGTGACGCCGAGCTTGGGGAAAGGACCGAGCCCGAAGATGAGGCACGGGTCGAGGATGAGGTTGATGATGTTGGATACCCAGAGCAGACGCATGGCGATGGCCGCGTCGCCGGCACCACGGAAAATGGCGTTGTTGAGGAAGAGCATCATGATGGCGCCGCCGCCGCCCAGGGCAATGCGAGCGTAACCCGAGCCGGCGGCCACGACTTGCGGCGAGGCGCCCATGAGCTTGAGCAATTCAGGCGCATAAAAGACGCACGGCAGGCCGATGAGCAGCGAAGTCGCGAGGCCCAGGATGATGGCCTGGACGCCGGCGACGGCCGCGCCCTCGGGATCCTTTTCGCCGATGCGGCGCGCGACCATGGCGGTGGTGGAGAGGCTCAGACCGAGCCCGATGGCGAAGACCAGGCTCAGCAGGGACTCGGTTAAGCCGACCGTAGCGACGGCGTCAGCTCCGAGCCGCCCGACCCAGAAAACGTCCACGACGGCGAAGAGCGATTCCAGCACCATTTCGAGAACCATCGGAATCGCAAGAAGAAGAATCGCGCGATTGAGATTGCCGGTGGTGAAATCCTGATGGGAGCCGCGCAGAGATTCGCGCACCGAACTCCAAAAGGAGGGCGGCGAAGCGGCCGGCGGCGATGCGACTACGGTGCTCTCTGGAGATGACATGAAAACCCGGGCATTTCTGCGCGAGCGCAGCGCCAAAAGGCGGCCGCTCCGCGCGGCTAGGAAACATTTGAGCTGAGAAATCGGGAAAAGTTAGAAATGGAGACGGACGCGAATTAGAGCAAAACAGCCATGATGGTTCGAGGGATGAACATGTTCACGTCCTTGCCACAAAAGCCGGAACTTCGGCCGATTCTTCCGTGCTCACATGCTACAGCAAGCGCTGTAGCGGGCGCCAGTAAAAAATTCGTACCCGGATCCTGTTAGGGATTTTGGGCATTGCGGCCGGGGTGCTTTCCTAGAATAGTGAAGCAGTCTTCGCCTACCCTCGCTAACGCCCAGCTCACAAACGAATGAACGTGCAACCAGCCTGCTGACGCCCAGCCCGGGAGACGCGAAATGTACGTGGAACCCGGCATAAGTATCGCAGGACATGTGGTAACGAGCCTTCAGTTGTTGATTGCAGGAGCATTGTTGCTGTGCGTGGCGGCCATCCTGATGGGGTACCGCCGCGATTTGAAGGCTACCTTGCGGCAGTCAGGAGTGACTGACCGGCTGGCGGAAGACCTGGGCCGGATTGCCAGCGCGCTCGAGCGCATTGCCAATCAGCCCGCGGATTCAATCCGCGAGGCCGGGCGAAAGTCGGCGGCGACGATCGGAACGCCTGTCGAGAAGACGCCGGAGGCCGAGCCGGCAAGCGAAGAAGCGCATCGCGTGGCGTACTCGATTTTTGGCAGGTAAGCGCGCGCCAGGGCGGGTTGATGGTTTACCCGGGCCTCGTGGCGGCAGCCGGGGAATTTGGCCCCTCCGCGGGTTAGGTGGGCTGGCCTGGGCGCTTCGAGCCGAGTAGTTGCGGCGCTCGCGTGATACGATTTTCCGCAATGAGTCGAGAGACCGTTCGGCACAACGTCGCGCGCGTGCGCGAAAGAATGGCTGCGGCGGCTGGCCGGGCCGGGCGCAGGGTGGAAGATATTACGTTGCTGGGGGTGTCGAAGACACACCCGGCCGAGGCGATTCGGGAAGCGTTTGCCGCAGGGGTTCGTCACTTTGGCGAAAACCGTGTGCAGGAATGGGAAGGGAAACGCGGCGGCACGGAGGACCTGGCTGGATACTGGCATCTGATTGGACACCTGCAGAGCAATAAGGCGGCGCGGGCCGCCAAGGCTTTCGACGCCGTGGATTCGGTGGATGATTTTGCGCTGGCACAGAGGCTCGACCGGGCACGGGCGGAGATCAGCGACGAGCGGAAGTTGCGTGTGCTCATTGAAGTGCGAGTTGCGGCGGAAGAAACCAAGAGCGGAGTGGAGAAAGAGCGGCTGCCGGAGCTTGCTGAAAAACTGCTGACGCTCGAGCGGCTGGATCTGGCCGGGCTGATGTGCATCCCGCCCTTTCTTGAGAATGCCGAGAAAGTCCGTCCCTACTTCGCCGAGCTGCGCGAGATGAAGGAGCAGCTCGAGGGGCGCTTGGGAAGGACGTTCCCGGTCGTTTCGATGGGAATGTCGCACGACTTTGAGGTGGCGATCGAAGAGGGTGCGACGGAAGTTCGTATAGGAACGGCGTTGTTTGGTGTGCGCGAAACGCCATGAGCTTGCTCCATCTGCAGGCCGGTATCGAGCGCGGCACGGTGACGTTTGCGGTGCGGGTACAGCCGCGAGCCAGCAGGAACGAAGTCGCCGGAGTGATGGACGGTGCACTGAAGATTCGGCTGCAGGCGCCGGCGGTCGAAGATCGTGCCAACGAAGCGCTGCGCGAGCTTCTGGCGGGACTTTTGAAGCGTCCCAAGTCGGCTGTTAGAATTTTGGCCGGCGAACGGAGCCGGATGAAGCGAATCGAGGTCTTCGGAGTGACGCCAGCGGAAGTCGAGGCGCTAGTCAGAGTGGAGGCGTAGGTTCTCAAATGAGTTTTCAGCTGGAAGAAATGCAGAGAGATTTGCGTGCGGCGAGGCTGGACGGCTGGTTGTTCTACGATTTTCGCGGGCGCGACCCGATTGCGCACCGGATCTTGCATTTGCCGAACCATATGCGAACGCGGCGATGGTTTTACTTTGTTCCGGCGAAAGGGACGCCCAAGAAGCTGGTGCATAAAATCGAAACGCAATCCCTGGCGTCCGTGCCGGGCGAGACGCTCTACTATTCCGGGCAGGACGAGCTGCGCAAGAACCTGAAAAAGATCCTGGGGCGAGCCAGGACCGCGGCCATGCAGTATTCGCCGAAAAACGCGATTCCGTATGTGGCCATGGTGGATGCGGGGACGGTGGAGCTGGTGAAGAGCTGCGGAGTAAAGGTCGCGACCTCGGCGGACCTGGTACAGAAATACGAAGCCTGCTGGAGCCCAGAGCAGCTCGAGTCGCATCTGGAGGCAGGCAAGGCGGTTGACCGGATCGTGGCGGAAGCGTTTGCGCTGGCGGCGAAGGGTGTACGGGAGAGGAAGCCCCTGACCGAGCATGAGCTGCAGCAGTGGATCTTGCGCGAGTTGGACAAGGCCGGGCTCACGACCGAGGAGGGCCCGGACGTTGCGGTGAATGAACACGCCAGCGATCCGCACTATGCGCCATCGGCGGAGCGGCCGACTCCGATCAGAGAAGACGACCTGCTGTTGCTCGATGTGTGGGCCAAGAGCAAGGCCACCGGCAGCGTTTACTACGACATCTCGTGGGTTGGGTATCTTGGCGCGAAGGTGCCCGATAAATACGCAAAGATCTTCAAAGTGCTGACCGAGGCCAGAGACAAGGCTGTCGACCTGATTCGCTCGTCGGTTGCGGCCGGGAAGGCCGTGCGGGGTTGGCAGGTGGACAAGGCGGCGCGGTCGGTGGTCGAAAAGGCCGGTTATGGAAGATACTTCATTCATCGAACGGGCCACAATATCGGGACAACCGTGCACGGCAACGGCGTGAACATGGATGGTCTAGAGACCCACGACAGCCGACACCTGATTACCGGCACCTGCAATTCGGTGGAGCCGGGAATCTACCTGCCGGAGTTCGGGATGCGCAGCGAAGTGAATGTGTACGTGGGCGAAGGCGAAGCGCGGGTGACGGGAGCGGTGCAGAAGGAGATTCTGCCGCTGCTGGCATAGCGGCTCGCACGTCGGGGGAGAGCGACAAGTGTTTGAAGAAAACCCAGCGAACCTTGCGGCCGGCGAGAGGAATGAAGAAGCGATGCCCGCTGCAGCCGCGGGAACCGCGACGCCCAGGGATGAAGGGATTTCCAGCCAACCGAGCGAACCGGCAACGCCCGTCACCGGCGGGGGCGAAGCGGAGCCTTCGGCCGCGCGGGCGGTCGCCGTGGCGATGGCGGGCTGGCTGGTGCCGGGTCTTGGACACGCTTTACTGAAAATGTGGGGACGCGCGCTGGCGATTTTTCTGACCGTAGGATTTCTGGTTTATCTGGGCGCAGGCATGCGCGGAAATGTTTTTGAACCCGGCGGAGAAGACGCCTTCGCAAGGCTCGGATACGTCGCGGATGCCGGGACCGGCTCGTTTTATTTTGTGGCGCGCGCTCTCGAGATTTCGGGTTCTGACGTTTCCCATGCGGACGGTGACTACGGGACACGCTTTCTGGCGACGGCGGGTGTGCTGAACTTGCTGGCGGCGCTGCACGCGTACGAAGCGGCGCGAGGGCGGAAAGCCTGATGGTGCCGCTGCATTTTTCTCACCTGCAATCGCTGCTGCTGTTTGCACTCGTCATTTCTCTGGCCTTTGGGACCTTGGGGCGGCGCAAGCCGATCGAGCGGGTAAAGTACGCTGCTTGGTCGTTCGCGATGTTTGTGCTGGTGGGGATTGCGCTGGGCTGGCTGATGTATCCGTTTTCGCGGTGAACGCGCTAACGACCCGTCCATAAGAGCTGATCCTCCAGGGATCGCGAGCGCTGGCGATGGCGGACTTGGCGATCCTTTTGGCCAACCTGCATGTTGAGGATCCTTCCTGAGGCGGACCTAAAACTGTAGCAGGCGATGGGCGGGGAAGAAACACGTTTTGCACGCCTCAGGATCCGGTTCCTCCGCATAACAGATGTTGCCGGCGAACCGAGGAAGCTCGATCGCGCCGGCTCGCATCTCATGACCCAGCGAATCGCGCACGGTTAAGGCTAGAACGTCCGGCGCCGGGCCGGCGCGGGTATCACACTCCATAAAATCGCGGGTGCCAGCCGGAAAAAGGGAGAGCTCACTTGTTCTATGCATGGAGGCGCGAGACGGACGTTGCGATGAGCGGCGATTTCCTACCCCTGGCCGTAACGCTGTCTCGAGCCAGCACGCGCGGCTGTGAGGTTACCGCCCTGTACAGCGAATTGCGTCGTCCGTTGTTACGCTACCTGGTGTGCCTGGGGCTGACCAGTGACGAGGCACAGGATGTCGTGCAGGATGCGTTTGTGGCCCTGCAGCGGCATGTGGAGTCAGGAGGGTCGCAGCAAAATATTCGAAGCTGGGTGTTTCGCGTGGCGCACAACCGCGCGAGAAACCGGCAGAACAGTTACTACCGGCGCTTTAGGGAATCGTTTGATGCCGAAGCCCATGCCGTCGCGGATGTCGCCACACCGGAGCGTCTGCTGCTTGAGAAGGAGAAGTTTCGCACCTTGGAAAAGGCGCTGAATTCGCTGACGGATGACGAGCGCGAGTGCCTGTCGCTGCGAGCCGGCGGGTTGCGCTACCGCGAAATCGGGGAAGTGCTGGGAGCGGCGACGTCTACGGTGGCTGACACCGTGGAACGCGCGGTCAAGAAACTGGCAGGGAAATGCAATGTGTGAATTTTCAGAAAAGCTGATTGCCTGGCTCGATCACGAGCTTCCGGTGGAAGCATCGGCGGCTCTCGAACGTCATGTCCGAGGCTGTGCAGAATGCCGGCGGGCGGCCGAAGGTTATAGAACACTGAACGAAGCCATCGAAGCCTATTGTGAAACGGCGATCCTGACAGCTCCGAAGAAGCGCGTCTGCATGAAAACGCGAGTTTGGCGGTCCGCGTACGTGGGAACGGCGGCCGCTGCGGCGGCGGTGTTGCTCGTGTTGCTGGCAAAGCCGGTCGAGCGATTTCTGTGGATCGACTCTCCTGGCCCGCCGGCTGCTGCGCTAAACAAGACTTCGGTTCCGTCGATTGCGCTCGAAAAAACGCCCCTGGTTCAAAGGGCTACGATGCAGGCTCCGAACTCGGTCCGAAAGCCGCTGTTGGCGCACCCGTCGGTGTCCGTGACCGAGACGCCGAAGCGAGGAGAAAACCTGTGGCCCAATCAAGCGCCGGTTTACATCGCAATTCCGGCTGACGCCCTGTTTCCGCCGGGGGCGTTGCCGGAGGGTGTCGCTTTTGTTGCAGACGTCAATTTGCGTCCGGATGGCTCGGCGCAACGGCTTCAGCTGCAACCGCAACTCGTTGGATTCCAAAGGAGAGGGGCTCAACCGTGAAAACCAGCTTCAAGGCACGAACTGTACTCTTACTCGTGATCAGCTCGTCTTGCGCGTTTGCGCAGGAGAAAAAGGATGTGATCTACCATACCACCGGAGCTTTCGCGGTGGGCGGGGCCGTGGCATTCGGCAAGCCGGTGCAGGGCGCGCCGTATTCGGCTACGGTCAGCAACGAGTCGACCCAGACGCTTGCCGACGGGAACCGCATCGTCCAGAAGAGCAGCGGTACCACCGCCCGCGATTCGCAGGGACGCACGCGGCAAGACGCGGCCTTGCCGGCGATTGGCAATCTCTCCGCTGCCAACGCCCCGGACTTGGTCTTCATTCAAGACCCGGTTGCGCAGGTGTCCTACACGCTGAACTTGACCGACAAGACGGCGCAGAAAATGCCGGCGCTTCCTCCACCTCCTCCCGGAGCTCCGGCAGGAGTCGGCACCTTCGCCGTCGCGTCCGGTGTCGCAGCGGCGGTGCCGCCCACCGAAACCTTTTTCGCGGAGGTCGGGGGCGAAGCATCAGGCAGCACGGAGCCGGTCGCAGCCCCGGCGATGACCTTCCAGAAGGCGATCCTGCTGAGCGACCACGCCGAAGCAAAGACCGAGGACCTCGGCTCGCAGACGATAGAGGGTGTTCTCGCAAACGGTGTGCGCACAACGCGCACCATTCCGGCCGGCCAAATCGGCAATGAGAAGCCGCTCAATATCGTAACGGAGGTTTGGACCTCGCCGGAGCTCAAGACGATTGTCTATAGCAAGAGAAGCGACCCCCGCATGGGAGAGCAGGTGTTCCGGCTGACGAACATTGTTCGGGCCGAGCCGGATCCTTCGCTTTTCACTGTCCCGGCCAATTTCAAGATTGTCGAGGGGCCAAAACCGATCCTCTATCAGAGCCGGCAGTAAACCCGCGTCGCATTCCAATCAGCAGATCGGAAGCGGCCGCCCCGAGGTGGCCGCTTTCGTGCTTTTGCGGTGCGGTTTACGGTTCCCCCTTTATATACTTGACAACGGCAACTATCTATGTGCCAATGTCAATATAAGGAGGGGACCATGCTCAAACCGGCCGATAAGATGGTGGGAGCGATCCGCGACTTCAACCGCTTCTACACTCGCAAAATTGGTCTGGTTGACGGAACGGCCAGCAGTCCCTTTTCGCTTGCCGAGGCGCGGGTTCTGTTC
>Ga0306926_10000055_pt1 | contig 87566 bp, 86 predicted proteins | sample flu12Cox44000178_FD_203759 | JGI IMG/M metagenome (GOLD analysis project Ga0306926, IMG submission 203759) | Lab enrichment of tropical soil microbial communities from Luquillo Experimental Forest, Puerto Rico - flux8day.12C.oxic.44.000.178 (v2)... | ecosystem: Environmental > Terrestrial >... | reverse complement strand
GGGCGTCAACCGCGTCGTCTACGACGTGACGTCCAAGCCGCCCGGCACGATCGAGTGGGAGTAAGCGGGAAATATTCTGGAGCGGTTAGTTGTCAGAGTTTTTTAAAACACAATTTTGTTACACGAAGAAGACCTTGTGACGGTCCTTTCTTTCTTGACAATCGTTGGCATTTTTCTCCACCAACACTGTGCAAGCAGCATTGATTGCAAGGTAACGATTAAATCCCAAGGCTCGCAGCTAGTTGCAACGGAGTAATGCTGCTTGTGAACGAGCCTAATGCGATAACTATCCGACCGATGCGCTCAGAGGATTCTGCCGCGGTCGCGGAGTTAGCGCGCGAACTTGCGGCCGCGGATAATACGACGCTCGCCCGGGTCGATCCCGCCGCATCAAGATTTTCGAGGAGTGGTCATGCCCATCACCATTTATGGCATAAAAAACTGCGATACGATGAAGAAGGCACGCGCCTGGCTCGACAGGCGCAGCGTGGAGTACGCTTTTCACGATTACAAAACCGCCGACATCGAGCGCGCGCAGCTTGAGGAGTGGGTGAAGAAGCTCGGCTGGGAAACGCTCCTCAATCGCGCCGGAACCACGTTTCGGAAGCTTCCTGACAAGGACAAGAACGGGCTCGATGCCAAGAAGGCGATTGCGCTGATGCTGGCGCAGCCGTCGATGATCAAGCGGCCGGTACTCGATCTCGGCGGCGGCAAACTCTTGGTCGGCTTTGCGCCGGACACTTATAGCGCCGCGATCGGCGCGCGCTGATCTCTCTCACTCGGCAAAACGACGAACGAAATCGGCAGCGATTGCGGATCGTTGACGGCGAGAATTCGTCGCCGGGAACTTTTCGCAAAAAACCGCGAGCCGCGGCGTAAGAGCCATTTTCCGGCCATCGCTCCATCACGCTTTGTCCAAGAGCTTCGTCTTGTGTGCGCTTCGTCTTGTGTGCTTCGTCTTGGGTGCGCTCGGTGTTGGGTGCGTCCGCACTGCTTCGGGGCGAGGGGCAAAGTCCGGGACAAGTGTCGGAGGCACGTGTCGGGAACGAGGCTGGAGATCTTGCATGAATTCGCGTAAATTTGTCGGCGGCGTTGCGCTCGCCGCCGGCACAGTTGTTTGCGTTTGTTCGGCGCAAGCCGCCGATATACCGCCGCGCCGCGCGCCGCCTCCAGTTGCGCCGGTCGCCTATGCGCCACCGGTCTACAATTGGTCCGGCTTCTATGTCGGCGGCAATCTCGGCGCGGGTTTTGCGCATTCGTCGTGGAGCGATCCCTTCACCGGTGGGCACGACACTTTCGACAAGACCGGCTTCATCGGCGGCGGGCAGGTCGGCGTCAATTGGCAGATCAATGCGCTGGTGCTCGGCATCGAGGGGGACTTCGACTGGACCGGGCTCAAGGGCAGCGGGCATGATTCGCGCGGCAACACCATCAATACCGACACGCAATGGACATCGACCGTAACCGGACGGATCGGCGCCGCGTTCGATCGACTGTTGGTCTATGGCAAGGGCGGCGTCGCCTTCGCTCATGTCAACGAGGGTCTCAATGACATTTTCGGCGCCGCGGCCAGCACAAGCCAGTCGCGCACCGGCTGGACCGCGGGCGTCGGGCTTGAATATGCGTTCGCGCAGAATTGGTCAGCGAGAATCGAGTACGACTATCTCGGCTTCGGTTCAGAGACGCTCAATTTCGCAACCACGAACTCCCCGGTCTACAACAGCAATGCATCGCTCAACGTCCAGGAAGTCAAAGCCGGAATCAATTTCAAGTTTGGACCTTGACTACGACGCGAGTGGCGAGATGGTGATTAGCGAATAGGGAGACTTGCCCTATTCGCTATTCGTTTACTCAATTTTGATCTTCGCCGCCGCGATCACCGCCGACCAACGCGCGATATCGCTGTCGATGCGCGCGCGGAATTCGGCCGGTGTGCCGGGAATAGGCGTCATGTACTGCGCTGCGAGCTTGTCGCGGACGGCGGTTGCCCCGACAGCTTGACCGACAAACCGGCCGATCCGCTCGGTCAGCGGGTTCGGCATGCCGGCCGGGGCGATCAGCCCACTCCAGGCGTCGGCCTCGACGTCGATTCCTGCTTCCTTCAACGTGGGTATGTCGGGAAGGAGCGGCGACCGCACGCCGGTCGATACCGCAAGAACTTTCAGCTTGCCCGAACCGAGTTGCGGCATGATCGAGATTGCGGGTAGGCAGACCATCTGCACGTCATTGCGCAACAAAGCGGTTACGGCCTGCGGCGAAGACGGGTAGGGCACGTGGACGAGCTGCGTGCCGCTTTTGAGTGCGATCGCCTCCATGGCGAGATGCGATAGCGAGCCGGCGCCGATCGAACCGAACGCGTATTTCCCGGAATTGCGGCTGATGACATCGATCAAGGCGCGCGTATTGTTCACGTCGAGCGCCGCATTGATGGCGAGAACGCTCGGTTGGGTGACCAACAGCGTTACGAGCGTAAGGTCCTTGCGCGGATCATAGGGCAGCTTGGCGAACAACAGCGTATTGATGGCAAGCGGGCCGCCAATGCCGACCCCGATAGTCGCCCCGTCAGGTTCGGCCCTGGCGACCGCTTCCGTGCCGGTATTGCCGCTCGCGCCGGGTCTATTCTCGACGATGAATGTTTGCAGGACCCGGCTTTGCAGATCCTCCGCAATCAGCCGCGCGACAATGTCGGGTGTCGCGCCGGCAGCGAACGGCACGATGATTTTCACCGGTTTTGTCGGCCAGACTTGAGCAACGGCCAAAATCGTGCCGAGCAGAAAGAGCGTTGCGGCGACAAAGACCCGCTTCATTTTTGTTCCTTCACATTCCCTGTGCTCGGTCCAACACGTATCATGCCAATCTGCCAAGACGAAGCCGAACGCGAAGCCGAGAGGATGCCGTGCGTGCCACAGAAACATTGCGAGCGTTGTTGAATTCGGGCCGGATCACCGTGGCGCCGGGCGCCTATGACGGGCTCTCGGCGCGGCTTGTCGAACAGGCCGGCTTTCCGGCGGTCTATGCCAGCGGCGGCGCAATCGCGCGATCGGCCGGCGTGCCCGATCTCGGTCTGTTGCCGATGCCGGCAATTGCCAATCGCTTGGCGTCGATGGCCGACGTGACGGGCGTGCCGATCATCGCCGATGCCGACACCGGATACGGCAATGCGTTGAACGCGCAAGCCGCCGCACGCGCCTTCGAACGTACCGGCGTCGCGGCCTTTCACATCGAGGACCAGATATTTCCCAAACGTTGCGGTCATTACGACGACAAGAGCCTCGTGTCGACCGCGGAAATGGTCAAGAAGCTCAAGGCCGTCCGCGATGCCTTGCACGATCCGGATTTCATCGTCATCGCGCGCACCGACGCGATCGCGGTTGAAGGCTTTGCCGCGGCGCTCGACCGAGCGGCGGCCTATGTCGAGGCTGGCGCCGATGTGAGCTTTGTCGAGGCGCCAACCTCCGAAGTTGAAATCGCGGAAATCGGCAAACGGCTTCCCGGCTGGAAACTCATCAATATGTTCGAAGGGGGCAAGACGCCGCTATTGCCGGTCTCGCGGCTAGAGTCACTCGGCTATCACGTCGTGATCATTCCGAGCGACACCCAGCGCGCGGCGATCAAAGCCATGCAGCGCGTGCTAGCGACGATCACCCGTGACGGCAGCGCGACAGCCATGCGCGCTGGCATGGCGTCGTTCGCCGAGCGCGAGGCGATTGTCGAGACCGCGGCCTATCTGGCGCGGGGCAAGGATTATGCGTCGTAAGCGCGCCGAACCGCTCATTGACAATCGGCAGGCGACCGCCATGATCCCGGCCCGGCCCGTCAGACGGGTAACGGCAAGAGGCGAGGGGAACTCAACGTAGAGCGGTGCTGTATGGGTCTTGCGCTCGAAATCCTCGGCCTGATCATCTTTCTTGGCACGCACGTATTCGTGACCATGCGCGACCGCCGCGCTGCGCTGGTGGCGCGGATCGGCGAGTGGCCCTATCGCGGCCTGTTCTCGCTGGTTTCGATCGTCGGGATTCTACTGATCGCGTACGGATTTGCCGCTTATCGCGCGTCGGGCATGATCATGGTTTGGTATCCGCCGGCCTGGACGCGGCACATTGTCGTGGCGCTGATGTGGCCGGCGAGCATCATGCTGGCCGCGGCCTACATTCCCGGCAACATCAAACGCACGCTCAAGCACCCGATGCTGGTCAGCGTGAAAACCTGGGCTTTCGCCCATCTATGCGCCAATGGCGATCTCGGCGGCATTGTGTTGTTCGGATCGGTTCTGGCTTGGGCGGTGTACGATCGGATCACGCTTAAGCACCGCAAAGATCCGGGAGCGCCGCCAATTCCGGTAGGCGGTACCAAGAACGACATTATCGCCATCGTCGTCGGGACGATCATCTATCTGGCGCTCGGCTTTGTTTTCCATCCAGTCGTCATCGGCGTCCCGGCATTCGGCACGCCAGCATTGGGGCATTGATCGTGTCGATGCAAAACACAATTCGGCGGTTGACCGCGCCCGATATCCGCGCTCGCAAGGGCGGCGAGCCGATCGTGTCATTGACCTCATATCACGCGCACACGGCGCGCATCGTTGACGCCTATTGCGATGTCATCCTGGTCGGCGACTCTCTTGGCATGGTGATGCACGGACTCGAGACCACCATTCCGGTCACGCTCGACATGATGATCCTGCAAGGGATGGCGGTGATGCGTGGCTCAAAGCACGCGCTGGTCGTAGTCGATATGCCGTTTGGCAGTTACGAAGCGTCAAAGGAGCAAGCCTTTGCTTCCGCGGCGCGCGTTCTCAAAGAGACTGGTTGCGGCGCGATCAAATTGGAGGGCGGCCGGCGCATGGCGGAGACGATCGCCTTTCTGGTCGAGCGCGGCGTGCCGGTGATGGGTCATGTCGGCTTGACGCCGCAAGCGATCAATGCGCTCGGCTCGTTCCGCGCGCAGGGCCGCGACGAGTCGGATTGGGCGCCGATCGAAGCCGATGCACGTGCCGTGGCGGAGTCCGGCGCCTTTGCCGTAGTGCTCGAAGCGGTAGCTGAACCGCTGGCGCGGCGCATCACGGCGCACAGCGCCATTCCGACCATCGGCATCGGCGCCAGCGCCGCCTGCGATGGTCAGATCCTGGTGCTCGAAGATATGCTCGGCCTGTCGCCGCGCGTGCCCAAATTCGTCAAGCGCTTCGGCGAGCTCGGCCCCTCGATCGAGCAGGCAGTCAAAGCCTATGCAGACGAAGTGCGGGCACGAACTTTCCCCGGCGTGGAGCATACCTACCCCATGCGAGAGGCCACGGTGGCCAAATTGCCGGAACGTGGCAAAGGCCCATCCCGGGCATGAGGGCCCCCCGGCATTTAGGCGTAACCCACAGCTCTTGCGGTGTTTTGCCTTGCTCGCGCCACAACATTAATCTAGTTCCGCCAAAGACTTCCTAATGGTTATGGGCTTCCATAAGGCGCTCGATTTTGGTTGATATTGCCGGTGGCCTGAAAACCGGGGCAGTTTGCCGCGAAGCGGAACGGCTTTCTCCAACGATCTCCCCGCTGAACTCCGACTGGAAGCATCCGTGACCGACATCTTCCAAGAAGTCGATGAGGAAGTACGCCGCGAACAGCTCAAGAAGCTGTGGGAGCGTTACGGGCATTACATCGTTGGGGCATGCGTCCTGGTCGTTCTCGCTGTCGGCGGCTGGCGCGGTTACGAATGGTGGCAGGCCAAACAGGCAGCGCAGTCGGGTGCCGCCTTCGAGCAAGCCGTTACTCTCGCGGAAGCGGGCAAGCACGAGGAAGCAGCCGCGGCTTTCGCCAAGCTCGCATCGGACGGTACGCCTGGCTATCGCTTGCTGGCGCGACTGCGCGAGGCCGCCGAACTTGCGCAGTCCGACGGCAAAGCCGCCATCGCCGCTTATGATGCAATCGCCACCGACAATCGCGCCGGCCAAGTCATTCAAGACCTCGCGGCAGTGCGCGCCGGTTATCTCCTGATCGACTCCACACCTTATTCCGAGATGGTGCGGCGGCTCGAACCATTGGCCGCGCCGGATCGTCCTTTCCGCCACAGCGCGCGCGACATCCTGGCGCTTTCGGCCTGGAAGGCCGGCGATGCGGCGATGACCCGGCGTTGGACCGACATGATGATGAGCGATCCGCAAACACCGCCCGGCCCACGGAGCCGCGCCCAGATCCTCAGTGAACTCATTGCAGCGAGCGCAAAGGGCTGACGCGATGTCACGACGCTCGCAGAGCTTTTCATATCGCGCCATTTCGGTGTTAGCGCTGGCGTTGATTATTGCCGGCTGCACCAAGGGCGGACAGTTCGATCCCACCGAGTGGTTCAGTTCGGATGTGTTCGACAGTAAAAAGAAACTGAAAGGTGAGCGGCAGGCGGTTTTCCCCGAGGGTGTGCCCGGCGCGACCACCGGTGTGCCCGCCGATTTGGTTAAGGGTTACCAGCCCCCGCCCGAGCAACCTGAGAACAATGATACCGTCGTAGCGGGGCCGAAGCCGCCGCCTTCGGTGACCGAAGCAGACAAGCCCAAACCGAAACCGAAGCCCAAACCGAAAGTCGCCGCGCAGAAGCCGGCGACGCGGATCAGCGTTGGCCCGAAACCGGGACAGCAACCCGATCCCGGACAATCGGTCTGGCCGGCGCCACCGCAGCAAGCCGTGCAAACGCAAACCGCTTGGCCAGCCCCACCGCCACCGCAAAACGCGCCTGCACAGCCAGCGCAACGTTCGCAGTCGATCTGGCCCGATCCGCCGCCGCCCAGTTCTCCACGATAGTCCAGCGTTCTACTTGCGCCGGTTTTTGGGTGCCGCGCGCCAATCCTGCGTCAGCTTTAGTAAATGATATAGAGGTGCTTGCCTCGAACCCGTTGGCCGTCGCCAACGTGGTTTGTGAACGAGCTTACGATGGGTTTGCGATGTCCTTTACCGTCGCGATTGTCGGTCGCCCGAACGTCGGCAAATCGACGCTGTTCAACCGGCTGGTTGGCCGGCGGCTGGCGCTGGTCGATGATCGCCCCGGCGTCACGCGGGACCGGCGCGAAGGCGCCGCACGGCTGGGCGATATCAACTTCAAAGTGATCGATACGGCGGGTCTGGAAGATGCGGAGCGCCACAGTCTCTCGGGGCGCATGCAAAGCCACACCGCGGCGGCCATCGCGCAAGCCGACGCGATTTTGTTTTTGATTGATGCGCGTACAGGAGGGACTGGCGCGGATCGATTATTCGCCGACATTGTTCGCAAATCCGGCAAACCGGCGATCCTCGTCGCGAATAAAAGCGAGGGCCGCGCGGCCGAGGCCGGTGTGCTCGACGCTTATGCGCTCGGGCTCGGCGATCCGGTGCCGATCAGCGCCGAACATGGCGAGGGCCTCGCCGGGCTCTACGAGGCATTGCGCGCCGCTTTGCCGGAAGCGACGGCCGAGCCCGACGATCGGGACGATGCTGCCGTCATCAGTGATCAGCCACCAATCCGGATCGCCGTCGTCGGACGGCCCAATAGCGGCAAGTCGACCCTGATCAACCGCTTGTTGGGCGAGGAGCGGCTTCTAACCGGCCCCGAAGCCGGCATTACCCGCGATGCGATTGCCGTCGATCTGAATTGGCGGGGCCGCCACTTCCGCATTCATGACACCGCCGGGTTGCGCCGCCGTTCGCGCATCGAGGAGAAGCTGGAAAAGCTCTCGGTGGCCGACGCGCTCAATGCGATCCGTTTCGCCGAAGTCGTCATCGTGATCATTGACGCGCAAACCCCGTTCGACGAGCAGAACATCCGAATTGCCGACCTTGTCGAGCGGGAAGGGCGCGCCATTGTTATTGCGGTCAACAAATGGGACTTGATCGAACCGGAGCCGGGCGCATTGTCGCGATTGCGGGGCAATATCGATCGGCTGCTGCCACAGCTTAAGGGGGTCGAGATCGCGCTGGTCTCGGCAAAAACCGGTCGAGGCCTGGACCGGCTGATGCAGGCCGTCGGCGAAGCTCACGCAGTCTGGAATCGGCGAGTGCCGACGGCGGCCTTGAATCGCTATCTGGCCGAGGCCACCGCGTCGCATCCACCGCCGGCGCTGCGCGGGCGACGGCTGCGGCTCGACTATATGACGCAGCCCAAATCGCGGCCGCCGACCTTTGTCCTGTTCGGCTCGCGCGTCAGCGCGCTGCCGGTGGCCTACCGCCGTTATCTAATCAATGGTCTGCGCGATACGTTTGCTTTGCCCGGCACGCCAATCAGGCTCACGTTACGGGGAAAGCACAATCCCTATGCGGCACGTAAGCGGCGATGAGCGCAGAACGCGCAACGGCTTGGCAGCGCCTCACCGGCCCAGGCATGTATCCGGTCGAATATGCGCGCTGGCTTCTCAATCCGTTGCGCTATTTGACAATGCCGCCCGGCCGGATTGTCGGCCGGCTTCAGCTATCACCGACGGATCGGGTCCTGGACATTGGTTGCGGCCCAGGCTTCTTCAGTCCGGCGACCGCGCACGGCGCAAGCGCCAATGCTCAAAATGGCAGTGCAGCGCCTCGTTAAACACCGCCTCACCAATTTTACCAGCGTTTGCGGCTTGGCAGACCACCTGCCATTTCCGAACGCGGTGTTCGACCTTGTGTGGCGAAGCGCGAAAGCTGACAGGGCCTGCTGGTCCAGACCTTCAACTACACCAAGCCGACTAGCCCGGCGGCTTGAATTCCAGAAACTTGCCGCTGGGGAAGTCGTAGAGCTTGCCGGTCTCGCCGCAGCTCGGCAGGCAAAGCAGCAGGATCTTTGCGGCGACGTTCTCCGGCGTTGGCAGCGTCATCGGATCCTCTCCAGGCATGACCTGTGCGCGCATCCACGTCCGCGTCGGTCCCGGATTAAACAGATTGACGCGCAGCGCCGTCGAATCGGTCTCCGCCGCATAAACGCGGGCCATCACATTGAGCGCCGCCTTGGAAACTGAGTAGGCGCCGCTATAGGCGCGAGCATGAGTTGCCGCACCGGAGGTGATAAAGACCGCGCGTCCCGCCGGCGAACGCTTCAGCAAGGCATCCATGGCGCGAACAAGATGCCAATTGGCGGTGACGTTCACCGCCATGACTTCGTCCCAATTCTGCGGGTCGATGTGATCGAGCGGCGAGCGTTGCCCGACAACGCCGGCATTGCCCACCATCACATCAAGCCGCTCATAGCGTTGATTGAGCTCGCTGGCGAGCCGGTAGATACCGGCGTAATCGCGCATGTCGAGCGGCACCAGCGTTGCCGAACTGCCGCACGCGCGCGCTGCATCGTCGATTTCTTCGAGTGCACCGGTGGTGCGGGCGACCGCCACGATATGCGCGCCGGCGCGGGCGAGCGTTAGCGCAATGGCGCGGCCGATACCGCGCGATGCGCCGGTGATGAGCGCAATGCTGCCGGCGAGTGGCTGCGCCATCGATCAGCTTGCTTCGGCGAGCAACGAGAGTTGGCGTGGCGAAGCCGTGTCCTTGGCGGTGCGGTCGGTCAGCGGGGTCGGATATTCGCCGGTGAAGCAGTGATCGGTGAATTGCGGACGAACCGGGTCGCGGCCCTTTTCGCCCATGGCGCGATAAATGCCGTCGACCGAAAGGAATGCTAGCGAATCCGCACCGATGAATTTGCGCATGCCTTCGAGATCATGGGTCGCGGCGAGCAATTTGTCCCGCTCCGGCGTGTCGATACCGTAATAGTCGGGGTGGGTGATCGGCGGCGAAGCGATGCGCAAATGCACCTCGGTGGCGCCGGCATCGCGCATCATCTGGACGATCTTAACGGATGTGGTGCCGCGCACGATCGAGTCGTCGATAAGCACGATGCGCTTGCCGCCCACGACCGCGCGGTTGGCGCTGTGCTTGAGGCGAACGCCGAGCTGGCGAATGTGCTGGGTCGGCTCGATGAAGGTGCGGCCGACATAGTGATTGCGAATGATGCCGAGCTCATAGGGGAGGCGAGATTCCTGGGCATAACCGACCGCCGCCGGCACCCCCGAGTCCGGTACCGGCACGACCACATCGGCGGATGCGGGCGCTTCGCGAGCCAATTCCGCGCCGCATGCTTTGCGGACGGTGTAGATGCTGCGGCCGCCAAGACTCGAATCAGGCCGGGCGAAATAGATGTATTCGAAAATACAGGGCCGCGGCGGCTGCGGCGGGAACGGCTTGTGCGTATGTGCGCCGTCCTCGTCGAAGACGAGGACTTCGCCGTTTTCGACATCGCGCACATATTGCGCGCCGATGATGTCGAGCGCGCAGGTCTCCGACGCGAGAATCGGGCAACCGTCCAGTTTGCCAAGCACGAGCGGGCGGATGCCAAGCGGGTCGCGGGCGCCGATAAGCTTTTTGTTGGTCAGCCCGACAAAGGCGTAAGAGCCTTCAAGCATGCGCAAACCTTCGACGAGCCGATCGACAAAACGATTGCGATGCGAGCGGGCCACCAGATGCAGAATTACTTCGGTATCGGTGGTCGATTGCATCATGGCGCCATCGCGCACGAGCTGACGCCGCAACGTCAATCCGTTCGTAAGATTGCCGTTATGGCCAACGGCAAATCCGCCGGCATTGAGCTCGGCAAACAGCGGCTGGACATTGCGCAGAATAGTCTCGCCAGTGGTCGAATAGCGGACATGGCCGACCGCGGCATTGCCTGGCAGGCGATCGATTACCTCACGCCGGGAGAACGCGTCGCCGACCAGACCAAGCCGCCGCTCGGAGTGAAACCGCTTGCCGTCGAATGAGACGATCCCGGCGGCCTCTTGGCCGCGGTGCTGCAAAGCGTGCAGGCCCAAAACGGTGATCGCCGCTGCGTCGGGATGTCCGAATATGCCGAATACGCCGCATTCCTCGCGGAGCCGGTCCGCGTCGAGGTTGAGGGCGGCGGGTCCGGTCATGACCTTGGCATCTCCGAGCTTTCGAGTGCGCTGCGGCGCTGGTCGGGCGCCGCCGCCGGGGGTTCAGTGTCCTCCGGCCGAGCCCGCTTGAGCTTGTTTAAAATGGTGCTTTCGGGGTCATCCGGCAACATCGACATCAGCCATTGTCCAGTACCGGCGAGCACCACCTTGGACTTGGCGCCCTTGACCCATTGCGGCTGGCTGCGATCGGGAACGAGCCAAATGAAGAACTGAAACGCGATCACGACGATGATCAGGCCGCGCGCCAGCCCGAACAAAAATCCGAGCGTCCGGTCGAGCGCTCCAACCCGGCTATCCAGCACCATGTCGGAAATTCTGATGGTAAAGACCGACACGATCAGCAAGGTGAGCAGAAATACGCCGCCGACGACCGCGACCGCGGCCACGATATCGCTGTTGAAGTACTGCTTGGCGTAGGGAAGGAGCTTGCCATACGAATAAAGGGTCGCCACGGCGGCCAATATCCAGGCGGTAATCGACAGGACTTCACGCATGAAGCCCCGCACCATGGCGAGCAGCCCCGAAATCAGCATCACGAGGATCAGGACGATATCGAGAAGCGTAATCGGCATTTCGCTTTCCGAGGCCGGGCTACGATTCGACTCACGTTCGCTGTGCTGGCGTTCCGCCGCGTGTATAGCGGGGCTGCGCCATGCCGTCACCCGTCTTCTCGCACCCGGTTTCGACGGCAGGATTGTGGCGCAGAACCCGAAAAACGCTTGATTAACCTTTCGTCGCTGCCCGATCAGCCCCCGTCACGCCTCTTGTCACGCCTCTTGCCGACCGGCCCGGCAACGGGCAGGGGCGCCGTCCCTGGCGATGTCCGCCACCAGATTGTCGAGGGTAGCAAGCGTCGAGAGGGCAAAACCGTCCGGCGCTTCATTGCGTGCCACTTCCGGAGCGACCGCTCGCGTGAAGCCAAGCTTTTGCGCTTCGCGCAACCGGGTAGCGCTTTGCGGCACCGGCCGCACCGCGCCGGACAGCGAGATTTCACCGAAATAGACGGCCGTCGCGGGCAGCGGCGAATGTGTGAGCGACGACACCAAGGCGGCGGCGGCGGCAATATCGGCTGCGGGCTCCTGGATTCGCAGTCCGCCGGCGACGTTGAGGTAAACGTCATGCCCGGAGAGGCGCACGCCGCAATGGGCTTCCAGCACCGCCAGCACCATGGAGAGCCGATTCGGGTCCCAACCCACCACCGCCCGCCGGGGGGTCCCCAGCATTGTCGGCGCCACCAGCGCCTGGATTTCGACGAGCAGCGGCCGCGTTCCCTCGACGCCGGCGAATACCGCGGTCCCGGGGCTGCCGAGATCGCGCTCGGATAGAAACAGCGCCGATGGATTTGCCACTTCGCGCAATCCGGCGCCGGTCATTTCGAAAACCCCTATTTCGTCGGTGGGGCCGAACCGGTTCTTGATCGCCCGCAGGATGCGAAACTGCTGCGAGCCTTCGCCTTCGAATGACAGGACGGCGTCGACCATGTGTTCAACGACGCGCGGCCCGGCGATCTGGCCGTCCTTGGTGACATGACCGACCAAGATCACCGCGGCTCCGCTGCGCTTGGCAAAACGGATCAGTTCCGCGGCCGAGCCCCGGACTTGCGTGACTGTTCCCGGCGCCGACTCGACGGTCTGCGTCCACACGGTCTGAATGGAATCGATGACTAGGACGCGCGGCGTCGCGCCTTGGGACAGCGTGACCACGATGTCCTCGACCGAAGTCTCCGCTGCGAGCTCGACATTGGTTTCGGCAAGATCAAGCCGCTCGGCGCGCAGCCGTATTTGGGCCACCGCCTCCTCGCCCGAAATGTAGACGGCACGATGCCGGCTGCGTGCGAACGAGGCGGCGACTTCCAGAAGCAGCGTGGATTTGCCGATGCCAGGATCGCCGCCAAGAAGAAGCGCCGACCCGCGAACGAGGCCGCCGCCGGTAACGCGGTCGAATTCGGCAATGCCCGAGGCAAGCCGAGGCGCGTCCTGGCTTGTGCCCTTGAGAGACTCGATGGCGAACGGGCGGCCTTTGCGCGAGGGTCGCCGCGGGCCTTCGGCGCTTTCCTCAACCAGCGTGTTCCATTCGCCGCAGGCCTCACACTTGCCCGCCCAGCGCGCGAAAGCGGCACCGCAATTCTGGCAAACGAAACTTGGAGCGTGCGCCATCAAGCGCTCCGGTAAACCACATGGCAGCGTGCGCCGAGCCGGGTGAGCACCTCATAGCCGATCGTGCCAGCGGCCGCAGCGACGTCATCGATGCTCAGTTCGCCGCCGATCAGGGTGGCGACTCCGCCGCGGTGCACGGCGCGATCAGGAAGATCACTGATATCGACCGTCATGAGGTCCATAGAAATACGGCCGACGATGGGGCATCTGTTGCCGGCTATGATCGCCGAACCGCCCGGCCGTTCGTCGCTGGCGCTCGCAGAGCGCAAGAGACCGTCTGCGTAACCCGCCGCTACGACGGCGATGCGCGAATTGCGCCGTGCCGTCCATGTCGCCCCATAGCCGATTGTCTGATCGCGCGCGACCGAGCGTATCTGCAAAATGCGCCCGGTCAGTTCAACGACGAGTTTCATTGGATTGGGGCGGCCCGGCGTCGGATTGATGCCGTAAAGTGCCGCGCCCGGCCGCGCCAGATCGAAATAAGCGGTGTCGCCGAGGAAAATCCCAGACGAATTGGCAAGCGATGCCGGAATTCCGGAATAGAGCGTGCGCAATTCGCGAAACAGGTTGAGCTGTTTGGCAGTGAGCGGGTGGCCGGGTACGTCGGCGCAGGCGAGATGGCTGAGCAACAAAGCGATCCCGTGGTTTTGCGTCTGCACGCGTGGTGCTAGCGCTGCGGCTTCTTCCGGGGAAACACCGAGCCGGTTCATGCCGGTGTCGACATGGAGCGCCGCGCCACCTTGCCAGCCGCGGGTAACGACAAAGGTGTCCCATTCAGCCAGTTCGGTCATCGAATTGATCACCGGACGTACGTTGAGTTCGATGAAACTCTCCGCAGCTTCGAGCGTAAAGCCATGAAGCACGTAGATCGTGGCATCCGGCGCCAGCGCCCTGACAGTGCGTGCCTCGGCGAGATCGGCGACAAAGAACGTTTTGCAACCTGCCTGCGCCAACGCCGTGGCGACCGGCTTTAACCCCATGCCATAGGCATTTGCCTTCACAACGGCGGCGCATTCCACGGTGAGGAGTTGCCGAGACAGCGCCTGCCAATTGGCGACAATCGCGGCAATATCGATGGTCAGCGTGCCGCCAGTTTCAGCCGCGGGTGCAACCGCCTCGGTGGGCGGGGAGCGTTTTGCGCGTGCCATGCTCACGTTATGACCGCCAGTGGCGCAGCGGTAAAGCGTGCCGCTCCGCCGTCTTAGAAATTCGGCCGATGCACAGTATCGAGATTGGCAAAGCGGGTGACCGCGGCGTCGAAGTGTAAATCGACCGTGCCTGTGGGGCCGTGACGCTGCTTGCCGATGATAATTTCGGCCTTGCCGTCCACGCGTTCGCCTTCGGCCAGCCATTCCGCGAATTTCTCGCGGTTCGCCTCGGTCGGTTTACGCATTTGATGATAGTATTCCTCGCGGAACACGAAGAGCACAACGTCGGCATCCTGCTCGATCGATCCTGATTCACGCAGATCCGATAGCTGCGGCCGCTTGTCCTCGCGGCCTTCGACCTGCCGCGACAATTGCGAAAGCGCGAGAATCGGAACGTTGAGCTCTTTGGCGAGCGCTTTCAGCCGAGTGGTGATTTCGGTGATTTCCTGCACGCGGCCTTCCGCGGCGCGACGGCTCGAACCTTGCAGCAGTTGCAGGTAGTCGATCACCAACAGATCAAGGCCCCGTTGACGCTTCAATCGTCGTGCCCGCGCCGCCAATTGGCCCACCGTGAGGCCGCCGGTTTCGTCGACATAGAACGGGAGGTTTTGCAGGTCGATCGAAACATCCCGGATCTTCTCGAAGTCGGCTTCGTCAATGTCCCCGCGGCGGATTTTGTTTGACGGAATTCCGGTCTGCTCGGAAATGATGCGGGTGGCCAGTTGCTCGGCGGACATTTCGAGCGAGAAGAAGCCGACGATTCCGCCGTTGGCGGTCGCCAAATGGCCGTCGGCGCGGACCTCTCCGCTCCACGCCTTGGCGACGTTATAGGCAATATTAGTGGCTAGCGCGGTCTTCCCCATGCCGGGGCGGCCCGCGAGAATGATTAGGTCAGAGGGCTGCAAGCCGCCCATCTTGCCATCGAGATCGGTCAACGCAGTCGCCAGGCCGGAAAGACGGCCGTCGCGCTGATAGGCGCGCGCGGCCATGTCGACAGCCGTGGTCAGAGCCTGGGCAAAGCGCTGAAAGCCCGCATCATACCGACCGGTCTCCGCGATTTCGTAAAGCCGCCGCTCGGCGTCTTCGATGTGTTGCAGCGGTGTCGAATCTACTGGCGCGTCATAGGCGAGGTTCACCATGTCCTCGCCGATAGCGATCAGATCGCGGCGCACCGAGAGGTCGTAAATAGTACGGCCGTAATCTTCGGCATTGATGATCGTGGTCGCCTCGGCGGCAAGCCGCGCGAGATATTGATTGACCGAAAGCCCGGCAATGTCGATGTCGCCGGGCAGGAAGGTCTTCAGCGTCACCGGCGTGGCGATCTTGTTGGCGCGGATCAGTCCGCCGCTCAGTTCGAAAATACGCTGGTGGATCGGTTCGAAAAAATGTTTCGGTTCGAGAAAGTCGGAGACGCGGTAGAACGCCTCGTTATTGACCAGGATCGCGCCAAGAAGGGCTTGTTCCGCCTCAATATTGTGCGGTGCCGTGCGGAACGTGGGCTCCGGGGCAACCTGCTTTCGGGCTGTCGAATCGAAGACGGGCATGGTCCCGGCCAGAGGAATCGCGTGCTGTGGCCGTTTTGCGGCGCGTGGCCGTAAACCGGCTGTAGTTCGGTCTAAGTGGGCTACTCAACATCGCGGCTCACTCAACGACAGCGCTCAAAGCTGCGCAACCGCCGCTTCTTTCGATAATCGAGCGGGCAGACAATGGAAGCATAGATTACGGCTTTCCCCCGTTACCCACTGCACCCACCTATCGCATGGAAAACCGCAAGGCGACACTTGACGAAGCAGCGCTTGCTATGGAGCTGGCGCTATTCGCCGGCGAGTCGCAGCGGCGGCTTGTATCCAGCCTCAAGCGCACGCAATCGCGCTTCTTCCTGCGCGACATAATCGCGGGTCGCCGGGATAGCGCCCTTCTGCTTCGCCATCTGGATCTGGAAGACGACCATGTTGCCCCGGCGAAACGCCATTTCTGAGCATGCCAGATAGAATTCCCACATCCGCAGGAAGCGCTGATCGTATAGCCGCAGCACCTCGTCGCGATGCGCGAGAAACCGCTCGCGCCAGGATTTGAGTGTCTCGGCATAGTGGAGCTGCAAGACTTCCACATCCGTGACGATCAGACCCGCTCGCTCGATGACCGGCAGTACCTCCGACAAAGCGGGTATATAGCCGCCCGGAAATATGTATTTGGCGATCCAGGGATTGGTGACGCTCGGCGGATCGCTGCGGCCAATCGTATGCAGGAGCGCGATGCCGTCGTCGGCCAGGAGCTTGGCGCATTGGCCGAAGAAGGCGTCATAAAAGCCAACTCCGACATGCTCAAACATGCCGACCGATACGATCCGGTCGAACCGGCCTGCAATGTCGCGATAATCGAGGAGCTCGAATTTGACGTCGCGCTGGCCGCGCTCCAGCGCCCGGCTTCTGGAGCGGTTATACTGCTCCTTCGACAGTGTGATCCCGGTGACCTGCGCTCCGGCGATCTCAGCGATATAAAGCGCAAGACCGCCCCAGCCGCTGCCGATGTCGAGAACCGTGGTGCCGCGGCCTACCCGCAGCTTTGCCGCGAGGTGGCGCCTCTTCGCAAGCTGTGCGTCATCGAGCGATTGGTCGGAGTTCTCGAAATAGGCGCAGCTATATTGCTGGTCAGCGTCGAGGAATAACGCGTAGAGCCTGCCATCAAGATCATAGTGATGGGCGACATTGCTGCGGGCACGGGAACGCAGGTTCAGTTGCTGCAAACGACGGAACAGGTAGCGGAGCAAGCGGAGCACCGCCCAGTTGCGCGGCCAGTGATGGCCCTGACTCAGTAACAGGCCAAGCAGATCGGCGATGGAGCCTTGCTCGACTACGATTGTGCCGTCCATATAGGCTTCCCCGAGTTTCAGCTCGGGGTCAAACAGCACCGCGCGCTGCGCTCTAACGGTGGTGAAGCGGATTGCGAGCGGCGGTCCTGTGCCGTCGCCAAACGTGCATGTGCGCCCGCCCGCCGTGGTCACAATGAATGAGCCCCGGCGGACAAACCGGCGCAAGAATATGACCAACAACCGATCCACGGTCGTCTCCACTCACACTACCCATCTGCAAGCTCGGACGATCGGCGCTTAATCGAAGCATTTTCCGGCTAAGCGACCACATCCTGCGCTTGCACGGGTGGAGTCTTGTTATTGCCGTGATTAAAACAAAATCCTCGTTGACCAGCAATGCCGTGAAGCCGGCTGACAGCGCGGCCCACCGACTCGCATTGGCTGAGATTTGAGGTAAGTATGGCCCCTGACGGGGTAAGACCCGACCAGTTGGCGGATTGGGGAGATCAAAGTGTCTCGGGTTGTTCGGGCTGTAATCGGATTAAGCCGGCGGACGCGCGTCGCATCGGCGCTGCCGCTCGTAGCGCCGCCGCTGGCCGTGGTGCTGCTGGCCGTGGCGCAGCTCATACTGGCGCCAGCCGCGATGCCACTGGCGCTCGCTCAGACCAATATCGATCAAGGAAAGCCAGCGTCTGAACTGTTCGCGAATTATTGCGCGGTCTGCCACAAATCCACGCGCGGGCTGGCGAATGGCCGGAGCGGTCCCGCGCTGTCGCAGTTCTTGCGCGAGCACTATGCCGCCAGCCGTGAACAGGCGGCCTTGCTCACCGCCTACGTGATCAGCGCCGGCGGCAATGCGCCGCCACCCAAACCCGAACGGGCCAAGACCGAGGAACCGAAGAACCAGGAACCCAAAACCCAAGAGTCAAAGGCGCAAGGCAAGCCGCGCTCGACATCCTCGGCATCCGCTAAGCCCGAGCCGGACAAGCCGGGCAGGGTGCCGCCGCAGTGGCACGAGGAAACTACGCCTGGCGAAAAATCCGAAACCACCCCGGTCGTCGCCGCCACACCGCCGGCGGCGCCCAACCCGGCAGCGCCGGCGGCACCGGCAAATCCCGCCGAGGCGCCGATGCCGGAGCTTAATCCAATGGCTGGGGCTTCGGCCGAAGTTCCGTCCGGCGACAACGCGCCTGTGCCGCGCGACAATATTCCCGACTGATATAGAGACGCGCCGGCGGCCCCAATCCGCTTTAGGCGTTTTCCGGTGGCGGGGTGGTTTCCGCCGGTTCGGCGCTTTCTTCCGGTGGGTGCGCCGCTTCGCCGGCTCCCGGTTCAAAGAACGCTTCGGCCGCAACGATTGCGGCTTCCTGCTCGGTCGGTTCACGTAGCTGCGTTACATCCTCGCCGCGTGCGATGCGCTTTGCTTCGTCTTCGTTGCGCGCGACGATAAGACCGATCGAAACTTCCACCTCGGGGTGGAGCGCGATCGGCACCTTATGCTGGCCGATCGCCTTGATCGGCGCGTTCATCGCGATCTGATTGCGGTTAAGGCGAAACCCGGCATCGCCAAGTAGGCCGACTATATCGCGCGGCGAAACCGAGCCGAACAGTTGCCCGGATTCGGAGGCTTGCCGCAGCACGGTAAAGCTCTTGCCGTCGAGTTTTCCCGCCACCTGGCCGGCTTCGCCTTTCAATGTGAGTGAGCGCGCTTCAAGCTCGCTTTTCATTTTTTCGAAGCGAGTACGGTTTTCCGCGGTAGCGCGCAGCGCCTTGCCGCGCGGCAGCAAAAAGTTGCGGGCAAATCCATCTTTGACGCGCACGACGTCGCCCATCTGGCCCAGGCGCGCGATACGTTCCAGTAGAATAACTTCCATGGCGGCCTCGCTCAGCGGATGACGTAAGGCAACAGCCCAAGGAAGCGCGCGCGCTTGATCGCCTGGGCGAGCTCGCGCTGCTTTTTCGCCGATACGGCAGTAATGCGGCTCGGTACGATTTTGCCGCGCTCGGAGACAAACCGCTGTAGCAGCTTGACGTCCTTGTAGTCGATCTTAGGTGCATTGGCGCCCGAGAACGGACAGCTCTTGCGCCGGCGGAAGAAAGGACGGCGGCCGCCGCCAGCCTGCGGTGACATGGCCATGGCTTAGTCCTCCATTCCATTCTCGGGATCGTCGGAGTCCTCGCGGCCGCGCCGATCGCGCCCACGCGCACCGCTTTCGCCACGGTCACCCCGATCGCCACGGTCACCCCGATCGCCACGGTCACCCCGATCGCCGCGCTCGCGCCGTTCCTCGCGATCACGGTCGCGTTCGGCTCGCCGCATCATTGCCGACGGCCCTTCCTCGTGGGTATCGACCCTGATCGTGAGATAGCGGAGAACGTCTTCATTGAGCCGTTCCAGCCGTTCGATTTCGTTGATTGCAGGCGGTGGCGCGTCGATATCCAGCAGCGTGAAATGCGCCTTGCGGTTCTTGCGCAGCCGATAGGAGAGGGACTTTACGCCCCAATATTCGGTCTTCTTGACCGATCCACCGAGGTTCTCGATGACGCCCTTCAACTGCCCGGTCAATTCCTCGACCTGCTGCGTGCTGGCGTCCTGACGCGCAAGATAGACGTGCTCGTAAAGCGGCATTGCTGCCTTTCCTCTCTGCCGTGCTCGCCCGGGCGCGAAGCCCCTCGAACCCTTCGGGAAAGGCTCGAATGCTCTGAAGGCGGGAACACCGGACGCCGGACCCGTGGGCCCTACCGCACGATTTATAAGGAGCCTGCGCGGCCGTCCGTTCAGCCCCCGGCCGGGGTCGAGCGGAAGCGGGCCTTATACGCGGCTCGCCAGGAAAGGCAAGGGAGGCGGGCAGCCGAACTCCCTCATTTGAAGGCCGTTTTGCACGCGCCCAGTCGCCTTGACATCATTGGCTGCCCGGTATCTTTCCCCCCATTCTGACAGGGCCGGTCAACTCGGGCGATCAACCTGGGGGCTAATCACAGCCGATGAGGATTGCGTTTGTTTTTCCAGGCCAAGGCAGCCAGGCGGTCGGCATGGGCAAGGCGCTGGCCGACAACTTTGCGTCAGCGCGCCAGGTGTTTGCCGAGGTCGATAGCGCTTTGGGCGAAAAACTCAGCGAGACGATCTGGAGCGGGCCGGCCGAGGCGCTCACGCTGACGGAAAACGCTCAGCCGGCACTGATGGCAGTCTCAATGGCGGCCTTGCATGTCCTTGAGCAAGAGGCAGGTTTCGATATTACCCAGAACGTTGCCTTTGTCGCTGGCCACTCACTTGGCGAATACTCGGCGCTCGCGGCCGCGCGCGCACTTTCGGTGGCAGACGCCGCACGTTTGTTGCGCATCCGCGGCCGCGCCATGCAAAAGGCCGTTCCGGTCGGCGCGGGCGCCATGGCCGCCCTTATCGGCCTTGATCTGAACGAGGCGAGGGCGATCGCCACTGAAGCGGCGAGCGTGGGTGTTTGCGCAGCCGCCAATGACAATGGCGGCGGTCAAGTCGTTTTGTCGGGCGCGAAGGCGGCCGTCGAGCGCGCCGTGGGAGTCGCCAAAGCGCACGGCGTTAAGCGGGCAATGATGCTGCCGGTATCGGCGCCGTTCCATTGTCCCCTGATGCAGCCTGCCGCCGATGTGATGGTCGAAGCCTTGGGGCAAGTGTTAGTCAAGCCGCCGATCGTGCCCCTGGTCGCCAACGTAACGGCGCGGCCGGTCAAGGATCCGCCGGAGATTGTGCGAAATCTGATCGAACAGATCACGGCCACGGTGCGGTGGCGGGAATCCGTCGAGTTCATGGCGCAGTCCGGCGTGTCATCGTTTTTCGAAATTGGTGCCGGTAAGGTATTGACCGGCCTAGTCAAGCGTATCGTCGAGGCCGCGTCCGCCAGTGCGATTGGATCGCCCGACGACATCACCAAGTTCAAAGCCGCCCAGGGTTGAGCCATTGCTCAGCCCGGTAATACGTCAGGGTAGATACATGTTCAACCTCGCCGGAAAGACAGCGCTGGTGACTGGAGCGACCGGCACGATCGGGGCCGCGATAGCGCGTAGCCTGCACAGTCAAGGCGCGACAGTCGCAATTTCGGGAACGCGGCGCGAAGTTCTTGACAAACTCGCTGCCGAGTTCGCCGAGCGCGTGCATGTATTGCCCGCCAATCTTGCCGATGCGACCGAGACCGAGGCGCTGGTGCCAGGTGCTGAGGAGGTCATGGGGCAGCTCGATATTCTGGTCGCCAATGCCGGGGTCACAAGAGACAATTTGCTCGTTCAATTGCGCGACGAGGACTGGGAGCAGGTCATCTCGATCAATCTGTCGGCGACGTTTCGCCTGGCGCGCGCCGCGGTGCGCGGCATGATGCGGCGACGCTTCGGACGCGTGATCGCTATCACCTCGGTCGTGGGGACGACCGGCAATCCCGGCCAAGCCAATTATGTCGCTGCCAAAGCCGGCATCGCCGGAATGATCAAGGCCCTGGCGCAGGAATATGCCAAGCGCGGCGTCACCGCCAATTGCGTGGCGCCGGGGTTCATCGTCACTCCGATGACCGACAAGCTCAATGACAAGCAGCGGGAAACCATCGTCGCAAAAATTCCGGCAAGCCGCGCCGGCACCCCCGCCGAGGTCGCGGCGGCGGTGGTCTTTCTCGCGTCAAACGAGGCTGGATACGTGACCGGACAGACGTTGCATGTGAATGGCGGAATGGCCATGATTTGAATGCGATGGCAGACGGTGAGGGAATGTGCCGGCGTGCTGGTCAACTGTTTTGAAGTGTGGTAACCGAACCGAACTCGGGCTGGGGTAGCCGGAATCCCGGAGCGCCGGGCGCAACGTCCGCCTCTGATCGGTATCGACCCACGGCTGTCGGCAAGTTCAATGTAGCAGTTGGACAAAAAGCGAAACGAGCTTGACGGGTCGCGTTGCAAGATGAGGTTGGAACGATGAGTGATATTGGCGAGCGCGTGAAAAAAATTGTCGTGGAGCACCTCGGCGTTGAGCCTGAAAAGGTCACCGAGAACGCCAGTTTCATCGATGACCTCGGTGCCGATAGTCTCGATACGGTCGAGCTCGTCATGGCGTTTGAGGAAGAATTCGGCTGTGAAATTCCCGACGACGCCGCCGAGACGATTTTGACCGTCGGCGACGCAATCAAATTTCTCGAAAAGAACGCAAAGAGCTGACCGGTCGGAATCGTCGGCATCTTTTGCATGACTGATCTGTATTGCTGTGACCGCCGCATATCCCGATATGCGGGTGGATGATTTGCGGGCAGCGTCTACGTGGAGCGCCCTGGATGAGACGGGTGGTTGTCACAGGGCTCGGGTTAGTAACGCCGCTTGCCTGCGGGATTGAGCATACCTGGCGGCGGCTGCTCGCTGGCGAAAGCGGCATCAAGCGCATCGAAAAGTTCGACGTTTCCGACCTGCCCTCCAAGATCGCCGGCCAGATCCCGCGCGGCGACGGTTCGGAGGGGACCTTAAATCCAGATGATTGGATGGAGCCGAAGGAGCAGCGCAAGGTCGATGACTTTATTGTCTATGCCATGGTGGCGGCTGCGCAGGCGCTCAATGACGCTGGCTGGCATCCACGCGAATATGCCCATCAGATCGCAAGCGGGGTTCTAATCGGCTCCGGAATTGGCGGCGTCGAAGGAATCGCCGAGACAGCATTGTTGTTGCGCGATCGGGGACCGCGGCGCGTCTCGCCGTTCTTCATTCCGGGGCGGCTGATCAATCTCGCCTCCGGCTACGTATCGATCAGCCACTCGCTCAAGGGCCCCAATCATGCCGTGGTCACCGCGTGCTCGACGGGGGCGCATGCAATTGGCGACGCCGGGCGACTGATCGCGCTTGGCGATGCGGATGTGATGGTGGCGGGCGGCACTGAATCTCCGGTCAATAGGATCTCGCTTGCCGGCTTTGCGGCATGCCGTGCACTTTCGACCGGCTTTAACGAAACACCGGAGCGTGCGTCGCGGCCTTACGACCGCGATCGCGATGGCTTTGTCATGGGCGAAGGCGCGGGCGCGGTGGTGCTTGAAGAATACGATCATGCCAAGAGCCGCGGTGCGAGAATTTACGGCGAACTCATCGGCTATGGCCTCTCCGGCGACGCCTACCACATCACGGCACCGGCTGAGGACGGCGACGGAGCATTCCGCTGCATGAGCGCTGCCATTCGCCGCGCCGGCATTTCTCCCGCCGACCTGGACTATATCAATGCGCACGGCACTTCGACGCCGCTCGGCGACGAGATCGAGCTCAAGGCTGTCGAACGGTTGATCGGCAACGCCAGTGGGAATGTGGCGATGTCCTCGACCAAATCTTCGATCGGTCACCTGCTCGGCGCGGCTGGTGCGGTCGAGGCGATTTTCTGTCTATTGGCGATGCGCGACGGTGTGGTGCCGCCAACCATCAATCTCGACAATCCTTCCGTCGGAACCGCGATCGATCTCGTCCCGCATAAGGCGCAACAGCGGCCGGTGAATGTGGCCTTATCGAACTCGTTCGGATTCGGTGGCACGAACGCTTCGCTGGTTTTCCGCAAAGTACCGCAATAATGCGTTGTTTCCGCGCTCCGCCATATTTGTTCCGCACTCGCCTGCGATTGACGCACGAATTTATCCATCGCGCGCCGGTGGATAACGCAGACCGCCACGGGTTTGTGTCTCAGCGTCGTACTTTCATCGCAAAATCGAACATGAGAATCGCATTGGGTGTGCGGCGGTGACCGGAGCCAACCTTCCTCCAAATGGCGGACGGCGCGAACCGTTGTTGCGGTCCCCGGCGGTTGATAGCCGAAGCGCGGGCAATCCGGTCTCTCGTTCTGCCGCAAAACCTGGCGCTGCGGCCGCAAACGCGGCACCGCGCGAGGCCAAGCTCATGCCGCGCAGCCCGCGTGCGGCCATCGAGCCCGACCGGGTGGATGTACCGCTCCGACGCTCGGCCAGTGCGCGGCACCCCCTGGTCGTTATCGGCAACAGCATTATCACCGCATTTGTGCTGCTGGCGCTTGCGGCAGGGGTCGGCTTATTTGTCGGCAAACAGCGCTTCGAGGCAGCGGGCCCGCTATCTGCGGACCGCATCGTCAATATTCCACGCGGGTCGGGAATGCGTGACATCGCCGATATTCTCTCGCGCGAAGGAGTGATCGATCAATCCTGGCTGTTCGTCGGCGGCGTGCTGGTTCTCAAGGCGCGAGAGGATCTCAAAGCCGGCGAATACGAATTCAAGGCACATTCGAGCATGCGCGACGTCGTAGCCACCATTGTGGAAGGCAAGGTGGTCGCTCACCAGGTCAGCCTCTCCGAGGGATTGACCTCCGAGCAGATTGTCGCGCGTCTGATGCAAGACGATGTGCTCGCGGGTAATGTCAAGGAAATCCCGCGCGAAGGGACCCTGTTGCCGGATACCTACAACTTCGCGCGCGGTATCACCCGCGAGCAAATGATCCAGCGGATGCAGCAGGCGCAGCAGCGGCTCGTGCGAGATATCTGGGATCATCGTTCCCCCGACCTTCCGCTGAAAACGCCGGAGCAACTCGTCGTTCTCGCTTCGCTCGTTGAGAAAGAGACCGGCAAGTCCGATGAGCGTAGCCGCGTCGCCGCCGTGTTTGTCAATCGGCTCAAGCAGAAGATGAGGTTGCAGTCTGATCCGACGATTATTTACGGGCTGGTAGGCGGCAAAGGTACGCTCGGCCGCCCGATCATGAAGAGCGAAATCGAGCAACCGACGCCGTACAACACCTATGTCATTGACGGCCTGCCGCCCGGACCCATCGCCAATCCCGGCCGCGCTTCGCTTGAGGCGGCCGCGAATCCGGCGCGTACGCGGGAACTTTACTTCGTCGCTGATGGCGGCGGCGGCCACCTCTTCGCGGAGAGCTATGAGCAGCACCAGAGAAACGTCACGCGGTTGCGGTCAATTGAATTCGATCAGAAGGATCAAGTCCCGATCGATCAGATGGCGCCGCCGCCAGCAGCCACGTCTGCGCCAGCCGCTGCGACTGCAACAAACCCCCAGCGCGGCAGCACGAAACCCCGTACCCCCGCCCATTAGTCTGCACCACGCCCTTCAATGCCAATGCTTGTGACTGCTCACTCTCGCCGGTAAGTTCGGCGCCTTATCATCGTGCGGGTGGGGATTGCCTCTATGCTGCTTTCGAGCATGACCGGATTTGCTCGCGGCCATGGTCTGTCCGGTCCTTACGCTTGGACGTGGGAAATAAAATCGGTCAACGGCAAGGGCCTTGATCTTCGGCTGCGACTGCCGCCCGGCTGGGATGCGGTCGAAGTTCCGGTCCGCGCCCGCGTCGCCGACGCTCTGGCCCGCGGCTCGGTGCAAGCGACCTTGACCGTGGAGCGCAGCGGCGCGGTGCCCACGGTCCGCGTCAACATGCCAGTCCTCGACGCAATTCTAGCCGCCGTCCAGCAAGCTGGGACCAAGGTCGCGGCCGCGCCGCCGTCGCTCGATGGTCTATTGGGGCTTAAGGGCGTGATCGAGATCGCCGAAGCCGAGGAGAACGAGAACGAGCGGCGTGCAGCGGAAGCCGCCGTGATCGCCGGCTTAGCCGACGCGATCGGCGCGCTCGCCGAGACGCGCCGCAGCGAGGGCGCGGCGCTCGGCCGCGTATTGGCTGCAAGGCTTGACGAGATAGCGGCCCTGGTCGAACGCGCAGAGCGCGCTCCAGGGCGCCGCCCAGAGGCTATTCGCGCGCGACTTGCGGACCAAGTGGCCACATTGCTCGCCCAATCGGAACGTTTCGATGCCGACCGCCTGCACCAGGAAGCGATCGTGATTGCTGCCAAAGCAGACGTGCGAGAGGAGCTCGATCGCCTCGTGGCTCATATCGATCAGGCGCGCGGACTCATCAAAGACGGAGGGCCGATCGGCCGACGTCTCGATTTTCTCGCTCAGGAGTTCAATCGCGAAGCCAATACGCTATGCGCTAAGGCAAATGACGTCGAGCTGACCAATATCGGGCTCGAGCTTAAAGCCGCTGTCGAGCAGTTTCGCGAGCAGGTTCAGAACGTGGAATAGCGATGGCGCGAGCGCGACGAAATCAAAACAGCATCGGCCGCCGGGGCCTTATGCTGGTCCTGTCGTCGCCTTCGGGCGCGGGAAAGACAACCTTGTCGCGGTTGTTGCTGCGCTCGGACCGCAACGTCGAGCTTTCCATTTCTGTGACGACGCGCTCGAAACGCCGTGGCGAAAGCAACGGCCGTGACTACCATTTCATCGATCCAGCGCGCTTTGATGAAATGGTAAAACATGGCGAGTTGCTCGAATGGGCGGAAGTGTTCGGCCACCGCTACGGCACGCCGCGAGCGCCGGTGCTCAAGGCTTTGCAGGCCGGCCGCGATGTGCTGTTCGATATCGATTGGCAGGGCACGCAGCAGCTCCGCGGGACAGCCCCGACCGATCTTGTCAGCGTCTTCATCTTGCCGCCGACGGCGGAAGAGCTGGAACGCCGGCTCAAGCGCCGGGCGCAGGACAGCAAGACGGTGATCGGATCGCGCATGGCCAAAGCCAGTGACGAAATGAGCCATTGGGCGGAATACGATTACGTCATCGTCAATCGCGACAAGCGCCACGCCTTTGCCGAATTGCGCGCCATTCTGGCGGCGGAGCGGCTCAAGCTGAAACGTCAGGTCGGCATGTCCGATTTCGTACGTCGCTTGCAGGCGAAGCTTTAAATTCCCGCGCATTCGTACCCATTGGTACTTGCGGCTCTGTCAAGTCACCTTTGCCGGCGATTAAGGTAAGAACGTCATGTGCGAAGCTTCGGCGACTCATGAAACGGCGTGTAGAGCAAACAGCAAACTGAAGAAAAGGTTCGGCCGCAAAGCGGCAGCGCGCAATCGCCGCGCCGCGACCGCGCTAAGCACATTATCGAGATGCACGGTGGACGAATTTGGATCGATTCGACGCTCGGCCAAGGCCCGACGTTTTCATTTACGGTGCCGGTGCGGATCGGGCGTCAAGTGGAGGCTATATGAGCAAGCGCATTTTGGTCGTGGAGGACCAGCCGGATAATCGCCAGATCATCCGCGATATGCTGGCTGAGACCGGCTATGAAATCAGCGAGGCCGAGAACGGCGAAGAGGCGCTGGCGGCGATTGCGAAACAGCGGCCCGATCTCATTCTCATGGACATCCAGTTGCCGATCATGGACGGTTACACCGCCAAGCGTCAGATCAAAGCCAATCCGACATTCCGATCAATCCCGATCTTCGCTGTTACTTCATATGCACTCAGCGGCGAGGAGAAGAAAGCACGCGAGGCTGGTTGCGACGACTATGTGCCCAAGCCGTACAGCCCGCGGCAATTGCTGGCAAAGATCCGGCAATATCTGAATTGAATTTGAAGTTCGCCACCGCGCCGGCTCGTCCGGCGCTTTCAAGTCGTCAGCACCGTCCGTCCGACCACACGCCCGGCGCGCAAATCGTCGAGGGCGGTTTGCGCCTGATCGAGCGGCCGCGCCTGCGTCGGTATCGGCGCGATTTTCCCGGAGCGCGCCAGCGCGACGAGTTCGCGCGCCTGCGCCAATGTGCCGGTCAGGGTGCCCTCGATAGTGATGGCTTTGATGCCGAACATGGCAGCGGGAATGGAAAAGCTGCCGCCGAGCAGACCGGTTACCACCACCTTGCCGCCGCGCGCCAGAACGCCGGTTGCGAATTGCAGCGATTTGTCCGAGCCGACAAAATCGCAGACAGCGAACAAGCCGCCGCCGCTTGCCGCTAGGATTGCCTTGCGCGTCTGCGGATCGGCTGGATCGAAGGCCTGTGCAGCGCCGGCGCCGAGCGCGGCTTTCCTCTTCTCAGCGTCGATGTCGGCAACGAGCGGCGCTTCGCGGAAGAGGACGCGGGCGAGCGCCAGTCCCATCATGCCCACGCCGCCGAGGCCGACGAGCAGAGCCGGACCGCGTTCGGCATGACTGCCGAGCCGCTTGAGCGCGCCATAGGCGGTCAGTCCGGAGCACATCAGCGGTCCGGCAAAGCTCGGCGCCAGTGGCGCGTGGTCGATCAGGTAGCGCGGATGCGGCACCATGACGTAACTCGCGTAGCCGCCATCGACCGCAACGCCGAGATGGTGATGGGCGGAGCACATGTTTTCTTCACCGGCCCGGCAGGCCGCGCATTGGCCGCAGCCGATCCAGGGGTAAATCGCAACCTGTCGGCCGACGACGGCGCCCTCCACGTTTTCTCCCGCCGCTTCGACGACGCCGGCGATCTCGTGGCCGAGCGTAAACGGCAAAGTGCGGTCTTTGGTGATGTCGAGGCGCCGGTCGCCGCCGAGGGCAAAATAGCCGTCCTGGAGGTGCAGGTCCGAGTGACACACCCCGCAACAGGTGGTGCGGACCAGAACTTCGCTGCCGTGCGGTGTCGGGCGTTCTGCAGTGGTTTCCTGCAACGGCTGGCCATAGGCGACAAGCGATTGGCGGTGAAACATGCTCATGACGTTTTATCGCGTGCGGAGCCCTGCATGGCAATTGGGACGAGGCCGTCGCGCTGCTCGCCGACGATCCTCGCCAGCAACACGAATTGTTCGACCGAAATATCTTCCGCGCGAGCCGTCGGATCAAGTCCGGCTGCCTCAATCAGCTTTGGCGTGTCGGTGCCGAGCGAACGTAAGCTCTGGCGCAGCATTTTGCGCCGCTGTCCGAATGCCGCCTGCGTCACAGCCTCAAGCGTGGCACGATCACACGGCAACGGCGTCGCACGCGGGACAAACCGCACCAGGGACGATTTCACTTTGGGCGGCGGAACGAAGGCGGAGGCATTGACGTCGAAAGCAATGCGGACTTCGCAACGCCACTGCGCCAGCACTGACAATCGTCCGTAACTGCTCGATCCGCGCTGCGCGACAATCCGTTCGGCGACTTCGCGCTGGAACATGAGCACCGCGCTATCGAACCAGGGCGGCCACGGGTCGACGCTGAGCCACTTAACGAGCAGAGCCGTGGCGATATTGTAGGGCAGATTGGCGACAATCCGCGCGCGATCAAAAGGCGAGTGCGCCCGCGGGTCGAAATTCAATGCATCGGCAGCGATGATTTCGAGTCGGCCGGGATAATGCGCGGCGATCTCCTCGATGGCCGCGATTGCGCGCTCGTCGCACTCGATGGCGATGACGAGCGAGGCGCCGAGAGCCAACAGTGCGCGCGTGAGCCCGCCTGGGCCAGGACCGATTTCGAGCACGGTAACGCCATCGAGCGGCCCCGCCGTGCGCGCAATACGCATCGCCAGATTGAGATCAAGCAGGAAATTCTGGCCGAGCGACTTGCGTGCGCTCAGGCCATGTCGCCGAATGACCTCGCGTAACGGCGGCAGGCTGTCGGAGGCGTACGTCACGACGCAATCGTCGGCGCCACAGTTTCCATCGCCGCCGTCGGCGATCCCGCAAGCCGCGCTGCAAGGCGCAGCGCGGCGACCAGGCTCCTCGGATCGGCGGTGCCGGTTCCGGCAATATCAAACGCGGTGCCATGGTCCGGTGAGGTGCGCACGAAAGGAAGACCGAGTGTGACATTCACCGCATGATCAAAGGCGAGTGTCTTGATCGGGATCAATGCCTGATCGTGATACATGCATAATGCGGCATCGTAACTTGTACGCGCCGCTTCATGGAACATTGTGTCGGCTGGCAGCGGCCCGCGGGCATCGATCCCTTCGGCAACGAGAGCCGCGACCGCCGGTGCGACGATCGCACGGTCCTCCTCACCCAGCATGCCTGCTTCGCCAGCATGCGGATTGACCCCGGCCACGGTAAGCCGCGGTCGCGCGAGCCCGAAGCGTTTGCCGAGATCGCGCGCGACAATGCGCCCGGTCTCGACGATCAATTCGGTCGAAAGCCGCCCGAAGACTTCTCTGAGCGGCAGATGGATCGTTACCGGCACCACGGCCAATTCTGGCGACCACAACATCATCACTGGCCGCGACCACTTGCCGGAGGCTTCTTGGGCCAGTTTGGCGAAATATTCGGTGTGGCCGGGTTCGGCGAATCCGGAATCGTAGAGCACGCTCTTGGCGACCGGATTAGTGACAATCGCCGCCGCCGCGCCGGCCATCACATCGGCGACACCGCGGCGGATCGCCGCCAGCGCAGCGGGCGCGCTGGATGGATCGGGCTGGCCCGCTTTGGCGCTGATCGATAGTCCAAGCGGGACGATCGGAAGGGCTGAGCGAAAAGTGGCGGCCGCCGTCGCGGGCGTCGCCCGCTCGATAGGGACGCGCAAGCGCAGTCGAGCCGCGCGCTGCTCGAGAAAATCGGGTTCGCCGATGAGATAGAATGACGGTATGCCGAGTTCGGCGCGCCGCTGCCAAACGGCCAAGGCGAGGTCGGGGCCGATGCCGGCGGGCTCGCCAAGCGTCAATGCCAAAGGTTGCACGCAACGCTTCTACAGTATGAGGTGAAGCCTGAAAACGGCTTAATCTGTCGGTCAGGACGCCGTTTATTTGTATTCGATCATGGCTTGGCGCCGCAAATCGCCGAGATAACGCTTGGCCCTGGCGCCGAATTTCTTTTCGAACATCTTGTCGCGGACCTCTTTGAGACCCGGCGCCTCAGTCTTCGATTCCTTCTTCGAGCAGATGGCAAACATCTGGATGCCCTCAGCCGTCTGTTCCGGCGGGGTCAGACGACCGACCTCGACACCATCGAGAATGGCGCGAAGAGGCGGCGCCAAATCGGCAGACGATCTGACGACCGGGTCGCGGACGGCGACTTCGGCGAGGCCGCGTGCGAAAGGAATGCCGTCAGCGCAATTGGCAAAGCGGCCGCGCAACGCATCGGCGTCGCGCTTGCGCGCTTCAAACGCGGAGTCAGGCGCGCCGCGCGGCACGATGAGAACGATCGGTCGTAGTGTGTATTCGTAACCTACCTGGGCTTTATCGTCGGTCTGGTGCAGTTGCAGTTCGGCTTCTACGTCCTTGTCGGCGATTTCCAGGCTGACCTTGTATCGTCCGCGGACCAGGCTCGTCCACGCGATCTGGGCCTTGAGCCGGTGCTTAAGCGTATCGGCGCTGGCGCCGCCGCTGACTAAAATCTGCGTTAATTTCTGCGCATCCACGCCCATACCGCCAGCGACATTTTCAAAAGCTTGCTGAACATCGGCGTCCCTCGGTTCGAGTGAATAGCGGGCCGCCTCTTTCAGCTCGAGCGTCTCGTCTATGAGACTGTTGATCGCCTCTTGGCGAGGAGGTTTCTTATGCGTGCTCATTTCGATGAATTTCTCACGATGGGCAATGTCGCGGTCGGTGATCGGCTCGCCGTTGACCAGCAGCACGATCTGTTGGGCGCGCGCCGGCGATGATAGCGCCGCAACGGTCGCAATGATGAGGGCGGACAGCCCAAAACAACTCGCCGATAAAACGGACGGTCGCGCCGGGCGTCCATCTCCTTCGCGCCGGCTCCCGCCAAAACCTCGTTTCGACTCTCGCCACCAGTTCAACGACGTATTCTCCGTACGGCGTCGTTTTTCACGATCTCGCCTTGCTCGGCGAGATAAGTCGAGTGCACGCCGGAATCGCGCCGATCGTCGACGAATATACCTACTAGCAAACCGTTCTGCTTGCGGTCCGCAATGTGGAAGGTGAGGTTGCCGCCGATAGTCGTGAAGCGGCCCGGCTGCACGATGTCGGTCAGAATGTCGGCGCGCACCTGCGCGCCCCAATCGCGCAATTCACGCAAACTGCGCGGCGACAGGTAAGCGGCGATAATCCCGACCAGGAGCGAAACCACGAGCGCCGCCGCCAGGAATGGGCGAAGCAATCGCCAGGGTGAAGCCCCCGCCGCGTTCATTACGATAATTTCGGAATCCGAACTGAGCTTGTTGAGCACATGCGCTGTCGCTATGACCAGCGCGATCGGCGCGATCATCATCACCAGAAGCGGAATGATCATTCCGGTAATGCCGACGAAGACGAGCAGCGTCTGAGGCTGACTCGTGATCAGGTCGAAATCGCGCATTGCCTGCGTGAACCAGATCACGACGGTTAAGCTGACCAGCGTGATCAGGAACGCGCCCATGGTGGCGCGAAACATGTACCGGCCGATCGACCCCATCGGACTGAACATCCCCCTGCCGGACCAGGCAAAGGCGGCGTCTTTTGACGTCGCCGGGGTCCCAGCAGCCGATTTCCCCAAAACCGCTATTTTCATGCGTTCACAAAATGGCCCTGCGAAGGCAAACCTATTGAACATGCACAATAAAGCGTTAACACGGGCGTTTGATAAACGATGGCGCGAAAAGCGCTCATCCGGACACAAAACGAGCCTTTGCAGGCCTGCCGGTCCGGTCCATAAATCGCATTAGAACAGCCCGTCCCATCGCTTGGCATCCGAGCAGAGCCTCCAAACAAGGATTCCACATGGCCGCCGCGCTTAAACTCGGCTTTACCCCATTCACGCGCCGGCGTGGTGTTCTCATTGTGTTCTGCGGGGAGAACCTCAAATTCGGGTCTGTGGGTCGGCGGGTGGCGGCTGAGCTTGGCGAGACGCTGCGCCGCGCGGCGGCGGCGGACCGCTTCACCGGCAAAGCCGGCTCCAGCCTGGACGTCATGGCCCCGCCCGGGCTCGATGTGCCCAGGGTCGTGGTGATCGGCACCGGCAAGCAGACTGCGCCGACCTCCCGGGATCTGATCAAGCTCGGCGGCATCGCCACCGGCAAATTGCCGAAGACCGCGTCTGCCGCGACGATCGTGGCTGAACTCGCCTCAAGAGCTCTCAAGCCCGATCAGGTGGCCAACCTTGCACTTGGTGCGCGGCTTCGCGCCTATACGTTCGATCGCTACAAAACCAAGCGCAAGGAGGATGATGAGCAAAGGCCCAAGAGCATCGAACTGAGTTTTGCTTGTTCCAATCCCGCCTCCGCAGAGAAAGCCTGGAAGGGGCGGGGGGCGGTCGCCGACGGCATCGTACTTGCCCGCGATCTCATCAATGAACCGGCTAACGTGCTCTACCCGGGCGAATTTGCGCGCCGCACCTCAGCGCTCAGCAAGCTTGGCATCGTGGCTGAAGTGCTTGACGTTGCGGCGATGCGCAAGCTCGGCATGGGTGCACTCCTCGGCGTAGGACAAGGCGCCGCGCATGAAGCCAAACTTGTCGTGATGCGCTGGAATGGCGGCAAGCGTGGCGTCGCTCCGATCGCCTTCATCGGTAAAGGCGTCTGTTTCGACAGTGGCGGGCTCTCGATCAAGCCGGCGCAAGGCATGGAGGACATGAAAGGCGACATGGCGGGAGCGGCCTGCGTCGTGGGTCTCATGCACGCGCTCGCAGCGCGGCGAGCGAAAGTCAATGTGGTAGGCGCCATCGGTCTTGTTGAGAATATGCCCGATGGCAAAGCGCAACGTCCGGGCGACATCGTCACGACAATGTCGGGGCAGACCATCGAAATCATCAACACCGATGCCGAAGGCCGTCTCGTCCTCGCCGACGTGCTCCATTACGTCAAAAAGCGCTTCAAACCGAAATTAATGGTCAATCTGGCAACACTCACAGGAGCGATTGTCGTCGCGCTCGGACATGAATATGCGGGCTTGTTTTCCAATGATGACAAGCTCGCCGAGCTTTTGATCCAGGCCGGCGAAGCGACCGGCGAGCGGGTCTGGCGCATGCCGCTTGCGGCCGAATACGACAAAATGATCGATTCAAAGTTTGCGGATATGAAAAACACCGGCGGCCGCTCGGGTGGCGCGATCACGGCCGCTCAGCTCTTGCAGCGATTTGTCGACAAAACGCCCTGGGCCCATCTCGATATTGCGGGGACCGGGCTCGGCTCGCCGCAAAGCGATATCAACAAAAGCTGGGCCTCCGGCTGGGGCGTGCAGTTGTTGGAACGCCTAGTTGAGGATCACTACGAGCGCTAAGCGGGGGCTCAATGACAGAGATGCTATTTTATCATCTCAAAGGTCAAAAGCTCGAACAGGTGTTGCCAGCATTGTTACAGAAATCGCTCGAGCGCGGCTGGCGAGTCGTCGTCCAGGCCTCCTCTGACGAGCGTGTCGAGGCGTTAGACGCGCACCTATGGACTTGGCGTGATGACGCCTTCCTGCCGCATGGGACCTCGCGCGACCCACAAGCCGCCGAACAGCCCATCGTGCTTACGGCCAGTGCCGAAAACCCGAACCGGGCGACTGTGCGCTTCCTGGTGGACGGAGTGAATTCGGCAGCGGATGCCGCCAATTACGAGCGTGTCGTAGTGCTGTTTGACGGCGACGACCCGGAAGCCGTTGAAATAGCCCGTACCCGCTGGCGAGAAGCCGAGGCGGCGGGTGCCGAAGTGACCTACTGGAAGGTCGACGAAAATGGCCGCTGGGAGCGTCAGGCCGGACCGTAAACCATGGTTCCCAAAATGCGCTAGCAAGGACCTTTAGGTTACTGAAAAACCCTATTTTTCGGATATTTTTACCGAGACGATTTTAACCCCTTTCAACTGCCCTTTATGGTCACGATATCCTTTGCTCCGCCGCAACTTCGGGTGCTATAGTTGTTTCATGAATAAGCGTTCAGTAAAAACCAAACGATCCCCAAAAGCTCCTGCGAAAACAAGCCGAAAGGTGGCAGCACGAAAGATTTCCGCGCGCGCCGCAGCGGCGCAGGCGTCGGCCTCGCGCAATTCCGCCCGAAAATCGGCGCCAATCAGCGCTATCAAAGTTCTATCGGCAAAAAAAATTGCCGCGGTAGAGACTTCCACCGTCACGCTGGCGCAGGTTACAGCGCTTGGCACGTCGCTGCGTACGCACAAATTCCACGTCGGCCAGACCGTTTTTTACACCTCCAGTCCGGTCAGCCGCCCGGGCGCGACCGGCAGCTACAAGGTTGTCAGGCTGCTGCCGTCTGATGGCGAGGATTATCAATACCGCATCAAGAATCCGGGCGAGGCCTTTGAGCGGGTGGCCAAAGAGAGCCAGCTCGAGGTCGAACACTAGTTCCGCAAGGCGCGGCTGGCACGCGCGGCAACACTGCGTCATACTTTCGGCGGTTTGCTAAGCGGCATCCTCGTCCCGCATGGGTCATACGATGCTCGGCATTGATGCGGACGTCGGACATTTGCGTTTCTGGATCGCATCCGGCGCGGCGGTTCTGCTTGTCCTTGTCTGCGCACTGGCGCTCGATTGGACGCGAACGCGAATAATCGGGCGGTTCGCTGTCGTCGGTATCGGCACCGCTTTTGGCGCAATACTCGCCTGGGCATTCCTTGCCGGCGCTTCGGTACGCGATCAGAGCGCCGAACGTCGTAACTTGGAATTGCGCGCGGTGCAGTTGACGGCGCAAGCGCTGGCGCCAGGTTCGCCGCTTGCCTGCCTTGACGGCATGGCGGGAGAAAACGTCGAGGCGGCGTGCGAAAAATCGCTGTTCGCGGGTCCGGTAAGTGTCGCGGCCGCGAGTTCTTTCATCGCTGCACGATTGAATCTGCTCGCCGATGTCGCCGCCTATGCCAAAAACGGGGGTAATCTCGATCCAATCTTGGTGCCGCTGCGCCATTCGCTGGAGGCGGACCGGTTTGGTTTTGTGGCGCACGCTCTTGCCGTGCGTGACGGCTGCACCAGTGGCCGTTGCGCAGCGCTGGCACTGCTGCGTGAACCCGAGCGAGTGCGCGCGAATCTAAGCGCACAAACATTCGATCGTTATGTCGAGCGTTACTTGCCGCTTTGGGGACAGTCAAACGAGGTTCCACTGGCCGAGGCTGTGCCATCGGCCACGGGCGCACTCGCAACGAGCCAACCAGCCGCGCCCAACCCGCCAACCCTACGGAAAGCGGACGTCGATTTTCCGAGTGCGGCGTCGATCCCCGCTGTCAGCATTATGAACTCCGAACCCAAGGGAAAGCCGGCGAGCGCCGCCACCGATAAAGATCGTAAAACCTCACGCAAGGCGACGGGGAATTCGCCGGCGCAGGCTGCGGCCGCCGCGCCGACTCCGCTGGCACCGCCGGTCGATCCGGTTTGGATGCCGGGCACGCCGGCAGTCCCGGCGGCATCCACGCCGGTCGCACCGCAGCCGAATGCGGGTGAGGCCCCAGCCACGCAATAAGTTGAACGCGCGCGCTTTACCCGCTCTGATGCGGCAACATGCTGCGCTCAGTCCTCATCGCCAACCGAGGTGAAATTGCCTGCCGCATCGCGCGCACGGCCAAACGCCTCGGCATGCGCACGATCGCGGTCTATTCGGAAGCCGATGCCGGCGCGCTGCACACCCGGCTTTGCGACGAAGCCTATCTGATCGGCGGCGCGGAGCCCCGCGCAAGCTACCTCGCGGTTGAGCATGTCATCACTGTGGCACGGCAGGCGGCAGCGGAATGTGTCCATCCCGGATATGGATTTCTTGCCGAAAATACCGAGTTTGCGGAGGCTTGCGCGCAAGCAGGCCTGGTTTTTGTCGGTCCTCCGGCGAGCGCTATCCGCGCCATGGGGCTTAAGGACCAGGCTAAGCGCCTCATGGAGCAAGCCGGTGTTCCGGTTGTGCCCGGCTATCACGGCGAACGCCAGGACGCCAAATTCCTGCGCGAGAAGGCCTACCAGATCGGCTATCCGGTTCTCATCAAGCCGGCAGCCGGCGGCGGCGGTCGTGGCCTGCGTCGCGTCGACAAATACGCCGACTTTGATGCGGCGCTCGAAGCGGCGACCCGCGAAAGCCAATCGGCTTTCGGCACCAGGCGGGTCCTGATCGAGAAATTCATTGCTTCGCCTCGGCACGTCGAATTCCAGGTATTTGCCGACGGACATGGCAACGTCATTCATCTCGGCGAGCGCGATTGCTCGCTCCAGCGGCGTCACCAAAAGGTGATCGAGGAGGCGCCCGCGCCGGGCATGACCGAGGCGTTACGCCATCAAATCGGCAACGCCGCCGTGGCTGCGGCGAAAGCGGTCGGATATTGCGGTGCCGGCACTGTCGAATTCGTCGCCGATAGTACGAGCGGACTGCGCCACGAAGCGTTCTGGTTCATCGAAATGAACACGCGTCTGCAGGTCGAGTATCCGGTGACCGAGGAGACCACCGGTCTTGATCTCGTCGAATGGCAGTTCCGTATGGCCGCGGGTGAAAAGTTGCCGCTGGTTCAAAACAATATCCGCTTCGAGGGACACGCCATCGAGGCGCGAGTCTATGCCGAAGATCCGGAACACGGTTTTCTGCCGTCGACCGGACAAATTGTGGCAGTGGACTGGCCGAGCGGAATCCGGGTCGATAGCGGGGTCGAAAGCGGCGATGCAGTTCCGCCGTTTTACGATCCAATGATTGCCAAACTCGTCGCGCGCGCACCGACCCGTGCTGCCGCGCTTGAGCGTCTTGCCAAAGCCCTCGATGCCACGGCGATCGCCGGGGTTCGTACCAATGTGCCCTTTCTGGCAAGCCTGTGCCGTGCGGCGGCGTTTCGCGACGGCAAGGTCGATACTGGATTTATCGATCGCAGTCTTGCTGCATTGGGCGCAATACCGCGCGAGCCGGATAGCGCAGCCGCCGCTCTCGGGGCCGCATCTTTGCTTGAGGGTCGCCGGGCCAGGGACGCGACAACCGAGGCTGAGAATGCCGCTGCAGAAGACTATTCGCCGTGGTCGACAAATGATGGTTTTCAGCTCGGCGGCGCGCGAGATGTCGCGCTGCCGCTCGTGGTCGATGGCGAGGACGCAGAAGCTCGCATCAGTTATGGCAAAGATGGCGCGTCTCTTACGGTTGCCGGTGTCGCTCCAGCCTCCGACGGCCGCGTTTTTTTCTCTGCGGAGGACGCTTTCGTCTTGCGCGCCGGGCGCCAGACGCGCGTCCGCATCAAAGATTTTTCCGCAAGCAGTATGCAGGCTGCCGGCGGCGATAATGTCATCAAGGCGCCGATGCATGGTCGCGTGCTCGCCGTTCTCGCCGCGATTGGCGAGCGCGTTGTTTTTGGGCAGAGGCTCGCTGTAATCGAAGCCATGAAAATGGAGCATACGCTGCGCGCGCCCTTTGCCGGTATCGTGCGAGAGCTTTCTGTGAGTACCGGCGCGCAGGTCGTGGAAGGTGCCCCGATTATGGTGCTAGAGCCTGTCAAGACTTCGGCAAGCGAGGCCATATGACCGTGCACCTGATCAAGCTTTGCGTCGGCTGCGACTCCGTTCGGGAACTTGAGGATTGGATCAAGGAGAAGCTAAAGGCCAAACGCAGGAAACGCGAGAAGCCTGAACACATTCACCGTACGCGCATGGTGCCCAAGCGCGCCGAGGAGCTGGTCGAGGGTGGATCGCTCTATTGGGTCATCCGCGGCGAAATCATTTGCCGCCAGCAGGTGCGGGCGATCCGGCCTTTCGTCGACAAGGACGGAGTGGGCCGCTGCGGCATCGTGCTCGACCCCAAACTGGTTCTGGTCGAGCCGCGGCCGCATCGCGCTTTCCAGGGCTGGCGCTATCTTGCGCCGCGCGATGCGCCGCGCGATCTCGGCAAAGCTCCGAAGGGCGCCGCGATGATGCCGGAAACGCTCCGCCGCGAGCTCCGGGAGCTTGGGCTGATGTGATTGGCGTTGGTGCCAGCCATGTTTAAGCGCCCGAACTGCCGCATGGCGCGGATTACAGTGATCACGTAGAATCCGCATAAAGGCGCCGGTGGTTTCAGGCCCGGCCCGCCGCGGAGCCTACGAATGATCATCGAGAACGAGAAAGACGTTACCAGGGCGGTCTTGAGCGAGCTTGAGCGCGCCAAAAATCCGCGCTTGCGCAAGATATTGTCTGCGTTCGTTCGCCACCTGCACGATTTTGCCCGCGAGGTGAAACTCACCGAGGAAGAGTTTCAGGCGACCATCGGCTACATCGTGGCGCTTGGCAAACATAGTACTGCAACCCATAACGAAGCCGTGCTGATGTCCGGCTCGCTCGGTTTCTCGAGTTTGATTTGTCTTCTCAACAACGGCAATCGAGGCCAGACCGAAACCGACGCCAATCTGCTCGGCCCGTTTTGGCGCCTCAATTCGCCGCGCACCCCGAACGGTGGCTCGATCGTGCGCTCGCCAACACCCGGTCCGGTGTTGTTCGTCGATGCCTGGTTTCATGACGCCAAGGAGAAGCCGATCGCGGGCGCTGAGGTCGACACCTGGCAGTCGTCGCCGGAAGGTTTTTATGAGAACCAGGATCCCGTTCAGGCCGACATGAATCTGCGCGGCAAGTTCACGACCGATGCCGACGGCCATATCAGCTTCCGCAGCGTCAAACCGGCAGGCTATCCGATCCCGATCGACGGGCCGGTCGGCGAATTGTTACGCGCGTTTGGGCGCCACAATATGCGCCCCGCACATCTGCATTTTCTGGTCTACAAGGACGGCTTCAAGACGCTGATCTCACAGCTGTACGTGCCCGACGACAAGCATATCGAAACCGACGTCCAATACGGCGTCACTCGCCATCTCATCGGCGATTACGTTCGCCACGATGAGCCTTGTCCCCAGGCTTCGGATGTAAAACCGCCTTGGTATTCGCTCGAACACACATTCGTCATGGAGAGCGGGGAGGCACGGCTGCCCAAGCCGCCAATCAGCGGCAAGGCGCGAGGAGTGCGGCCCGAGATTCCGCATCTTGAGGCGGCCGAATAGTTTGATTGGTATCGCACACGTCATTGCGAGGAGCGCAAGCGACCAAGCAATCCAGATTTTTTGATGCGCAACGGCGGATTAATTTGTTTCGCTCGTAATAACGTCAACAAGCATTGGCGGCAAAGGGGAGGACTACGATGCTGCGTCGGACAATACTTAAAGGCATCGCCGCGACGGCGGCGAGCGGATTGCTTGGCCGCGCCGCGCTTGCCGATACTCCGCTGAAAATCGGCATCAGCATGCCGCTGACCGGCGCTGGCTTCAATGCCGTTGGGCGTCAATTGCAAGCGGCGCTGAAACTCTACATGGCGCAGCACGGCGACAGCGTCGCCGGCCGCCAAATCCAGATCACCATTCGCGATGATGGCGGCGTTGCTGACAATGCGCGACGCCTTATTCAAGAGATGATCGTCGCTCAAAAAGTCGACATCCTCGGCATCGGCATCACGCCGACGGCGCTCGCAGTCGCATCGCTTGCGACCGAAGCGAAGAAGGCCACTTTGGTCCTCAGCTCGGGTGCCTCGATTACGACGACGAAGTCGCCATATTTCGTGCGCGCCGGATTCATCTTGGCCCCGCAGTCCTGGATTCTTGCCGAGTGGGCGGCGAAGAACGGCAGCAAGCGTGTCGTCACGCTGGTGAACGATTGGGCGCCGGGCGTCGAAGCGGAAACTGCGTTCACCACCCGTTTCAAGCAGGTCGGCGGCGAAATCGCAGAATCGATCCGCATACCGCTCGCAAACCCGGACTTCGCTCCGTTCCTTCAGCGGATCGGCGATATCAAGCCCGATACCGCCTTCATTTATTTCCCGGGCACGCAGGCGCCGATTTTCGCTAAACAGTTTGCCGAACGCGGCTTGGGCAAATCCGGCATCAAGATCATCGGGCCGGGCGACCTCACCGACGACGACGATCTCAACAATATGGGCGATCAGATGCTCGGTATGATCACGTCCGGGCCGTACTCAGCCGCGCACGAATCCGCGCTCAACAAGAACTACGTCGCTGCGATTCAGAAGGCGAACGGCTTCCGTCCGGATTTCGTCTCGCTCGGCGCTTATGACGGCTTGCATCTCATTTATGAAGCGCTGAAAAAGACCGGCGGAAATTCTGAGGGCGACGCCTTGATCGCGGCAATGAAGGGCATGGCCTGGGAAAGCCCGCGTGGCTCGATCTCCATCGATCCCGATACCCGCGATATCGTCAGCAATATCTACATTCGCAAAGTGGTGAAGACCGACGGTCAGCTCTGGAGCGAGGAATTCGAAACCTATCCGAACGTCAAAGACCCGATGAAGGTTGCGGCGGCGAAATAGGTCCGAATTACACCGCTATATTGTCGATCAGCCGCGTCGTGCCGATCCGCGCCGCGGCGAGAAGCCGGATTGGCTCGCCGACGACTGCGCCAAGCGGCGCCAGCGTGTCGGCATTGCGCGCCTCCAAATAATCGACCTGCAAGCCGGTGCGCGCCATCGCCGTCTTGCCATAGTCGAGCACCGCGGCAATTGGCGCCCCGGCCGCAATCTTTGCGGCGCATTCCTTGAGCGTGCGGTAAATCACAGGTGCGACCTGCCGTTCGCTCGCGCTCAGGTAGCGGTTGCGCGACGACAGCGCCAACCCGTCGCGCTCGCGCACGATGGGTGCGCCGACAATGCGGGTTTTGATAGCGAGATCACGAGCCAGTTGGGTGACCATTTTGAGCTGCTGGTAGTCCTTTTCGCCAAACAAGGCGATGTCGGGCTCGCACTGGATGAAGAGCTTGGCGACGACTGTCGCCACGCCGGCGAAGAAATGCGAGCGCAGCGCATCTTCGAGTCCGGCCGTCGCGGGTCCGTCCGGTACGACCCTTGTGGCAAAGCCGGCCGGATACATGGTTTTAGGGGCAGGCGCCCAGACCAGATCGGCTTTGAGCTCGGCCAAGGCGGCTATATCGGCGGCAAACGTGCGTGGGTAAGTGGTTAAGTCTTCATTCGGTGCGAATTGGGTCGGATTGACGAATATCGATACGATCACACGGTCGGCGCGGCTTTGCGCCCGTCGCACCAGCGAAAAATGACCTTCATGCAGCGCGCCCATGGTCGGCACCAGGGCTAGCGTGCGGCCGTGTCCGTGAATATCAGCTACGGCTCGCCGCAGCGCGGGCAAAGCGCGGATAACGCGCGGCCGACGTTTCGCTTGCTTGGAGACTTTCATGGCGACGTTGCCGCGTAAGCACACCCGGACGCGTTTCGTCGACGCATCAATTCGTTTACGATTAACTTATTTCCGCAGATGCTGTATCTTGACCGCTCGCGTTGCAAATCCTGAAAGTATGCGTAACGCAGGGGTTGCGTCTCATGCTGATGCAGGCGGAGCTCGGCCGTCCGTTCTCGGCGCATGTTATCGTCCTTGGGAACGAAAAAGGCGGCTCCGGTAAATCGACCACGGCGATGCACGTCGCCGTTGCACTCCTCCAGGCCGGTCAGCGTGTCGCCACGATCGACCTCGATTCCCGCCAGAAAAGCTTCACCCATTATATCGACAATCGCCGCGAATGGGCTGCACGCACAGGCATTAAGCTCGATGTGCCCGTGCATTATTGCGTCGCACGCGGTAGCGGGATGCGGCTCGACGAGATTGAGGCGCAGGAATTCGCCGCCTTCGCCCAGGCGGTAAGCGCGGTCGAGCAAAGCCACGACTTCGTCGTCATCGATACGCCCGGGACGGACTCCTACATGATGCGCCTGGCGCATTCGATGGCGGACACGCTGATTACCCCGTTGAACGATAGTTTTGTCGATTTCGACGTGCTCGGGACTATCGATCCGATCTCCTTCGAAGTGGCGGGTGTGAGCCACTATGCGGACATGGTGCGGGAAGCCCGCCGTCAGCGGCGTATGGTCGATGGCGGCCTGACCGACTGGGTCGTCGTGCGCAATCGGTTGTCGACGTTGGGTTCGCGCAACCGCCGGCTGGTCGGAGAGGGGGTCGATGCGCTGGCCAAGCAGCTCGGTTTCCGTACCGTCGACGGTTTTGCCGAACGGGTGGTCTACCGCGAATTTTTCCCGCGCGGGCTTACCGCGCTAGACGATCTGACCGAGGATACGCTCGGCCTGCGGCCAACCAGTTCACACGTGACTGCGCGCGACGAGGTTAAGATCCTCATTGACGCGCTGCGGTTGCCAATCGACGAGCGGGGCAAGCGCCGTGCCGCAGCGCGGGCGGAATGGGCGGCAGCCGCGACGAAGCCGCTTGAGACCTATGATCTCCTTGCCGATTGAACGCGCTGCCCGGTCTCCTCCTGAACTCGCTATAAAGCTCGAATGCCCGCCCTCGTCGGCACTGCTGCTCTTGCTCTGGGTGGCCGAACGTTCACGCCAAAGCGGGGTGATCGATGCGAGCCGCCAATATGTCGGCGGCGTGCTCGCGCTCGTTGTTGCCTTGGTTCTGCTTCTGCGCGGCGACTAAGGCCTATGCGTCGGGCTCGGCCTGTTCGGACTCTATCTGCTGGCCGAGGTGTTGCCTTGGCCGCTCAATTTATTGGCAAGCTATCTTGACCGCAGGAACGCCGTCTGGCGTGAGCACGCGCAAGGTGATGCGAATTCGGCCGGCTGGAGCCCGGCGAGCGGCAAAATGACTGAGCAGGAAGCTTATCAGATCCTTGGCATTGCGCCCGGGGCGAGCTTGGACGAGATCAGCCGCGCCCACCGCTCGCCGATGAAGAAATTGCATCCCGACCAAGGGGGGACGACGCACCTTGCGGCTCGGATTAACGAGGCCAAGGACGTGCTGCTTCGCCGCCATCGCTGAGGTAACTCCGTGCAACCTCGCGTGGCCTGTCCTCCGTCGACCTTCCCAGCTACTCAAACTCTGGGCCCGTTATCGGGCTCTTTTAATCTCTCAGCGGCATGCATTCGAAATCGCTGCGCTTGAGCGCCTTGCACGCCGCCTCGGCCGTTGCCTTGTCGAATCCGGTAAAGCGCGCGCGGTAAAGCGCTTTGTCGCCTTTCTGGATTCGCTGGGTGAAAGGATCTTTCGTCGCCAGCGTGCCATGAAGCTTCAGCTGCGCCGCAGTCAGATGCTGCTTGGCCTGACCTTCGTCGTCAAAAGCGCCGATCTGGATCAGCCAGCCGCCATTTGAATGCGCAGCCGGGCCGACATAGACCTGAGCAGGCGCGGTGGTCGGCACGATCACGCGGGGTTCGGCGGGAGCGGGCTCGATCTGCACCGGTTGCATGTGAACTGGCGCGGTCTCGGCTGATTTGGCCGACGCCGCTTCCACGACCGTAATTCCCGCGGGCGGCGGCTCGGCTGACGCTACCGCCTTGACGCCAGCACTTGGCGTCATGGTTGGGGCGACCGAGACGGCTGGCGCCGCGGCGGCACTCGGTACCGGTGGCGGTGATGCCGCGGACAAGCTTGGCGGCACGCTTGTCGCTACAGACGGTGTCGCCGCGGAGGCAATCTCGACGCGCGTTTGTGGATTCATAGTCGCCTGGGTAGGAGCAGCCGGTTGTGCGGCCTGTGCCTGCGCTGGCGAAGCCGGGGCACCAACCGGAACGAGCGCGGGCATCGGCGCCAGCGGTGCGGTTTGCACCGGAGCTGTCCGATAGGAAATCGTTTTGACGAGCACTGGCCGGATCGGATCTTTCGATCCGACCCAGCGGGACTCGATGGTCGCGGTCGCGCTGCGATCAACGTGCGGTGCAGCCGGCTTGCGGGCGGGTTCCCGTTCGGCCACTTCCGCGATCACCGGCGCAGTGCGCCGCACCGCCGCTTCCTTGATATGGGCACGGAGCAGTTCGCGCATGCGCTCGTCCCGCTCGGATGCTGAAGGCCCCCCCATCACCACCGCAACCAGATAACGGCCCTCGCGATGCAGCGAGGTGAGCAGGTTGAATCCCGAAGCGCGTGTGAACCCGGTCTTGATTCCGTCCACACCATCGACCGCGCCGAGCAGATGGTTGTGATTTCGCATCGACTCGCCGTGATAGACGAAGGTTTCGGTCGAAAAATACCGGTAGTAGCGCGGAAACCGTTCTTGAATGGCGCGCCCGAGCAGAGCCTGATCGCGCGCCGCCGTGACTTGGTCGTCATCCGGCAAACCGGACGCGTTCACGTAGGTCGTGTGCGTCATGCCGAGCGCATGCGCTTTCTGGGTCATCAGCTTGGCGAAGCTGTCCTCGTCGCCCGCCAGCGTTTCGGCGACGGCAACGGCGGCGTCGTTTGCGGATTTGGTCACGATGCCTTTGATTGCATCCTCGACCGTGATGGTCTGGCCGGGCTTGAGCGCGAGTTTGGTCGGCGCTTGCTCGGCGGCGTGCTCGGAGACTTTGAGTGGGCTGTCGAGCTTGAGGCGGCCGGATTCAAGGCGCTCAAAAAGCAGATAGAGCGTCATCACCTTGGTCAGAGAGGCGGGATGGCGCAAGGCATCCGCGCTTGCGGCTTGCAACACGGCACCGTTGTTGCCGTCGACGACAATGGAGGCGAATGGCGGCGAATAGTCTTCGCTGCGGGCGTGGCGGTGATGACTGCCCCCGGCATGGGCGTGATGCGCATGGCCGCGATAGTGGTGCCGCCGCGCGTCAGCTACGTCGCCGGTTACGGTAAGCGCCGCGGCAACGGCGGCACTCGCCAACAGGCCATAACGAAGCCGCGATCGGGCCCCGAAATCCACCGCTGCCATCAGTAACCCCGTCCCTGAACCGCGCCTCACCCCTTAAGGCGGCCCCTTCACGTCTCTCCACCGGTTCGGAACAGCGTCACCCACGTGGAAGCCGGAATTTACGCCGCTCCCAGTGCGGGCAACCGCCACCATCCCGAACTCGGTTGTCACCCGAAGAACACGGTCAAGCAGGTTAAAAAGACGCGGTTGCGAAACGGTTAAGTACAGCGCGGCGTCCGCCTCAGCCCTGTGACCCCTAGTGTTTTTGTGCACCGCACCATAGATATCATCCCCGTTGCAAAAGGCCTTTTCAAGGCAAACCGCTTGCTGCCGTCCGCGTTGGCATTCAGCGCGAGATCCGAATTGGCACTGCTTACGGGCAAAGAGACGACTTCGGCGTTCGGCCGACGCGACTGTGGACTGGACTTCGAGGTTGTGGACAGACAGCCGTCTTCCAAGTGCAAGTGAGAACGGCGTTATGAGTATTGGTTATCGCCACGATCACGGTGAGCCCCGCGCGCCTGTGATCATCTTGTGCACGACGACCGCGCACCTATTTGACCCTCTCGCCCGCACTTCGAAAGAATGCACGGTTACGAGTGGCGTGCGGCCGATGGGCGCTTCCCGCATCGATGCTGCTCTATCGATTTGGCGCGTGATCCGCGCTAACTTTGCAAAGGGTATTGGGATTCCCGAGGACAGTGGCGGGCGGCAAGCGGCGCCGCTCGTCGATTGTCCGCCAGTCCGGAAGTCGAACGAACCAATGCTGTTGATTGACGTTACTATGTATGTGCCAGCCCGGCTGGCGGACGACGATCGCAGGCGTAAAGGCGACGGCTCGCCCGGGACCGCGGTCATTACCAAGACAAGGCCGCAAACCAAGCGGCCGAACCTCTATCGCGTGCTGCTACTTAACGACGACTACACGCCGATGGAGTTTGTGGTCCACGTCCTCGAGCGTTTCTTCAACAAAGATCACGAAACTGCGCATCGCATCATGATGCATGTACATCAGCACGGCATCGGCGAATGCGGTGTTTACACCTACGAAGTTGCGGAAACAAAAGTGACACAGGTTATGGACTTTGCCCGCAAACACCAGCATCCTTTGCAGTGCATAATGGAGAAGAAGTGATTCTGGGAGAAGCGGTCAATACAAGTATGAGCAATGGAAATGCCAACGTTTTCGCGCAGCCTTGAACAGTCGCTCCACCGCGCGCTCGCGCTCGCTAACGAACGTCACCACGAATATGCGACGCTCGAGCATCTGCTGCTGGCCCTGATCGAAGATCAGGACGCCGCAGCCGTCATGCGCGCGTGCAACGTCGATCTGGAGAAGCTGCGCCGCAGCCTGATCGCTTACCTAGAATCGGAACTCGACAATCTGGTGACTGACGGTGCCGACGATTCCAAGCCGACTGCGGGATTCCAGCGCGTTATTCAGCGCGCAGTCATTCACGTGCAATCCTCGGGGCGCGAAGAGGTGACCGGCGCCAACGTGCTGGTTGCGATTTTTGCCGAGCGCGAGAGCCACGCCGCCTATTTCCTGCAAGAGCAGGACATGACGCGTTACGACGCGGTCAATTACATCAGTCACGGCATCGCCAAGCGGCCTGGCATGTCGGAGGCGCGGCCGGTGCGTGGCGCCGATGAGGATGGCGATGGCAAATCCGGCGACGAGCCGAAGAAAAAAGGCGACGCGCTCGATGCCTATTGCGTCAACCTCAACAAGAAGGCGCGAGAGGGAAAGATCGATCCGCTGATCGGCCGTGAATCCGAGATCAACCGCACCATCCAGGTGCTGTGCCGGCGCCAGAAGAATAATCCACTGTTCGTCGGCGAGGCGGGCGTCGGCAAGACCGCAATCGCCGAGGGATTGGCGCGGCGCATTGTGCATGGCGAAGTACCCGACGTGTTGCGCAACGCCACCGTCTTTGCGCTCGATATGGGCACGCTGCTCGCCGGAACGCGCTATCGCGGCGATTTCGAGGAGCGTTTGAAGCAGGTGATCAAGGAGCTGGAAGCCTATCCCGGCGCCATCCTTTTCATCGACGAGATCCACACCGTGATCGGCGCCGGCGCGACTTCGGGCGGTGCGATGGATGCCTCGAACTTGCTCAAGCCGGCACTGGCGTCCGGCACCGTGCGTTGCATCGGCTCGACCACCTATAAGGAATACCGGCAGTATTTCGAAAAGGATCGGGCGCTGGTGCGGCGCTTCCAGAAGATCGACGTCAACGAGCCGACGATCCCCGATGCGATCGAAATCCTCAAAGGGCTCAAGCCGTATTTCGAGGATTACCACAAGCTGAAATATACCAGCGACGCCATCAAAGCGGCGGTCGAACTGTCGTCGCGTTACATCCACGACCGCAAGCTCCCCGACAAGGCGATCGACGTGATCGACGAGTCGGGTGCGGCGCAGATGCTGCTGCCGGAAAACCGGCGCAAGCGGACCATCGGATTAAAGGAGATCGAGACCACGATCGCCACGATGGCGCGCATTCCGCCGAAGGCGGTCTCGAAGGACGACGCTGAGGTGCTTAGGAATCTCGAGGAGACGCTGAAGCGCGTGGTCTACGGGCAGGACAAGGCGATCGAGGCGCTGGCGGCTTCGATCAAGCTCGCTCGCGCCGGCCTGCGCGAGCCGGAAAAGCCGATCGGCTGCTACCTATTCTCGGGCCCAACCGGCGTCGGCAAGACCGAAGTGGCAAAACAGCTTGCGGCGAGCCTTGGTGTCGAACTGATCCGCTTTGATATGTCGGAATATATGGAACGCCACACCGTGTCCCGCTTGATCGGGGCGCCGCCCGGCTATGTCGGCTTCGATCAGGGTGGGCTCCTCACCGACGGCGTCGATCAGCATCCGCATTGTGTGCTGTTGCTCGACGAGATCGAAAAGGCGCATCCGGATCTGTTCAACGTGCTGCTCCAGATCATGGATCACGGCAAACTCACCGACCACAATGGCAAGCAAGTCGATTTCCGCAACGTCATCCTGATCATGACGACCAATGCCGGCGCCTCGGACATGGCGCGGGCCGCCTTCGGCTTTACCCGCACCAAGCGCGAGGGCGACGATATGGAGGCGATCACGCGCCTGTTCGCGCCCGAGTTCCGCAACCGGCTCGATGCGATCATCACCTTTGCGCACCTGTCGCCCGAGATCATCAAGATGGTGGTCGAGAAATTCGTGCTGCAACTTGAAGCGCAGCTTGCGGACCGCGATGTCACTATCGAGCTGACCGACGAGGCGACCAAATGGCTGATTGCCAATGGCTACGATGAGCTCATGGGCGCCCGGCCGATGGCGCGCGTGATCCAGGAGCACATCAAGAAAGGTCTCGCCGAAGAGGTGTTGTTCGGCCGGCTCAAAGGTGGCGGTCATGTCCGCGTCATCGTCATTACCGACGAAGCGGGCAACAGCAGGCTCGGCTTCGATTATCCGGACGGGCCGGTCAAGCCGCGCCCGGAGCGATTGCCCGAGCCGCGCCGCGCCAAGGCCAAGCGGCGATCGCCGCCGCGACGCAAGCCGCCGGGCGGCGGGGGTGGCGATGACACGCCGCCACGGCGTGGCACCGTCCCGAAAGTGCCGCTCGTCAAGGTATAAATTTGCCAGTAGGCGAGTTTGCTCCGGCGGGTGGTCAATCCACCCGCCGGAAGCGTTTGAGCCCGCGCACGAACCAGACGGCAAGCGTGGGCAAAGCCACCGCAGTAGCGAGAAACAATGGCGGCGCGCCGATGCGATCGATCACTACGGCGCCGATGGCAACGCCGGCGGTCTGGCCGACATAGAGCGCGGAAGAGAACAGGCCGACTGCGGTACCACGCGCCTGCGGCGTCATCTGCGTCGCGTTGGTTTGCAGCGTGTTGTGCAGCATGTAGAAGCCGAGGCCGATCGCCGTTGTTGCAATCGGGGCGATCCACCAGAGTGAGCCGAGCGCGAGTTGGAGATAAGCGGCGGCGAGGATAAATCCGCCGGTAACGGCGAGGCCCGCCTGGCCGAGGCGAGTGACGAAGAGTTTGACGAAAGCGGCGTAGATGAGTCCGCCGATGCCGAAGCAGGCGACGATGCCTCCGATGAGCGAGAAGCTAAGGCCAAAGCGCAGCCGCAGATGCGCGCCGATATAGGCAAACGCACCCCAGGCCAGCGCACCCTCGAGGAATCCCGCGATCAGCACCATGCGGGCGAACGGATTGGTCAGGACCGCGGCATAGCCGCTGAGCAAGCCACGCTGGCGGCGGGCGCCCGATTTGCGGGTCTGCGGATTGACGGCGAGCTCGAACACTAGCCCCGCGGTCGCCAGCGCGAATAGGCCGGCGAGCACGAAGAAGACATTGCGCCAACCGAGGAGATCGCCGAGCACCCCGCCCGCCGCCTGGCCGAATAGCTGGCCGAGGATCTGACCGGAAATGTAGCGCCCGAGGATCTGTTGGAGGCGCTCATGCGCCGTGACGTCGCCGACATAGGCCATCGAGATCGGAATTATCCATCCGGCCGCCGCGCCGGTGGCGAGTCGTGCCAATGCAAGTTGCGGCAGCGTGGTCACCATTCCGCAAATCGCCACCAGAATGGTCCCGATTGCGCAGGTGAGCGCCACGGTCCGATATTTGCCGAAGCGATCGCTGATGGGGCCGATCACCAGTTGAACCGAACCATGCGTCACCGCATAGGCGGTGACGACCATGGCCGCGACGCCAATCGTGGTATGCAGATCGGACGCGATCTGCGGCAACAGCGAATCCATCACCCGGACCTGCGCCTGGCTGGCGAAGCCGGCGACCGCCAGGAGAATGATCGCGCGCGTCGGCGTTCGGTCCGGGCGCGGCGGCGAGCTTGATGGCGAATAAGACACCGGAGATTTACTTAGGGTCAGTACGCCGGAGAGAGGGGGCCGTTGACACTCTGCGGACCACAGGCTTTCTAGCCCGCGTCAAAGCCAAGCGCCAATGATCGATAGCAGATACCAACCGCGCGAAGTTGAAGGCCGCATCTATGCGCTGTGGGAAGCGGCCGGCGCGTTCCGCGCCGGGCGGCCCGAGCGCGCTAAGGCCGAGCCGTATTGCATTGTCATCCCGCCGCCGAATGTCACAGGCTCGCTGCATATGGGCCACGCGCTCAACAATACGCTCCAGGACATTCTGTGCCGTTTCGAGCGCATGCGCGGCAAGGACGTGCTGTGGCAGCCGGGCACGGATCATGCCGGCATTGCGACGCAGGCGGTGGTCGAGCGCCAGCTCATGGAGCGGCAAGAATCCAGTCGCGCAATGGGGCGCGAGGCTTTCATCAAACGCGTCTGGGAGTGGAAGGCTGAGTCCGGCGGCACCATCATCAGCCAGCTCAAGCGGCTCGGCGCATCATGCGACTGGTCGCGTGAGCGTTTCACCATGGACGAGGGGCTGTCGCGCGCGGTGCTCAAAGTTTTCGTCGCGCTCCACCGCGAAGGCCTGATCTACAAGGACAAGCAGCTCGTCAACTGGGACCCCAAGCTCAAAACCGCGATCTCCGACCTCGAAGTGCAGCAGGTCGAGACCAAGGGCCGGCTCTGGCACATCAAATATCCGATCGAAAACAGCGACGAATTCATCATCGTCGCCACCACGCGGCCGGAAACCATGCTTGGCGACGTCGCTGTCGCCGTCCATCCGCACAATGAACGTCTCAAACATCTGATCGGCAAGACCGCGATCCTGCCGCTGGTTGGCCGACGCATTCCGGTGATCGGCGACGAATATGCCGATCCCGAAAAGGGCTCGGGCGCGGTGAAGATCACGCCGGCGCACGACTTCAACGACTTTGAGGTCGGCCGACGGCACGGTTTGTCTCTCGTCAATGTGTTCGATGAGGAAGCCCACCTGACGTTGAAGAACAATGAAGCGTTTTTGAAGGATGCGCATGCAGAAATCGTTTTGCTGGAATCGGTTGATGGAAAGAGCCGCGAGGCTGCGCGGAAGGTTATTGTCGAGCAGCTTGAGTCGCGACATCTCATCGAAAAGATCGAGCCGACGACACACGTTGTGCCGCATGGCGATCGCTCCGGCGCCGTCCTCGAACCGTTCCTGACCGATCAGTGGTACGTCGACGCCAAAACGCTGGCGCAGCCTGCCATGGCAGTAGTGCGCGCGCGCAAGACGGTGTTTGTGCCGGCGCAATGGGAGGCGACCTTTTTCAATTGGATGGAAAACATCCAGCCATGGTGCATCTCGCGACAAATCTGGTGGGGCCACCAGATACCGGCCTGGTATGGTCCGGATGGCAAAATCTTCGTTGCCGAGTCGGAGGACGATGCGGTTGCTGACGCGCTCGCCCACTATGTCGAGGTCGGCGAACTTACGGCAGAGCAGGGCGGCGCGATAGCTTCCGATTCCAAAGAGCGCACACGCTTCGCCCGCGACTACATCAGGCGCGACCAGGATGTCCTCGACACCTGGTTTTCTTCCGCACTGTGGCCGTTCTCGACCCTCGGGTGGCCGGACGAGACGTCTGAGCTCAAACGCTTCTATCCGACCAGCACGCTCGTCACCGGCTTCGACATCATCTTCTTTTGGGTCGCCCGCATGATGATGATGGGGCTGCACTTTATGGAAGAGGTGCCGTTCCACGAGGTCTACATCCATGCGCTCGTGCGCGACGAGCGCGGGCATAAAATGTCGAAGTCGAAGGGCAACGTCATCGATCCTTTAGCGGTGATCGACGAATACGGCGCCGACGCGCTGCGCTTCACGCTTGCTGCCATGGCAGCGCAGGGCCGCGACATCAAACTCTCGGCGCAGCGCGTCGAAGGCTATCGCAATTTCGCGACCAAGCTGTGGAACGCGGCTCGCTTTGCCGAGATCAACGGCTGCGCGCGCGATCCGGGCTTCGATCCGCACAATTCAAAACAAGTTTTGAACCGCTGGATCGCGCATGAGACCGTAAACGCGACGCGACAAGTAACCGCGGCGATTGAAGCCTACAAGTTCAACGCCGCCGCCGGCGCGATCTACCGCTTCGTCTGGAACATCTATTGCGACTGGTATCTCGAACTGATCAAACCGGTTCTGACCGGGCCCGACGGCGCGGCAAACGATGAGACGCGCGCCGCCACGACATGGGCGCTCGACCAGATATTGAAGCTTCTGCATCCCTTCATGCCGTTTGTCACCGAGGAGCTGTGGCGCGTGACCGGTGCGGATCGCGCCGCGGTGCTCGCGCTGAGTTCCTGGCCGCAACATGACGGCCTCGACGATGCCGCAGCGGAAGCTGAGATCGGGTGGGTGATCGATCTCGTCACGGCGATCCGTGCCGTTCGCGTCGAAATGAACATCCCGCCGGGCGCGTCTTTGCCCTTGGTGCTTGCCGGGGTGTCGCCGGAGACTGCTGAACGTGCGCGACGTTGGTCGGAATTCGTTCAGCGCCTGGCGCGGGTCGGCGAGATTTCGTTTGCGCCTACGCCGCCGCCGGGCGCGGTGCAGCTCGTGGTGCGTGGTGAAGTGACGGCGCTGCCGTTGAAAGGCGTGATCGATCTTACCGCCGAGCGAGCACGGCTCGCCAAGGAAATGGCCAAGTGCGACGCCGACATCGCCCGCGTCGAAGCCAAGCTCGGTAATCCCAATTTCGTCGCCCGCGCGCCCGAAGAGGTGGTGGAAGAGGAAAAAGAAAAGCGCGAGGAAGCGCAGATGCGCAAAGCCAAAATCGCCGAAGCTTTGCAGCGGCTCGAAGGCGCGGCGTGAGGTGAGGTCGAGTTGCCTGCATGAAAATATTTCTGGCTGGCGCGACGGGTGCGATTGGACGGCGACTCACTCCGCTCCTGGTCGCCGCCGGTCATCACGTCACAGGAATGACGCGCAATCCGGCGAGCGCCGACGCGCTTGAGAAAGCCGGTATCAGCACAGCGCTTGTCGACGTGTTCGACGCCGACGCCTTGAAAACCGCCATGGTTGATGCAGCACCAGAAGTCGTGATGCATCAGCTCACCGACTTGCCGCGTGTCCTTGAAAATGAAAATCAGCTTGCGGCGGCTTATCCGCGTAATGCGCGCATTCGCCTGCACGGCACGCGCAATCTGATTGCCGCGGCGCAGGCGGCCGCGGCGCGGCGGTTCATCGTGCAAAGCGTTGCCTTCGGCTATGCGCCGGGGCGCGAGCCGCACAGCGAAGACGACCCGCTCGATGTGAAGGACGGCCCTCGCGCCGTTACCATCGGCGCTGCCGCCGACATGGAGCGGCAGGTGCTGACATCGGGAATGCCGGGCATCGTGCTGCGCTACGGCTTCTTCTATGGCCCGGGCACTTGGCACGAAGGCCCCACGCGCAGGCCGGCGGTCCATATCGATGTCGCGGCACATGCCGCAGTGCTTGCGGTTACGCGCGGGCACACTGGCACCTACAATATCGTCGAGGAAGACGGCACGGTCTCGATCGCCAAGGCGCGCAGCGAGCTCGGCTTCGATCCGACGTTTCGGGTCTTCCCTTAACCGCGCGAGCGAAACGGCTTGCTGAGAAAGGCCGAATCTTTAAGCCCATAGCGCCACGGTTTTTCCGCGGCCTTGGTGATGCCGATGCGGGGTCCTGCGACCACGGCGGTCTCGACCGTGCGCGCCAGTAACCTAAACGGCAGTTCGTCGAGCGCTAATCCGTTGTGCGCTGCGGTAATTCCGAGCGCTTGGCAGACCCGGCCAGGGCCAGCGCAGAGCAGCCTAGGATCGGCAAGGCCGCGGCGGCGGCGCATGGCCGGCAAGCCCGTGGTCGGCTCCAGCGCCCGGATCAAGACGGCGCTGGCCGAGCCTTTAGGCTCGCAGACGAAGTTCAGGCACCAATGGATGCCGTAGGAGCGGTACACATAGGCATAGCCTGCTGGCCCGAACATCACCGCATTGCGCGTGGTTGGCCCGCGAAAACTGTGCGCTGCGGGATCGGTGTGGTGGTAGGCCTCGACCTCGACGATCCGGCCGCCGGCACCTTTAAAAAGCAGCATCGCCCCGATCAGGTCGGGCGCCACCTCATGAACGCTACGGCGGAAGAAGGCTTTGGTCAGAGTTTTTACCACGCCCTATGGTCGCAAGCCGACGGGCTGGTGGTAAATCGCTGCCTAACCGGAGTGGCTTTTGCGCACCAATCTGTGGCCGCGCGGACACAGCCGTGGAACATTTAAGCTTACCGCAGCGCATCGTCACACAGCGCCGCTTTTTAGCCATAGGATTTCTCGACATCGTTCCCCGCGCCGCTGGCGTGTCCATGTGATCGAGAGTCGTCGAACGCTCGATCCAAATGGTCTCAGAGCCGTTGTGGATACGTCCGGTCTCGGAAAGCGAGCAGGGCTTTGGACCGGTGAGAGGGGCGAAAAGAGCCTGTTGGCTCGTTGGACTTTGATGGACGCCAAGAGTGACTTGAAATTGCGGCTGCCAAGCCGCCACGCGACCGAAGGTCCGGACCGTGCGCCGCACCGCGCCTTCTATTACGCCATGGGGCTGACGCGCGAGCAGATCCATCAACCTTTCGTCGGGGTTGCGACCTGCTGGAACGAGGCGGCGCCCTGCAACATCGCGCTGATGCGCCAAGCCCAAGCCGTCAAACTTGGAGTTGCGGCCGGCGGCGGCACGCCACGCGAATTCTGCACGATCACGGTGACCGACGGCATCGCCATGGGCCATGCCGGCATGAAGTCGTCTTTGCCGTCGCGCGAAGTGATTGCGGACTCGGTGGAATTGTCGGTGCGCGGCCATTCTTACGACGCGCTGATCGGGGTCGCCGGCTGCGATAAGTCGCAACCGGGGATGATGATGGCGATGTGCCGCCTCAACGTGCCGTCGATCTACATTTATGGCGGCTCGATCCTGCCCGGCGCCTTCAAAGGCGCGCCCGTCACCATCCAGGACGTCTACGAGGCGGTCGGCAAATATTCGATCGGCGCCATGTCGGACGCCGATCTGGAAACGCTTGAACAGCATGCCTGTCCCTCAGCCGGTGCCTGTGGGGCGCAGTTCACCGCCAATACGATGGCGACCATTTCCGAGGCGATCGGGCTTGCCTTGCCCTATTCCGCCGGCGCGCCTGCGCCATACGAAATTCGCGACAAATTTTGCGTGCTCGCCGGCGAGATGATCATGGAGCTGATCGCCAAAAACATTCGGCCGCGGGACATCGTCACGCGCAAGGCCTTGGAAAACGCCGCGGCGGTCGTGGCGGCGACCGGCGGCTCGACCAATGCAGCCCTGCATCTGCCGGCAATCGCCAATGAGTGCGGGGTGAAATTCGACCTGTTTGATGTGGCCGAAGTCCTGAAAAAGACACCATATATCGCGGATTTAAAACCATCCGGCCGCTATGTCGCCAAAGACATGTTCGAGGCTGGTGGCGTGCCGCTCTTGATGAAGACGCTGCTCGACCATGGCTTCCTGCATGGCGACTGCATCACCGTCACCGGCCGCACGATCGCTGAGAACTTGAAGTCGGTGAAGTGGAATCCCGACCAAGCCGTTGTCTGGCCTGCCAATAAGCCGATCCTGCCGACCGGCGGGGTTGTGGGACTGAAGGGCAATTTGGCGCCCGAAGGGGCCATCGTGAAGGTGGCCGGCATGGAACGCTTGCAGTTCTCCGGTCCGGCGCGCTGCTTCGACGGCGAGGAAGCGTGCTTCGATGCGGTCAAGAACAGGCAGTACGAGGAAGGCGACGTGCTGGTCATCCGCTACGAGGGTCCCAAAGGTGGTCCGGGCATGCGGGAAATGCTTTCGACTACCGCAACCCTCTACGGCCAGGGCATGGGCGCCAAGGTCGCGTTGATCACCGACGGGCGTTTCTCCGGCGCGACGCGCGGCTTTTGCGTCGGCCATATCGGGCCTGAGGCGGCGGTCGGTGGACCGATCGCGCTGTTACGCGACGGCGACGTCATCACGTTGGATGCCGAGCGCGGCACGCTGGACGTCAAGCTCAGCAAAGCTGAATTGGATCGGCGTGCCAAAGAATGGAAGCCGCGCCCGTCCGAATTCACTTCCGGTTATTTGTGGAAATACGCTCAACAGGTCGGATCGGCGCGTTATGGAGCGCTGACGCATCCGGGCGGAGCGGCTGAGACGGCGTGCTATGCGGATATCTAGCCACATAGCCCGCTTGATGCTCGGCGCAGTATCGGCTGCGCTTGTGCTTGGCCTCTGCCTTGCGAGCGTGCCGGATCGTGCCCGCAATCTGATCGATCGCGTGTTCGGCACCGCACCGGCCTTTGCATTCGACGGCACAACGACGCCGAGTACAGCAGCGCTGTCGCCTGCGGACGGCTTGCGCGGCAGCGCGCATCCGCCGGAAAGCGCGCCGGGCACAACGAACGCGCTCACGGCGTTGCAATATGCTGCCGAGCAAGGACAGCCGGTGGCGCAGTGGAAGCTTGGCCGGATGTATGCCGATGGCGATGGCGTACCGCGCGATGACCTGCGCGCGTTCAGCTATTTCAGCCAGGTCGCCAACAGCCATCCAGACGAAGCACCGGGCACGCCGCAGGCCCGCTTCGTCGCCAACGCCTTCGTCGCGCTCGGGCATTATTATCTGACCGGCATACCGAATTCGAAGATCACGCCGGACCGCGCCCGCGCCCGCGACATGTTCGGCTACGCCGCGACCTATTTCGGCGACGCCGACGCGCAATACGAACTCGGTCGTCTCTACCTCACCGCGACACCAGGCGACCCGCATCAGGCAGCGCGCTGGTTCCAATTGGCCGCGACCAAGGGCCAGTGTCGCGCCGAGGTCGCCCTGGGCGACATGCTTTTCCAGGGACAGGTCGTGCCGCGGCAGGCGGCGCGCGGGCTGATGTGGCTCATTCTCGGCCGCGACTGCGCCGGCGCCGACGAAACCTGGGTGAAGCCGGTCTATGACAGCGCGTTCAAGCGTGCGAGCGATGACGAACGCGCCACGGCGCTCGTCTATCTCGAAGATTGGCTCAAGGGCCGCCACGATTAGCTTCAGCGAATAGCAAGTTGCGAATGGCGAATAGGGGCAGCGCGTCCTAGCTCTATTCGCCATTCACCATTCGCTACTCACCATTTTGCTTCTATCTCCAGATCAATCCAGACCGGCACGTGATCGGACGGCTTCTCCCACGTCCGCACGTGGCGATCGATCCCGGCGGCATTGAGCCTGTCCGCCGCCGCAGGCGACAACAGAAGATGATCGATGCGGATGCCGTTGTTCTTTTGAAAGGCGCCCGCTTGATAATCCCAGAACGTAAAGAGGCCGGGATCGTCGGTCGTGGCGCGCACCGCGTCGGTGAGGCCGAGATTGATCAGCGCGCGAAATTCGTCGCGCGTGCGCGGCAGGAATAACGCGTCGTTGACCCAGGCTTGCGGGTTGCGCGCGTCCGCAGGCGTTGGAATCACATTGTAGTCGCCCGCCATGATGAGCGGTTCTTCCAGCGGCAGACGGTTCCGCGCATAGGCGGCGAGGCGCTTCATCCAGCCGATTTTGTAATCGTATTTCTCTGTCAACGGCGGGTTGCCGTTGGGCAGATAGATGCTGGCCACGCGCAGGGCGCCCTGCGCGGTGGAGACCACGGCTTCCATGAAGCGCGCATGGTCGTCGGCGTCGTCGCCGGACAGGCCATTGCTGACTTCGTCAAACGGAAATTTCGACAAGAGGGCGACGCCGTTGAACGCTTTTTGTCCGTGAACGGCGACATTGTAGCCGAGCGACTCGAACGGCTCGCGCGGAAATGCATCATCTACGCATTTGGTTTCCTGCAAGCAGACGATGTCCGGCTTGCGCTCGCCGAGCCAGGTCACCGCCGAATCGAGGCGTTGCTTGATCGAATTGACGTTCCAGGTGGCGATGCGCACGGCAGCCCGACGGCTTAGAGCGCGAAGCTAGTGCCGCAGCCGCAGGACGCGGTCGCTTTCGGATTGTTGACCTTGAAAGACGAGCCGATCAGATCATCGACGAAATCGATTTCTGATCCCGCCATGTAATTGAGCGAGACCGGATCGATGAGCACGGTGGCACCGGATTTTTCGATGACGGTATCGTCGTAGGCGCGCTCGCGCTCGGTGTCGAATTTATATTGAAACCCGGAGCAGCCGCCGCCTTCGACACTGACCCGCAGCATCGTCCCGGCGGGCTCCCGACCCAGGATTTCGCCGATCCGGCGCGCCGCGCGCTCGGTTACGGTGACGTTGCCACTCATTTCATCTCCGCAATCATTCGATTGCAACACTTGTCATACGATAGTTAAGTGCGGCGGAACGTCAGGTCAATCGCCGCCCGGTTGGCGCCGAAGAATGGCCGAAGAATGCAATCCAAGTTAGCCCATGCCCCCTATGCTTGCGACCCGGAACTAAGTCGTGGCCGGCTCTACCACGAGCCGGCCAGCAAGAGCCGCAGCGTGTTTCGGCGGGACTGCGACCGCATCATTCACGCAACCGCATTCCGCCGGCTCAAGCATAAAACGCAGGTCTTCGTTTTCGACGAGGGCGATCACTACCGCACGCGGCTAACTCACACGCTCGAAGTGGCGCAAATCGCTCGCGCCCTGGCCCGCCGCCTGCGTCTGGACGAGGACCTCGCCGAGGCGCTGGCATTGGCGCACGATCTCGGCCATCCGCCGTTCGGGCACGCTGGCGAGGGTGCGCTCAATTCCTGCCTCTCAAGCTTTGGCGGCTTCGATCACAATGCGCAAACCTTGCGGGTAGTGACCACGCTAGAGCAGCACTATCCGGAATTCGATGGGTTGAATCTCACCTGGGAAACGCTCGAGGGCCTGGTCAAGCACAACGGGCCGCTCACGGCGCGCGATGGAACGCCGATCGCCCGCTATCGCAGGCATGGCGTGCCCGCCCCGATCGTTGAATATTCGCGGCTGCACGATCTCCGGCTCTGGAGCTTCGCCAGCGCCGAAGCACAAGTGGCTGCGATCGCCGACGACATCGCCTACGACGCCCATGACATTGACGACGGTCTGCGCGCTAAACTTTTTCAGCTGGATGACCTCGCCGGTGTGCCGCTGCCGGGACGAATCATCGGCAAGATCCGCGCCGCTTATCCCAGTCTGGACCATGACCGGCTGGTCCATGAGCTGGTACGCCGTCTCATCGGATTGCTGATCGATGACGTGGTTGTCGAAACGACCGCCTGCCTCGCCAGGCTCGCTCCGCGTTCGGCCGATGATGTGCGCCACGCCGCGACGCCGGTCGGTGGCTTCTCGCGTGAAACAGGCGAAGCCGATCGCGCCATCAAGAATTTCCTCGAGGCGCGCATGTATCGCCATGCACGGGTGACGAAAGTCATGGAGCAGGCGGCAGGCGTGGTGCGCGATCTGTTTGCACGCTACCAAGCGCGGCCGCAGGACCTGCCGGCAGAATGGAGTAAAGGCCTTGCCGGGCTGGACTTGGCGCGGCGTGCGCGCCATATCGCCGATTTCATCGCCGGCATGACCGACCGCTATGCACTGGCCGAACATACGCGGCTCTTTGACTTAACACCGGAATTGCGTTAGGCGCGCCACGCCGGTCTGGCTCAAACGTGCGTCCGCAACGAATGTTGTTAAGCAATATTTTTGCCGAAATGCTGGAGCGCGTCCGCGCTGCGAACGAAGCTTTGATCGCTGCGGGTGTGTTGCCCCAAGGTATCGATCAGTCGCGCATAACGGTCGAGCCTCCACGCGATACCGGCCATGGCGACATGGCGACCAATGCGGCCATGGTGCTGGCAAAGGATGCTGGCCGCAAACCACGCGACCTCGCCGAATTGATTGCTGAAAAGCTGCGCAGTGATTCGCTCGTCGCCAAGATCGAAATTGCAGGCCCCGGCTTCATCAATCTCACGCTGCGGCCGGCGGCCTGGCTCGATGCGCTGCAAGCCGCGGTGAGGCTCGGCCGCGATTACGGCAGGAGCGACATCGGTGACGGCGCGCCTGTGAATGTCGAATACGTGTCCGCCAATCCGACCGGGCCGATGCATATCGGCCATTGCCGTGGCGCCGTGTTCGGCGATGCGCTTGCCAATTTGCTGGTGGTTTCCGGCTTCAAGGTTACTCGCGAGTACTACATCAACGATGCCGGCATGCAGGTCGATCTGCTGGCGCGCTCCGCTTTTCTTCGCTACCGCGAGGCGCTCGGTGAAAAAATCGCCGCGATTCCCGACGGGCTTTACCCGGGCGATTATCTTAAACCCGTAGGCGCCGCGCTTGCGGCTGAATACGGCGAGAGTCTCGCCAAGCAATCAGAAACGAGCTGGCTGCCCGTCGTGCGCGACAAGGCGGTGGCGATGATGATGGACGGCATCCGCGCCGATCTCGCAGCGCTCAACGTCAAGCCTGACGTTTTTTATTCCGAGCGCTCGCTGCTTTGGGCCGCCGAGGACCAGGTCGAAGCGACCATCGAGTCTCTTCGTGCGCGCGGCTATGTCTATGAGGGTCGGCTGCCGCCGCCGAAGGGTGCGCCGGCGGAGGATTGGGAAGATCGCGAACAGACATTGTTCCGCTCCACCAGTTTCGGCGACGACATAGACCGGCCACTGAAAAAGTCGGATGGCTCCTATACCTATTTTGCTTCCGACATCGCTTATCACCGTTCAAAGCTCGAGCGCGGCTTTCGCACACTGATCGACGTCTGGGGTGCCGATCACGGCGGATACATCAAACGCATGCAGGCAGCGGTCGCTGCGTTGAGCGATTGCCGCGCCCAACTCGACGTCAAGATCGTCCAGCTCGTGAAGCTATTGCGGGCCGGCGAGCCGGTCAAAATGTCAAAACGGGCAGGGGAGTTTGTGACGCTGCGGGAGGTAGTCGATGAGGTCGGCCGCGATGCGGTGCGGTTCATGATGCTGTTCCGCAAGAACGACGCGGTGCTCGATTTCGATCTGGTAAAGGTGCTTGAACAATCGCGCGATAATCCGGTCTTTTATGTTCAGTACGGCCATGCCCGCGCGCAGTCGGTGTTTCGCAATGCGCGAACAGCTTTCCCCGATATCCCCGAAGATATCGCGAAGCTCGCCGAATCCAGCGCACTCGCACGCCTGAGCGATCCGGCCGAGCTTGCATTGATGCGTCAGATTGCGCTATATCCGCGCATCCTTTCCGGGGCGGCATCGACACACGAACCGCACCGAATTGCCTTTTATTTGTTCGATTTAGCGAGTGAATTTCATGCACTTTGGACGCAGGGCAATGCATCGCCACATTTACGCTTCATTATCCAGAATGATCGACAACTGACCGAGGCTCGGCTTGTGCTTGTTCAGGGGATTGCGGCCGTGCTCGCATCGGGGCTTGCGTTGCTCGGGGTCGAGGCGCCAAACGAAATGCGATAGTTGTTCGATGCGCTGCCTCTGAAGGCAACGTAGATTGGCAGTTTTGGGGCGCTTCGAACGGGGTGAACCGCCTGCAACGGGGCGAAGCTCATGGCTGATAGCGATCACCGTTGGCATCGAGATTTGGCGTCCGGGCAGGACACCAAAAGCTTGCGCGGCGGCCAGGCTGACGATCCGCTGGCCGAATTGGCGCGGCTTATCGGCCAAACTGTGCCGATGAGCCGTGAGGCGAGTGCTGCGCCAGCGAGCAATACAGTGAGCCGTGAACCGGACGAGCCGGCGCCGAGCGGTTACGCGGCGCCTGACGACGAAGTCGAGAAGCTCGCCGCCGACCGATATTCGTCGCGGGCCCGGAGTGGCCACGACCAGGATTTCACCTCGCAATACGACCGTCGGGACGCCTATGAGCCCTCCCTGCAGGCCGCCAGCGATCAATATGAGAGCGAGCATCATTCGCAAGGCGCCGAGCTGCCGGCGCGGTCGTCCCACCCAGATCATTACGACTACGACCAATACGGTGAAGAGCCATACGATCAGGCGGACGATCAAACTTATAGCGAGGACGGCGAGGATCCGAGTACACGCCGCCGAGGCGGCTTCAACTTCGTGGCAGCGGTATTCGCTCTAGCAGTGCTCGGCACGGCTGGCGCATTCGCCTATCGGGCGATGTTCGGCGGTACGGTGCTGCCGTCGCTGCCGCCCATCATCAAGGCAGAAGGCGGGCCGACCAAAATCATTCCTAGCGCGGGTAATTCCCAAGGCGGCACTTCCCGGGACGCGACTGCCGACGGCACCGCTGCCGGCGAACGGCTGGTCTCACGCGAGGAGCAGCCGGTCAATGTGCCGCCGCCCGCAAGCGCGGCGCCACGTTCGGTCGCCACGGTGCCGGTCTTTCCCGATCCGTCCGCACCGGGAATCCCCCGTTCTGCCCCCGCCGTGTTCCCACCACCGAATCTGGTACCATTGGTTCAGGCCGGTCCTGCGGCGCCACCGTCTCCCGGGGGTCGCTTCGAGGGCTTTAATGTTGCACCTGGCACGGTCCCGCCGGGAACGAATCCGGGAACCGGCGGCGACCAAACGGCGGCGGCGCCAACAACACCCGCGCCGGCCGGGTCGGCCAGTCCACAGCCCGGCTCGGCGGCACCCGCTCCCAAAAAGGTCCGCACGGTCTCGATACGGGCGAATCAATCGACTGCGTCTGAGAACGCGGCGCCGCCGGCTGGCCAGCAGCAAGCGGCTAAGCCACCGAATGATGCGAATGGACCACTCTCAATCGTTCCAGCATCGAGCGACACCGGCTCCGTTACCACAGCCGGACGCCCGCGCGCTGCTGCTCCGGCGCCCCGTCCGGCACCGCCCAATAAGCCTGCGCCAAGTGAGACTGCATCCGTCGCGCCTGGGGCGGCCGGCGGTGGCTACACCGTCCAGGTATCCTCGCAGCAGAGTGAAGAGGAGGCGCAGGCTTCATTCCGCTCGCTCCAGGCGAAATACCCGAACCTGCTCGGTGGGCGGCAACCGATCGTGCGCCGTGCTGACCTTGGTGCAAAGGGCATTTACTACCGCGCCATGGTCGGGCCCTTCGCCTCATCGGATGAGGCTGGCGACCTGTGCACCAAGCTCAAGGCCGCCGGCGGTAGCTGCATCGTCCAAAAGAACTGACTAACGCGCGCCGCGAGCCGCGCACCACGCGCGAGCCAGAGCCCTTGCATTACGCGGGCGCCGCCCTCTAGTGAGGCATGCGCGCGTTTATTACCGGACTGTCGGGAGCGACCCTTACCCCCAACGAACAGCAATTCGTCCGCGATGCGGACCCTTGGGGGCTCATTCTTTTCAAACGCAACGTAACGGCGCCCGATGTGCTGCGCCGGCTCATTGGCGAGTTCCGCGATGCAGTGGGACGGCAGGCACCGGTCCTGATCGACCAGGAGGGAGGCCGCGTCCAGCGTCTGGGGCCGCCGCATTGGCCGATTTATCCACCCGGCGCGGCTTATGGTGCGCTCTTCGACCGTGATCGATCCAGCGCCCTTGCCGCCGCGGAGCTTGGGGCGCGGCTGATTGCGCATGATCTGGCTGAGCTCGGAATCGACGTTGACTGCGCCCCAATTGCCGATGTGCCAGCGCGGGACGCCGACCCGGTCATCGGTGATCGCGCCTATGGCGCCGATCCTGGCAAGGTTGCCGCGATAGCGGGCGCCTTCGCGTCGGGTCTAATGGAAGGCGGCGTGCTGCCGGTTCTCAAGCATTTGCCAGGGCATGGCCGCGCGACCGCGGACAGCCATCACGGTCTACCTGTGGTCACGACTGAGCGCGCGGCGCTGGAAACTACGGATTTTGCCGCTTTTCGGCCGCTACGGGCCTTGCCTTTGGGCATGACCGCCCATGTTGTGTTTACCGCCATCGACCCCGTCGCGCCGGCCACCACTTCGGCCAATATAGTGGCCAACGTGATTCGTGATTCGATTGGGTTTGCGGGCCTGCTGATGAGCGACGACATCTCGATGGGCGCTTTGTCAGGTTCGCTGGGCGAGCGGACCAAGGCAGCGATCGCGGCCGGTTGCGACATGGTGCTCCACTGCAACGGGGCGACGGTCGAAATGCGCGAGGTCGCCGCGGCGGCGCCGCTTCTGGAGGGCGATGCCGCGCGGCGGGCGCAAGCGGCATTGACGGCGCGCAAGGCGCCGGCGGTCCTCGACAGCGCTGCCGCACGCGCCCAATTCAGTAGGCTAATGCAGGGCATCGAGCCCACGGCAGGTTCCGCATGAACGCCGAGCACGAATTCGAATCCGAACTGCCGGAGCGAGCCAGCGACGAGCCCTCGCTCATGGTCGATGTCGAGGGATTCGAGGGCCCGCTCGATCTGTTGCTGACACTCGCACAACAACAGAAAGTCGATCTCGCCAAGATCTCGATTCTGGCGCTGGCGGATCAATATCTCGCCTTTATCGAAAGGGCGCGCAAAATGCGGCTGGAGCTGGCGGCCGACTATCTGGTGATGGCGGCCTGGCTCGCTTATTTGAAGTCGCGCCTTTTGCTCCCAGAGCAGCATCCGGCGGAGGGGCTGAGCGCCGAGGAAATGGTGAATGCTCTGGCCCGGCGGCTGCGCCGCCTGGAAGCGATCCGGCAATTCGCCGAGCAATTGGTCAGCCGGCCGCAACTCGGTCGCGACGTGTTCCAGCGCGGCGAGCCCGAGCCGATCGCAGAAATCAAGCATCCGCAATGGTCGGCGACGCTCTACGACCTGCTTTCGGCCTATGCCGCACGCCGGCAAATTCAGTCGCGCTCGGTCGTGCGGGTGCCCAAGCGCACGGTATGGTCGCTTGCCGAGGCGCGCGAAGCACTTGAACGGTTGATTGGCCTCAGCATGGATTGGAGTCCGCTCGACCAATATCTGATTGCCTACATGACCGATCCTTCGATGGCCGCGACGGTGCTCGCGTCGAGTTTCGCTGCGGCATTGGAAATGATCCGCGAGGGCCAGCTCGAAGCGCACCAGCAGGGCGCCTTTGCGCCGCTCTATCTGCGCAGAAAACAGAATGCCGGCGGTCCGCAAGGCCCGGCCGCGGAACCGGGGAATGGCTAAGAGGGGGAAGAAGCCGATGGGGAAAGTCGCGGAGATGCGGGTGATTGTCGGCGACAAGAAGGGTCCGGATCGCGCCCAAGATCGTGCCCAAGATCGCGCTCACGAGGTGCGCGCTGAAGAGGTGCGCATTCTCGAAGCTTTGCTGTTTGCGGCTGCAACGCCACTCGACGAAAAAACCTTGGCATCGCGGCTGCCAGCGGGCACCGATGTGCGCTCGGTGTTGCAGCAGTTGCAGGGCGACTACGCGCCGCGCGGCGTCAATCTCGTGCGCGTTGGCGGCAAATGGGCACTACGCACGGCGACCGACCTTGCTTGGCTCTTGACCCATGAATCGGTGGTGACGCGAAAACTGTCACGCGCCGCTATCGAGACGCTGGCCATTGTTGCTTACCATCAACCGGTGACGCGCGCGGAGGTCGAGGAAATCCGCGGCGTGAGCACGTCCAAAGGAACTTTGGACGTGCTCCTCGAAACCGGATGGATACGGCTGCGCGGCCGGCGCAAAGCGCCTGGCCGGCCGGTAACCTATGGGACCAACGAAACATTTCTGTCTCATTTCGGGCTTGATGCGCTCGGCGACCTGCCGGGGCTCGACGAGCTCAAGGGCGCGGGCCTCGTCGACGCGGCAGTGCCTGCCGATTTTGCCGTCCCGGTCCCCTCCGATGATCCGGCGCTGCGCGATGACGAAGAGCCGCTTGGGCCGGAGGACGTCGATCTCGGCTTGGCTCCACGGGTCGAGCGCACCGAGGAATAAATCGCGGTCCTTGGGATAGGCGTTAGAAGGGTCTGGCTGGCCCGCGTTTACTTAGCTTTGCCTGCGGCGCGACGGCATAGCTTCGCACGCTTGTTTTTGCCGGTTCCGACGCCTAGTTTCAGGCTCAAACCGGGACATATAAGCCGTGGGCGCCGCGATTTAAGGAATACGCGTAAGCGTCTGGTGGACGGAGGATTTCATGGGTTCCTTGAGCATCTGGCATTGGTTGATCGTCGGCGCCGTAGTCCTGCTGGTGTTCGGAGGCCGCAACAAGATCTCGGACATGATGGGTGACGTTGCCCGCGGCATCAAAGCCTTCAAGAAGGGCATGGCCGACGACGAGACCGCCGACAACAGCGCCAAATCCGATTCGGCGGTGAAGACGATTGACCATCAAGCTGCCGCAGACGTGAAGCGGCGGGCCGAATCCGAGAGCAAAGTCTAGAACTCGCACGGGCGCCGGCGCGTTGGGTTTTTGAGCGGCGGGCTGCGGCTGACAACGCCGCCAGGGAATCCTCATGTTCGACATCAGTTGGACGGAATTCCTGCTCATCGGCATCGTCGCGCTGATTGTGATCGGGCCGAAGGAGCTGCCCGCGGTGATGCGCACACTCGGGCAGTGGACGCGTAAAATCCGCAGTCTCGCCGGGGACTTTCAAAATCAATTCCATGAAGCGATGCGCGAAGCGGAAATGGCCGACCTGAAGAAACAGGTCGACGATATGGCGCAGGACATCAAGCAATATGACCCGTTGAAGGATGTCCGCGGCGATGTCGAAGCGATCGGCAAGGATCTCGACGCAAGCCTGAACAAGGCTCCCAATAAAGAGCCGGGCCAACTCGCGAACCAAGCGACAAGCCCGGAGGCAAACAAGGACACTGTCAAAGAGAGCGCCAACGACGCAGGCAGCGCGCTGGATAGCCCTGCGACGCCCGGCAGCAAGGAGTTTCCGATTGGCGAAGCGGCTGCCGAACTGCGCGACAAGGAGGTTGCTGGCGCCGGCATCGCGCCGGAAGCCGCGGCAGAGGCCCCTTCGCCTGAAGGCGCAGACAAAGTTCGATGAGAAGCGAAGACGAAGAAAAGGAGATCGAGGCCACCAAGGCGCCCTTGATGGATCATCTCATCGAGCTGCGCGCGCGGCTCATCAAGGCGCTCGCCGCGTTTGCCATCGCTGCTCTGGCTTGCTTCTTCTTCGCCCGCCAGATCTACAACGTGCTCACCTGGCCCTATATCTGGGTCGCCGGCGCGGAAAACTCCAAGTTTATCTATACCGGGCTGCTCGAATATTTCGTGGTGCAGCTGAAGCTTGCGCTGTTCGGTGCGGCTTTCATCTCGTTTCCCGTCGTGGCGACGCAAATCTACATGTTCGTCGCGCCCGGGCTTTATCGTAACGAGCGGCAGGCGTTTCTTCCCTATCTGATCGCAACGCCGATTTTCTTTCTGCTCGGCTCGATGGTCGTCTATTTCGTCGTGTGGCCGATGCTGGCGCGCTTCTCGCTCGGCATGCAGCAATTGGGCGGACCAGGGGAGGCCACGATCGAGCTCTTACCCAAGGTCGAGGATTATCTGTCGCTGATGATGAAGCTGATCCTCGCCTTCGGGGTGGCGTTCCAGCTTCCGGTGATCCTCACACTGCTTGGCCGGGTCGGCATCATCACCTCCGATCAACTCAAGACCAAGCGCCGCTATTTTATCGTCATCGCTTTCGTCATTGCCGCCGTTCTTACCCCGCCCGACGTGTTGAGCCAGATGTCGCTTGCGCTGCCGCTGATCGCGCTTTACGAGGGCTCGATCTGGTCGGTGCGAATGGTCGAGCGCCGCGCCGCGGCGAGCGCCGCAGCGGCCGCGAAGCCCGCGGAGTAGCCGGCGATTGGTATGGTGATGTTAATTCGTCATGGCCGGGCTCGTCCCGGCCATCCACGTCTTGTTCTCTATCGCTAAAAAGACGTGGATGCCCGGCTCAAGAGTCTACACTTGGGCCCGCCAGGGGCGGGACCCGAGTGCCGGGCATGACGGTTTCGAAAGCTTAAGCCATGCACGACATCCGCTTCATTCGCGAGCATCCCGACATTTTTGACCGCGCACTCCAACGACGCGACCTGCCGGCGGAATCCAAGCGGTTGATCGCAATGGATGAGGAGCGGCGCAAAAAGATCCTCGAACTTGAGACCGCACAAGCGCGCCGCAACGCCGCCTCGAAGGAGATCGGCGAGGCCAAGAAAACCAAGAACGAGAAAAAGGCCACCGAGCTGATGGCCGAGGTCGCCGCTTTGAAAGATTCCATTCCGACTTTGGAAGCGACGGAAAAGACAGCCTCGAAGGCGCTCGACGATGCGCTCGCGCAAATCCCGAACATGCCGCTCGACGATGTGCCCGACGGCAAAGATGCAGGCGAGAACGTCGAGCATCACCGCTTCGGCGCGAAGCGAAATTATACATTCATGCCGAAACAGCATTTCGAGCTCGGCGAAGCGCTCGGCCAGATGGACTTTGAAACGGCAGCCAAATTGTCCGGTGCACGCTTTGTGGTTTTGAAAAGCGGTCTCGCCCGGCTTGAACGCGTGCTCGCGCAATTGATGCTCGATCTACATACGAGCGAACACGGCTATATCGAAGTCGCGCCGCCGCTCCTTGTACGCGATGAGGCGATGTTCGGGACCGCACAATTGCCGAAGTTTGAAGAGGATCAGTTTTTTGCTGTTCCCGGCGGTTTGCTCGGCGACAGCGCAAAGGTCGCGGGCGAAGAAATCGGCACATTACGTCAGGAACGGTATGGGCTTATCCCAACTGCCGAAGTGCCGCTGACCAATCTGGTGCGGGAATCCATCATCGATGAAGCGCAATTGCCGATGCGACTGACCGCCGGCACGCCGTGCTTCCGCGCCGAAGCAGGCGCCGCCGGCAAGGACACCCGCGGCATGATCCGCCAGCACCAGTTCAGCAAAGTGGAATTGGTCTCGATCACCACGCCCGAGCAGTCGCGCGACGAGCACGAGCGCATGCTGGCCTGCGCCGAGGAAGTCTTGCGCCGGCTCGATCTGCATTACCGCGTCGTCACGCTCTGCACCGGCGATATGGGTTTTGCCGCACAAAAAACCTATGACATCGAAGTCTGGTTGCCTGGGCAGAACATGTATCGCGAAATCTCGTCTTGCTCGGTCTGCGGCGACTTCCAGGCGCGGCGGATGAACGCGCGCTACCGCAGTAAGGGAGATCGCAATGTCCGGCATGTCCATACGCTCAACGGTTCCGGCGTCGCCGTCGGCCGCGCGCTGATCGCGGTGATGGAAACCTATCAGGAAGCGGATGGATCGATCGCAGTGCCGCCCGTGCTGCAAGCCTACATGGGCGGCATGAAGAAAATCGAGCATTGATCCGAATGCGCATCCTAGTCACCAATGACGACGGCATTCATTCGCCTGGCCTCGATGCCTGCGAGGAGATCGCGCGCAAACTCTCCGACGACGTCTGGGTGGTGGCGCCGGAGCACGATCAATCGGGCGTCGCCCATTCATTGTCGCTCAACGATCCGCTCCGCCTGCGCCAGATCGACGAGCGCAAATATGCGGTGCGCGGCACGCCGACCGATTGCGTCATCATGGGTGCGCGCCACGTGCTCGACGGAAAGCAGATCGATCTCGTTCTGTCCGGCGTCAATCGTGGCCGCAATGTCGGCGAAGACGTGATCTATTCCGGCACTGTCGCCGGCGCCATGGAAGGCGCGGTGCTCGGCATCCCCTCGATCGCGCTGTCGCAATCCTACAAATCGCGCAGCGGCCAGCCGCCATTCTGGGAAACCGGCCTGCGCTTCGCTCCCGATATCATTCGCCGCGTGCTGGCCGGCGGCGTTCGCGAAGGCGTCCTTATAAACGTCAATTTTCCTGATTGCCGCCCGGAGGAGGTCACCGGCATCGCCGTCATGCCGCTTGGCCGGCGGCGCCAGGAGCGCTTGCATATCGATAGACGCGTCGACGGGCGCGGCAATCCGTATTACTGGATCGCCTATTCGCGACTGAGCCCTTTACAAGCCGAGCACGGCACCGATATCGCTGTCCTGGAAGAGCGGCGCATCGCGCTCACCCCGCTGCGGATCGACATCACCGACGAGCCGACAATGACCAAGCTCGCGGAACTGTTTGCCAAGAAGACTTGATTTTTGGATTTAATTCGAAGATTTGATTCCGAAATTAGTTGCGCAACCCTGCCACTGCCTGGATCGCTTGTTCGAGCGCGTCGACCTGAAACGGTTTTTGCAGCATCGGGGCGGCGCGATACGCATCGGGCAGGCCGCGTTGGCCATAGCCGCTTGCAAAAATGAACGGCACACCGCGCTCGGCCAGGATCTCGACGACCGGCGTCACCGGATCGCCGTTGAGATTGACATCGAGCACGGCGAGGTCGAAGTCGCCTTGCCTTGCGAGATCGACGGCTTGGCTGATGTCGCCCGCCTCCGCCGCAACACTGTGGCCGAGGTCTGCCAGCATGCCCTCGATCAACATGCGGATCATTATCTCGTCCTCGACGACGAGGACGCGTTTGCCCGCTGCAGTCTTTACATGATTCGTCATTGAGAGCCCCGTGCTGGCGCCGTAACGCCGGGCTTTGCTAATTGTTCCATTGCCAGCAAGAGTTCACTGTATCAAGTAAGCACTCGCAGGTCCGGCGGTGTGTAGCATTCGCGCGGAATGGTAAAAGACGGCGGCACTGCGGTGAGAAGACGAGGTAATCGTGGCCGCCAATCCAGCAGCCGATGACGTCGAGCGTATGGAGTTTCAGCTCGCGCTGCGCCGGCGAGGGATCAGCGATCAGGCCGTCTTGCGCGCCATGGAGGAAGTGCCGCGCGAGAACTTCGTCGCTCCCGATTTTACGCAAATCGCCTATGCCGACCAGGCGCTGCCGATCGCCTGCGGGCAGACAATCAGCCAGCCTTTCGTGGTTGCCTATATGACCGAGCAGCTTGAGGTCGGTCCGGAAAATCGCGTTCTCGAAATCGGCACCGGTTCCGGCTACCAGGCCGCCGTTCTGGCCCGCCTGGCGCGCGAAGTCGTGACGATCGAGCGCTATCGCACGCTAGCGGATAGCGCGCGGGAGCGGCTGAAGGCGCTGGGCTGCGACAATGTGACAATCAGGCTCGGCGACGGCATGGCCGGAGCGCCGGATTTGGCCCCGTTCGATCGCATCATGGTGACCGCGGCTGCCGAAGAGATCCCGGACGCGCTGGTGGCGCAGCTCGCTGAAGGAGGCAAGATGGTTCTGCCGGTCGGCCCGCGACACGATGCGCAATACCTGATCAAGCTCACCAAAGCGGCAGGCGGCGAATTAACGCGCGAAGAGCTCATTGCGGTGCGATTTGTGCCGTTACTGGCGGGCCAAGCGCGCGAATTGTAGCGCCAAAGACACACAATCGAATATTGCGAAATACCTTTCGCCGCTTAAAACCCTGTTTACCGCGACGTTGTTTATTCGCTTGTCCTTGTACTGCGTACGAGTGAGTAACCATGCGTGTATTGCCTCGGCCGGCCATTTGGCCGCAACTGGTTGCTATTTCGTTAATGGGATTGGGCGCTGCGGGCTGTGCCGATTCCGGTCGCTTCGGTGACTTGTTTACTCCAACGACTTCATCCGTATCGCGCGGCGACGCGACTGCGATAAGCGCGCAAACCGCTTCCGCGAACCGCATCGAGACCGGGCCGTTGCCACACTTGGCGAGTGGCGAGGAAGGCGCTGCCGCCGGCGGACGTGCTACGGCACCATATCAGCCAGCGCCGAGTTCGGCCTCATACCCGCCGCCCGCGCGTTCGCCGAGCGCTACACCGCAGATGCGCACTGCCGCAGTGAATCCAACCTCTTCCCCACCGCGTGGCGGATTGGTTGCGCCGTCAGTCGTGCACGTGGTGAGATCGGGTGAGACGCTCAACAGCATCGCGCGGATCTACCACAAGCCAGTCACGGTCATTGCCCGGGCAAACAACCTTCAGGTAGGTGCCAGAGTGAGAACCGGCGACCGGATCACCATTCCGGAAATCAAAGAGGCGTCACAGCCGGCGCCGGCGCGCGCGGAACCCGAAGCGCCGCCGACCGGGAGTCTTGCCATGGTGGAGCCGTCGCACACCGTGCGCATCGCCGAGCCAACCGCGACGTCGAGCAGCCAGGACAATGCAGTCAAGACCGCGGAGCCTGTCGGCAGCCTTCCGGGCTTCCGCTGGCCGGTGCGCGGGCGAGTCATTGCCGCGTTCGGCCCCAAGCCAAACGGGGCGCAGAACGACGGCATCAATCTTGCCGTTCCGGAAGGCACCCCGATCAAGGCTGCCGAAGATGGCGTGGTCGCCTATGCCGGCAGCGAGCTTAAGGGCTATGGCAATCTGGTTCTGGTCCGGCACTCGAACGGATTCGTTACCGCGTATGCCCATGCCAGCGACGTCTTGGTCAAGCGCGGTGAAACGGTGAAACGCGGGCAGGTCATTGCCCATGCCGGTCAGACCGGCAATGTCACCTCGCCGCAATTACATTTCGAAATCCGCAAAGGTGCGACCCCGGTCGATCCGGCGCAGTATCTGAGCGGAGCGTAGATCCGACGACAAACCACACGCGGCTGACAACGGATGGCATCCTAGAGCCTGCCGTCTGTCGTCCGTTCTCAGCCTTCCGTCATCCGCACGCCCAGCCGTCCAGCCAGATCCTGAACGTATTGCCAGGCGACGCGGCCCGAGCGCGCGCCGCGGGTCGTCGCCCATTCCAGCGCTTCGCGGCGCAGTTCGGCGCCATCGAACGGCACGCTATAATGCGCGACATAGCCTTCGACCATGGCGAGATATTCGTCCTGGCTACAGCGATGGAAGCCGAGCCAGAGGCCAAAGCGATCCGATAGTGACACCTTCTCCTCGACCGCCTCGCCGGGATTAATCGCGGTCGCGCGTTCGTTCTCCATCATGTCGCGTGCCAATAGGTGCCGTCGGTTGGAGGTGGCATAGAAAATTACGTTCTCCGGCCGGCCTTCGATGCCGCCTTCGAGCATGGTCTTGAGCGATTTGTAGGAAGTGTCCTCGGCATCGAACGACAGGTCATCGCAAAACACAATGAAGCACTGCGGCGCATTGCGCAAAATCGCCATCAGCTCCGGCAGCGATTCAATGTCCTCGCGGTGAATTTCAATGAGCTTCAAGCCTGCTGTCGGGTGAGCGCGGCCGATCGCGGCGTGAGCGGCTTTGACCAGCGATGATTTTCCCATGCCGCGCGCGCCCCACAATAGGGCATTGTTGGCCGGAAGGCCACGGGCAAAGCGTTCGGTGTTCTCGACCAAGAGATCGCGGACGCGGTCAATGCCTTTGAGAAGCGACATGTCCACGCGGTTGACACGGCGGACCGCGGTCAGCCGGCGCCCTTCCGGATGCCAGACGAAGGCTTCGGCCACAGAAAAATCCGGTGCCGCGGGCGCAGCTGGCGCCAATCGCTCGAGCGCGCCGGCAATGCGGCCGAGAAGCTCCGCATCGCTGCCACGTCCAAGCGCTTGCGCAGCCTGGACTGCTTGCTTTGCCCCGGCGCCGAGGGGCTTTTTGCTTGCCGTCGGCGTTGGGGGCGCCGGAGATTTGGCCATGTTTGCACCGTGTTGCGGCCTTCCCTTAGCGGTGCGGGCAAGCGGCGGCAAGCCAAACGGCTGCCGCGCGCCAGGCGCCCCAAAGGGTTTCTCGCCACGTTGCAATTAGGCCAATGGCGGCTATAGTCCGCGCCGCTTTTGCGCGCAAAATCGGCCCTTGGTGCCCGGGCGGCGCGCCTGGCCAAGCGCTCTCGGAGGAACGATGTTCATTACGCCCGCATTCGCGCAAAGCGGCCTGTTCGGCGGCGATTCGAACATGCTCGTGCAGTTCATGCCGCTGATCCTGATCATTGTGATCATGTATTTTCTGATCCTGCGTCCGCAGCAGCAAAAAGTGAAACAACACCAAGCGATGATCAAAGCTCTACGGCGGGGCGATACCGTCGTGACCAATGGCGGCCTGGTGGCTAAGGTCACCAAGGTCGTCGACGACGATCAAATCGAGGTCGAGATCGCCGACGGCGTGCGTGTGCGGCAGATGCGCGCCATGGTCAGTGATGTGCGTGCCAAGGGCGAACCGGTCAAGGACGACAGCGCGGCCTAATTCCCGCCTGTCGGCCGGCAGACGGGCAAGGCCCGAGAACCGCTACAAAGTTAAGGAAAAGTCCGGTTCATGTTGTTTTTCACGCGATGGAAGGCGGCGGCAATCCTGCTTACGGCTCTTGTCGTGTGTCTTTGCGCGGTACCTAATTTCTTTTCCGAAGATGTGATCCGGCATTGGCCGAGCTGGGCGCAGCGCCACATCGTGCTCGGTCTCGATCTGCAAGGCGGTTCGCATCTTCTGCTGGAAGTCGACTCGGCTGCGGTGCGCAAGGAGCAGCTGCAAGCGATCAATGACGACGTGTTGCGCGTGCTGCGGCAGGCGCGCATTCCCTTCACCGGTCGAGCAATCCGCGGCAATGGCGTCGAAGTACGGATCACACGCGATACCGATCTGGAGACAGCGCTGGCGAAATTGCGTGAGTTGTCGCAGCCGCTTTCTGGCTTTGCCGGCAGCACCGGCCAGCGCACCATCACGGTCAACGAGAGTGGCGGCGTCATTACGCTCATTCCCACCGACCCCGCAATCACCGAGCGGGTGCGCCAGGCGGTCGATCAATCGATTCAGATCATCGAGCGCCGCGTCAACGAACTCGGACTGGTCGAGCCGACAATTCAGCGCGAGGGTACTGACCGCATCCTCGTTCAGGTACCGGGATTGCAGGATCCGTCGCGGCTCAAGGAAATCCTTGGCAAGACCGCCAAGCTCGACTTCCGCATGGTCGATGTATCCATGACGCCGGAGCAGGCGGAACAGAGCCGCCCGGCCGATTCCGAAATTCTGCCCGGCGAAAGAGGGGAGAAATATCTTATCGAGAAACGCGTGCTGGTCTCCGGCGCCGATCTCGTCGACGCGCAACCGGGCTTCGATCAGCGGACCAACGAGCCGGTCGTGAATTTTCGTTTTAATTCCGCAGGCGCTCGCAAATTCGCCGAAGTCACCCAAGCCAATGTCGGAAAGCCCTTCGCCATCATACTGGACAACAAAGTGATCTCGGCGCCGGTCATTCGCGAGCCGATCCTGGGAGGTTCGGGGCAGATTTCCGGGAATTTCACGGTCCAGTCGGCCAATGATCTCGCTATTCTGCTGCGCGCGGGCGCGCTGCCGGCGCCATTGACCGTCATTGAAGAACGCACCGTCGGTCCCGGCCTTGGCCAGGATTCGATCAATGCGGGTGAGCGCGCCGCCTATGTCGGCGCGACGCTGGTGCTCATCTTCATGTTGGCGACGTACGGCCTTTTCGGGGTGTTTGCCAATATCGCCGTCGCCATCAACGTAGCGATGATCTTCGGAGTTTTGTCGCTCTTGGGCGCTACGCTCACGCTTCCAGGCATTGCCGGAATCGTGCTGACGGTCGGTATAGCGGTGGACTCGAACGTGCTTATTTACGAACGTATTCGCGAGGAGGTGCGCGCCGGCCGCAGCGCAATCAATGCCATCGATGCCGGTTTCTCGCGGGCCCTTGCCACCATTCTCGATTCCAACATCACCACATTCATTGCGGCCGCTGTTTTGTTCTATATCGGCACCGGTCCGGTGCGCGGCTTTGCGGTGACGCTCGGCATCGGCATTATCACAACCCTATTCACCGCTTTCACCTTGACCCGTCTGATCGTCGCCTATTGGGTGCGGATGTGGCGTCCCCGCGTCGTCCCCATATGAATATCGCCATCGCATTGGTTCCCTTCCGGGAACGCTTTATGCTCGAAGTAAAAAGCCTCATCTGAAAGCTTGCCGTGCGCCTCCTTCGCATTGTTCCCGACGACACAAAATTCGATTTCATGCGCTTTCGGCGCATCAGCTTTCCCATCTCCGCGATGCTGTCGATAGCAGCCATCGCGCTGTATTTCTTTCATGGATTGAACTTCGGTATCGACTTTATTGGCGGCACGTTGATCGAGGTTCAGACCAAAGCGGGGCCGGCGGATCTCGGCAGGATGCGGTCAACGATCGGTTCGTTGCAGCTCGGCGATTTCCAGCTCCAGCAATTTGGCGCCCCGAACGACGTGTTGATCCGCATTTCGCAACAGCCCGGCGGCGACGAGGCGCAACAGGCGGCGGTGCAAAAGGTGCGCACTGCGCTCGGCGACGAGGTCGAATACCGCCGTGTCGAAGTCGTGGGGCCGAGCGTTTCCACGGAGCTCCTGGCATACGGCACGATCGGGCTGGTTTTGGCGATTGTCGCCATCCTGATCTATTTGTGGTTTCGCTTCGAATGGCAGTTTGCGCTCGGCGCCATGATCGCCAACGTGCACGATATCGTGCTCACGGTCGGGTTCATGTCGCTGACGCGCGTGGATTTCGACCTCACCAGTATCGCGGCGCTTTTGACGATCTTGGGTTATTCGCTCAACGATACCGTCGTAATCTACGATCGCATCCGCGAAATGCTGCGCCGATACAAGCGCATGTCGATGCCGGAACTCTTGAATGCGTCCGTGAACGCCACATTGTCTCGCTCGATTGTTACCCATGTCACGGTAGCGATGTCGCTCTTGGCTTTGCTGTTATTCGGTGGGCAAGCGATTCACAGCTTCACCGCAACGATGATGTTCGGCGTCGTGCTGGTTGGCACGTATACGTCCGTGTTTATTGCCTCACCGATACTGATTTATCTCGGCGTCGGCCGTGGCCGCAGCGGCGGGGCCGACGAGCCGGAAGCGCCGCCGAGCGCGCCTGCCGCGGCGTCAGCTTCGGCCGCGCGACCTACATCGCCGCCGCGGGCCAGAGTGCGCCGCTAGTGGACGAGCCCCATCTGCCGCGACAGGTCCTCATTGACGGTCACGGTGCTGGTGGTTTTCGTTTTGCAGGAATGTCGCATCGCGGTTCGTTGCTCTGCCTGCCTGACGGAATCTGGGCTTGGACGATCGGCGAGCCGGCTCAGATCACAGGTAATGCGCTGTCGAAAGTCTTCGCGCTTTCGACCGATTTGGACTTCTTCATCATCGGCAGCGGCACTGCGCCCTGGCGTCCGCCGGATCCGCTGCGTGCCAGATTCCACGAAGGCCATGTTGCGCTTGACTCAATGACGACAGGACCGGCGGTGCGCACCTACAATGTGATGCTGATGGAAGGCCGCCGTGTGGGCGCAGGCCTGATCGCAATCGACTGAATCGCGTCATGCCGGACGCATTTTCCTATTGTGCCGAACTTGTCCGCAAAGCCGATCGCGATCGTTTTATCGGCAGCCTGTTCGCGCCGCCACAGCACCGTAATGCTCTATATGCGCTATATGGCTTCAATACTGAGGTAGCGCGCGTACGCGACCTCGCACGCGAGGTTATGCCGGGGGAAATCCGGCTACAGTGGTGGCGCGAAGTTTTGCAGGGCGAACGCGGCGGGGAGGCGAGGGCAAGTCCCGTTGCTGCGGCGGTTCTCGATACCGCTGAGAAGTACCGTCTGCCGATTGATGAAATGTTGGAGCTGATCGAAGCGCGGCGGTTCGACCTTTACAGCGAGCCGATGTTGACGATTGCGCAGCTCGAAAACTATGCGGTCAAGACTTCGTCGGCAGTAATCAAGATGGCGGCGCAGATTCTCGGAACTGATGTGTCAGCGGCTGCGCGGCCAGCGGGTGTCGCCTCGACGATAACCAGCTTCTTGGCCGCGCTGCCGAACCATACCGCGCGCGGCCAGCTTTTTTTGCCGCTCCAGCTCCTCGAACGGCACGGGCTCACCCCAGAGGATGTATTGGCTCGCGTTCGCTCGGTGTCGCTGAATGCGGCTGTTGCTGAGCTGTGCAACCGGGCGCGCGATCAGCTCGACGCGGCAGTGGCGATGCTCGACGCACTGCCGCGGGAGGCGCTGCCCGCATTTCTGTACTTGGCGCCGATGCGGCAATGGCTCGATCGGCTGGAACGATCGGACGTTTTCACCGGAGCCACGCTTTCGCCATTGCGACGACAATGGCTTATCTGGCGCGCGGCACGACGCCCAGATCGGCTTGCGAAATGACGCCCGTCGAACGGTTCGTGCGGCTAAGCCACTACGAGCGCGCTGCTGGCAAAGGCCGGTTTAGACGGCACCGCCGTTGCCGGTTCGCGCCATCCGTGCGCTGGTTTGGAAGAATTTCTGCACGTCGCCGAACACATGATTGCTATCTTCGACGTATCTTTGCATGCGCTGACTCAACCAGTCTTGATAGACGCTGGTCATCTCCGGCATGAACCGCGCGGTGGCGAGTTTGTTTGCCATAGTCGTGGCAAATTCCGCTTCCGATTTGGCGCGTGCGAACCAATGCGCATTCATCTGCTCGAGAGCATCAAGCAGCTCTTTCTGGGTTGCAAACACCGATTTTGTCTGCTCGCGAACTTGGTCGAACTGGCGGATGAAATCGGCAGCAAGAGAGCCGTTGAGTCCGAGTTGCGTACTGGCCATGACAGTTTCCCAAAAAATTTGAACGTGATTTCGAGGGCACCTGAAACGAACGACGCCGTTCCCATCGCTGCTACGCAGGAACATGGGAACCCGGAGTACAGTGTCGGACAGTTAACGCAACGCAGAAGCCTCACCCCGCGTTCTCGGCTGGAATTAGGTAAAATTCTGTTTTCGTGCAGCTAGATGCAGCGCTTGCTTGAAACAAATTCACCGGTTCGATCGCAAGCGCGCCATCAAAAGGCAAAGCGGTCGCGCAGATTACGCCGGTCGGAAACGATGCGCGAAACGATTGCGCGTTCTGTATCGGTCCGGATCAGATTGTCGATGAGATCGAGCTGGTTCATTGCCACTAACTCGAGAATTTCACTGCGTATTTCGCCCTGCTTATCGCGGGGCAGGGTCTCCACCACTTGCAAATGCTCTGGTTTTTCGGCGCCAAGGAGCTCGAGCAATTCGGGTTCTTTGACGCTGCCTTCGACAAAGGCATAAAGACCTGTGCCGGTACGGCGGTCAGGAAATGCAACGATAGCGACGTCGTCGACCTGCGGATGCGTGCGCAGCCGCGCGGCGATCGCCGGCGCTTGCTGCGTGAAGCGGAAGCCGCGGCCCTCGCGATCGGTGAATTTCAGTCCCCGCGTAATCGCGTAATAAAGCTTCTTGCCCGTCGCCATCCAGGCGCGGGTGACAAGCGTCTTACGTGCCAGAACGCGCCGCTCAGCGGCGGTCAAGGCGTCCGGCGCGTAGCGCCGCTTGTGCTTGAGGAGATGGCGCAAGTCTTCGTAGCGCGCCAAGCGAAACAGCCGGCTGCCACGGCGGAAGAAGGCCGCCAACTGGAAATCGGTAAGATAGGCTCGGCCATGCGCATACAGCCAGTTTTGCTCTTTGGCGAGATCGTTATGTGCAATCCCGGCACGATGCAGACGGCGCAACGCGGATTTGGCCGAACGGAAATAACCGGCGTCGCCGTGCGGCTTGGCAATATGCAACGGTACGCCATCGATCCAGCCGCGTACCAGGAATTGCCGTCCGGCAAGAAGCAGCGGCGGCGCTATCTCAAGAGCGCCGGCAATTGCCAGCGCGCGGCGTTCGCGCCGGAATAGTTCTCTGGCCACCGGGCGGCTCCACCACGGCACGGCGTCGAGATGCCGGAGCACGGCATCGACTTCGCCGCGTTCGGCGCAAAAGCGACCGCGCTCGATCGTGGAGAACACATCGCGCTTGAGGACCGTCGTCGATCGCCAGCGGGTGCCGAGTTCCTCCGAACTATTGTTCATGGCAATTTTCAGCATGCCGGCGATTATTCCGCCACAGCGGGAAGGCGGCCGGCGAGCCAGTTTTCCAGATCGTGCAGGGCACGCGTGCAGAGTGCGCGCTTTTTGGTCGCGACTTTGGCGCTGCCGCGCAACCGGCACCCATCGGCACGTGCCGCCGGAGCTCGCGCTAGCGGAGGAAACAATCCGAAATTGATATTCATCGGTTGGAACGAGCGCGGGCCGTTGTCAATGGTTTCGATGTGTCCCCCGCTGATATGGCCGAGGAGCGCACCATGGGCCGTGGTTGGCGGTGGCCCAACGATCTCGCTACCAAGACGCTCTGCCGCTGCAAAGTGGCCCGCGAGCAGGCCGACTGCGGCGGATTCCACATAGCCTTCGCAGCCGGTGATCTGTCCGGCAAAGCGCAGCCGCGGCTGCGCCCGCAAACGCAGCACACCGTCCAACAGTTTAGGCGAGTTGAGGAAAGTGTTGCGATGCAAGCCACCGAGCCTGGCAAACTCCGCTCTCGTCAAGCCCGGGATCATCCGAAAGACGCGCACTTGCTCGGCGTGCTTCAGCTTGGTCTGAAAGCCCACGATATTGAAGAGCGTGCCGAGGCGGTTGTCCTGGCGAAGTTGCACGATCGCATAAGGCTTAGTCTCGGGTGAATGCTGATTGGTCAAGCCGAATGGCTTCATCGGCCCGTGCCGCAAAGTCTCGCGCCCGCGCTCCGCCATCACCTCGATTGGCAGGCAACCGTCGAAATAGGGCGTGGCCGTTTCGAAATCGTGGAACGCGGTTTTGTCGGCGGCAAGCAGCGCATCGACGAAGCGCTCGTAATCCGTCTTCGACAGCGGACAATTGATGTAATCAGCGCCGGATCCCGCCGGACCGCTCTTGTCATAGCGGGATTGAAACCAAGCGACCTCCATATCGATGGAATCGCGATAGACGATCGGCGCGATAGCGTCGAAAAACGCCAGCGCGTCTTCGCCGGTCAGACCTCGGATCGCGTCGGCAAGAACCGTTGAGGTGAGTGGGCCGGTGGCAACAATGACGCTGTCCCACTCCGCTGGAGGCGCCCCGATTTCCTCGCGCCTGATCGTCACCAGCGGCTCGGCGGCGAGCGTCGTCGTCACCGCCTCGGCAAAACTGTCGCGGTCGACGGCAAGCGCGCCGCCTGCGGGTAGTTTATGCGCGTCGGCCGCGCGCAAAATCAGCGAATCCAGCCGGCGCATCTCCGCATGCAAAAGGCCAATGGCGCTGCCGAACGGTTCGTCGGCGCGAAATGAGTTCGAGCAGACGAGTTCGGCCAACCGCGAGGTCTTATGCACCGCGGTCGCGCGAACCGGGCGCATTTCATGAAGCACCACGGGAACGCCGCGCCGCGCCAACTGCCAAGCCGCCTCGCAGCCGGCAAGACCGCCGCCGATGACATGAACTGGCCGCAATCCGTTCACCGCTCCGTTGAATTGGGGCTGCTCGCAGCCGCACAGCACGTCACGGAATAAATTAGGCCAGTCGCCGCTATACGACAACGTGGTGGGACGAACAGGCCCGGCGCTGGTGTTATTCACCGGGCAATCGCGGCGAGGAACTTCCTCATGTTGGATGTAGTCAGGTCCGCGGCGCATCGACGAGCCATAGCGGCGGCGTTTGATGTGGAAGTGTTGTCGCTCGCGACCGCCAATCCACGGTTCCGTTTGCCGCAAGCGGAGGCGGCCTTTCGGGCCAAAGAGCTCTATCCGCATTTAGAGAAGCTGTGGCGGCTCTACGATAATACCGGCATCGAGTTCAGGTACAACTGCGAGCCCATCGAGTGGTACCTGAGACCGCATAGCTGGCAGGAGCGCACCGACTCATTCCGGCGGCATGCACTCGATCTGTTCGAACAATTGACCGTCAAACTAACCGAAGGTGCCGGTGTGGGGCTCGAGTCGATCGACATGATCGTGACCAACACCGTTACCGGGCTCGCGATCCCAAGTCTCGACGCCATGCTGCTCAACCGTCTCAAGCTGCCGCCGACGATCGAACGACTGCCGATGTTCGGGCTTGGTTGCGGCGCTGGAGTAGCAGGCCTTGCCCGTGCCGCGCGTCTCGCTCACGCTAAGAATGACGCACTTGTCCTGTTCCTCACCGTCGATCTTTGCAGTCTGTGTCTGCGCGTCAACGATCCGAGCCCCGCTATGTTCGTCTCGACCGCTTTGTTCGGCGACGGCGCCGCGGGGCTCCTTCTGCACAATACGCGCAATGGCTCGCGCGGCGGCCAGCCCCGCATCGTGGCCAGCGGCGAATGGTGTTGGCGCAATACCGAGCACATCATGGGCTGGGACATAAAGGACGACGGCTTCGGCATTGTGCTCAGTCCGGAATTGCCTTCGCTGATGAAGCAGCAATTGGCGCCGGCGTTGCAGGATTTTCTTGATCGTAACGGATTCTCGCTTGGCGACTTCAAGGGCTTTTTGTTTCATCCCGGCGGCCGCAAATTGCTTGAGACGATGCAAGAGGGACTGGGACTGACACGCGATCAGCTTCGGTATTCTTGGGAGGTGCTTCGCCGCTACGGCAACATGTCCTCCGCTACGGCGCTGTTTGTGCTCGAACAAGCATTAGAGGAGGGCACTAGCGGCCTCCACTTGCTGGCCGCATTCGGTCCGGGCTTTTCAGCTTATTTCCTCGCGGTCGAGCTGTGATCGATTTCGGCTGGGGTGCAGCGCTCCTGGCTTTCCTCACGGCGCAGCGCATCGCGGAATTGTGGTGGGTGAGGCAGAACGAACGCAGATTGTTTGCCGCCGGCGGGGTCGAGTATGGCCGCGCCCATCTGCCGCTGATAGTGCTCCTGCACGCCGCCTGGATCGTCGGCATGTGGGTGCTCGCTTACGATCGGCCGGTCAACCTGTTTTTTTTGACGCTCGTTGTGCTTTTGCAAATCGCGCGATTTTGGGTGCTTATCAGCCTTGGGCGGCGCTGGACCATCCGCATCATCGTCGTGCCGGGCGAGCGCCTGGTGGCGCGCGGCCCGTACCGGTTTCTGCGCCATCCCAACTACGCGGTCGTGACCGGCGAGATCGCGGCTGTGCCGTTGGCAGTCGGTCTGCCCGTTTACGCGCTGGTCTTTTCCATTCTCAACGCGGCCGTTCTTGCGATCCGCGTCCCGGCCGAGGATGCCGCATTGGCGGCGGTGACTTTGGGTCGGGCTTAGATCATGCTGTTCGTGGGCTAGGTGTTGGCGGGTGATGGGCCCTCTGCTATAGCACCAAGGGCCCGTCCAAGAGATTGCGTACGATGTCAGTCGATACCGAAACCGTCCGCCGCGTTGCGCATCTGGCGCGGATTGCGATCGTCGAGACCGAGTTGGAAAATCTTCGCGGCGAGCTCAATGCCATTCTGGCCTTTGTTGAGCAACTGGCCGAAGTCGACATCGAGGGCGTCGAGCCGATGACTTCAGTCATGCCGATGGCATTGAAGGCGCGCGACGACAAAGTTACCGACGGCGGTATTGCCGACGCGATCATCGCCAATGCGCCGGCGCATGAACATCACTTTTTTCTTGTGCCGAAGGTTGTGGAATAGCAGCGATGTGCCTGGCATGTGAACAAGACGCAATTTGGCTTGCTTATCTGGAGAGCCAGGGCTTGCTCAAGCCCGACGATCCGGCTGCCGTCGAAGCGCTGTTTGCCGGCTTTCCGGTGCAGCCGTTGCCGATGCAATCGGCAGAGCCCGGCGCAGCTCCGAACAGCACGGCTGCCGTGCCAAATCCACTCGTCTGCGACGATCCAAAGGCTGGATGATCGACCTCACTTCTCTTACGCTCGCGCAAGCGCGTGATGCGTTGCGCAGCAAAGATTTTTCCGCGACTGAACTGGTCGACGCCTGTCTCGCCGGGCTGGAACGGGCGCGAGCGCTGAATGCCTTCGTTCTGGAAACCCCGGAGCGCGCTCGCCTCATGGCGCACGCAGCGGACGAACGGCTGGCGAAAGGCGAGGGCGGTCCTCTTGTGGGACTGCCACTTGCCATCAAGGATCTCTTCGGGACGGAAGGTGTGCGCACAACTGCGTGCTCGCACATCCTGGATAATTTCATTCCTCCTTACGAATCGACCGTCACCGCTAATTTATGGCGTGACGGCGCGGTGTTGCTCGGTAAGACCAATGCCGACGAATTCGCCATGGGTTCGTCCAATGAGACGTCCTGCTACGGTGCAGTCGTGTCGCCGTGGCGGCGTCGCGGTTCGCCGGCCAAGCTCGTTCCAGGCGGTTCGTCGGGAGGCTCGGCGGCTGCGGTGGCAGCCTGCCTCTGCGCCGGTGCGATCGGAACCGATACCGGCGGCTCAATTCGTCAACCGGCGGCCTTTTGCGGCATTGTCGGCCTAAAGCCGACTTACGGCCGTTGCTCGCGCTGGGGGGTCGTCGCCTTCGCATCGTCGCTCGACCAGGCGGGACCCTTCGGCCGGTCGGTCCGCGATTGTGCCATCCTGCTGCGCTCGATGGCCGGGCATGATCCGAAGGATACGACCTGTGCCGATTTTGCCGTGCCGGACTACGAAGCGGCGATCGGCGCCTCAATCAAAGGCATGCGTATCGGCATTCCCAAAGAATATCGCATGCCCGGCATGGCGGCGGAGATCGAAGCACTGTGGCAGCGCGGTGCCGATTGGCTCAAGGAGGCCGGCGCGGAGCTCGTGGAGATTTCCTTGCCGATGACGAAATATGCGCTGCCCGCCTATTACATTGTCGCGCCCGCAGAAGCTTCATCGAATCTCGCGCGCTACGATGGGGTGCGCTACGGATTGCGCGTTCCCGGCCGCGACGTGATCGAAATGTACGAACAGACTCGTGCTGCCGGTTTCGGCAAGGAAGTACGCCGCCGGATCATGATCGGAACTTATGTTCTCTCCGCCGGCTATTATGATGCCTATTATCTGCGCGCACAAAAAGTGCGCACGCTTATCAAGCGCGATTTCGAAAAGTGTTTTGCTGCGGGAGTAGAGGCGATCTTGACGCCGACCACGCCTTCGGCAGCCTTTGCCTTAGGAGAAAAAGGCCGCGTGGACCCGATCGAAATGTATTTGAACGACGTATTTACGGTTACCGTGAACATGGCGGGTTTGCCGGGCATTTCCGTGCCTGCCGGTCTCGACAGCCAAGGCCTGCCGCTCGGACTGCAACTCATCGGTCGACCTTTCGCCGAGGAGACGTTGTTCACGCTCGGCGCTGTGATCGAGCGCGCCGCTGGATCGTTCGCTCCGGAAAAATGGTGGTAACACGGCAAGTCGCCCCATGAGTCCGGCTGCTTTCAAGCACTCGCTTAATAGAAAGACGCCCCCGGCCGGCCTGTCCGCGGCGTTGCAAGCACTATGGTGGGCAGCGAGTGACTGGGATAAAGCACATCGTATCGTGATGAACGGCCACGACCAGGATTGCGCCTGGGTGCACGCTTACCTGCATCGTGTTGAGGACGATCTCGATAATGCCGGCTATTGGTATCGTAAGGCGCGCCGCAAACCAGCCACCCAGGCGCTCGCGGCGGAATGGGACGAGATCGCTGCTGCGCTGTTGCAGAGCGGCCCGCGCTAGCGAGGGCCGATCACTCGGTGACGGCGAGGCCCGCGGCGCGCACGACTTTGCCCCAACGCACCACTTCGTCGTTGATGAAGGCTTGCAGCATATCCGGCGGCGGACTCGTCTGCGGCGCCAGGCCTAGGAGAATCAAGCGGTCACGAATCTCCGACTGCGCTTCGACCCAAGACGCGCCTTGTAGCGCAATCGCTCCACTTGGCGATATTCACAACAATACGATGTCCAATGACTTATGGAAAACGTTCGATCCGTGACGCCCGTCACATACCAAAACTGTGGACCAAGCTATCCAGGCTCAAGCTCGCCGAATTCGGTGAGCTAAATGCTGAGGGGAAATCACATGCGCAAGATCAGCTTCTTCGCCGGTGTTGCTGTGTTGGTTCTGATTGGCGTTGGAACATGGATTGGCGTCGGGACAGGGACTTCGACCAGCGCGCTTGCTGCTTCGACTATCGATCCATTCGCGATGATGGTGAGTGCAAAGGACCTGCCTACTTCGCACTATGTTGACTACTCAGTAGTGTTCAATTGAGGCAGCAACCGAAGTAGAGCAACCACTCAAAAAGCCCCGAGTAACGAGCTTGGGGCTCTATTCTTCGGTGTGCATCGGCAGCTTCGCCACGTTGGGCCGCGATCCGCGCTTTATCTTTTGTGATGGAAGCGGGGCTGACACAGCTGAGGGTTTAGACACTTCTCACCATGCTCAACTAGCTGACGAAGCTCGTCCGCGATCTGTTGGACGCTGCTAGCGAGTTGATCCGATTGCGCTTGCACTGGTCGAACCAACCAAATCGCAGCGTTAGCCCAAAGGCCGAAGGCGATTGCAGCAAGAAGTAGCTTGTTCGTCATGATTGCTTCCTCTCATTTAGGCGGGGTACGAGACTTGGCAGCTTGGCCGCTGATCGCCGACCCGGCTCATCCTCGAAATAGACGTAGGCGAGCTTTGCTCGCTCGCATCGCCGCACACCTCAATGGCTATGGCTATGTGTACCGTAGCTCGGCATTCCCGCACGATGGGCGTAGCAGTGGGGTACGCATTTGGACTCGCACAGGTTATGCGCCGGATGGACAGCGCATCGCTCCAAGCACCGCTGTTCGCATGATCGCCGATGTTGTGCCAATGCGGGGGATGCCGCTGCAACGATGACTATGGCCACAAGTGAGGTGAGCTGTTTCAACATGGTGACCCTTTAGAGGAACGTCCCCGAAGGGATCATACAGCGAAGTGAAAAAGCAGGCGTCCAATTCCTCGGCAGTCCATGGTGGTGGGAAGCGGCGGGATACGTCATCGAGCCACTTAATTCGGCGACCACGATGCAGGGGGCTCGAACAAATCTGTCGCAGCTAATCGGGACAGCTAGCGCTCACCGGTTTGTTCAGCACAACACGATCCTCGTAAGGGAAGTTTGGCAACCGGTCGCTTCGTCGTCGCAGCGGAGCCCACAATCTATTGAGCCTTTGCTCAACGAGCGAAGCTCCTCCAAGCCCTACATCCCACCTTGACAGCGATCCTGCGAAGCGGCGGGACGTAGCACCACGGAAGAGCCTCGCCCAACGTGACAAGATAGCATTTTGCAAATCGGCGTCTTTGATCGGCGTCAAGAACGCGCTCAAGGGGCTTCGTTTAGAGTGTCAGCGGTCATTCAGAGAGGCCGCTAATCATGCCAACCGATTTAGACGCCGCGGTCACCGCGCGAAAACGTGAGGCGCAAGCTCAAACGCAAACCGTCGTCACGATTATGTCGGTCTGTCTTATCATCTGGCTCGGGGTGGTTGTGCTGATACTTGAAGTCGTTGGGCCGCCGTAGTTCGTCGATTGCGCCAGCCTTGCGCAACATCAACTCCCAACACTAATACGTGATCCGCATTGTATTCGAGCGCCCGACGCTTATTTGCTTTGCACTAACCGGGCGTCTCCCCCATCCCCCGACACCCTCTGTCGCCCGGGCTAAGTAAGCGTCTGAGTTGTGTGGACCCCAAGCGCGTATCAGCTTGGGGTCTTTTCTTTTGGTCGTCGTTAGCTGGTGAGGAGGGGATGGATAGCAGAACCCCCGGCCCACTAGTAGCCCCGGCAGCCCCTCGCTAATATGAGGCACTGGGGAGGGCGTCGATGCCGATATATACTGTGTACGCGCTGGTCATAATCTTTGCAGTGTTGGCTGCAAGCATTTGGTTGGCTTGGTACTTGGATCGTAAGAAAGCGCATCGTCCTTGATCGCGCGCGCACCCTCAACGCACTCCCCACGTCTGACGGCGACTTGATAGCTCGGGGAGCTTGGCGCTGCGTCGCAATCCTTCGGGCCTCATCCTTCGTCAGCAACTTCGCTGCTGATCGCCGCCCCGGCTCATTCTCATAATACACGTAAGCGAGTTGCTGTCTGTTAGCGTCTGGCACCGTAGCTGCTATTGGGCATTCGT